>Ga0213878_10000175_pt1 | contig 28319 bp, 25 predicted proteins | sample VelepicoBEBS_R02_FD_161053 | JGI IMG/M metagenome (GOLD analysis project Ga0213878, IMG submission 161053) | Vellozia epidendroides bulk soil microbial communities from rupestrian grasslands, the National Park of Serra do Cipo, Brazil - BS_R02 | ecosystem: Environmental > Terrestrial > Soil >... | reverse complement strand
AACCGGATCAGCGGCACGCCGCAGACCAACAACGGTCAGCCCTCGACCGACCCGCGCACGTTCTCGCAGAGCGTGGGCGCGTTCGCGTACGGGTTCCTGGCCTCGAACTCGACCACGACCGGGGCGAACAACTCGGCGTTCTACCCGAGCACGAACTCGATGCCGTACTACACCGCGGGGGCGCGGCGCGCGTTCTACGTGGGCCCGGGCAACCCGTTCGTGCCGAACTTCAAGGACGGTTCGCTCGGAACGACCTTCAGCGGCTACCCGTCCGGGTTCACCACCTTCGTGCTCGCGCCGGGGGCCGGGACCTACACGCTCGCGGTCGGCTTGCCGAACGCGAGCACGCCGATCCCGACGTTCACGGCGACCACGACGCTGGCGAACACGACGCTGCTCCCGAACATGCCCGCGCCGGTGGTGACCTCGGACGGGACCGGCGGCTTGACGGTGACCGAGACGATCCCGCCGGGGATTCTGGAGACGCTGATCTTCATCGTCGACCGGAACACGGCGAACTTCTACACCCTGGTGATGCGCGGAACGGGGCCGCAGACCGCGACCTTGGCCGACAACCTGGGCCCGATCACGGGCGGGGTGGCCGGGCCCTCGCTGAACCCGGGCGACCTGTACCGCGTCTACGCGTTCGGGTTCGACTACCCGGCGATCGAGGCGGTGCCGGTGGGTGCGAACCCGCCGCAGGCGCCGGTGATCAACAACGCGGGCACGCCGTGCACGTTCTCCGGAACGAGCTCGACCTGCCCCGGCCAAGCCGACCTCACCCAGTCCCCGCCGGCGACCGGCGCGGAGTAGCATACGCTCCGCGCGCTCGCCGCGCACGCGAAGGGAGGCCGCCCCGGCGCCTCCCTTCTTTCTTTTCCATTACTCCGCAACAATACGGAGGTTCGGGCCCGTTTTGCCCGTATCAACGGGCATGCGGCTTGCCTCTTTGGTCGTCGCGGGCGGACTCTGCGCGATGGCGGCTTGGTGCGGACCGGCGGCGGCGGCGAGCGGGCCTGGCGGCAGCTTTGCGGCCGTTCGGGCCGAGAAGCCGCCGCCGCTCGATCCCGCGCTGAACGATCCGGTGTGGGAGAAGGCGGTCGTGGCGACCGGCATGCAGACGATCACCACCCAGCGGCCGAGCGCGTTCGGCGCGCGCTTCATGCTGCTGTACGACGACGCGAACCTGTACGTCGGGATGAAGCTGCAGCAGAGCGGCGCCGCGGTCACGGCGACGCAGACCGCGAACGACGTCGGCTTCGGGCTCGACGACTTCGCCGGCGTCGGGATCGACCCGACCGCGAACGGCGGGCAAGTCTACTTTTTCATGACGACGCCGCTCGGAACGCGCTACCAGCAGTCGACCGAGTCGGCCCGCTTCGCGCCGCCGTGGACGGCGGTCGCGAAGCGCACGGCGGACGGCTGGAACGCGATGATGGTGATCCCGCTGAAGGTGCTGCGCCGGCCGAGCGCCACGGTGCAGACGTGGCGCTTCAACTTCATCCGCCGCGTCGCGGCGCTCAACGTCAACGAGTCGTGGGCGTACGATCCGACGATGAACGACAACGGCGGCGGGATCAACAGCTTTCCGCAGGCCGGCGACGCGCGCTTCTGGCCGAAGCTGACCGGCCTGCGTCTCGTCGCGGCGCAGGCGCGCCGCCCGCCGCGCGCCGAGGTGTACGCGCTGGCGAGCGCCGGCGAAGACCACCGCCGCTTCCAAGCCGCCGACGGCAACTTCGTGCAGACCGGTGCGCGCCATCTCGGCGCCGACCTGGTCGTGCCCATCACCGGGACGTCGGCGTTCGTCGCCGCGCTCGCGCCCGACTACTCGAACGTCGAGATCGATCAGCAGACGATCGCGCCGCAAGAGTTCCGCCGCGCGCTGAACGAGTACCGGCCGTTCTTCACCCAGGGCGCGAACTTTTTCAACCCCGTCTCGCTGAACGGGATCAACGCGCCGCCGAACCAGATCTGGTACTCGCCCTCGATCGGGCCGTTCGACCGCGGTCTCAAGCTCGAAGGGACTCAAGGCTTTCAGAACTTCGGCGCGATGGAAGTGCAAGGCGCGGGGTTCGACGACATGGTGTTCGGGCTGCGCCACGCGCCGCCGAACCGCTCGTTCCTGTGGTCGCTCGACGGCGTCGTAACGCATCATAGCCTCGGCAACGACACGGTCGACCCGCGCGCCGGCAACGACGCGACCTGGGAAGGGCAGGTCGGCGGCCGCGACGACAGGACCGGGCTCGTCTACACGCTCGACTACGCGCACGAAGCGGGGACGTTCGTCGCGATCCCGCGGCTGGCGTACAAGAGCGAAAACTTCGTCGACGTGCACCAGCACAACTACGAGATCTACACCGGCTACCGCACGATCGGTCCGGAGTACGCGCCGGTCGACGGCTTCACGGTGAACGCCGACCTGCGCGGCCCGCAGTTCTACTTCGACCTCAACGGAACGCTGGCGAAGAACGGCTGGATCAAGCGCGCCGACCTGTTCGTCACCGCCGACCGGTTCACCGACGGCAGCGGCGCGGTGCACCAAGCCGACAGCAACCTCAACGTCGACCTGCAGTTCAAGAACGGCCTGCACCTCTCGGGCGGCCCGTTCAGCTCGTTCCTGCGCACCTACGACAGCGGGCTGATCGGGTATCCGTTCTACACCGGCGGAATCACGCGGACGTACAACCAGCACGGCGTGAACCTGGGCTGGCACGAAGGGACGCCCGCGCCGTTCAACGCCGGCTACGGCTGGGGGCCGTTCGGCGACATGTTCCTGCAGCAGCTCGCCGTCTCGACCTCGCGCGCGATCGGGACCCGCTGGAACGTCGGCGCGGAGATCGACGGAACGCGCGAGCGGCCGACGTTCGGCGGCGCGCCGAACGGGCAGTGGCTGCGCCGTCTCTCGGTCGGCGAGACGATCGACAAGTACACGAACTTCACCATCGGCTTGCGCGACATCACCGGAACCGGCGGCTTCGCGCAGCCCGGCGTCAACCTGGCCGGCTCGTTCCACCACCGCTTCAAGAACGACAGCGAGCTGTTCGTGAACTACGGCACGCCCGCCGCGCCGGCGACGCTGCAGCGGGTCGTCGTGAAGTACGTGCTGCGCACCGGCGGCGGCGCAGGCACCTGAACGGCTCGCCGCAGAAACGCTCGCGGCAGAACCCGACCTGGTGTGGCGTTGACCGCGGTATCCAGGCGCTAGGTATTCTTGGCCAAAAATACCAGGGAGCGGGCGGTACCGTGTGAAAGCTCCAGCGACGGGGCGCAACAGCTCTCCGTACCAGCAGTTCGGAGGTGTACGATGCTGCGTATCCTTGGAGGCGTCGCAATCGCAGGTGTCCTCGTTGCGACGCAGCTCATGGCCACGGCTCAGCCGGACCAACCGTCCGCGGCCGGGGCGATGAAAAAAGTGATGCCCGCCGACATCATCAAAGCCGGCCCAGGCAAAGGCATTCTGGTGAAAACGGACGACCCGGCGCTCGGAAGGAAGCTTGTCGAGATCGCTCGCGGCGCTCCTCCGGAGAGCTACCGAGTTCAGGGCTACGAAACGGTTCAGTACGGCTCGCTGCCGATGTCGCAACTGCAAGCGACGAAGGTCGCGGCCAGATCCGGCATCGTCATCGTTGTCGTGGGGCCCCACTACTACGTGATCCTGATCTACGGTTCGCGCGCGAAGGCGTTCCAGGACAGAACGCTGACCGCGCTCGCCGCGGCCGACAGAAGCTTGTACACGCTGGACGCGGCCCGGTAGCTGCGACCTGTGCGGCCGGAAGAGGAGCGGCTGCGGCTGCACCTCTTCCGCCTGCGACGGCTTTCGCTCAATCGTGAAGAATCGCGTCATCGCGGCATTCGTCGCCGTCCAATGCGCCTTGATCGTGCTCGGATCGGAGAACGGTGCCGGCTGGTCGCTCCTCGAACGCGCTCCCGCTCCGCTCGGATTTTATTCCGAGCTCAGCGGCGCCGCGGGCAACTACCGCTTTTTCTCGCCGAACGTCGCGGATCCGGTGGTCGCCGATATCGTCCTATCGCGCCACGGCGAGCGCAGGTGGCATATCGCCATTGGCCGTGGCGCAAGTGAGTTCGATTTCCGCCAATCCACGGCGATGATATACCTCACCACGCTGCACGTCCCCAACCTCCAGGCAAGGATCGTCGCCGCGTGGGCGCTGGGACTGCACCGCGAATGCGATACTGCCAGTGTGAAGCTCGGGGTCCGCCGCACCCCGACGATGGCGCGTTATCGCGCGGGCGACCGCCCCTGGGACGAGTACTACTATGAGGTAGAGTACAAACGGCTGCATCCGGCCGGAACGACATGATTCTGCCCAGCATAAAGCCGGCGACGAGCACGCCGTTCGCGCTGTTGCGGATCGGTACGGCCGTGGTGCTGCTGTTGAAGGACGCCGTAGAGTTCCCCGTTCTGCTGCAGCTCTACGGGCCGGCCGGCTTTCTCCAATGGGGCGTGGCGGAGCTCTCGCTTACGCCGTTCCATCCGCGGCTGAGCTGGGCCGTCGATCTCGCGCACCGCGTTTCGATCGACGCCGACGTCGCGATTTTCATGACGTTCGCACTCTACGCCCTCGCCACCGCGTTCCTGCTGTTCGGGCGCTGGGCGCGAGCATGCTGCGTGGTCGTGTGGCTGCTGCACTGGATGTTCGAGGACAGCGCCGGATTCAATGTCTACGGCTTGGACATGTTCTTGAACATCGCGCTGTTCTATTGCTGCTTCGGTCCGATCGGCCGGCGATTCGTCTTGCTGCAGCCGGCACGCGACGACCCGCCGACCGATTCCAACGGGCTGTGGCTGTTTCTCCTGCGGTTCCATCTGTGCGTGGCGTATTTCGTCGCCGGCTTGGCGAAGAGCGCGGGAGACCAGTGGCGCAACGGCGAGGCGATCTGGCGCGCCGTGATGATGCCGCAGTTCACCACGGGCCTGGACTGGAGCTGGCTCGCATCGGCGCCGGTTCTCGCGACGATTGCCTCGTGCGGGACGCTGGTCATCGAGCTGGGCTATCCGCTGTTCATGAACCTGCCGCGCACCCGGCCGGTCTGGCTCGTGCTGACGATCATGCTACACGTCGGGATCGGCCTCGCGCTCGGGCTGTGGCTCTTCGCGGCGATCATGATCGTCCTGACCGTTTCGGCGTACGGGTCGGATTACGCTGAAGCGTTCATCGCCCGTTCCGCCGCCGCGTGGCAGCCCGTCCGATCGCGGCTGCAGCGCCGCGCCACCTCGTGAGGGAACGTTCTCGGCGAGCGCGGTATCGCAGACGAGACCGCCGCCTTTCAGGAGAGTGATCATGCGCTGGCTGCCGGTTCTCGCCGTTCTCGTTCTCGTCGTGCTCGGGGCGCGCGCGCACGCCCCGGACGCGCGTGCGGCCGCGTCACCCGGGCCGACGGTAACCGTTCCGCCGGACTACCGCAACTGGCCCTATGCCAGCGCGTCGCTCGCGCTGTCGTATCCGTCCGAGGAGGCGAAGCTCTCGCCGCTCGCGCGGGCGCATCTGCCGCCCGCCGCGGCGCGCCGCCCGCGCACCGCCTTGGCGCCGAGCGCAACGCCGGCGCCGGCATTCCAGAACGTGTTCGTCTCTCCGGACGCGTTCGCCGAGTTCCAGAAGACGGGGCTGTACCCCGACAAGACGGTGTTCGTGCTCGAAGTCCGCACGAGCGTTGCGCGGCAGTCCTCGTTTCTCTCGAGCGGACTGTACCAGGGCGATATCGTGGCGCTGCGGATGGAGACGCGCGACGACGCGCTGTATCCGCGGACCAAGTGGGCCTGGTTCACCTTCCAGCAAGGGGCAGGAGGTGCGTGGACCGTCGCGTCACCCGCGCCGGAGCCGCTGGGGAATTGTTGGAAGTGTCATGTGACGCACGGTGCGGTGCAGGACTCGTTCACGCAGTTCTACCCGACGCTGTTCGCGATCGCCAAAGCGCACGGGACGGTGAAGCACCCGTACGTGAAGTAACGGCTACGTGGCGAGCGGCTCGGCGGGCTTCGTGTCGCCGAGCAGCGTCGTGAGCCGCTTGCGGCGCCAGAAACCGTAGTAGTACGTCGTCTGGAACAGCAGCGAAGCGCAGAACGCGACGGGATACGCGAACCACACGCCGCGCAGGCCGTAGTGCGGCGCGAGCGCGTACGCGACCGGGACCTCGACGCCCCAGATCGAGAGGATCGAGAGCGCGGTCGGCCAGAGCACCGTCCCGCTCGAGCGCATGAGCCCCGAGAGCACGGCCGAGGTCCCGAAGATCACGTAGCTCCAGAGCGTGATCGCGAGCAGGTCGCGCGCGGTCGCGAGCACGCGCGGGTCGGTGATGAAGAGCGAGAGGATCGCGTAGTCGAAGACGTAGACCAGGACGATCAAGGTGCCGCAGATCACCCAGTTCAGCGTGATCCCGGCGCGCGCGATCTTGCGCAGCCGGTCGAACCGCTGCGCGCCGATCGACTGCGCGCCGAAGATCGACGCGCCGATCCCGATCGAGATCGCCGGGAACTGCACGTACGAGACGATCTGGTTCACCGCGCCGTACGCGGCCGTGGCGCCGGAGCCGAACCGGTTCACCAGCGCGATGACCGCCACTTCCGCGAGCGAGACCATCACCATCTGCACGCCGGTCGGGATCCCGATCCGGATCAGCGTGACGAGCAGTTTGGGCTCGACGTTCATGTGCCGCACGATCGAGGCGTCGAGCGTGAGCGGGTTCTTCTCGCGGGCCAGCGCGACGAGCAGGAACCCGAACGCGACCGCGTTCGCGATGATGTTGGCGAGCGCGGCGCCGATGATCCCGAACTGCGGGAACCCGAGCCAGCCGCGGATCAGCCACGGCGTGAAGAGGACGATCAGCGCGGTGCTGACGATCAGCGAAAGGAACGGCGTGCGCGAGTCGCCGGTCCCGCGCACGAACGTCGTGTACGCGATGTAGACGAACAGCAGCGGCAGCGAGTAGAAGAGCACGCGCGCGTATGCCAGCGCGTCGTCGAAGACGTCGAGCGGCGTCCCGATCAGGTGGAGCAGCGGGGGCAGGAACCAGGTGCTCGCGATCGCGACGACGACCCCGGACCCGATCGCGAGCGTGAGCGTCGTGCCGGCGACGGCCTTGAGGCGCTCTTCGTCGCGGGCGCCGTACGCCTGGCCGATCAGCACCGAGCTGGCGCTCGCGATCCCGATGAAGAATGCGATCATGAAGAAGATGATCGGAAAGAACGAAGACGCGGCCGCCAGGGCGCGCACGCCGAGCAGCCGCCCGAGGTAGATGCTGCTCAGCGTCCCGGAGGCCGACTGCAAGATGTTGCTCAGCATCAGCGGGACCAGGAACACCAGCATCGACCGCCAGATGGGGCGGGTGTCGTCGAGGGCGAGCCGGCGCTGCATCCCGGACCGTATGCCCCGTCCGGGGAGCCGCCTCCCGCACGGCGAAGCCGCTCGAGCGCGGCGGGCGATTAGCTCAGCGGGAGAGCAGCTCCTTTACACGGAGAAGGCCGGCGGTTCGAATCCGTCATCGCCCACGTCGTGCCGTCCGAAAGATCGATATCGCACTGCAGTGTCGGAAACGGGGTTGCTTTCACCGCAGCAGCGGCGGTATCGTAGCGCGGTGACCACGTTCCGGCCGGCTCGTCTTTTCGCGTGTGCGGCAGTCGCCTGTACGCTCGTCGTCGCGTCGCAAGCGACCGCTGTGCGGGCCGCGGACACCGCGAGCACGTTCGTGATGAACGCCGTGCGTGCCACCGCTCCGCCGAACCTCGACGGCAATCTCGATACGCCGGCATGGCGCGCCGCGGCGCATGTCGATTTGACGTGGGACATCGGATACCAGCGCCCCGTGGCGCAGCGCACCGCGGCGTATCTGTCGTACGACGACACGAACGTTTACGTCGCGTTCCGGTGCTGGCAGACGACGCCGGCGGTGGCGACGCAGCATACGAACGACGTCGGCGCGATCAGCTCCGACGACCGCGTCGCGGTCCGGTTCTGGCCCGACGGCACCAGCGGTTTCAGCTACAGCTTCATCATGAATCCCGCCGGCGCGCACCGCGCCGGCTCATCGGAGAACGCCGCGTTCGCGCCGACGTGGCGCTCGTTCGGCGAAACGCTCCCGGACGGCTGGGTCGTGATGGCAGCGATCCCGCTGAAGGTCATGAAGGCGGCCGGCACGTCGGCATGGCGCGTGCAGTTCTCGCGGGTCATTGCGGCGACCAACGAAGTTCCCATATGGTCGTACGACAAGAGCTTGAATACCGACTCCGACGTCAACTACGCGGGCTCGCTGCGGAACTTCCAGCCGCTGCTCGCCAAAGCGCGCCCGCAGCCGCGCTTCGCGCTGTACGGCCTCGGCCAAGCCGGCGCACGCGCTGCCGGCGGCGACACCAGTGCGACCGGCGCGGACGTCTCGGTTCCGATCACGCGAAAGACGTCGCTCGTCGGAACGTTCCACCCGGACTACTCGAACGTCGAGCTCGACCAGCAGACGATCGCGCCGACCGAGTTCGCCCGCTCCTTCCAAGAAGTGCGGCCGTTCTTCACCCAGCTGCTGAACTACTTCAACAACGTCAACTGCAACAACTGTCTCGACTGGCGCCAGCTCTACACGCCGGGGATCCCGACGCCGCGCGACGGCTACGCGATCGAAGGGCAGGAAGGCCGCTTCAAGTTCGCCGCGTTCGACGCGATCGGTTCCGGGCTCTCGCGCGCCGACAACGCCGAGTCGTTGCGGTACTCGACGCCCGACAACACCCGCGCGCTGCAGTTTCAGCGCGTCGGCGTCGATTACCGGGGCCTGCACGACGTCGCGGATTTCACTCAGCTCAACCTGTGGAACCATCACAACGCCGGCGCGTACGTGACCTACGGCGACGAGCACGGAACGACGGTGACCGATCCGGGCGCGGCGACCTGGCGCGAGGCCGGCGCGTACACCGCCTCGCCGACCGCCGGGATCTACGGCGCGATCCGCAAGATCGGCTCGCAGTACGCGCCCGCCGACGGTTTCACCGAGCACAACGACGTCGCCGGCTACTCGCTCTACGGTTTCCGCACCTGGAACTTCGGGCCGAAGGCGTTCGTGCAGTCGCTGACGCTGGGCGACTCGTTCGACCTCTACCACGGAACCGGGATCGGCGTGAACCAGGTCGATGCGAACCCGAGCCTGAGCCTCTCGACGCGCACGCAGTTTTCGCTCAACGTAGGGCTGGGCGACAACTATCTCTCGTACGGCCCGGGCGCCTCGTATGACTTCAACCAGAACGGCGCTACCCTCGGCTACAAGACCAGCACCTCGACGCCGACGCAAGTCGGCTACTTCGTCGGCCGCTTCGGACCCGGCAGCCTGCGCTCATCGTTTCGATCCACGACGCTCCCGCTCGGCCGCCGCATGACGGTCACGTTCGAAGCCGACGACACGCGCTACCTCGCCGACAACGGCGCGTTCTACACGAACTGGCTCGAGCGCGCGAGCTTCGCGTACGAGATCAACCGCGGCACCTCGTTCGCCGCGGGAATCCGCAAGATCGTCGGGACGCAGCCGCCGGTCTTCGGGCCGCCCTCGCCGCTCGACGCGACGAACGTCTCGCTCGCGTTCCACCGCCGGCTCGGCGCGGACGAGCTCTTCGCCGTCTACGGCGATCCGAACCAGCTCAGCACCCGCCCCGCCGCGATCGTCAAGTACGTCCACTACTTCGGCGCCGAGAAAGGCACCTGACCGGACCGAGACGTAGCGAGCCGCGATGCCTGAGCTGCCCGACGTCGCGGCGTACATCGCGGCGCTCGAACCGCGGATCGTCCAGCAGCCGCTCGAGCGCGTGCGGCTGGCGAACCCGTTTTTGCTGCGCACCGCCGAGCCGCCGATCGCCAGCGCGGAAGGCCGCGCCGTGCGTGAGCTGCGGCGCGTCGGAAAACGGATCGCGATCGGGCTCGAGGGCGAACTGTGGCTGGTGATCCATTTGATGATCGCGGGGCGGCTGCACTGGCGTCCGCACGGCGCGACGCTCGCCGGCCGCAACGCGCTGGCGGCGTTCGACTTCCCCGGCGGCTCGCTGGTGCTGACCGAGGCCGGCTCGAAACGGCGCGCGTCGTTGCACCTGGTGCGCGGCGAAGCGGAGCTGGCGGCGCTCGATCCGGGCGGAATCGACGTGTTCGCGTGCGACCTCACCGCGTTTCGCGCGGCGCTCACCGCCGAGAACCGCACGCTCAAGCGCGCGCTGACCGATCCGCGCATCCTGAGCGGGATCGGCAACGCCTACTCCGACGAGATCCTGCACGAGGCGCGGCTCTCGCCGGTGGCGCTGACGCACAACCTGAAACCGGAGGAATGGGAACGGCTTTTCGACGCGACGCGCAAGACGCTTCAGCTCTGGATCGACCGCCTGCGCGACGAAGCGTCAACCGCATTCCCCGAAAAGGTCACCGCGTTTCGGGACGACATGGCGGTGCACGGCCGCTACGGAAAGCCGTGCCCGCGCTGCGGCGCGCCGATCCAGCGGATTCGCTACGCCGACAACGAGACGAACTATTGCCCCGCGTGCCAGACCGGCGGCAAGCTGCTGGCCGACCGCAGCCTCTCGCGGCTGCTGGGCGCCGACTGGCCGCGCACGCTGGACGAGCTGGAGGCGCTCAAGCGGCGCTAATTCCGCTCGATCTACAGCCGCTCGACGATCGTCACGTTGGCGAGGCCGCCGCCTTCGCACATCGTTTGCAGGCCGTAGCGGCCGTTGCGGCGGGCAAGCGCGTGCAGCAGCGTCGTCATCAGTTTCGTGCCGGAAGCGCCGAGCGGGTGGCCCAGCGCGATCGCGCCGCCGTGGACGTTGAGCTTCGCCGGATCGGCGCCGGTCTCGCGCAGCCACGCCAGCGGGACGGGCGCGAACGCTTCGTTCACTTCGTACAGGTCGATCTGATCGATCGTCATTCCCGCCTTTGCGAGTGCGCGCTGCGTCGCCGGAATCGGCGCTTCCAGCATGATCACCGGATCGTGTCCCAGCACGCTTAGGTGCACGATCCGCGCGAGCGGCTCGATCGCGAGGGCCTCCAGCCCGCGCTCGTTCGCGATCAGGCACGCCGAAGCGCCGTCGCAGATCTGACTGGAGCTCGCCGCGGTGACGCGCCCGCCTTCACGCAGCAATTTCACCGACCGTATCGCTTCGAGGCTCGCGTCGAACCGAATCCCTTCGTCGACCGCGTGCACGGCGTTCGAGCCGTCCGCAAGCGTCACCTCGAGCGGGACGATCTCCGCGCTGAAGAACCCGCCCTCCGTCGCGGCGATCGCCTTGCGATGGCTGTCGAAGCTGTACGCGTCGAGCTCGTCGCGCGAGAGCTCGTACTTACGCGCGATCATCTCGGCGCCATCGAACTGGCTGAACTCCACCCCGGGATACCGCTCGTCCATGTGCGGGCTCTTGTAGACGCCGTAGCCATGCTGGGCGGGAAACGCCGTCGACGCGCTGATCGGAACGCGCGTCATGCTCTCGACGCCACCGGCGATCACGACGTCCATCGTCCCCGACATCACCGCTTGCGCGGCGAAGTGCAGCGCCTGCTGCGAGGATCCGCACTGCCGGTCCACGGTGGTGCCCGGCACGCTCTCCGGAAGCTTCGAAGCCAGCACGGCGTTGCGCGCAACGTTCATCGCCTGCTGTCCGATCTGCACCACGCAGCCGAGGATCACGTCCTCGACCGCGTCGGGGTCCGCGCCGGTGCGCTCGACGAGCGCGTCGAGCACCTGCGCGGCCAGGTCGGCCGGATGCCAGCCGGCGAGCTTCCCGCCCTTGCGGCCGCCGGCGGTGCGCACCGCGCCGGCGATGTACGCTTCTGCCATGGGCGCTTCTTCGCGCGGCGCTGCAACATTCATCGCGTTTTCGCGGTCACACCGGCCGTGAGCGATGCGATCGTCGTCGAGCGGCTCGTCAAGCGCTACGGCGAGCTCGACGCGGTCGCCGGCATCAGCTTTTCCGTCCCGCGCGGCACGGTCTTCGGGCTGCTCGGCCGCAACGGCGCGGGAAAGACGACGACACTGGAATGCTGCATCGGGCTCAACCGGCCGACCTCGGGCCGGGTCCGCGTCCTGGGCTTGGATCCGACGGCGCCGCGCGATCTAGCGCGGCTGCGGCCGCGGATCGGCGTTCAGCTGCAGGCGACCTCGCTGCCGGAAAAGGCGAACGTGCGCGAAGTGCTGGAGCTTTACGCCGCGTACTACGGGATCGCACCGCGCCCGGCCGAGATGGCGGCGCGGGTCGGGCTCGACGGCAAGCTCGAGCGCCAGGTCGCGCAGATGTCGGGCGGCGAGCAGCAGCGGCTCGCGCTCGCGCTGGCGCTGCAGCACGATCCCGAGGTGTTGTTTCTCGACGAGCCGACCGCCGGGATGGACGCGTTCGGACGGCGCATCTTGTGGGGTGAGGTCGAGCGGCTGCGCGACGCGGGGAAAACGATCGTGCTGACGACGCACTACATCGAGGAGGCGCAGCGGCTCGCCGGCTGCGTCTGCGTCGTGCAGCGCGGGACGATCGTGGCCGAGGACACGCCGGCCGAGCTGGTCGCGAAGCACGGCGGCGAGGCGACGGTGACGATCGTCGCGGACGGTTTCGAGCCCGGCGACGCGCTTCGCGATTTGGGCCGCTGGACGAACAGCGGCGCGGAGTGGAAGCTCGCGACGCACGGCGAGCCCGGCCTCGCGCTGGCGGCGGTCGTCACGCACGCGAACGCGGCCGCCGCGACGATCCACTCGCTCGACATGCACCGGCCGACGCTCGAGGACGCCTTCATCGCGATCACCGGCGAGAAGATCGGAGAAGCGGGATGACGCTGCTGCGGATGTTCCTGGTGCAGACGAAAATGCACTTCCTGTGGTACTTCCGGCGCGACGGCGAGATGATCTTTTGGACGCTCGCGATGCCGGTGTTCTTTCTGGTGCTGTTCTCGTTCGCGTTCTCGAGCGGGCCGACGTCGCGCACGTCGGGGTTTCTGGTGCCCGGGATCATCGGCGCGCAAGTCCTGAGCGCGGGGTTCTGGGGCGTCGGCGTGATGCTGGCGACGTTCCGCGAGAAGCACCTGCTCAAGCGCGTCTACCTGACGCCGATGCCCGCCTGGGTGTTCTTCGCCTCGCTGGTCGTCTACCGCATGGTGCTGCTCGCCGCGCAAGCGCTGCTGCTCGTCGCGGCCGGCGCGCTGCTGTTCCACGTGCGGATCACCGGCAACCCCTTCGAGATTGCCTTTGTGTTGCTGCTGGGGACGGCGACCTTCGTCTCGCTCGGCACGATCGTCGGCGCGCTGGCCCGCACCACGGAGAGCGCGAACAACATTGCCTCGGTGCTCACCGTCCCGCTGGCATTTCTCTCCGACGCGTACGTGCCGATCGACCGCTTCCCGCACGCCGTCGCCTCGACGCTGCGGCTGCTGCCCTCGACGCAGTTCATCGACACCTTCCGCGACGTCTCGATCTACGGCCAGTCGCTCGCGCAGCACGGCGCGTGGCTCGGGATGCTGGTGCTGTGGGCGCTTGCCGGGACGGCGATCAGCGCGCGCACGTTCCGCTGGACGTAGCGCGCGCGGTGGGCGGTTCGGCGGCGGCCGTCATCGTCGGCGGCGGCGTGATCGGCGCCAGCGTCGCCTATCATCTCGCCGCGCGCGGCGTGCGCGAGGTCGTCGTGCTCGACCGCGCACCGCGCGCCGGCGCGGGCAGCACCGGCCGCGCGACCGGCGGTTTTCGCGTGCAGTTCGCGAGCGCGGTCGAGGTGCGGCTCTCGCTGCTCGCGCGCGAGAAGCTGCGCCGTTTCACCGCAGAGACGGGCGGCGACTGCGGCTATGTCCCGGCCGGCTACCTCTGGGTTGCGACGAACGAGGACGAGTTAGCCGCGCTGCGCGATGCGCTCGCGGTGCAGCGCGCGAACGGCGTCGCGGACGCGCGCGAAGTGAGCGCCGATGAGATCGCGGCGCTGAACCCCGCGCTCGCGCGCGACGGGATCGCCGGCGGAACGTACTGCCCGAGCGACGGCTTCATTCGCCCGCTGCAGATCCTCGACGGCTATCGCCGCGCGGCGGAACGTCTCGGCGCGCGCTTCGTCTGGGACGCGGAAGTCACCGCATTCGAGCGCGCGCGCGACGGCCGCATCGCGAACGTTCACACCGCGCGCGAGGCGTTCGCGGCCGACCATGTCGTCAACGCGGCCGGCGCGTGGGCCGCGCAGGTTGCGCGGCTCGCCGGCATCGAGCTGCCCGTGACTCCGCTGCGACGCCAAGTCGCGGTGACGGTGCCGACCAGCGCGCTGCCTGCGACGATGCCGATGACGCTCTTCGCCGGCGACGGCTTTCACCTGCGCGTGCGCGACGGCCGGGTCTTGCTGCTGCTTCCGACCGACGGCGCCACCAACGACCCGTTCTACGTCGGCGTCGAACCGGAATGGGTCGAAACCGTCGCGCGGCTGGCGCGCGCGCGTGTGCCGCTGCTCGCAGACGTGCCGATCGAGCGTGCCGCGTGCTGGGCCGGCTTGTACGAGATGTCGCCGGACGGGCGGGCGATCGTCGGCATCGCGCCCGGCGTGCCGAACTTGTGCTTCGTGAACGGCTCGTCCGGACACGGCGTCATGCACGCGCCGGCGCTCGGTCAGCTCGTCGCCGAGATCATCGTCGACGGCGCGGCGCGCTCGCTCGATGCCGAGCCGCTGCGCCCGGATCGTTCCTTCGGCGCGGTGCAGCCGGCGCGCGCGCACCGGCTGTAGCATTTCATCCTTCGTTCACGTCGGCGCGCTAGGATCGTCCACAGCCGAGCCGGTCGCGCTCGGGGCGATTTTGTCGACCTATCGACCCCGCGCGCCGGCTCGGTTCATCCTTAGGGTTTCGTGCCGCCCGACGTCGAGCCGCCGGAGGTCGTTCCGCCGGTCGTGCCGTTGGTCGTCGTGGTGGTGGTCTGTCCGTTCGTCGTCTGCTGCGTGGTCGTGCGCTGGTTCCACGGCTGCCACACGAACAAACCGATCGCAACGACGACGACGACGATGACCGCGATGAGAATCGGCGTCGAGTTGTTGGCGCTGCTTGTCGAGTCGCGTTCTACCATGCAATCGTGTCCTTCCGGGGGTGGCGATGTTGGGCTTGCTTACCCGCAAACGGCTTTTTCGAATCGGCGGCGCTGGCGTGATGCAGGCAGGCAGTCGCTTCGCACGTGCGCGCCGAACGAGCGCGGTATGGAGACGTTCGTCAAGCCGCAGGTCGGTGCCGGAGCGCGAGCGCTCGGCGCACCGTGGTACCGTTCAGCGGAGGTCTTTGCGGCGGAGCACGAGCGCATCTTCGCGCGCGACTGGATCTGCATCGGCCGCGCCGAGCAGGCCGAACGCGCCGGCGACTTCTTCCTCGCCGACGTCGCGGGCGAGTCGCTGATCGTCACGCGCGGCGAGGACGGTGAGCTGCGCGCGTTCTACAACGTCTGCCGCCACCGCGGCACGCGCATCTGCACCGAGCGCCGCGGACGGTTCGGCGGCTCGATCCAGTGCCCGTACCACGCCTGGACGTACGCGCTCGACGGCGCGTTGCTCGCGGCGCGCACGATGGCCGACGTGCCGGGGTTCGAGCGCGCGGGCTATCCGCTGCACCAAGCCGCGCTCGCGGCGCTCGACGGCTTCGTCTTCGTCTCGCTTGCGGCCGAGCCCGAGCCGTTCGAGCGCGCGTTCGCGCCGCTGCTCGGGCGGTTCGCGCGCTGGCGGATCGGCGCGCTGCGCACCGCGCGCACGATCGAGTACGAGCTCGCCTGCAACTGGAAGCTCGTGTTTCAAAACTACTCGGAATGCTATCACTGCCCGCTCGTCCACCCGCAGCTCGAGCGGCTCTCGCCGTCCGAGAGCGGCCGCAACGACTTGAGCGAAGGCCCGTTCCTCGGCGGCTACTCCGAGCTGCGCCGCCACGGCACGAGCCTGACCGCCAGCGGCACCACGGCGCGCGCGCCGCTCGGCGAGCTGAGCGGCGCGGATCTGCACCGCGTCTACTACTACACGATCTTTCCGTCGCTGCTGCTGAGCCTGCACCCGGACTACGTGATGGCGCACTACGTCGAGCCGCTCGCGGCGGACCGCACGCGGATCGTCTGCGGGTGGCTGTTCGATCCGCTCGCCGCCGCCTCGCCGGCGTTCGATCCGAGCGACGCGGTCGGCTTTTGGGACGTGACGAACCGCCAAGACTGGCGGATCAACGAGCTGACGCAGCTCGGGATCGGCTCGCGAGCGTACGAGCCCGGGCCGTACGCGAACGCGGAAGGGCTGCTGGCCGCGTTCGACCGCCACTACCTCGCCGTCATGCGCTGAAGCGCCGGGCGAAGCGCGGACACGAACAGATCCCGCGAGCTTCGCCGGGGGTTGACCCACCGGCGAGCCCGCGGTCGTGTTGACGAACGCGAGCCCGACACGTTGCTCCGTCCCTCACCACGAGTCCGTACACCCGTCGAACCGATTGTGCAAGGCGCGACTTACGGCGCGCTTACGGAAACCTTATCAACCGCTTACGCCTGAGCGGAAAGAACGTGTGCGGCGCTCACCCCCTGCAAGCCTGTGTGCGGCTGCTCACAATGCCTGGCGCTCCAGCTAGCTGTAGAAACATGCTACGGCCTCAGATCGACCACGTGTAGGCGTTCCACCACGGCGCGGCGACCGGCGCCGGGTCGTAGCCGTGCAGGTCGTCGTTGAAGACCGACGGGCGCCGCTGGCGGTAGAGCGGCAGGTACGGAACGAGATCGTGCACGCGCCGGCCGATCTCGCGGTAGATCGCCGCGCGCCGCCGGGGATCGTCGGTCGCGAGCCCGGCGCGCTCGAGCGCGTCGACGCGGCGGTCGCAGAAGCGCGACTCGTTCTCGCCCTTCGGCGCGAGCTCGCCGCACGCGAGGGTGCTGGTCGAGTCGGGATCGTACGGCAGCGTGTTCGCGAACACCGCTAAGTCGAAACGCCCGTTCACGATCGGGCCGTCGAACGCGAAGATGCCCTTGTACGGGTACGGTTTGATCGTCAGCTCGATCCCGACCTCGCGCAGCATCGCCTGCACTTGCACCGCGACCAGCGGTGCCAGGCCGGTCGGCCCGATCACCATCACCAGGCTGAGCCGGGCGCCGTTCTTGGTGCGGATCCCGTCCCGTCCGGTGCGCCAGCCGCTGCGCTCGAGCAGCGCGCGCGCCGCTACCGGATCGTGCGGATACGGCGCGTTGTTCGCGAACCCGAGCGAGGTGGGCGGGACGATGTCGCGCGCCGGGAGCGCGGTGCGGTACGTGAGCTTGTCGATCAGGACCGAGTAGTCGATCGCGCGCGCGAGCGCGCGCCGCACGTTGGGATCGCGCAGCGCGGGCCGCGCGTCGTCGAGCATCAGCAGCAGCTCGGAGTTCCAATCGGTCAGCGTCGCGCGAACGCCGGGCAGCGCGCGGAGCTCGTCGTAGATCAGCGCGTTCGCGGCGACCGGCATGTCGATCTCGTGGGTGCGCAACGCCGTCGCGACGGTGTTCATGTCCGGCATGATGATGAGCTCGATCCGCCGGAGCTTCGGCCGTCCCTTGAAATAGCGGTCGTTCGCGGCGAGGACGATGCGGTGCCCGCGCTCCCAGGCGACGAAGCGGAACGGGCCGCTCCCGACCGGCTGCGCGTTGAACGGCGCGTCGTTGATTTCGGGAAGCCCGTCGAGCAGGTGCGCCGGGACGACCGGCTTCGCGCCTTCCTGCAGCGTGGTGAAGAACTGGGTGACGAACGGCGGGTAGCGGCGTTTCAAGTGCATGACGACGGTGCGCGGGTCGGGCGTCTCGATCCGCGCGACCTCCTGATAGCCTTCGCGGTGCAGGACGTTGTTGCGCGGGTTGACGATCGCGCGCCAGGAGAAGGCGACGTCGCGCGAGGTCAGCGCGGCGCCGTCGTGCCAGCGCACGTTCGGCCGCAGATGGTACGTGTACGTCTTGCCGTCGGGCGAGATGCCGCCGTTCGCGAGCGACGGCACCGCGGTCGCGAGATCGCCGATCGGCCGGCCGTGCGCGTCGGCGATCACCAAGTACGAGAAGAGCAGCGAGGAGAGATCGTAGCTCAAGTCCATCGTCGAGAGCAGCGGGTTCAGCGAGTCGGGATCGGCGACGTCGGCGATGCGCAGCACGCCGGGACGCGTCCACGGATGCCGGCCGCCCACCGCGGCGTCGTGCGCCGGCGTGCAGGCGCCGAGCGCGAGCAGCGCGCCGAGCGCGAGCGCCGCGCACGTCCGTCTCAACGCGCGACGAGTCCGAAGGTAACCGTGCGCCGCGCGCCGCGCGCCCGAAACGTACCGGCGCTGAGGGCGTAGCGCGCGCCCAGCGGAACGCGCACGTTTCCTTCGAGCGCGCCGTTGCGCAGCAGCACGTCGAAGCGCGCCGGCGCGTCCCAGGTCAGCCACACGACGTCGCGGTCGAACAGGTTGGTGAAGCGCAGCGTTCGCTGCGGTCCGCCGGGATAGAGCGGAACGCTCGTGTCGAGCGCGTCGCCGTCGCGCAGCGACCACGCGCGCAGCGAGAGCCGCGGCGCGATCTCCCAACCGAGCGAGGCCGCGAAACCGCGGTTGACCGCGGTCGGCGCGGTGTCGCCTTCGCTGTACGCCCACAGCTCAGCGTGCAGCCGCCGCCGGTCGGTGTACGCCAACGCCGCTTCGCCGAGCGACGCGCGTGCTATCCCGTAGCCCGGCGTTCCGAGCGACGAGGAGCCGGCCCCGGCGTGAAACGACCAGCCTTCGCCGAGCGGCGCGTCGAGCGCCAGCGACGGCAGCAGCGAGAGCCCGCCGTCCGTGCCGGCTTCCGCCGGATGCTCGTCGCCGTAGGCGAGCGCGAGCGCGGCGGTCACGCGCGCGACGTTCCCGCGCGCCGTGCCGAACACCAGCGCGGCGTCGCGGTGCTCGACCGCGGCGTCGCCCAGGACGGCGTGCTCGTCGCGCCAGCGCGCGCGCACCGCGAGCGCGTTCGGCCCGCGCCCCGCCGCGTCGAGCGTGATCCCGGCGACCGCGCCGTCGTCGCGAAGCGCCGCGCCGGCGTCGTCGCTGGTCAGCTGAACGCGCGCTGCCAGATCGGTGCGCTGCGTCGCGGCGCGCAGCTCCGCGCCGACGCCGTTGTAGTGCGCGCCCGGCGCATCGCCGAGCAGCGCGACGAACCGCGCGCTCACCGGGCCGAACGCCGCCGACGTCTGCGCGGCGAGCAACCGCCGCAAGCCGTCCGGATCGGCCGACTCCGACGCGAGCAGCGCGCTGGTGCGGCCCAGCATCACCGTGCCGTCGCGGTTCGTCGCGCGCAGCGCGTCTTGGCGGTCGAAGAGCCGCGCGTCGACGACCCCGCCGCCGCCGCGGTCCCCGTACCACACCCCCTGCAGCGGATCGCGCACGTCGAGCGCGCCGAAGCTGTGCGCCGGGAGCAGGCTCGTGGTGTCGCCGCCGTCGCCGCGGCGGTAGAACGAGAGCCCCTCGACCGTCACCACCCCGCGCCCGCGCGCCAGCCAGCGATCGCTGACCGAGCCCGGGAAGGCGACGCGGTATGGCAGCACCGACCCGACCTCGCCGAGCGAACCGGCCGGGAGCGCCGCCACGTCGGCGCTCGACGGAAGCCGGTCGGCGGCACGGTGGTGGCGCACGATCGCGGCGATCGGCGAGCCGTCGGCCGGGACCGGGACGCGCAGCGGCTCGGCATCCTCGGCCTGCACCAGAACCGCCGCCGGCCGGGCCGGCGTAGTGAGCGCGAACGTCCCGTCGGGGGCGCTCCGGTCGCGCGCGAGGACGCCGCCGTTCGCGTCGAGCGCCGCGACCGCGGCTCCCGCCACGACCGTTCCGTCTTGGTCGCGCAGCGCGCCGACCACCAGCTCGTCCGCCCGGGCCGGGAGCGCCAGGGCGCAGACGAGCGCCGCCGCGAGGGCCGCCTTCAGGAAGCCTTCACGAGGATGGTGTACGATGGCTGCTATGAGGGAGATCCTGCGCATGGCGATCGCCGGCGTGCTCGCGCTCGGCGCGTGCGCAGGCGCTGCCGTGGGCGCTGAGCTTCTCCTCGACGACCCGGCGGCACTTGTGACGAGCGCTCCGCCCGCGCTGCTGGGGCCGATCACCGAGACCGGCCGCACCGGCTGGAACTGCGCGCCCGAGCGCGCCGCGACCGCCAAGACGGCGGCCGCCGCCGGCCTGCCGCACGACTGAGATGCGGAAGGCGGCGGTCATGGCGGTCGCGTCGGTGGTGGCGCTCGCGGCCGTAACCTGCAGCGCCGCGGCGCAGAACTACTCGCGCCCCACCGCGCCGCCGCGCACGACCGACGCCGGCGCGCTCGCCGCCCAGGCGCGCGACCGGCTCGTCCACGAGCGCTTCCTGCGCGGCGTCGCCGCCGAGGAGCGCGGCGACTGGAGCGCGGCGGAGAGCGAGTTCCGCAGCGCCGTCGCGCTCGACCCGCCCGAGCCGAAGGGGTCCTCGGCGCGGTACGACTTGGCGCTGGCGGAGACGCACCTCGGCCGGGACGACGCCGCCGTCACGCTGCTGCAGGAGGCACTCCATCGCGATCCGCGTTTCGCGGCGGCGGCCGCGAACCTGGTCGTGATCGAGCTGCGGCGCGGCAACCTCCCCGCCGCGCGCGCCGCCGCCGACCGCTATCTGGCCTTTGCGCCGGACTCGGTGCTGGCGCGCTACGCGCGCGGGCTGGCGGCGCTGAAAGCCGGCGACCTCGCAACGGCGCGGGCCGACTTCCGCGCGCTGATCGGTGCCGATCCCTCGTACGCGGCGGCGCACTACGACCTCGCGCTGGTCGAGCTGCGCGCGGGCCGTGATGACACGGCGCGCATCGAGCTGGACCGCGCGCTCGAGCTCTTTCCGGCGTACGCGCGGGCGCGCTTCGCGCTCGGTACGCTGCTGATGCGCGACGGGCGCCGCGCCGACGCCCGCGTCGCGTTCGACCGCGCGGCGCGCGACGCGGCTGATCCGGCGCTGCGCGCGCTGGCGATCGATCTGCGCGACCGGCTTTGATTCCCTAGCTAGCCGCGCCGCGCGGCGGCGGCGCGCAAGTCGTTCAGCAGCTCGTCGTCGGCGGCGGCCGAGAGCAGCACCAGCCGGGCCGGGAGCGCGCGTGCGTCGAGCACGTAAGCGAAGGTGCCGTGAAACTTTCCGTCGAGCCGGGGGACGTTGAACGCGTCGAGGACGCGCCGCACCGCGGCGGGATCGCCGCTCGCCCAGCGCCAGCGCGCCGGATCGGCGTTGAACGTGCGCGCCTTGCGCGCCATCACGAAGGGCCGGTCGTAGTCGGGCTCGAGCGTCACCGTCAGCAGCCGCGCGTCGACGTGCGCGCGCCGCAGCTTCGCGTCGAGCCGGGCGAAGAGCGCTTCGGCGATCGGGCAAGCGTCGGTACAGCGCGAGGCGACGAAGATGACCGCGGTCGGCCGTTCCAGCGCCCGCAGGGTGAAGGCCGCGCCGCGCTGGTCGACCAGCGGGACGTCGCGGACGTCGTGCGGGACGCCGGCGATCGCCGTCGCCCCGCACATGATCACGAGCGCGACACCCGCTCGGACCACATTCAATGCCATCTTCACGGTACGCGCTCATGCTGCGCGCCCGATCTGAGCCCGGCGTGAAACGCCGGCCGGCGGCGGCTCAGAGATTCTTCACGAACGGAGCAGCGCGCGCTGGGGGCGAAGCAGGAGCGCGTGCGCATCCTCGTGGTCGAAGATCAGCGCGAGATCGCGGACGCGATTCGTGCGATGCTCGAGCGCCGCAAGTACGCCGTCGACGTCGCGGCCGACGGCGAGAGCGGCTACGACATGCTGCTGCGCGGAACGTACGACGCCGCGGTCGTCGACGTCGTGCTGCCGGGCCGCGACGGCTTCGCGATCTGCCGCGAGGCGCGCGCCGAAGGGATCGCGACGCCGGTCCTGTTCCTGACCGCGCGCGACGCGGTCGAGGACCGCGTGCGCGGCCTCGACGCCGGCGCCGACGACTACTTGGTGAAACCGTTCGTCGAGGACGAGCTCGCCGCGCGGCTGCGCGCGCTGCTGCGCCGGGCCGCGCTGCCGATCCACGCGACGCTTGAGATCGGCGATCTGGTCGTCGACCGCGGCGCGCGCGCGGTGCGCGTCGGCGGGCGCGAGGTGCCGCTCGGCGCGACCGAGTTCCGGCTGCTGGAATATCTCGCGGCGAACGCGGGGATCGCGGTGACGCGCGCGCAGATCCTCGAGCGCGTGTGGGGCGACGACTTCGACGGCTCGAGCAACGTCGTCGACGTGTACGTCAGCGCGGTGCGCAAGAAGCTCGCCGCGGTCGGCGCGCGCGACCGCATCACCACCGTGTGGGGAGTCGGGTACTCATTGCACGCGTAGTCGCGCGGCTGTGCGCGTCGTATCTCGCGATCCTGGTCGTCGTGCTGCTCGTGCTGGACGCGCTCGCGTTCTGGTACCTCGCCGGCCGCGACCGCGATCTCATGCAGCCGCTGCTGACGACCGAGGTCGGGCAAGCCGCGTATGCCGCGGCGCTGCGCCGCAACGCGCTCGGCCTCGCGCTGCTCGACATCCCGCTCCTGGTCGCCGCCGGCGCGGCGTCGTACGCGCTCGCGGTGATCTCGGTGCGCCCGCTCGTCGAGGCGCGCGAGCGGGAGGCGCGCTTCGCCGCCGAGGCGGCGCACGAGCTGCGCACGCCGCTGGCGCGAATCGCCTCGCTCGCCCAGAGCGCGCGCGCCGCGACCGGCGAAGCGGCGCCCGGCGAAGCGTTCGACAAAATTTGCGCGCTCGCGCTCGACGCGTCGGGGACGATCAGCGATCTGCTCGCGCTGGTGCGCGAAGAGCGGGTCGCGCCGAAGCTCTCCGAGCCGGTCGAGCTGAGCGCGCTCGCGCGCGCCTCGGTCGCCGCCGCGCAGCGCGACGGCTTGAGCTACGACCTCGCGGCGGGAGAAGAGTGCTGGGTCGAAGGCGACGAGCGGCGGCTGCGGCGGCTAGCCGAGAACCTGCTCGACAACGCGAACCGGCACGCGCGCGCCCGCGTCCGCGTCGCGGTGCGTCCCGACGGCGGCGCGGTCGCGCTCAGCGTCGAGGACGACGGCCCGGGCGTGCCGGCCGAGCTGCGCGAGCGGATCTTCGAGCGGTTCGTGCGCGGCGACGACGACGAGCGCGGGAGCGGCCTGGGGCTGGCGATCTGCCGCGCGATCGCGCGCGCGCACGGCGGCGACGTCGTCCTCGAGGGCGAAAGCCGGTTCGTCGCCTGGCTACCGCGGTTCGAGCCGGTGTGAAGAAAATCTGAAAGCGGCGCGCGCGCCGACTCATCAGCGGCTCACGCCGCTGCGGCACGATCCGTTCGTGCGGTTCGTCTCGCTCTTCATCGCCCTCGCTCTGACCGGTTGCACTCCTGGTGCTCCGCCGGCCGGAACGGGGGCCGCTGCCGTCACGGCGACCACCACGATCGACGTCTCGCTGAGCACGTTGACCGTCACCGCGACGCAGTTCGGAAGCGCGGGCGGCTTCACGCCTCCGGTGACGACCGTCACCGTTGGGTCGACGATCCGCTTCGTCAACGTCGATGCTGCTACGCCGCACACGTCGACGTCGCTGAGCGGGTCGTCGTTCCCCGCTTCTTCACCGTTCGCGGCGAACGCGCTGAGCCCGTCGGGCGGAACCCTCTCCGGCGGCTGGTCGACCGGGACGATCGGCGGCGGCAACGGCTCGCAGATCCTGCTCGCCGACAAGGCTGGAACGTATCTGTACGGCTGCGCTTATCACTACGGCACGCCGATGCGCGGAGCGATCGTTGTCCGCTAGGTCGTCGGCCGTTCGGCGCGGCGCGCTCGCCGCGGCGTTTGCGCTCACCGCGCTGCTCTGTGCGGCGCCGCGCGGTGCGCAGGCGGTTCCGCTGTTCGCACAGCGCTACAACCTGCAGTGCGGCGCGTGCCATGCGGTGCTGCCGGAGCTGAACCAGTTCGGCAACGAGTTCCGCAACCGCGGCTACCGTTTGGCCGGCGCGCCCAAGCACGGCACCACGATCGTCGGTTTGCGCGAGCAGATCGGCTACAACCGCGACCCGGGCGGCGGCAGCACCCAGCGCACGGTCCCGGCCGGCGCGCTGCTCGGCGCCCTCGAAGTGGGACAAGTCGAAGCGTTCGTGCACGACAGCCTAGGCAGCCAGGGCGGTCCTTCGTCGCTGTTCCTTGCCTATCTCGCGCACTACAACGACAACTCGAAAATTCTGTATCGCGCGGGTTTGATCGAGCTGCCGCTGGTGCATTCGCCGGCGCAGCGCAACGACACGCTCACGACGTACGGCTACGAAGGCGCGCTGGTCGGCTTGAACGACTTGACCTTGGCGACGACGCGCTGGGCGCTCGAAGCGGAGCGCAACGTCGGGCGCGGCCGCATCGCCGCCGACGTCGCGTTCGCCAACAGCAGCGGCTCGCTGTACGGCGGCAAGCCGGAACCGACCGGGCGCACCGAGAGCTTCGCGCAGCCGGAAGTCGGGATCTTCGCGCGCTACCCGCTCACCGACGACGTGCAGGTCGGCGTCGACGCGCTGACCGGCTCGCGGCAGATCACGCTCGTCGGCCGCCGTGCGTTCGACGATCCGTACCGCCGCGCCGGCGTCTCGCTCGAAGCGAAGCGCGGGCGGCTGGAGTTGCTCGCCGAGCAGTGGTACGGCCGCGACTGGAACGGCGACGGCGCCGGCAACGCGATCGGCTCGTTCGGCGGCTACGCGCGGCTGCGCTGGCGGATCGGCGACCACGCCTTCGTCGGGATCCGCGAGGACGCCGCCGCGACGCCGACCGCGCTGCGCACGCTGCTCTGGTACGCCGAAGCGCACGTCACCCGCCACGCGCGCGTGCTGATCCAGCAGCGCCGCCCGATCCCCGGCGGCCCGACGACGCTCGAGGGGGCGCTGACCGTCGGCGTCCCCTGGCCGCGCGGGCAGTAGCCGGGCGAAGGCGCCTGCCGGCGCGGGTCGTAGACTACCGGGATGCTCGCCACGACGCCCTATCGCCACATCCTGGTCGAGTCGGAGAGCGCGATCGGTACGGTAACGCTCAACCGGCCGGAGAAGCGCAACGCGCTCTCGCTCGAGGTGATGCGCGAGCTGATCGCGGCGTTCGAGGCGATCGGTGCGGATCGGTCGATCAAGGTCGTGGTCCTGCGCGGGCTCGGGCCGGCGTTCAGCGCCGGACACGACTTGCGCGAGATGCTCGAGCGCAGCGTCGCGGAGTACCGGCTCACGTTCGACACCTGCGTGCGCCTGATGGAGACCGTGCAAGCGATCGCGCAGCCTGTGATCGCGGAGATCGCCGGCATCGCGACCGCCGCGGGTTGCCAGCTCGTCGCGACGTGCGATCTCGCCGTCGCGTCGAGCGAAGCGCGGTTCGCGACGCCGGGGGTGAAGATCGGTTTGTTCTGCACGACTCCGATGGTCGCGCTCACCCGCGCGATCGGGCGCAAGCGCGCGATGAAGATGCTGCTCACCGGCGAGCCGATCGACGCGCGCACCGCGGCCGACTGGGGACTCGTCAACGACGTCGTCGAGCCGGACCAGCTAGAACGGGCCACGCGCGCGCTCGCCGAGCGGATCGCGTCCTCGGCCGGGTTCGTCGTCGGGCTCGGCAAAGCGGCGTTCTACGCGCAGATCGACCTCGACCAGCCGAAGGCGTACGCGTACGCGAAGGAGGTCATGTCGATGAACGCGCTGGCCGAGGACGCACAGGAAGGCATGGAGGCCTTCGTGACCAAGCGAAACCCGATCTGGAAAACCTGAGCCGCACGAGGCCGAAAAACTAGGTTACGGACTCTTAACCGTAGGGTAGGAGAAGCGAAAGGATTTGCAACCCGTTTTTCCAATCATGCGTTTGTCGGATGTGTGGGCAGCGTCCAGAGGGACGCCGACAAGCGTCGCCCACACCCGGTAGTAGGGCAACCTGCTACGCGACGGCAACGAGGCCCGCCTACGGCGGGTCTTGTTGTTTTTGGGCGAACAGCGGCTCCCGTGTCATACCGCCGTCTGCTGCTCGCCGTTCTGACGATCGGACTGCTCGCGTGCCTGTACGTCGCGGTGCGGCGCGAGCGCCACGAGCACCGCGCGAACCGGGTCGAGATCGTGATGGACGATCAAGACTTTCAAGCGCTGGCGCGCTCGTACGCCTACGACCAGCGCGCGTTCCTCGTCGCGCTGCGCCGCGCGGGCTTGACCTCGCTGGCGGTGCAGGAAGAGCTGGGCGGCCAGGTTTCGTCCTCGCCGAGCGCGGCGGTCTACGCCGGCACGGCGCTGCTCGCGCAAGCGAAGCTGACGGGCTTTCACGATCCCGTCTTCGCCGGGCTCGCCGTGCACGGGATCCGTACCGACGAGGTGTACCTGGTCGCGTACGACGCGGCGACGGCGGCGCGCTACCGCGCGCAGCTCGCGCTCAAGTTTCCGCGCAGCGTGCGCGTGCTGCGCGCGGCGAACCCGGCGGTGTTCGCGATTCGTACGCAGCCCGACTACTTCGCCTCGGTCGGACTCGGCCTGCCGGACGACCGCGTCGCGCTGGCGCGCGCGCTCGGGCTCAAGCTGGTGCCGCGGCTGCAGAACGACGAGCGCTTTCAAGGGCCGCAGATCGGCGCGCTCCTCGACGGCGCCGCGCTGCACCACGACGCGCACACGATGATCTTCTTCGGGCTGCGCAATCAGGTGCTGGGCTATCCCGACGCGATCGACGCGACGGCGAACGCGATGCGCCGCGACAAGCTCAGCTTCGGGGCGATCGAGACGTACGACGTCAAGCAGACGCAAGCCGGAAACGACTCGCTGGCCAAAGATCTGCCGGACCGCACGGTGCGCGTGCAGGCGATCGCGAAGCCGGAACAGGACAAGCTGCGCCCGGAAGAGATCGTGCAGCGCTACGACCTGGGCGTGCGCGAGCGCAACGTGCGCGTCGTCTACCTGCGGCCGTTCGCGCACCAGTGGGACGGGCGCTCGATCGAGGCGACCAACGTCGAGCTGGTCCGGCAGATCGCGCAGAGCGTGCGCGCCGCCGGACTGCGGGTCGGCACAGCGTCGCCGTTCGACCGCTTCGTGACGCGCTGGTGGGAGATCGCGCTCGCGTCGCTCGCCGTACCCGCGATCGTGCTGCTGCTGCTGGCCGAGTTCGGCCGCGGCGACGTGCGCTGGCTGATCGCGTTCGTCGTCGTCGACGTCGTGCTGGTGCTGGCGGGGTTCGCGATCCATCACGACATGGCGGTGCGCAAGGCGCTGGCGCTGATCGGCGCGATCGCGTTCCCGCTCGCCGGGTTCGCCGCGATCGCGCCGGCCTTCGCGGCGCCGCGCGCCGCCTCGGCCGGCGCGGCGATCCTCGACGGCGTCCGCGTGCTCGCGATCGCGACGTTCGTCGCGGTGCTCGGCGCGCTGGTCGTCGTCGGCCTGCTCTCGACGCCGCTGACGATGCTGGAGATCGACCGCTTCACGGGCGTGAAGCTCGTCCTGGCCGCGCCGCCGCTGATCGCGCTGCTGCTGTACCTCTTCACGCCGCGCTGGGGCTCGAAGCTCACCCCCGCCGGACTCGCCGAATCGCCGGTCAGCGTGCTGCAGCTCCTCGCGGCGGCGGTGCTGCTCGGCGGCGGCTACCTGGTGCTGATCCGCAGCGGCAACCAGAGCGACATCGCCCCGTCCGCGCTCGAGCTCGCGCTGCGCTCGCACCTGAGCGCGCTCTTGCAGGTCCGCCCCCGCTTCAAGGAGTTTCTGATCGGCTTCCCGGCGCTGATGCTGGTGCCGTCGCTCGTCGCCTCGGACCGCGCGCGCTGGGGCTGGCTGTTCGCGCTCGCGATCGGGGTCGGGCTGGGCGACGTCGTCGACACGTTCTCGCACCTGCACACCCACCTGTTCGTCTCGGTGCTGCGCTTGGTGAACGGCGCGGTGCTGGGCGCGATCGCCGGCGCGGTCGCGATCCTCGCCTACCGCCGCTTCCGGCGAGGCGGTCCGGACGCTGCGTGAGCTCGTCCGCTCGACGACGCTCCGGGGCCGGGCCGCGTTTCCTCATCAGTGGGTACTACGGGTTCGGCAACCTCGGCGACGAGGCGCTCTTGCAGGTGATCGTCGAGCGGCTGCGCGCGCGCTGGCCCCAGTGCGAGATCGACGTGCTGAGCGGCGATCCGCCCGCGACCGCGCGCGCGCACGGCGTCGAGGCGACCCCGCGGATGGATTTCGCGCGGGTGCGAGCGTCGATCGAGCGAGCGGACGTCGTGCTTTCGGGCGGGGGCGGATTGCTGCAGAACGCGACCAGCCTGCGCAGCCTCCTCTACTACAGCGGCGTGATCCGCGGCGCACTGCGCGCCGGCAAGCCGACGATGGTCTTCGCGCAGTCGGTCGGGCCGCTCGATTTTTGGGGCCGCGCGGTGGTGCGCAACTTCTGCAAGGGG
>Ga0213878_10000173_pt1 | contig 28547 bp, 32 predicted proteins | sample VelepicoBEBS_R02_FD_161053 | JGI IMG/M metagenome (GOLD analysis project Ga0213878, IMG submission 161053) | Vellozia epidendroides bulk soil microbial communities from rupestrian grasslands, the National Park of Serra do Cipo, Brazil - BS_R02 | ecosystem: Environmental > Terrestrial > Soil >... | reverse complement strand
ATCTTCACTGCGCATCCCCTCTGCCAGCAGCTGTTCCGTTGAGACGTGCTGGACGGCGGGTGTGACATAGTTTTCCGCCACCTGGTAAATATCCGCCAGAATGGCGGCAATATTGCTGTTGGTGCCAATATCGTCTTCAAGCTCAATCGTCACCTGCAGAGAAAAGTCTTCAGGCTCCAGCCAGATAATTTTGCTCACCGCCTCTCCCAGGTTGCGGTTATTGCGCAGAAAGATATCCAGAACTGCCTGCGCCACCTCAGGATTCAGCAGGGTTTCCCGCGATGGCAGCAGATAAAGATGATAGTTTCCCAGTAACTCAAGACTGATTGCGCTGTCTTGCGTTGGTGGTTGAATGAAGCTGTATTCACGGGATGTCGTGTCATACCAGTACTCATAACGTTCTGCTTCCGGCTCCCGGATCAGCTGCGCATTGAGAAACAGAAAGTAACCCTCCTCTGTATCCGTACTGCGTAAATCCAGCAGGGCCCGCCGGTAATCCTCTTCACTGATTGGCCCGCAGGTCAGGGCCTGCTGGGGACCAAACTCAGGTGGAAACAGCCCTTCACCTTCCGGCTGAACCTCCGGTGTCAGCAAATCCGTCAGCGGTCGGGTCTGGCGGTAGGCCAGATCGGCCACGCCATACCCCTGCGTTTCCAGCAGCGTGATCCCCGGATCATGTTCCGCCATATCCGTCCAGTACTGACCGCTGCTGGTTTTCAACACCTGCATCGCTTGCGCCAGCAGCGTTTCAAAGTCAATTTCATCCCGGACGACCGGGAACAACTCATTGGTATTACTCATAATCCGTCCTTAAATCGTGTCCGGCCAGCAGAGGATCAGAACCTCGTCGTCACGGCCCTGAACGGAGTTTTCACTGTCGTTCAGGGTCAGATTGATAACGTGATCGACATAGGGTTGTTGCTGCAACGTCGCCATGACGTCGTAATAGTCAATCCGGTTCGCCACTGACGCCCCGGCCGCCGCCCCCGTACTCCATGGCATATACTGCGCCGTCAGCGTTTCACGCAGCTCCCGTTCAGCCCAGGTATGGCTGACGCCAGGACGGAGTTGAACCTCATACACCAGATCAACATCAATATAACGGGGGTTATCAATCCTGATGTTCTGCCAGAGAGATGCCAGCCCCTGCAGAAAATGGCTCATCGCATCCAGCCGGGCGGCGTTAAACACCGGGCGCAGGGCGTCGTCGTTATCTTTCTCAGTGGTCAACGGAATAACGATCATCTTTTGTTCCGTCAGGGCCGGAACGGTGGTCAGCACGGCCCCGGAGGGGGTGACCACTTCAAACACATACGGAAAGGCCGTTTTGAGGATCATCACAATATCGGGCCAGGTCAGCGCCCGGTTACGGTGGGAAAGCCGCTGGGCCACCCGGGTGACGAACGCCGTGCTGGTTTCCGCTGGCTGACCACCCCAGGACGCCCAGGGTTGCTCCACCCCTTCCAGACCTGGGATATCGGCCTCCGTTTGCTCAATAGTCCCGGCGGGCAGAGGTTCTTCCACCACCTGGCTGTCCAGCGTCGTGACATTGAGCAGCGTGGCGGTCATCCCGTTGGTGATAAGCCCGTTCAGCCAGGGATAAACAGGGGGATCTACAGGGGTGATATCAGCCCGGAACCAGTAACGCCCTGGCGGCATCGCCTGGGCCTGATGACTGGCATCATCCGGCAGGACGGTCGACCAGAGGCCGCTGCGAAACAACCCCTGTGTCTCGTCCGTCAGTTGCACACCCAGCGCCTGCCACTGGTTTTCCACCGTCAGGTACCGCCAGGTGAGAGTCAGACGCTGCGGACTGTTCAGGTTCCAGAACAGAGATAACGCCTGTCCGGGCTGAATATCCCGAATCCCTAGAAAAAGCTGCACGCTGTTCACCGGTTGCTCAGTGTCTGCATAACCGAAAGGGGTCATGACCTGCTGAGCAAAATCGACAACACTCGCTTCCGTTCCCATGGTAAAACCGGTGACCACTGGTATCACTTCGCCATCCTCACGCCACAACCGCAGGACCGGAACGGTAAAGGGGCTTCCCGGCTGCCAGTCCGGCGGGTTGATTTCACCGCTGCCCGCAGGCAGGGTCAGGATCAGAATCTCGGCTGAGGCACCAGCTACCAGCGTCAGGGGTAACCATGTGTCACCGTCGCTGATATCTGCAGACAGTCCCGATAGCGATATATCTTCGGCAAACGTGAGCGTAAATGTTTGATCACTTTCAGGTTCGTTGGTCAGGTCCGCAGAGGTCAGTACCCGCCCGGTCAGGGTCTTTGTGTCCTGATCGGTGGGTGCGAAAAGCAACATCCCTTCCCCGGGCCAGCTGTCCGGCTCCTGGTACACCATCGCGGAAATACCGCCAGTATCATCTGCTCTTTCATCTGGCGGCAGGCACCAGTACAAATCGCTCCAGCGGCTGTGGTTGGCCAGCAGATCCTCGTCCAGACCATATTCAACGGGCGTACCCTCGCGGTCCTGCCCGGCCGGAAACCGCGTGCCAGCCGGGACTAACAGGTCCTGCGTCGTGCTGTCCGGAATCAGGGAAAGCGCCACCTGGGAGGGCTCTGCCGGACGCTCCTGCAATCCCAGCAGTTGCCGGTAGTAAAGATCACAGTGCGCATCCGGAAAATAGTTCGTAAATGCCTGGGGGGTTTCCAGCAGTTTCAGCATTGCCAGCAACATTGCCTGATGGGGAGGCAGCAGTCCGTCCGCCAGAGACGCATCCTGGTATAGCGCCGCCAGTTTTTCCGGCGTATTGCCGTTCATAAACAGATAATCAGCCCAGGTGGTAACGGCGTCATAAGGCACGTTACGGGCATACTGTTCGATAAATTGCAGGTGGGAGAGCGCGGTCCGGTTATCCAGCATAAACCCCGTATCAGGGACCACGCTGGCTAACGCGTCCTGCAGCGCAGAATTATCAGCCATTCGGTTACTCACTTTTGTTAAAGGCATGCCGCCGGGGCAATGCACAATGAGAAATAAAAGAAGAGGGTGTATCTGACGGGTCAGGACCTTAGCCGGCTCTCACCCAGCGCTGGCTGGGTCGGAGAAAACCTTTTCCTTCACTCGGAGTGGGTGAATCGGGCACCCCGGATATCGTCGCTAAAATTGTCGGCGTAAAGAGAGCACTGAATTTCGTCAGCAGAGGACCACGCGTGATGACGGGTGCATCGCTGGTACACCAGAGCATCACCTGTTCTTCATCCAGTTCTTTGATGGTTATTAATCCCTGTCCGGGGGTATAACCCGGAATAAGATATATCGCCGGGACAACCACGTTGCGCTCATCCCCCAGCACACACACCTTTTTACCGTCGATGGTGGCGTGACCGCTCCCCAGGATTTTTGCCGTTCCGGGAGGAGGGATGACCGTGCGGTGACCGAACAACGGGATAAACGTCAGCGTATCCCCGTCCACCATCACGGGCGATCTCATGGCGTGATTCCCCGTCCGTCGGCCATATCCAGCTGTCCCGTCAGCTGTTGCTGCAGATCGCTGCCGCGCAGACGGTAACTGACCTGCACCCCCAGATGGCCACCCGACATAGCACTGGTATCAAACGCCAGGCTGTTAATATGTGCCCGGGGTTCATAGCGCAGGACGCTGTCGCGGATCTGTGCCTCAATATCCGACATCAGAGCATCATTGATACTGAGAAACATAAACTGGTTGAGATCGCAGCCAAACTCCTCACGCATAATACGTTCGCCAGGCAGGGTGCTGAACAGGATCCACAGGCTCTGGCTGACATCGTCAGCACCTTCCGCCATTTTCACACCCGCAGTAGGAAACTCCGGCGGAAATGCCCAGCCCCGACCGAATACTTTTGTCAGTTGATCGCTCATAACGTATCCTTATAGCCCTTTGGGTTTTGTCAGGTTAATTTTTGGCCCCATTATCTCAATCCCAGTCTCACCTTTATCGACAGGACCGGTATCGACCAGTAGCCGGAGGTCCTGAGAATGAAACAACCAGCCCTTCTTATAATTTCCCTGACTCATCTGGGCCGCAGACATCGTTTTTGGATTGTGCATTGAGCCAACAATCACCGGATAATCGGGATCATTGTCAAAAAAACCTACGACGACTTCATCATCAAATTCCGGATAGCAGAGAAAACTGCCCTCTTTTGAGGCATAGGGCATGGCAAAACGCGCCCAGACCTCATTCTGCCTGTCGCCCAGCGTGTTAAGGCGAACTCTGATCCGGTCAAATCGCTGATGTCCTTCACCAGGCTCACGAACCACAACCCCTGGCAGAAACCCACTCTGTTGAACTGGTGCAACAGGTATCAGTCCCCGCTCTCCGAGGACGAGCGTCGTTGTCCAGCGAGAAGGCGTAATGCTGTGCAAAACGGCAGTAATGATGCCGGTACCATCAAAATACTCACCATACCCGGAAACCTTCAGCGTCTGGCCGGGTTGATATTCCAGCGTTCCCTTTACGGTAAATTCCCCCTGTACGCGGCGCAGTTGCAGTTGCTGCAGCATGCTGTTGGCCTTTTGCTGCAGAACATCTCTGGAAGGCGACGTCCCATAACCCAGCTCCCATTTCATTTTGCTGAGCGTGTCTCCTCCTTGAGGATCCAGCGCCTCGTTACCAAGAGACACAGTTTTGGCGTCAACAGAAAGATCTGTCTGTGTCGCGATATCCCAGGAACGAAGACACAGTTCTTTCGGCTGGTCTGACGCACTGAACTGCCAGTGGGCGATTTCCATCGGCTGGCTTTTATTCGGCCTCAGGGTATGGTCCGGTTGGAGGGATAAGCCCGGGCGAAAAATTTTTACCCGGGAGGGTTCGGCAATCAACCATGCGCCATTCGCGTCCAGACACTGGCGTAGCATCTGCCAGTCCGTGCAACGAAACTGGATCCGCTGCTCGTACCGGGTATTCATCTGAGCATCCTTGTCAATATCAATGGGAACTCTTAACTGACAAAGTGACTTAACAATTTCTGCGTCTGTAATATCCGTAAAAACCTGCGAGCGAACCACACTATCCAGCTTGACCAACGAATGTTTCAGGGTCAGCGCTAACTCTGACCGCTCCCGGGACAACGTCAAATCGCTGGTGGTAATAATGCCGGAAAAAAATTCAATGGTTTCCCGTTCATTTTTTATTCCCACAGACAGCCATTTCCCTGGCTGGCAAAGCGCAATTTCGCGCTCCTTGCTGAGCTCCTCCAGCGCATTACCAGGAACCGATAAGGTCAGTCTGGCCGTTGGGATCCCATTCACACGAAGTTCAGTCCGGACATCAAGAAACTGGAGTTTTTCCAGCCTGTCGGGACCTGAAAATACTCTCACGACAGTCATAACTGATCCCCCGGTGCGGGCGCCATCAGCGTCTGGCCCGGCTCAATGGCGTTCAGGCTGTCCAGATCGTTACTGTCGGCCAGCGTCAGGTAGTCCATTCCCCCCTTTAGCATCGCACTGCTCTGGGCGGCCAGCGACGGCAATGAGCTGCCGTCCGTCACCGAAATCAAGCTCACCGGTGGCGATTTCAGATCCATAATGGCTCGTTGCAACACCAGACTGGCGTCCGCAATCAGGGCCAGGGAGACTGACGCCCTCAGCGGTGTACCGTTGCGGTCAAACGAGGTATAGTTGATGGCAAAATCCGTCGCCCTGCCGGTAAAATCACGCCCGTCGGCTCCTCCTATCGGCATCCTTCCCCATGACACAGAGAGAAAATGGGGTTCACCACTGGCGGGATCGACGCCGTAACACAGCTCCTGTAGCTCTTCCAGTTGCACCTGCAGAGGGCGATCGTTGTCTGGCATCCGGGCGTCAAAAACGAGCTCCAGATTCAGCCCTCCCGGGCTGCTCCCTACGTAAGTGCTGCTCTGCCGGTCGTCATTAATGAAGCTATTGGTGTCATACTGTGTCCGGTAGTTCAGCGACAGGGTATCCGGGTTATACATTGCTTCCACAACGCCTGCCCGCCGTTTCATCTCCCGGTCGTGGTAAGCGCGGATGGTCAGTTTTGCCAGCGACCTTTCCAGAACACTCATAAGTACCTCCCCCACTCTTCCCGCAACTGTTCCATCACCCGCTGGCTGATAAGCGCTATCCAGCGGGCTTCTTCATCCTTATCCCGGTCAGTACGACGTTCCCGCCAGGGCGCGGAGCTCCCGCTGGCATCGCTTACCCGAGCCTCAATCACCAGCTCTCGGATTTCAATGGTCATACTTTTACCCCCAGCCAGAACATTTCCTGGTAACGTAATTCGATGGTGTTAATCAGTACCTTACTGCTGCTGGCATCAAAGGTATCCGTCTTCCAGCTCACCGGCAGGGCATTACTGATCCCCCAGTTAGCTGCCACACGTTGCTCCCCCCGCAAATCCGGGCGTAGCCTATTCGTCGTTATTAAATGGATAAAAACATTACAGTAAACCGGAGTTCCGTTACGCATCATGTGTTCGAATTGCGCCGCCATGGGGGTGACTGTCATCACTCCTCGCTCCAGCACCAGAGAACCATGACGGACTTTTGTCGCCAGATAGTTGTTACGGCAGTTTTCCCCACCTTCACTGAGCGGGTCGACCCCCAGCTCCCGGCTCAGACCGGAAATATTCTGGAACGCCGCATCAACAACGAGGGAAATAGGGAAGGACAGATACCCCGCCAGATTCTTAAAAAAGAAGGTGACCCGGAAGTGGTTCGCCAGCGAGGGTTCAAGCAGACTCGGGGCATACAGGTCTTGTGACATTGTCGTTGTCTCCGTGAGTGCCGCCCGTTCAGGCGGCGTTTTCGCCATTCATCATGAACACCAGGCTTAATTCAATAAACTCAGCCGGAGCAAGCAGCGCCAGCCGGATGTTCATGATCATTTTCCCGGCCTGGATATCCTCCTGCGTCATGGTTTCCTCCAGCCCCAGCAGGACCTGATAGGCCTGCGGCTCCTGCTCCCCATACAGGCCCCCCTGCTGCCAGAGCTCACGCAACCACATGATGGTAAACCCTTTCAGTTTGTACCAGGTCAGCTCAGTATTGGGCTCAAAAACCAACATGCGTCCCAGGTTACTGATGTTGGTTTCGCACCAGGACATCAGCCGCCGGGCCTGGACATAACGAAAGGAGGACTGGTTGTCAGAAGTCAGTGTCCGGCAGCCCCAGATCCGGGTTCCCCGCCCGGGGAAACTGCGGATCAGGTTGATTGATGCCCCCTCCGGATTAAACAGATCGACCGCATCCAGCCAGGAATACGCCGGGCGGGTGACCTGCGCCAGGGAGACATTAGCCGGTGCAGACCAGACTCCCCGGGCACTGTCTGTCTGTTGCATGGCGGCCAGCACCGCCCCCGAAGGGGGCACCGTCACCGGGCTGTCGTTTTTCAGGTACGGCGTCACCAGGCGTGGCCACCATACGCCACCCCACTCGCTGTGCGTCCCGTTGTAACTCGTCAGACACTGCTTTGCGGCCTGTGGAGTATCCGGCGCATCCAGCACGGCAAACAGGCCCGGGCGAAGCTGACACAGGGACAGCATGCTTTGCCAGATGTCCTGCCACTGCTCACTTTCTCTATCCGCAACCATCACGCAGTCAGGAAAAGCCAACAGAGTGATACTTTGTTCTGCCTCAATCGCCCGGGACAACGCCGGTATATCTAGTGTTACAGGAGGGGGGGCATTGTAGGTCGACAGAGAATAAACAAAGCCCCCCTGACCATCGTTATCAAAAAAATGTCTGACGGTATAATACAGCACCGCATTGCCGTCATGCGGGCCACCAAACTGGGCTTCAAATTCCGCAAACGTGGTCACATACACTGGTAATGTGGCCGGTTGTTTCTCAGTAAACCCGATAAATAAAGGTACGGCACTTTCTGCCGCCAGCTTCGGCACAGCGAAAGTGCCGGGTGTCACGCTCACACCAGGTTGTTGGATCCCCATGGCATCATCCTTCCGGTAAAAATATGAGGACGGTCAGGAGCCCACATTCCGGTACTCCTGGCCTGCCAGAGGTTACTGCGCCACGTCCTGGGTGAACTGCAGAATGATAAATTCTGCCGGGCGAACCGCCGCCATCCCCACCTGCACAATCATTTTCCCGTCGTTGATGTCATCGGGGCTCATGGTCACATTCAGACCAATTTTCACAAAATAAGCCTCCTCCTCGCGGGCCCCCGCCAGCCCCCCCTGTCTCCAGAGACTGTACAGGTAGTTACTGATGGCTGAACGTGCTCGCTCCCAGGTGGGCTGGCTGTTGGGTTCATACATCAGGGTCTGCATCGTATCCCCGATGTCCTTCTCCGCACTGTTGAACAGGCGGCGAACCGGCACATAGCGCCATTCCTCTTCAGTAGCCGCCTTACTGGTTCTCGCTCCCCAGATAAGCGGACTGCCGTTGTTGAACTGGCGGATCATGTTCAGGGCCTTATCCCCGGTGGTATGAGCCCCCTGAAACGTATCCGACACCCGGTACTTTGGCAGCACTCCGCCCTGAAGCGCCATATTGGCCGGCGCCTTCCACACACCGCGGGATCGGTCGTTCCGGCAATAGGCTCCGGCAACCGCCGCGCTGGGGGGGATATCCACCGTCGTCCAGCTGGCCTGTAGCCAGGGATAATAGATGGCGGCATATTCGTTTGCTGTTCCCGTAATGGCTCCGACACTTGCTGGCGGCTGGGTAGGGCCATCGAGGATCGCGAACAGGTTTTTACCTTCTGTACAAAGGGCTGTAACCGCTGTTCCGATTTCCTGCCCGGCGGCAACCAGCAGCGTGGCATCATCCAGTTTCGGTACTTCCAGCTCCATACTGCCTGTCGGCACCAGGTAGCAGGGGCCACCGCCATTTTCAAAATAGGTCCGGATACAAGCATTCAGTGTTGGGTCGCTGAATTCAGGGGTACTCGTGAACTCCAGCCAGGAATGGATGCGGGTGACCGCAGCCGAAGACGAATCACCGGCAAACGCAAATACGGGTACCGCGGTGGCGTTTGCTGACACAGACAACGCCGTACTTGCCAGCTCTTCAATATATACGCCAGGGTAAGTTGTGGTGACAGGCATAATGACTCCTGAGTCTTTCAGTTTTTAAAGGGAAATGCGTGAGGAAAATACGGGAGATAACAAGTGCCCGGCTGGCAAGAAACGCACAATCGTTCGTTCCCGCCAGCCTGGCGGGTCATCAGGTTATTGCGCCACATCCTGGGTGAACTGCAGAATGATAAATTCTGCCGGGCGAACTGCCGCCATCCCCACCTGCACAATCATTTTCCCGTCATTGATGTCATCCGGGGTCATGGTCACATTCAGGCCGATTTTCACAAAATAGGCCTCTTCCTCACGGGCCCCCGCCAGCCCGCCCTGCTTCCACAGACCGAACAGATAGTTGCTGATGGCCGAACGCGCACGCTCCCAGGTGGGCTGGCTGTTGGGTTCATACATCAGGGTCTGCATCGTATCCTTAATATCCTTCTCCGCGCTGTTGAACAGCCGGCGAACCGGTACATAGCGCCATTCTTCATCGTCTGCCGCCGTGCTGGTTCTTGCCCCCCAGATAAGCGGACTGCCGTTATTGAACTGGCGGATCATGTTCAGGGCGTAACCCTCAGTGGTATGATCCCCCTGAAACGAATCCGACACCTTAAACAGCGGCAGTACCCCGCCCTGAAGCGCCATATTAGCCGGGGCCTTCCACACACCGCGGGATCGGTCATTCAGGCAATAGGCTCCGGCAACAGCTGCGCTGGGGGGGATGATGACGTCTACCGCCGTCCAGTCCGCTTTCAGCCAGGGGTAATAGATGGCGGCATATTCCGTCTCGTTATACAGAGCAGCCCAGTCAGATGCCAAGTCCTCATCCTCCGGGCCATCCAGAATAGCGAACAGGTTATTTCCCGTAACGCACAGTGTGGTGACGGCTGCCTGAATATTTTCTCCGGCAGCTACCAGCAGAGTGGCATCGTCCAGGGCCGGAACCTCCGTCACCAGTTTGTCCGCCTTCACCAGATAGCAGTAACCCCCGCCATTTTCAAAATAGGTCCGGATGGCAACATCCCGGTTACTTTTCGAATCAAACCCGACAGACCCCAGATGGCTGACATATTCCAGCCAGGAGTTGATACGGGTGGGAGTGTTGGGAAAAACAGCATCAGTATTAGCAATGGCAAACACCGGTACAGCCGTACTGCTGCCGGACACGGACAGTGCCGTACTTGCCAGCTCTTCGATATACACGCCTGGGTAAGTCGTAATGACAGGCATAATAACTCCTCAATTTTCTCAGGTACGGGAGGAAAATCAGTAGGTCTGCATCGTGACGCGATCGGCTTCCAGGGTCAGTTCCTGAATCGCCACTTCGCTGCTGGATGCATCAAAGGACGGCGCAGTGAGCCCGGTGGGAAATGCATTCAGCACATTCCAGGTGACCAGGATTTCACTGCCGGACTCGTCGGTAAGGCTGATCATCAGATCTTTCTTCTCCACCCGGTTCAGGGAAATACCGTTAATCCAGTCATAAAGCGCATTCTGGCCACGGAAAACGCCCTTGCTGAGCGTAATAGAGACTTTCTGTAACAAGCCCGGCATGTAAAACAGATTGCCGGTACCATCACGGTAGTCGACGGAGTCGTATTTAATATCCAGCCCGGAGACCGATTTAAATGGGATCTGCTCGTCACCAACGGAGACAACGAAGCGATAGACCGGTACCGGATATTCAGCTGCAACTTGATCAAAAGTGGTAGACATAATCACCCCTTCTCTTGGTTATTGATAAATTAAGATGTGCGGTAAGGAACTTTCTTAGAGAAACGAGAAAATCAGAACATGAAATCGGCTACCTCCACTATTTCATTTATATGACAGACGAGAATTATTCGAACACGGACTGCGCAAAGGCATAAAGCATGGTGCTGCGGGTCAGACCATCCTTTTCCGCCACCACATTCATGAGTTCATCATGTTGTACCGTTGTCAGTACCGTTTTATTTTTTTGCTCCATTCTTTTGTTTTTTCGCTCTTTAATGACAGGTGAATGTACACAAACAGGTAATTGCATAATCTCCTCAACGATGCTGTCATTCACTGGCTTAATGGTATCCGCAAAACGAACAAGATGACTTACTCCCGGGCAGGTGGAAATTTTCGATGTATGAGTAATCTCTGGGTCAAAACAGATAAACATATATCCAGGAAAAAGGGGTTCTATCATTTTTTTTAATTGACCTGGACGATCTGTTCGAGGCCGGTAGCTACATATTTGAGGAATAAACACCATCGCATCTATTTGCGGCTGAGACAGAAACATCTGCGCTTTAAAAGCGTTGTGCTTTCCTGCCTTATAGCAGGCAAGGTACCAGTTTTCCATATTGTTACTCTGATAATTTCCGGGATTTTACTGAATAAAATGTCTTGCCATACATGATTATGATGATCCTGTTTGGTCTGACACTTCTCCTAACTGAGGTCATTACTGCTTACTATCAAATTGGATTTAATAGTCAATATGATATAAAGAAGACATTTTTCACATTAGTTTTCAGAGGAATTCACTGAAAATAAACAAAGCGTTACACCCGATAATACACCAGGTGAAAAGATGTTAGTCCTCTCAACAAGAACCAGTCCACTACTGCATAAGAGATAACCATTTTGAACTCAGCTAAGAAACAACTTTTGCTCAGCAAGTCGACGGGACGTCAACCCAGCCAAAACAACACCCCCAGCTTTATTCCATCGGGGAAATTCCATAGCGGCTCCCGCGTAATCTTGCTGATTCAGTTTTTTCAGCAACGTTGAATCAGCAAGCGAACGGCATCCAAGGTTATAAACAAAGCTCACCAGCGCATCAAACTGTGATTGTGAAACAGGTACACTGACCAGCCCTCCCACTCCACTTTCGTACTCTCCTATACCTGAAAGCAGCAATCTGTCCGCCGTCAGCTGATCAATTTGCATTCCCGCGTGAATCACCACCCCATCCACAGACTGGGTCCACCCATACCCTATAGTCCAGACACCAACCACATCCTGATAAGCCTCCAGACGGCACCCTTCAAAATGTTTAATTAATGCCAGTCCCTGCTCACTAGTGACCATGCGAACTCCCTTGAATTAATTTTTTCATATCCCCACGACAGGCATACAACGCGATACAAAAAATCATGTTAACCACCGCCTCAGACGGATTGACTTGCCAATATTCCCCCGACAGCATACTGACAAAGACATCAAAGTACGCCACCGCCAGTAACCAGGTTATCATCGAAATTCCGGCATGCTGTACTGTTCTATTGCGATTAACAAATATCAGCCGGAAGACAATGAGAAAGCAACTCATGGCATTCATGACTAACAGCAGCACATTCATTGTGATTTCCCCCGGATGAGTTTTACAAAATTTTCTATCAACCCGAACGGATCTCTGGCGACGACTATCAGGAATCTGACAGATACAGCCGCCGACAGCAATGCTCCCACCCGGGGAGAAATAACCATTACATCTGGCGTGAGGTATGTCAGAATATCTCCAGCTAATGTGCAGGTAAAAACTCCAGTGATAAATGAAATAATAAAAATCACAGACTGCTTAAAATATGAAAAATCAGAAGATGACAAGACCGAAATAGCTGCCCCGGCAAAAGCGCCGGTCGCAATATCTTGAAGTTCCCTGCTAATAATACACCCACTCAGGGTTCCGAACGTTAAGACACAACTTTCGGCTGAAAGACCCGTTGCCATATGCCCTCCGGAATAAAAACAGATTTACCCTGTATCAACTCAATATGTCATCAATATGATAGATATATCATCCCTTTGTATATCCTCAAGGATGCGTGGATCATAGCTATCAGTAAAAAAATGCTCAGGACGTTCCAGATACTCCTTCCCCACTATTTCATCAGATTCATGCTTCCTCTTCATAAATTTTCTTCTTACCGCTCTGTGACATCCTTTTTTTGCACTGGCGAAAAACCAGCACCTCTGTTTAAGCGACATGAAACCTCCCCGGAATGAGTGGCACTCCAGTGGTAATTCCTCAAGTATAAATAAGATATTCAGGAGTAGACAGGTGAACTTGTCGCTGCAACCACGATCTTCCGGGCAAGCTCCGCCATTTTTATTCCCTGTTGGGTATAAATAAAATTGAGCAAATCTTTTTGCAGATATAAGAATACTGGAGTCATCCAGTAACAGCATGCCTCAACATGCGCTCTTGAGCATCCATAATAAATATCTGAGCCGCTGAGTTGAAATCAGTATTGCATATACACACTGCTCATAAAAGAGCATTTTCGATCTTTTAATCTGTTAAAAATAAATTAAATAGAATTTAATTCTTTAAAATTGACATTGAAACCCATTTTTTTAGAATAAAAAAGATGTTCAACACCCATGCGAACAATACTTTCGTAGAGAAACTATAAAAAAACAGAATATTCAACTACCGTGATAAACATAGCAATATTGGCTTCAGTGACTTAGCGTTCAACCACCAGGACGTCGTGGCCATCGCTGTCAACAGTCATCTTCCGCGCTGTATGCGAAAATGTGATGGCATCGGAACAGAATGCCACCCGATACGGACCTCATTGTTCTAAACTAAGAGCAGCGGGTTTTACGAAATGAGTGGCGGTATGCAGTGAACGGAAATGACCATATATGGTTCAGCAAAAAGCAGATGATGATGAAAGCGCTGTATTCGCTATGTCAAAACGTACACCCCCCCCCGCCAGATCCGATCCTATGGCCAAAAACACGCCAGTTGGCCGATGCCTGTAATGAAGATATTTATACCGCCCGACTACTGCTGCTTTCGCTGGAGAAGGATGGAAAAGTACTATGTTCACATCGTAGTGTTCAGAATTCGCTACGCTGGTACCCAGTCAGCCCATGTGACGCTGAGGCGGAACAAAGGTAGGGCTTTATAAAGTTTGCGCTAAGTTGCCTTTCTGTTTAACCCACTGTCCATAAAGTATCTGCCATCTTTCAATTCATGGAACATACTCATGGTCAGGGCACTGGTGATTATCGTAATCAGCCTCATCCTGTCGGCCATCGCGGCATTTATGGCCTATGACACTGCCGATCGCGCCAGGACGATGTTACCCGAGTGTCCGCTAAGTCCGTCGATCAACTGCATCTGAGACGCAAAGACGCTGCGGAGGTGCTGTAATGAAACACTTGATGGTCGTTTTCGTGATGGCGTTTTTACTGACAGGCTGCGCGACAGGCAGCCCGGACGACAACACCGACGCTAAAGAACAAAAGTACGAGGCATCACTGCCGGACTGCACCGAAGATGGCGCAACGATCGATTGTGACTGGAAAAACGTGAGCGATAAATGGTCGACGGTATCCAGAGCGGACTTCAACAGCACGCATTGAGACAATGTGTGCTGTTATTTTTAATACCCAGTACCAGGAGAGCGGGTTCTCACGGCTTATGCGATTGCTGGAAGCCAGCAACATCATACTGAGATACGCTCTTAGGATTGTTGGAGTTCTGGGGTTGAGTGCCAGCGTAGTGGGTGCCAGCATTTCCGTCTGGATTAAACGCCGAACCCGGTGCGCTACTGGCATGACCCGGCGTGACGCTGCCCGTCTGAACGCTGCCAATCGTCTGACTCGGCTGCCCTGTCATCCCGGTAACAGAATGAACATTAAGGGCAAATACCGTCGCAACGGGTACGGCGAACAAAATAACGCCAACGATTGGGAGATAAGAGATACGGAACATTTTACCCTCCTCGACATAGAAGCTGATGCGGCCTCTATTCTCTGATCAGTATAATCCTCCCCTGTCTTTCTATCTGCAGAATGAGGAATGTTCCTGGAACACGTGGGTAAAAACAGACAGAGGATGGGTGTGTTAAGGGGGGATATCCCCCCTCGAAAAACCGATCGATCACGACGTTACATCAGTACTTAATATCTCGGGCAGCGTCGCGTCCTTCCTGTTTGTTATCGCGGTGCTCCTGGCGGCAATCCGCGTTACCAACGACCCCTTCCCGGCATTCTTGTTTCGCGTCGCGAGAGTCCTGGCGCGTATCCTGACGGACATCACGAGCATCCCGGCGTTCAGCCGCCTGCTGAGTCGCCTGTGAAGGAATCGCAGTAAAAAGGGAAGCAGCAGCAATTAACATCCATACGGACTTTTTCATAATAAAGTTCTCAAAGCTTAAGTTCGTAAACACACTGCGCGGCAAAGAATAGCAATAAAATTTTCCCATTTTTTACCATATAGTGACCCAGAACGGTTCCTCTGGCGGTGATGCTTCGCTGATGCTGCTTTTTCCACCTAATCTGACCGTTTCCCACTCCCCCATGTGCAGATCGATGGAAGCGGAGCGCTGACAAACGAAATTTGCTGACAAACGCTCACTTTTCTTTTGGTTCGTCGTCCAGGATTAATTTGTACACAAAACAAACAGAGGCCTGCTCATATGTATAATTCAATTCTTGTCCCCATTGACATCTCAGAAGGTGACCTGACTCGACAGGTTATCTCTCATGTCCAGACTCACGCGGTAATGAATACGACCAAAGTTCATTTTCTTACGGTTATTCCCTCTTTACCTTACTATTCATCATTAGGTCTGGCGTATTCACTGGAAATGCCCAGGATGCAGGAGTTTCACCAGGAAGTGCTGGCAAAACTGGATGATATCGTTAAGCAGTTTAAAATACCCGCTAACAAGATTCAGACACACGTGACAACAGGATCGCCAAAAGATCAGATACTTAAGCTTGCCGATACCATGAGTACAGATTTAATCATTATTGCCTCACATCGCCCTGACATTTCGACGTACCTTTTGGGCTCTACGGCTGCTGCTGTCGTTCGGCATGCCAAATGTGCTGTCCTGGTTGTTCGCTAACCTGGCTGATGTGTGTTTGTTTGCCCGGCGAAGGAAAGCCGATAAAGTGCTAATAACAAAAAACGGGAACCCATCGGCTCCCGTTCTCGTTTAACCCAGAATCTGGATTACATGTTCGCGATAATCGCGTCGCCAAACTCTGAACATTTCAGCAGCTTAGCGCCATCCATCAGACGTTCGAAGTCATAGGTCACGGTTTTCGCGGCGATAGCGCCTTCCATTCCCTTAACAATTAAGTCAGCCGCTTCGAACCACTCCATGTGACGCAGCATCATTTCAGCGGAGAGGATAACGGAACCCGGGTTCACTTTATCCTGACCCGCGTACTTCGGCGCGGTGCCGTGGGTGGCTTCAAACAGCGCGCATTCATCGCCGATGTTGGCACCCGGGGCGATACCAATACCGCCGACCTGCGCCGCCAGGGCGTCGGAGATGTAGTCGCCGTTCAGGTTCATACAGGCGATAACGTCATACTCTGCCGGACGCAGCAGGATCTGCTGCAGGAACGCATCGGCGATGACATCCTTAATAATGATCTCTTTGCCAGTGCGCGGGTTTTTGATTTTCTGCCACGGGCCGCCATCGATCAGTTCGCCGCCGAACTCTTCACGCGCCAGCTGGTAACCCCAGTCTTTAAACGCGCCTTCGGTGAACTTCATGATGTTGCCTTTGTGCACCAGGGTCACAGAGTCACGATCGTTGGCGATAGCGTATTCGATAGCCGCGCGCACCAGACGCTTGGTGCCTTCTTCTGAGCACGGCTTGATGCCGATACCGCAGTGTTCCGGGAAGCGAATTTTCTTCACGCCCATTTCTTCGCGCAGGAACTTGATAACCTTCTCGGCATCCGCAGAGTCAGCTTTCCACTCGATACCTGCGTAAATGTCTTCCGCGTTTTCACGGAAGATAACCATATCGGTCAGTTCCGGGTGTTTCACCGGGCTTGGCGTGCCCTGGTAGTAACGTACCGGGCGCAGGCAGACGTACAGGTCCAGTTCCTGGCGCAGGGCAACGTTCAGGGAACGAATACCGCCGCCGACTGGCGTCGTCAGAGGGCCTTTAATGGCAACGCGGTATTCGCGAATCAGGTCCAGGGTTTCAGCTGGCAGCCAGACATCCTGGCCGTAAACGTGGGTAGATTTTTCGCCGGTATAGATTTCCATCCAGGAAATTTTACGCTCGCCCTTGTAGGCTTTTTCTACGGCGGCATTCACGACTTTGATCATCGGCGGGGTAACATCAACACCGATACCATCACCTTCGATGAACGGGATAATCGGGTTGTGAGGAACATTCAGTTTGCCGTTTTGCAGGGTAATCTTTTGGCCTTCCGCCGGAACAACTACTTTGCTTTCCATTAACCTCTCCTTCGAGCGCTTCTGGTGGTTGCTCGCTCTCCTTCACGTCCCCGGTGCGTTGCTACCGCAACGCGAATTAGGTTGAGCACTGTTTTTGTTAATGATTTGTAATGAACCTGTCAATATTACCTGAATGTTAGGTTTCATGAAAGGTGTTCGTAATTAGGCTATAATGCGGCAATTGATAAAGCCTGAAAATACCATGAGCAAAACTTCTTTTAGAAATCACCGCCTTGAGCGATTCAGCACGCGTCTTTCGACCAGACAACGTCAGGAAAACCTGCCAAAACGGGTAATTTTGTTCAATAAACCTTACGATGTTTTGCCGCAGTTTACCGATGAGGCCGGACGCAGCACCCTTAAAGACTATATTCCCGTCCAGGGCGTTTACGCCGCCGGACGTCTGGACCGTGACAGCGAAGGCCTGCTGGTGCTGACCAACGACGGGCCGCTGCAGGCGCGTCTGACTCAGCCGGGCAAGCGTACGGGTAAAATCTATTTTGTCCAGGTCGAGGGAGAACCCGGCGAAGAAGCGCTCGCCGCCTTGCGCAACGGCGTGACCTTAAACGATGGCCCTACCCTGCCCGCAGGCGTTGAGCGCGTGAGTGAGCCTGCATGGCTCTGGCCGCGCAACCCGCCTGTTCGCGAGAGAAAAGCCATCCCCACCAGCTGGCTTAAAATCACGCTTTATGAAGGACGCAACCGTCAGGTACGCCGGATGACGGCGCATGTGGGTTTCCCCACGCTGCGTCTTATCCGCTACGCCATGGGCGACTACTCGCTGGATAACCTCGCCAACGGCGAATGGCGCGACGCATAACATAAGGAGCCACAATGTTTAAACCCCATGTTACCGTCGCCTGTCTGGTGCATGCTGCAGGGAAATTTTTGATCGTTGAAGAGACAGTCAACGGTAAAGCCCTGTGGAACCAACCAGCCGGGCATCTGGAGGCTGATGAAACACTGCTGCAGGCCGCCGAGCGCGAGCTGTGGGAGGAGACCGGGATCCGTGCGACGCCGCAGCATTTCATCCGTCTGCATCAGTGGATAGCGCCGGACCACACGCCGTTCCTGCGTTTTTTATTCGCCATCGATCTTAGCGAAACGTGCGCGACAGAGCCTCACGACAGCGATATTGACCGCTGTCTGTGGGTCAGCGCGGAGGAGATCCTGCAGGCGAGTAACCTGCGCTCGCCGCTGGTTGCCGAGAGCATCCGCTGCTGGCAAACGGGCGTACGCTACCCGCTGTCGCTCATCGGTGAATTTAACTGGCCGTTTACAGAGGGTGTCAAGCACAGGTCTGCGTGATAGAATACGCCGCCTTGAAGTTCAATGTCGTGAGTATTCCATGTCAGATAACAGCCAGAAAAAAGTGATCGTCGGCATGTCCGGCGGTGTCGATTCCTCCGTTTCCGCTTACCTGCTGCAACAGCAAGGGTATCAGGTGGAAGGCCTGTTCATGAAGAACTGGGAAGAGGACGACGGCGAGGAATACTGTACTGCCGCTGCGGATCTGGCCGACGCCCAGGCCGTGTGCGATAAGCTCGGCATTGAGCTTCACACCGTTAACTTTGCCGCCGAATACTGGGATAACGTCTTCGAACTGTTCCTCGAAGAATATAAAGCAGGCCGCACGCCGAACCCGGATATCCTGTGCAACAAAGAGATCAAGTTTAAAGCCTTCCTCGAGTTCGCCGCAGAGGACCTTGGCGCTGACTATATCGCCACCGGGCACTACGTCAGACGCGCCGATGTCAACGGCAAAAGCCGGCTGCTGCGCGGGCTTGATAGCAACAAAGATCAGAGCTACTTCCTGTATACCTTAAGCCATGAGCAGATTGCCCAGAGCCTGTTCCCGGTCGGTGAACTGGAAAAACCGCAGGTGCGTAAAATCGCCGAAGAGCTCGACCTCATCACCGCGAAGAAAAAAGACTCCACCGGTATCTGCTTTATCGGCGAGCGCAAATTCCGCGAATTTCTCGGCCGCTACCTCCCGGCGCAACCGGGCAAAATCATCACCGTTGACGGTGATGAGATTGGCGAGCATCAGGGGCTGATGTACCACACCCTCGGCCAGCGTAAAGGGCTGGGTATTGGCGGTACGAAAGACGGCAGCGAAGATCCGTGGTACGTGGTCGATAAAGACGTTGAGAACAATATTCTGGTAGTGGCTCAGGGTCACGATCACCCACGCCTGATGTCGGTCGGCCTGATTGCCCAACAGCTGCACTGGGTCGATCGCGAGCCGGTAGCCGGTACCCTGCGCTGCACGGTGAAAACCCGCTACCGCCAGACCGATATCCCGTGCACCGTGACCGCGCTGGATGATTCCCGTATTGAGGTTCGCTTTGACGAGCCCGTTGCCGCCGTCACCCCAGGCCAGTCCGCCGTGTTCTATCTCGGCGAAGTGTGCCTCGGCGGCGGCATTATTGAGCAGCGCCTGCCGCTGCCGGTTTAACACACGCAATATGCGCCGAAAGGCGGGTAAAACAAGGAAAGCACGTGGCGAAGAACTATTACGACATCACTGTGGCGCTGGCGGGAATTTGCCAGTCCGCCCGACTGGTGCAACAGCTGGCTCATCAGGGGCACTGCGACAGCGATGCGCTGCACGTCTCCCTGAACAGCGTCATCGACTTAAACCCGGACTCCACGCTGGGCGTTTTCGGTGGCAGCGAGGCCAATCTTCGTCTCGGTTTAGAAACGCTGCTCGGCGTGCTGAACGCCAGCAGCCGTCAGGGGCTGAATGCCGAACTGACGCGCTATACGTTAAGCCTGATGGTGCTGGAGCGCAAACTTGCCAACAGCAAGGGGGCGATGGACACCCTCGGCAACCGCATTGCCGGTTTGCAGCGTCAGTTGGAGCATTTCGACCTGCAATCGGAAACGCTGCTGAGCGCGATGGCGGGCATCTACGTGGACGTTATCAGCCCGCTGGGGCCGCGTATTCAGGTCACCGGCTCCCCTGCCGTGCTGCAAAGCCCGCAGGTGCAGGCCAAAGTGCGCGCCAGCCTGCTGGCCGGGATCCGCGCCGCGGTGCTCTGGCACCAGGTCGGCGGCGGACGCCTTCAGCTCATGTTTTCTCGTAATCGCCTGTCCACACAGGCCAAACAAATTCTTGCTCATTTAACCCCGGAGTTGTGATCTATGGAATTATCCTCACTGACCGCCGTTTCCCCTGTCGACGGACGCTACGGCGATAAAGTCAGCGCGCTGCGCGGGATTTTCAGCGAATATGGTCTGCTGAAATTCCGCGTACAGGTTGAAGTACGCTGGCTGCAGAAACTGGCCGCGCACGCAGCGATTAAGGAAGTTCCTGCTTTTGCTGCCGACGCAATCGGTTTCCTCGATAAAATCGTCGCTGACTTTAACGAAGAAGATGCCGCACGGATTAAAACCATCGAGCGCACCACCAACCACGACGTCAAAGCGGTTGAGTACTTTCTGAAAGAGAAAGTAGCCGATGTGCCTGCGCTGCATGCGGTTTCCGAGTTCATCCACTTCGCCTGCACCTCAGAGGACATTAACAACCTCTCCCACGCGCTGATGCTGAAAACGGCCCGTGATGAGGTGATCCTGCCGTACTGGCGTAAGCTCATTGACGCGGTGAAGGACCTGGCGGTGCAGTACCGCGACATTCCGCTGCTCTCCCGTACCCACGGCCAACCGGCGACGCCGTCCACCATGGGCAAAGAGATGGCGAACGTGGCCTACCGTATGGAGCGTCAGTTCCGCCAGTTGGGTCAGGTGGAAATCCTCGGTAAAATCAACGGCGCCGTGGGTAACTACAACGCCCATATCGCCGCCTACCCGGAAGTGGACTGGCACCAGTTCAGTGAAGAATTCGTGACGTCGCTCGGCATCCAGTGGAACCCGTACACCACCCAGATTGAGCCGCACGACTATATCGCCGAGCTGTTCGACTGCGTGGCGCGCTTCAACACCATTCTTATCGACTTCGACCGCGACGTCTGGGGTTACATCGCCCTGAACCACTTCAAACAGAAGACGATCGCGGGTGAAATCGGTTCGTCCACCATGCCGCACAAGGTTAACCCGATCGATTTCGAAAACTCCGAAGGCAACCTCGGCCTCGCCAACGCGGTGATGCAGCACCTGGCAAGCAAACTGCCGGTTTCCCGCTGGCAGCGCGACCTGACGGACTCCACGGTTCTGCGCAACCTGGGCGTCGGCATCGGTTATGCGCTGATTGCCTACCAGTCCACCCTGAAAGGCGTCAGCAAGCTGGAAGTGAACCGCGACCGTCTGCTGGCGGAACTGGATAGTAACTGGGAAGTGCTGGCGGAGCCTATCCAGACCGTAATGCGCCGCTACGGCATTGAAAAACCGTACGAAAAACTCAAAGAGCTGACCCGCGGCAAGCGCGTGGATGCCGAAGGGATGAAGCAGTTTATCGACAGTCTGGCGCTGCCGGAAGACGAGAAAACGCGCCTGAAAGCCATGACGCCTGCCAACTACATTGGCCGCGCGACCACCATGGTCGACGAGCTGAAGTAAGCACCCGATACCCTCTTTCCGCCCGGAAAGAGGGTTCTCCCGCCCCGGTTTAATAAATGTTTATCCCCGCAGCAACATAATCAGCGTTAAACTACTCAAATCGAAAACGAAAAGGGAGAAAAGGTATGCGCGTACTCGTTGTTGAGGATAACGCCCTGCTCCGTCATCACCTGAAAGTACAGCTACAGGAATTAGGCCATCAGGTCGATGCGGCGGAAGACGCAAAGGAAGCGGATTACTACCTGGGCGAGCACGTACCGGATATCGCGATTGTCGATTTGGGTTTGCCGGACGAAGATGGGCTATCAATGATCCGCCGCTGGCGCAGTCACGACGTCTCGCTCCCGATTCTGGTGCTAACGGCCCGTGAAGGCTGGCAGGACAAAGTCGAGGTTCTCGGCGCGGGCGCCGACGACTATGTGACGAAACCGTTCCACATTGAAGAAGTGGCCGCGCGCATTCAGGCGCTGATGCGCCGTAACAGCGGGTTGGCTTCTCAGGTGATCACGATTTACCCTTTTCAGGTCGACCTCTCCCGTCGCGAGCTCTCCATCCATGACGAAGTCATTAAGCTTACGGCATTTGAATACACCATCATGGAGACGCTGATCCGCAATAGCGGGAAAGTGGTGAGTAAAGATTCCCTGATGCTGCAACTGTACCCGGATGCCGAACTGCGCGAGAGTCACACCATTGATGTGCTGATGGGTCGCCTGCGCAAAAAAATCCAGGCGCAGTATGCCCATGATGTGATTACGACGGTACGGGGCCAGGGCTACCTGTTCGAATTACGCGGATGAAAAAATTGCTCCGGCATATTCTGCCGCTCTCGCTGCGCGTTCGTTTTCTGCTGGCAACCGCCGCCGTTGTGCTGGTGCTTTCACTGGCTTACGGCGTGGTGGCGCTGGTCGGCTATAGCGTCAGCTTTGACAAAACGACCTTCCGCCTGTTGCGTGGGGAAAGCAACCTGTTTTATACCCTGGCGAAGTGGGAAAATAATCAGGTCACGGTCGAACTCCCGGAAAACCTTAATCTGCAAAGCCCGACCATGGCGCTGATTTACGATCAGAACGGCAAACTGCTGTGGATGCAGCGCGATGTGCCGTGGCTGCTGAAAAGCATCAGTCCGGACTGGCTGAAGACCAACGGTTTCCATGAAGTCGAAGCCGATATTAATGCTTCAAAAATGCTGCTGCATAACGATCATAAAATTCAGCAACAGTTGCAGGATCTGCATCAGCAGGACGAAGAGTCTGAGATGACGCACTCGGTGGCGGTGAATATCTATCCGGCGACATCACGCATGCCGCAACTCACCATTGTGGTCGTCGACACCATTCCTATCGAACTGAAACGCTCCTACATGGTGTGGAGCTGGTTTATCTATGTGCTGGCGGCCAATCTGCTGCTGGTGATTCCGCTGCTGTGGGTGGCGGCCTGGTGGAGCCTGCGGCCCATTGAGGCTCTGTCAAAAGAGGTGCGCGAACTGGAAGAGCACCACCGTGACACGCTGAACCCGGAAACCACCCGCGAGCTGACCAACCTGGTGGAAAACCTGAACCGCCTGCTGAAAAGCGAGCGCGACCGCTACGACAAATACCGCACCACCCTCACCGACCTGACCCACAGTCTGAAGACGCCGCTGGCGGTGCTGCAAAGCACGCTGCGCTCTCTGCGCAGCAATAAGCTCACCGTCGACGATGCCGAGCCGGTGATGCTTGAGCAAATCAGCCGTATTTCGCAGCAAATTGGCTATTACCTGCATCGGGCAAGCATGCGCAGCGGCAGCTCGCTGCTGAGCAGGGAACTGCATCCAGTCGCCCCGTTGCTGGATAACCTGACCTCGGCGTTGAATAAGGTCTATCAGCGCAAAGGCGTCAATATTACCCTCGATATTTCGCCGGAAATCAGCTTTGTCGGCGAACAAAACGACTTTATGGAAGTGCTGGGCAATGTGCTGGATAACGCCTGCAAGTATTGCCTGGAGTTTGTCGAGGTCTCCGCCCGCCAGACCGACGATCACCTGCACATTTTCGTTGATGACGACGGTCCGGGGATCCCGCAAAGCAAACGCGACCTCGTGTTTGACCGCGGTCAGCGAGCCGATACCCTGCGCCCGGGTCAGGGGGTGGGGTTATCCGTCGCCAGAGACATCGTCGATCAGTACGAAGGGAAAATCATTCCCGGCGACAGCCCGCTCGGCGGCGCCAAAATGGAAGTCATCTTTGGTCGCCAGCATCCTGACAGCAAAGAGACTTAAGCCCGCAATTTTCTCCACCGCCTGCACCGCAAGGCGGTGGTATCCGTTATAATCCCAACAGAACCTGCCTGTGGAATATAACATTATGGATTATCACTTAACGCTCAACTGGCCCGACTTTATCGAACGCTACTGGCAAAAACGCCCGGTAGTGTTGAAGCGAGGCTTTAACAATTTTGTCGACCCACTGACCCCTGACGAACTGGCGGGGTTGGCGATGGAAAATGAAGTCGACAGCCGACTGGTCAGCCACCTCGACGGTAAATGGCAGGTGAGCCATGGCCCCTTTGAAAGCTACGATCACCTGGGTGAAAACAACTGGTCGCTGCTGGTGCAGGCGGTAGACCACTGGCATGAGCCAACGGCAGCGCTAATGCGCCCGTTCCGCGCCCTGCCGGACTGGCGTATCGACGATCTGATGGTCTCCTTCTCCGTTCCTGGCGGCGGCGTTGGCCCGCATCTCGATCAATATGATGTCTTTATCATCCAGGGAACCGGCCGCCGTCGCTGGCGCGTGGGCGAAAAGGCGCCGCTCAAGCAGCACTGTCCGCACCCGGACCTGCTACAGGTCGACCCGTTTGACGCCATCATCGACGAAGAGATGGAGCCAGGCGATATCCTCTATATTCCACCGGGATTCCCGCACGAAGGCTATTCGCTGGAGAACTCGCTCAACTACTCCGTCGGTTTCCGCGCGCCGAGCGGTAAAGAGCTTATCAGCGGCTTTGCCGACTACGTGCTACAGCGCGAGCTCGGCACCCACCGCTATAGCGACCCGGACGTCCCCTCCCGCGAACACCCGGCGGATATCCTGCCTCAGGAGCTGGATCGCCTGCGCGATATGATGCTGGGGTTAATCAAGGAGCCGGAACAGTTTAAACAGTGGTTTGGCGAATTTGTCAGCCAGTCTCGCCACGAGCTCGACGTTGCGCCGCCGGAGCCGCCGTACCAGCCCGATGAAATTTATGACGTGCTCAAGCAAGGCGACAAGCTGGTGCGCCTCGGCGGTCTGCGCGTGCTGCGCATTGCTGATGATGTCTTCGTCAACGGCGAAAAAATCGACTCTCCGCACCGCCCGGCGCTGGAAGCGTTGGCCTGCCATATCGTGCTGAGCGAAGCGCACTTCGGCGATGCGCTGGAAGACCCGTCGTTCCTCGCCATGCTTGCCGCGCTGGTCAACAGCGGCTACTGGTTCTTTGAGGATTAATATACGTGCTGTTGCCGGGCGGCACTGTGCTTGCCCGGCCTACAAAGAACTACTGCTTTGCCGTCAGCGCGGCGATTCGCACGATCACCTGAACGGCTTTTTCCATCCCTTCCAGGGTCACGAATTCGTGTTTGCCGTGGTAGTTATAGCCACCGGTAAACAGATTCGGGCACGGTACTCCCATAAAGGAAAGCTGCGCGCCGTCGGTGCCGCCGCGAATTGGTTTTAACTGCGGTTCAATGTCGCAGTCGCGCATCGCCTGCTGGGCGATGTCGAGAATATGCGGATACTCCATCACCTTTTCGCGCATATTGTAGTAGCTGTCTTCGATGATAAGCTCAATATAGCAGTCCGGGTGCAGCCCTTTACCGACCTTTTTGGCAATCTCCATCATCTTGCGTTTGCGGGCTTCGAACTGTTTGCGGTCGAAATCGCGGATGATGTAGTGCATCTCCGCCCGATCGACGCTGCCCTTAATACTGGTCAGATGGAAGAAGCCTTCATAGCCCTCCGTATGCTCCGGGCTCTCTTCAACCGGAACTTCCGCATGAATGCGGGAGGCCAGCGACAGCGCATTGACCATCACCCCCTTCGCCGTGCCGGGATGCACATTATTACCGACTATCTTGATGGTGACCGACGCGGCATTGAAGTTCTCATACTCCAGTTCGCCAACGCCGCCGCCATCAACGGTGTACGCCCAGCGCGCGTCAAACGCCTCAACGTCGAAATGCTTCGCCCCCTTGCCAACCTCTTCGTCCGGGGTAAAGGCCACGCGAATGTCGCCATGGGGAATCTTCTTCGCTTTCAGTACCGCCAGCGCGGTCATGATTTCGGCGACGCCGGCCTTATCGTCAGCGCCGAGCAGCGTTTTACCGTCGGTGGTGATAAGCGTCTGTCCTAACAGCTGATGCAGCACCGGGAACATCACCGGCGAGAGCACTTCATCGCCAATACCCAGCGCGATATCGCCGCCGCGGTAGTTCTCGACGATCTGCGGATTAACATTTTTACCGCTGAAATCCGGTGAGGTATCGACATGAGAAATAAAGCCAATGGCCGGAATATCCTCCGCGACGTTGGCGGGCAGCGTCGCCATCACCGTGCCTTTCTCACTCAGAGTGACATTCACCAGCCCCATATCTTCCAGCTGGTCTTTGAGCAAACGTAACAGTTTCCATTGCCCCTCGGTGCTCGGCACCTGGCGGACGCCCGGCTTCGACTGCGTATCCAGAGAAACGTACTGCAAAAAACGCTCAAGTAATTTATCCATGTAGCCACCCTCACTTTTTGTGACAACATTATCAATAAGCGCGAAAGCACAAATATTGCGTCAGGTCACTTTTAGCCCGGCAAACGGGAATTATTTTGTCGCGAGTTTTAAAGGTAGTGCATCAGGGTTCACAAAGATTGGCGATTTCAGAGGATTGCCGTAAAATGCCTGCCCTTAATATGTGCCAAACCCAAAAGGTGGTTAAACACAAACCCCGTAACGGCAGCCATCCGTTGCGTCTACATGGGACAGAGTAATAAATTGAATACACAACCGCGTTCGCTTTCACCGCTGGTGCAACTGGCGGGGATTCGTAAAGGCTTTGATGGTAAAACGGTGATTTCCGATCTCAATCTGACCATCAAGAACGGCGAATTCCTCACGCTGCTTGGCCCTTCTGGCTGCGGTAAAACAACCGTTTTGCGCCTTATCGCCGGGCTTGATAATGTCGATACGGGACGCATTCATCTCGAAGAGCAGGACATTACCGATGTCCCCGCTGAACACCGTCACGTGAATACCGTTTTTCAAAGCTACGCCCTGTTTCCGCACATGACGGTGTTCGAGAACGTCGCTTTTGGCCTGCGGATGCAAAAAACGCCCGCCGCCGACATCACGCCGCGCGTCACCGACGCCCTGAAAATGGTACAGCTGGAAGCCTTCGCCCAGCGAAAACCGCACCAGCTTTCCGGCGGTCAGCAGCAGCGTGTGGCCATCGCCCGCGCCGTGGTCAACAAACCGCGCCTGCTGCTGCTGGATGAGTCGCTGTCAGCGCTCGACTACAAACTGCGAAAGCAGATGCAAAACGAGCTGAAAGCGCTGCAGCGTAAGCTTGGCATTACCTTCGTCTTCGTCACCCACGACCAGGAAGAAGCGCTGACGATGTCGGACCGCATTGTGGTCATGCGCGACGGCAAAATCGAGCAGGACGGCACACCGCGCGAGATTTACGAAGAGCCGAAAAACCTGTTTGTCGCAAGCTTCATCGGCGAGATTAACATCTTCAGCGCCACGGTCATCGAACGCCTGGACGACCAACGCGTGCGCGCTAACGTCGAAGGCCGCGAGTGCAATATCTACGTAAACTTTGCGGTCGAAAAAGGCCAGCGGCTCAATGTGCTGCTGCGCCCGGAAGATCTGCGCGTCGACGAGATCCACGACAGCGCCGACGCGGAAGGCCTCATCGGCTATATCCGCGAGCGCAACTATAAAGGGATGACCCTTGAGTCAGTCGTTGAGCTGGAAAACGGCAAGATGGTGATGGTCAGCGAGTTCTTCAACGAAGATGACCCTGACTTCGACCACTCCCTCAATCAGAAAATGGTCATCAACTGGGTAGAAAGCTGGGAGGTTGTGCTGGCTGATGAAGAACACAAGTAAATTCCAGAATGTGGTGATCGCCACGATCGTCGGTTGGCTTGTGTTGTTCGTTTTTTTGCCCAACCTGATGATCATCGCCACCAGCTTCCTGACCCGCGATGACGCGAGCTTCGTTACGCTGGTTTTCACGCTGGAAAACTACACGCGCCTGCTCGATCCGCTCTATTTTGAAGTGCTGCTGCACTCACTCAATATGGCGCTAGTGGCAACGTTCGCCTGCCTGGCGCTCGGCTATCCTTTCGCCTGGTTTCTGGCAAGGCTGCCGCAAAAGGTGCGACCGCTGCTGCTGTTTCTGCTGATAGTCCCCTTCTGGACCAACTCGCTTATCCGCATCTACGGGCTGAAGATTTTTCTCAGCACCAAGGGATACCTGAATGCGTTTCTGCTGTGGCTTGGCGTGATTGATACGCCAATTCGCATCATGTTCACGCCCGGCGCGGTGATTGTCGGCCTGGTGTACATCCTGCTGCCGTTTATGGTGATGCCGCTCTACTCCAGCATTGAGAAGCTGGATAAACCGCTGCTGGAGGCCGCCAAAGACCTGGGCGCCAGTAAGTTCCAGACCTTTACGCGCATTATCATTCCGCTGACGATGCCAGGGATTGTCGCGGGCTGTCTGCTGGTGATGTTACCGGCAATGGGGTTGTTCTACGTCTCGGACCTGATGGGCGGCGCCAAGAACCTGCTCATCGGCAACGTGATTAAAAG
>Ga0213878_10000171_pt1 | contig 28580 bp, 17 predicted proteins | sample VelepicoBEBS_R02_FD_161053 | JGI IMG/M metagenome (GOLD analysis project Ga0213878, IMG submission 161053) | Vellozia epidendroides bulk soil microbial communities from rupestrian grasslands, the National Park of Serra do Cipo, Brazil - BS_R02 | ecosystem: Environmental > Terrestrial > Soil >... | reverse complement strand
CCGCCACGCCGCCACGCCGCCACGCCGATACGCCGATACGCCGATACGCCGATACGCCGATACGCCTTCAAAGTCCCCCAACGATTTCCCTACCCTTCGGCCATTCAAGAGAATAATTGAATTCGACGACCTTTTTTACCTTCGGTTGAAGCTCGAAATCCCAGGTAAGCTTCCCGGAATCTTTATCGAACGTGGCCGGCTTGTCCGAGAACGACCCCTGATTCACTACAATATCGGCATTCCTGGAGACCGGGAGCTGATCGTAAACCGAAACTTTGATCGGACCGGATCGAAAATTTTGCAGCGAAATTTGATATCGTCGCTCTTCAATTTCTCTTCGGTTCAGCATCCCGGTTTCAGAGCGTTTACTGATCAACTCTTTTCGCTCTACCTTGATCGAATCATCTTTGCCGGCATACAGGTCAAAATCGGCCCCGGAAGGTGTAAGATCCATTGCGAGCGTGCCGGTGTACTCACCGTCTCGGAACAGCCTGATCGGCCCGGGTAGGAGTTGGGCGTCACTTGTGTTCTCCAGATGCACTTTAAGGTAGACGGCGGAATCAAGTTTGGGCGTCGTGACATACTCCGGGCTGCCAGCCAGATTCAGCACGGTCACATTTGCGCGATGGGGCTGGCCGTCTTCGGGAATCGTAACCGGCAACCCAACCTGGTATGAAACCGACAGGCCGGTTCGCTGCACCTCCGTTTCCGCCTCCTTGCTTTGGACCGCCTCTTCCTTTGCCTGATACGCCTCATTCGGAACGGGCATCGCCGCGGCCGGACCAACCTCCGCCCTGGCAGCCGCTACAGGCTGTTCTACTCTGTAATCCACATAGGAAGGCGTTAATTCGGGCATCCGGCCGTTGCGACCAGGCTGCGCCGTCGACAGAACCAGACGCACATTGTTCCAGTCTTCACCGGTTTTCTGGCGCACGAGAGCGTTGTAAAGGAGTTCTACTTTGCCCGTCCCCGAATCAACCCGGGCATCGTAGCTCGAGCTCCAGGACGCGTTTCCGACCACATAACGCACCCTGAACTCTCCCTTGGCCGCAGCTTCCGCCTTTACGCTGACAAGCAGCGTGCGTTGTGATTTCTGTGCGGCGTTACGCAATGCATCGAGTTCTCGTTTCACTCGATCTATTTCGGGATCGAGTTTCGTTTCGTTGCGTTCGATGGAGAGAATGCTCTCCGACAGGTTGGTGATTTCCTCACCATAGAAAGCGTAGAGCTTACGAATATCGTCGAGGCTGATAGGTTGTTTGTCCCCTTTACCGAGACCGGCGCTCAGGTTGCGAAAAAAATCTCGTTTGCTCTGGCACACATCCTTCTGCCCTTGAAGCGATTTCTTTTGTTCTAGCAACTCCTGCAGCTGTCGCTCAAGTTCTTGGGCCTTCGGGCTCGCGCTTGCGGCCAGGAACTCCCGGCGGATATCGATCCCCTCGATCGTGAGAGGCGTATCCGACGTAGCGCTGACTTCGATGGAACCCTCATCGAGGGCCTCCGGCAAACCCGAAAACTCCAATACTGACGTTCCAGCCGGCAGAGTCGCCAGCGCCGTTCGTGTGACACGCGCCCGATCAGGATAAACGATGACCTCCGAGACCGACGAACTAACAGATAAAGATTCATCTCCGTAAGCGGAGCCACAGATTCCCAGCACCGACAGAACAATCGCCAAAATGCGCAACATCCTCATACGTTGTTTGGAAGGGTTGGACGCCGCCGGCAGCCCAAACGTTCAACTCAGAATCCGCAACTGGGGCAAGGAAGGAGGGTCACGACGTGACCCTCCTTCCTCGCCCCAGTTGCGGATTCTATTTCTGCCGGAAAACCTTATTCTTCTCGCCCAGCACAATGACTTTCGGCTGATGCGTTCTGGCTTCTTCCGGGTCGAACAATCCGAAGCTCATGATCGTCAATCGGTCTCCCGGTTTCCCCAGATGTGCAACGGCCCCGTTGAGCTCGATCGCGCCAACGCCGCGCAGCCCGTAAACGACGTAGGTTTCGAACTGTTCGCCATTGGCCATGTTCCCCACCAGCGTTCGCTCAAATTCCTCGAGTTCAACCAGCTCGGCCAGATCAGCGGAAATACTGAGACTACCTTCGTAGTTCACGTTCGCCGCGGTCACCACAGCTCGGTGAATCTTCGATTTAAGAAGGGATATCTGCACGGCCCGGAAACTAGCTTGGAATTTACAGGCACTCAAGAACTCGAGCACTCAAGTACTCAAGTATGATCCGTCAGAGCACACGGCGTCTCACAGGATTCCTGACTCCTTGACTTCCATCTTCTCCAAACCTTGTCTCTCGTGTGAATTGCGTCTCTTAGCGCTTGGCGCTGAGGCGGTTAGAATTGCGACGTTATTGTAACCCTAAAGTCATTGCTGGCAGGGCCTGTAGCCTGCAGGCTCCACTGCGAACAGCGCATGCGGGACGGGGCCAGGATGGTCCCGGGTTCGCTGCGCGGTTCACACGCCTAAACCAAATAATCCTTCGAAAATGAAAAAACTCCTGCCAACGGCGCTCCTGGCACTAGCCAGCGCAGCGCTTATTGCGACGAGCGCAGAAGCGCAGACGGTCACTGCAGCGTTTCCTGACGTTATTCTCGGGTTCGCAGCTACGGGTGGATCCGGTGCCGCCACCAATCTTGAGGTTGACCTCGGTAACGTGAGTCAATTTTACAACGCGACGCCAGGTTCAACCACAACGTTGACTCGGTTGTCCCCGGCTGATCTCGCCGCGATTTACGGCGCGGGCTGGGCCTCCCGATCGGACCTAACTTTTGGTTTGTTCGCCACCGACGGTAATTTAGCTGGTACTACCGACGGCCATGCTCCCAAAGACACCAACTGGCTTTCGGACCCAGAAACCACCCCTGGCACTCTGGCAACACCCTTGACCCGCTTGTCAGCCGGCGCTAATGCCGTCGCCATCACGACAATGGGTTCCGTCGTGCAATTCCTGAATGGGTCACCCTCCACCGCAAATAGTGCGGAGTCGACCGCCTATCCAAACGCGGCCGGCAACGGCAGTTACACCGGCGAAGAAGACTTCGGCGGAACGGGAACATTTTGGAGGTCCTACCATGTTAGCCCCGACGATGCCGTGGACAACATCGTTCCTGGCGGCCCTGCGATTTCCGATTTCTACGAACTCCAGCCTGGTACGAACCAAGCAGGAACGTTGCTCGGTAAATTCGAGTTGTTCCAGAATGGAACCCTCGAGTTTGTCGCAACCCCGGTGCCCGAACCCAGCTCCATTGGGCTCATTGGAGTCGGTTTCCTGAGCTTGGTCGGCATGGTGGTCCTGCGCCGCCGCCGGTCAGTCGTTGCCTGATTGGTTTACCCTTCAGTAAGTGGCTTGTCCGGCTCTTTTCGCCGGACAGCCGCTCAACAAGTTTCTCCTCCTGACAACACGTCCATCACCTCGACACAATGAAGACAAGCAAATCTGTTATCTTGGCGAGCCTCCTCGCCATGGCGCTATCCAGCATGGCGACCGCTGCAACTATTGTTCACTTTACTGGCTCGACAGCTTTCCGGGCCGAGACCACCCAGGCCATTATCAAAGTCCTCGGCGGTGCTTCTGCTACCTTCGCCTTCAATCAAAATGCGACTAATACCGCTACCATCAAGAATGCTAGCCAGGCTATCATTTATAACTCGGGCCAAACAATCATTGCAGAGACCTCCTGGTCCGGTTCCGTGGCCGGGTTACAGGCCCTGACCGCCGGGACCGCTATCACCACGTTCCTTAGCAACACGACCTACAACCCTGTCACAGGCACGGTTAAGGCCACTGCCGGGACGCTGAGTGGTAACGTTTATACCGGTGGAACATCCATTCCGTCAGGCACAGCGGTGTTTGAAGCGGGGATAGCACCAGACGTTGCCTTAGCTGATAACTTCGCAGGCGAGGTTGTGGGATTGAACACTTCGCACCTGTCCCCGGATAACCAAGTCGGCGTGGTGGTTTTCACCTGGGTGAGAAACGTGGGAGCTCCGACTGACATAGCGAACGTGACCAGCGCGCTTGCACAGACCATTTTCTCACTGGGAGCTGTCCCTGAGTCAAACTTCAACGGCAATTCTGCCAGTACTACTAACGTATTTGTGGTAGGACGCGACAACCTCTCCGGGAGTCGTTATGTCACCTTTGCTGAAACCGGCTTCGGCATTAACAACTTCCCTTCGCAAAACGAAGTCACCGCTAATGCGGCGGGAACTGCGGTTGCCTCAATTAATCCCGTGAGCGGCGCTACCGGGTACTCGAGCGGCGGGTTGGTCGCTGCCGCGTTAAACCTACCCGGCAGCGATGCCGCTGGGGTGGGCGGAGCTGGTCCTGGATGGCTTATAGCTTATCTTTCCACCAGTGATGCTCAGAGCGTAAACTCAGGCAACAACAACATTACCTACAACGGCGTCCCCGCCACCAGTGCTGGAACGATCATCACGGCAAATATAACGCAGGGCGTTTATAGCTTGTGGGGATACGAGCATTTTAATACGCTCACTACCCTCGCAGGAGTTGCAGCTACTACGGCAACGTCGGTCGCGACTCAACTTACGAACACTGACGCGGCGGATTTTGGCGCTGGCGTTCTTATCGGCTCGATGGCTGTTAGTCGGACAGGTGACGGTCAACCTATCGTCCCTTAAGCACTGTTTGACCGGGCGGTAATCAAAAAAGAGCTTTTAGTGCGGATGGCAGCATCCGCACTATTTTTTTGGTGGGGCGGGCTACGGCGGAGCCGGACGGTGTGGGAGCCTTCGTCTGCGTCCAGAAACAAAGCCCCCGTGCTTCTTAAACCCACCATTAGACGATGCAGGTGCAGATGATGAGAACGAAATGGTTTGTCCGATTTTCGGTGCTGGTTAGTTTGGCGTTTCTCGGAGCTGTGTCCTACGTGCTGATCCGCGGTAATCGTGATCTCTCACTGCATTCGCATCAAGCTGCGGATTCGACCGCGCCTTCATCGACCCCAAGCATCATGAGCGAACCTAGCAAAGAATCACCCTCTGAACGTGCCGGCGGGTCGGTGAGTCGACAAGCGTATGAATCTGCGGAGCGCGCCGAGTCTTCGCGGGACTTCAGTGGTATTACGACGATTGATCCAGCGTTAGCCACGCCGGCACCCACCGCGACACCGGGACCCAAACAAAAATCAACAGTGCCGCTCCCACTCGTCTTCCAACCTATTGATCCGGCTTTCCTTAAAATCACTTCCGAGCAACAACAGATTATCGATGAGCTTCAACAAGGTTTTTTGGATGAAGTCGGCGGCGCAGACCAGGACCCGAACGACCCACAGTATCGACAGCGCTGGGAACAAGCTCGGCCGCTCTTCGACCAGCGTTTGAAGGCGCAGCTAGGGCAACGGTTCTTTCTCAATTACGAAATTGCGGCCGGCCAGGAAGCGGAAAAGAATAAGTGATGTGTGGCAGGCTTCCAGCCTATACCGAGCGACTTCTAACGTGCGCATGAGGCAATTTGAAGTCGTTGCCAATAAAGCGCGCAACGATCACAGGCTGGAAGCCTATGCTACATTAGAAGCCTTCGTCTCCTCTGGGCCCGGACGAATGGAGTAGTGCCCTCACTTCTCACCTCCCGCCTCCCTTTCTCCTCTTTTCAGAGCGGCTCGTTCCTTCCACTCCTCTGCCAGGCGCTTACCTTCGGCAGGCTGGTCACGAGTCAAGTTCGGCACAACATAATTTGCCGTCTTGTTTAACCCCATATTTACCGTCATGGTCTACGGAACCCTATGCCAAAACGATCCAAGAAGAGGATGAGGACCAGTGGGGTCTCTACAAGCGTCGGCGGTCAACGGCCACCATCCTGGTTCCAACGCGATTGGCTTTGGGGGCTGCTCCTGATTTTGTTTGTCATCCTGACCTATACGCCGGTCTGGCAGTCGGGATTTATATGGGATGACGATACAATCTTAACGGCTAATCCCTGCATCGTCGGGCCTCTCGGGTTGAAGGAAATCTGGACGACGAGGGCAGCCGATATTTGCCCTTTGGTGCTCACCACTTTCTGGGTGGAACACGCGCTTTGGGGCCTGGGACCACTGCCGTACCACCTTGTAAATGTTTTGATGCACGGAGCTTGTGCCGTCGTGCTGTGGCGGGCTTTGAAGGGGTTGCGAGTGCCGGGCGCATGGCTGAGTGCGGCGCTCTGGGCCCTCCACCCAGTAGCGGTGGAATCGGTAGCGTGGATAACTGAGATGAAGAACACCGAATCGGGTTTGTTCTTCCTGCTATCAGTCCTTTTTTTTGTAAGATGGCTAAGAGCAAAGGAGCTCGAAGGAAGGGCCAGAAGCGGCTGGAACTATGCGTTGAGCATGCTCTTTGCCGCTCTGGCGATCGCTAGCAAGTCCTCGACGGTGATTCTGCCTGCGGTGCTTTGTTTGTGCGCCTGGTGGGTAGAGGGTCGCTGGTATTGGCGCAACCTAATGAGGGTGTTCCCCGCCTTGCTGATGTCTATCGCCGCCAGTTCCCTATCGATATGGACCCAAGGATTGCTATTGGCTGCAGTCCCCGATCCACAATTGGTGCGCACTTGGACGGAACGTCTGGCAACCGCGGGTGACGCGGTCTGGTTTTATCTAGGCAAGCTGCTCTGGCCGAGCCCGTTGGTCACGATTTATCCGCACTGGGAGATGGCGGCGGGGCAACGGGTTTCGTATTTCTCGCTGCTGGCTGTGATCATCGTGCTAGCCATTTTTTGGCTCAACCGCGCACCTTGGTCTCGACCCCTATTTTTTGCTTTCGCCTATTTCTTGGCAGCCTTGCTGCCGGTACTGGGATTGATCGATAATTATGTTTTCCATTATTCCTTGGTCTTTGACCATTTTCAGTATCTGGCCAGCATCGGACCGCTGACGCTGGCGGGGGCCGGATTAGCCCAGGTTTCGGATTCTATTATTCCGCGGAAGCGATGGCTGCAATCGAGCCTTTGTATTGGGCTATTGCTGATCCTCGGGATGGTCAGTTGGCGCCGGACACTGGTTTACGAAAGCCAAGAGACGCTCTGGACCGACACGCTGGCCGAGAATCCGCATTGCTGCGTCGGTCACAATGATCTCGGGCTCGTTTGCTTAAAAAACGAACAAATAGACGAAGCGGTTAATCATTTTCAAAAGGCGGTGGAGATCAACCCAAACTATGTGGAAGCGCATAGCAACCTTGGCCTGGCTCTCTTTAAGAAAGGACAGGTGCCGGAGGCCGTTGCCCAATACCAAAAGGCCTTGGAGATCAATCCCAACTCTTTTGTAGGCCACGCCAACCTAGCCAATGCTTTCTTCAAAGAAGGTCAACTGGACGAGGCGGTCGCCGAATATCAGAAGGCTGCCGGAATCGATCCTAGCTATTTTGCAACCCACTACGACCTTGGTCTGGCCTTCATTCGAAAGGGTCAACTGGATGAAGCCATTACCCAGTTCCAGGAGACCTTACGTTTGAAGCCGGATTTTAGCCCTGCCAAGGCCAACCTGGCTCAGGTCCAGGCTCTGATGCGGCAGCAGCCAGCGCATTAGTTAGGAGTCAATAAGCCCCGTCCCCCGCTCCTACCAAATCGCCTGGATGAGGAGATCAATCATTGTTGGCAGGGCCTGGAGCCTGCAGGCTGCACTCACAATGTTGACCTCTTCGATATGGTAATAAATATTGCGAATGTCAACATTAGAGCTGCCTTTTTCTTTGCTGTCCGAGCAACGCCCTTATCATCACGACGATTCTTAAACAGGAATTGCTCAGTGCCACCCTCACCCTAAAGCGCTTGAGGCCATCAACGAACTGGAAGCAGTTATCGAAAGACGTTCCGGAGTTAGGATTCGTAGACGATTCCAAAGGCAACCATTCCAAAGAAAGCCGACAAAATTACTTGCCAATCGAGTCATACACTACTATTAAAGTAGGGATTAAGGAGCTTTCGGGCTCTTCGTCAAAATAGCAGCAAGCGGAATCTGGATGAAACGACATCTGCATCGGCTGGGAAAGTGCTTTTGGGAATCGGATCAACAGATCTATTTCGCTGCGAACAGCGCATGCGGGACGGGGCAAGGATTGCCCCCCGGGTTTCGCTGCGCGGTTCACACGCCTAAACCAAATAATCCTTCGAAAATGAAAAAACTCCTGCCAACGACGCTCCTGGCACTAGTCAGCGCAGCGCTTATTGCGACGAGCGCAGAAGCGCAGACGGTCACTGCAGCGTTTCCCGACGTTATTCTCGGGTTCGCAGCGACTGGTGGCTCCGGTGCCGCCACCAACCTTGAGGTTGACCTCGGTAACGTGAGTCAATTTTACAACGCGACGCCAGGTTCAACCATAACGTTGACTCAGTTGTCCCCGGCTGATCTCGCCGCGATTTATGGCGCGGGCTGGGCCTCCCGATCGGACCTAACTTTTGGTTTGTTCGCCACCGACGGTAATTTAGCTGGTACTACCGACGGCCATGCTCCCAAAGACACCAACTGGCTTTCGGACCCAGAAACCACCCCTGGCACTCTGGCAACACCCTTGACCCGCTTGTCAGCCGGCGCTAATGCCGTCGCCATCACGACAATGGGTTCCGTCGTGCAATTCCTGAATGGGTCACCCTCCACCGCAAATAGTGCGGAGTCGACCGCCTATCCAAACGCGGCCGGCAACGGCAGTTACACCGGCGAAGAAGACTTCGGCGGAACGGGAACATTTTGGAGGTCCTATCATGTTAGCCCCGACGATGCCGTGGACAACATCGTTCCTGGCGGCCCTGCGATTTCCGATTTCTACGAACTCCAGCCTGGTACGAACCAAGCAGGAACGTTACTGGGTAAATTCGAGTTGTTCCAGAATGGAACCCTCGAGTTTGTCGCAACCCCGGTGCCTGAGCCCAGCTCCATCGGGCTCATTGGAGTCGGTTTCCTGAGCTTGGTCGGCATGGTGGTCCTGCGCCGCCGCCGGTCAGTCGTTGCCTGATTGGTTTACCCTTCCGTGAGTGGCTTGTCCGGCTGTATTCGCCGGACGGCCGCCCTACAACTTTTCTCCTCCTGACAACACGTCCATCACCTCGACACAATGAAGACAAGCAAATCTGTTATCTTGGCGAGCCTCCTCGCCATGGCGCTACCCAGCATGGCGAGCGCTGCAACTATTGTTCACTTCACTGGCGCCACGGCTTTCCGGGCCGAGGCTACCCAGGCCATTATTAAAGTCCTCGGCGGTGCTTCTGCTACCTTCGCCTTCAATCAAAATGCGACTAATACCGCTACCATCAAGAATGCTAGCCAGGCGATTATTTATAACTCCGACCAATCAATCATTGCGGAAACGTCTTGGTCCGGTTCCGTGGCTGGGTTGCAAGCCCTGACCGCCGGGACCGCTATCACCACGTTCCTTAGCAACACGACCTACAACCCTGTCACAGGCACGGTTAAGGCCACTGCCGGGACGCTGAGTGGTAACGTTTATACCGGTGGAACATCCATCGCCGCGGGTACCGCGGTGTTTGAATCGGGGCTAGTAGACGTTGCCTTTGCAGATAACTTTGCGACCGAGGTTGTGGGATTGAACACTTCGCACCTGTCCCCGGATAACCAAGTCGGCGTGGTGCCATTGGTCTGGGTGAAAAACGTGGGGGCTCCGGCTGATATAGCCAACGTGACCAGCGCGCTTGCACAGACCATTTTCTCACTGGGAAGTGTCCCTGAGTCAAATTTCAACGGCAATCCTCTCAGTACGACTAACGTATTTGTGGTAGGACGCGACAACCTCTCCGGGAGTCGTTATGTCACATTTGCGGAAACCGGCTTCGGCATCAACAGCTTCCCTTCGCAAAACGAAGTCGTCGCCAATGCGGCCGGAACTGCGGTTGCCTCAATTACTCCGGTGAGCGGCCCGACCGGGTACTCGAGCGGTGGGTTGGTCGCTACCGCGTTAAACCTAACCGGCAGCGATGCCGCTGGCGTAACCGGAGCTGGTCCTGGATGGCTCATAGGTTATCTTTCCGCCAGTGATGCTCAGAGCGTAAACGGCGGCGCCAACAACCTAACCTACAACGGCGTTGCCGCCACCACTGCTGGCACCGTCATTGCGGCAAATCTGCAAAATGGCGTTTATAGCTTGTGGGGATACGAGCACTTTTATACGCTCACTACCCTCGCAGGGGTTGCAGCTACGACGGCAACGTCGGTCGCAACTCAACTTACGAACACTGACGCGGCGGATTTTGGCGCTGGCGTTCTTATCGGCTCGATGAATGTTAGTCGGACAGGTGACGGCCAACCTATCGTCCCTTAAGCACTGTTTGACCGGGCGGTAATCAAAAAAGAGCATAATCAAAAAAAAGAGCATTTAGTGCGGATGGCAGCATCCGCACTATTTTTTTGGTGGAGCGCCTTCATCTGACGCAGGAATGCCCCGCTCACTTCTCGCCTTTCGCGTCCGCCTCCCCTCTGTTCCTGTCGGCTTGCTCCTTCCACTCTTCTGCCAGGCGCTTACCTTCGGCAAGCTGATCGGGAGTCAAGGTCGGTACAACCCCAACCAGCATCTTTGGCGCGGTAATTTCGCCCCGCTGCGCCGCGAGCGTCAGCCACTGATAGGCCTTTACTAAATCTTTTTCCACCCCTGTTCCTTCAGCGTACAGGTGACCGAGGTTGCTCTGTGCTTTGGCGTCTCCCTGTTCCGCAGCCCGCTCGAACCAGTTAAATGCTTGTTTTGGATCCTTTTCGACTCCGTACCCATATTGGTACATCACCCCAAGCGTGTTTTGCGCCCAAAGCTTACCATGTTCGGCAGCTTTGGTAAGCCACTTCGCAGCTTCTGGATAGTTTTTATCTATTCCAGTATCCCCAAAATAATACAGTCGCCCGAGTTGGAGCTCGGCCTCAGGGAAGTCCTGTTCGGCAGACTTGCCGTACCATTTCACGGCTTCAGTAACATCTGGCTGCAGACCAAGCCCGCGTTTGTAAAACAGGCCAAGATTATATTGCGCCTTGGGATTTCCCTGCTCGGCCGCTTTGCGAAACCATGCCGCCGCCTGTTGATTGTCCTGCGGCACGCCTTGCCCCTTGAAATAAGCGCCCGCTAGCGAGATTTGCGCCTCAACATCTCCCTGCTCGGCCGATTTCCTAAGCATTTCGATATTAGTATCATCTGCGCGGCAAACGGAGAAAGAGATCTGGGTACAAAACAAGACGCAAACTATGAACGAAAGAAGTCGAGGAGGAATCATGTTGGGCAAGATAGCCAACCACCTTCGGCGCTCATGTTACAATTGCGCAACATAATTTTGCCATCTTGTTTAACCCTATATTCACCATCTGGTCTACGGAACCCTATATCCTACCAAATCGCTTCGCTGGGACGGAACAGAACCGAAAGATAAAAATTCTCAATGCCGAAACGATCAAGCGGCAAGCGAACGATATAGTCCTGTTGCAAGCCGGCGGGATAGCTGACGTTCACCGGATATTCGCTGGTCCCGGCTCCATGCCCTTCGCAGCGTGAGCACTCGTAAAGTCCGATGCTCCCTTGACCACGGCATGCCGGGCAAACCTGCCGTACCGGCACCATAATACGCACCTCGCCGCCCGCAAACGCCTGCTGCGGCGACAGCGGGACTTCCACGTTCAGGCTTTCCAAGTGCTCCGCTTTCGGTCGGGTACGCAGCTCGAAGTTGCTCCAGAGTCGCGCAAACAGCTCATCTAGGGACGGTGAAAATGTCTCGAATGAGCGGAACAGGGATATATCTTCGAACTCGCGCGACGACTGGGCCGGCGCGAGTGGTTCGGCTCGACGCCTGCGCGCAATAAGGGCTTCCGGCGGGCGCATCGCAGCCATGCGCCGGATCGGAATTTCTTCCGATTCACGGTCGTAAATCTCACGTCGAGCCGGGTCACTGAGGACATCATATGCCTCTTGCAGTTCAAGGAATCGATCACTGCGAAAGCCCGTGCGATCGGGATGAAGTTCCAGTGCACGTTGGCGATAAGCTGATCGGATCTGGTCCGAGGTTGCTTCAGGCGCCAGGCGAAGAATGAGGTAGTAATTCTTTCTCATATTTCACATTCGGCTTCTCCGTACAGGACCTCGCGAGCCACCACGGCGCTCGCGGTGATTTTTCTATGTTTAGCCTTTCGGATGAGGAAATCAATCGTGGAGGAAACGCCGGAATCGCCGAGATCGCCGAGAAGGACAAATTGTGAAGCGAAAAGAGCAAAAAACAGGGAACCGTCTCTAGAGGTAGGCCATGAGTAGTTCGCGCTCCTTTTCGGCGATCCCGGCGTTTCCGGCGTTCTCGGCGTTTCCTTCCACCTCACTGACCGTATCGGATAACCTCGGTCGTAATAATCGACGGAACTTCTGTCCGGGCCGGCTTGGCGCGATTTTGTTCAGCGAGTTTTGTTTGCGAGTTGCTGTAAGCGTCCATCGCGGCAGCTGCTAGCGCGCCGGTGTTTACCTGGTGCGGTCCGCCGAAGATTATGCCATTGCGATCAATCGCGTAAGCTTTGCCTTGCGCCTGGAACGTGCGAAGGACGTTGCTCGGCACCGCGGCCGGATTTTTGAGCACGACAAAAGTTACCCCGTTGTTGCCTTTGAACACCGAGAACCCGGTCTGACCAAGATTCTGGACCGCGCTTTGGGCATTCTGCACCTGCACACCGATCGCCGCGACCCGCGACTGCTGAGTCGCAGCCGCATTCATGAGTATATTTCCTTTTCCTGGACCGCCTGCGACGGTGTTCAACGGTATCCCGAACATGACCAGAGCCTGGAGAAAGCCCAACGCAAAAGCCTTCACACGAAAACGCATAAGGACGATCCGACAAGGATTCTGGCGCATACCAAACACAAAGTTTAGCAAGAGTTGCGGTATTTCTCCAGTCTCACAACGTGAATTTCGCGTGACAGAAAAGGCGGCGTAGCCGCAACCAAAACCGAGGCGCGTAATTCGGAGAGGGCCTTTCTTCGTCGCACCCCGTTGCCGCCACGAGGCCAAGGTGAAACTTGGCCCTACCGGATCGTTTTGCCCTACCAGATCGTTCGGTAGGGACGCGCTTCGTCGCGTCCTAGCTCCGCGACCTTCCGCGAATTCCTCACGCCCGATCGCCCGGCAATTCCACCTCTAACGACGCGAGTTGATCCGTCGAAAGGAGATGCATGCTGCCGCCCGGTTCAAATGCAATGATGAGATCTCTCGATTCAGGAGCAAATAGCAAATGATCCGGCGTGACGATCCGGATCTGCTTTCCTCCAGTCGTTTCCAGCCTGAAGGGCCGAAACGGTGTGGCGTCCACCCGTTCCCTCACCAGCGGGAGATCGATCATTGAACCTTTGCTTCCTTTGCTACCTTTTGTTCAAATCCTCTTTGTTTTCTTCTGTTTTCTCCTCGAGGCCGAAGAAGTTCGCGCAAGACCTCAGCAACCCGGCCCGTATTCTATTTCCTGAATATTGGCCAGCGTGATCAGTCGCGGGATCCCGCTCCTGTTGTACACCACAACGAATGAGGGAATCGTCGCGTCTTGCTCTTCGGGTAGGGGCGGAAGATCAACAAAATCGGGATGGTTGACCGGGAATCGAGTGCCCGATCCGGTAACGACCACAAAGGGAGTGAATTGAGCCGGATCGATGATTTGAGCTATCTCTTCTCTCGTCATACCGCAAGAAACTCAGCCATAGATGCGAGGCTTTTCCAAAAGTTACCTCGAGGGATTTTATAACATCTATTTTCAATGTATGTCAAATGGGGAAGCTCGTCTGGGAGGCTGCAAGTCGTCCCGTAGGGACTGAACGATCGTAGCCAGGCACGAAGTGCCTGGAAAGCGTGTCCCCCCGAGATCCGTCCCGTAGGGCACGGCGTGATTGGGTCAGCTAATCCCAGGTATCTTTCGTCGAAGTCGGCTTCGTGCCTCTTCAGAAACACCAGAACTCGTCTTTAAAGATCCCTGGCTATTTCCTGTGAGCCCTGAGCTGGGCGCGGAGTCTCTACCCATAGGACCGATAAGACCGATAGGACGCATAGGACCTATGGGTAGAGACTCCGCCCAAGCGGGTACATACGCGCATCCGCCACCAGTGGCGCATGACGCCACCAAAAGTCAGAGCGGGCGTGCTCTCTCACGCCTTGGACGGATCGGCTCGACTGAGCTCGCCCAAGTCCTGGCCCTACCAACCTTGCCTCGCCCTATAGCCTTACCAACGATCATTTGGTTGTGGTTAAGCACTTTGTGATGTGCAAGGATATGTGCGATAGTTCGCACATGGCGACCAACGTTCAGATCGACCCGGATCTTATTCGGGATGCCCTCCTTCTGGGAGGCAAACGCACAAAGCGCGAAGTCATCGAGGAAGCCTTACAAGAGTACGTGTTGCGTCGAAAGCAACAACAAGTTCTGAGTCTGTTCGGAACTCTTGATTACGATCCTGGCTATGACTACAAAAAGCAGCGTGCGCGGCGGTGAAGATCATCGTTGATACGTCGGTATGGTCGTTGGCGCTCCGGCGACGCCAGGGATCCGAGGAAGCTTCGGTGAAGGCGCTCCGCGAGTTGATCGCGGACGGTCTGATTGTAATGCTTGGGTGCATTCGTCAGGAGATACTTTCGGGGGTGCGGTCCCGGGAGCAATTTCGGATTCTGCGGGATCACCTCCGAGCATTTCGGGACGAAACTCTGCAGAGGGACGATTACGAGAGAGCGGCGGAATTCTTCAACGATTGCCGGCGAGAAGGGATTCAGGGCTCTAACACTGATTTTTTGATCTGCGCCGCAGCAGCCAATCGAGGTCACGCAATTTTCACAACCGATGATGACTTTCAGCGGTTCCGAAAGGTCATCAATATAACGCTCTTTTCGCCCCGGTAGGGTCGCGCTCCCACGCGACCGGCGTTGCCCGCGTAATACCCCTAAATTATCCCAAATCCGAAGTTAGTTAGGGAATCGTGCTCGTGCTCGTCCTCGGGCTCGTGCTCGATCTGTGGGACTTCAGCGCCGAAAAGAGACCAGATCCTTCGAGCACGAGCACGAGCACGACTTCTCAACTTCGCGCGACCCTACCTATGGGGGCGCGGTGTCGCCTCCCCCGTATCCGAGAACCTCAACGGTAATGAGCGAGGGAAGCTCCTGCTGCTGCGTCTGGGTCGCGGCTTGGTTTGCAACCTGCTCTGCCGCGTTCGACGAGGAGCCGGCCGTATTGTTGGCAGCCGTCAAGCCACCGATATTGGGGGCAATTACCGTTGGGATCCCGACGGATTGGCCGGCGACGGTGACGTTGCCATTCGTAATCACGTGAAGCGCGGCCACACTGAAATTACCGGAAACCCGAATACCGGCGTCGCTGGCGTTGACGGTTCCGTCTGGCGCGATCAGGTCGATGTCCGACGGTGGGGCGCCCTTGACCGCGGGTAGCGTCGCAATACCGTTCCCGGTAGCGACGGCGGCTGGATCCAGGGCTAAAATCGCAGTGGTGGCATCGATCAAAAATGCTTGCGGGGGCGCTACTAGCTCGGTTTTGGAACCTTTACCCGCGTCGATATTCGCTATTTGATCCAAAGGCGGGTTGGGAACTTTGGCGGGATCGGTGTTCCCCGCCCAGATAACGATCGCTCCTCCTCCTAGAGTTGCGATGCGCGCTTGGTTGACCTCGACGCTCCCGGCCGAATAGGTGCTGATGCTCCCCCCACGCGCTGTTGTGATGCCGCTGTTGAGACCAGCGGTGCCGTTTAGCTGTCCGACAGTGATGGGACCGCCCGGCGCCAGCAGTTGGATATTGCCTCCGCGCAACGTGGTGATGTACCCGGTGTTGATCCCGTCGCTGCCTTTGATATTATTCGGATTGTCCGGACCATGACCCGCGAAAGGTTGTGAGAGATCGATTTTACCGTTGTACTGGCTGGCTGGGAACAAAGTGTCGATGGCTGCGAAGCCGCGCCGATACGACCCGAAATCAGGGGCCTTGGGGTTGTTATAATCGCGTCCTGACATCTTGAGCTCATTGAAATATGCCGGCAGAACGTATGTCGCCTGGAGCTCCGGCGGGAGACTTTCCAGGTAGGCCAAAGCCTCGCCCGGCGCAAGGTTCTGCGCGGACTCGACTGTGTCGAGGTAGTTCTCAGAAACTTTCGCTGCGTTCGCTGGGTCGAAATAGCTTTGAATGAAACTGCTGTAGTCGGGACCGAATCGTGTGCCGACGCCGCCTAGTCCGGTTAAGACCGTGATGTTTGCGCCCTGGGACGGGAGCGCTTTATCGTCTCCGTCACCTTCGCTGACGATCTGGCTGGTGCCAATCAGGTTGCGCCCGGCCTGGACATAGAGCGTGCCCGGACCATCGATTCTGACGTTGAGATTCAGATCGCGGCCCGCTTCAATAACTGAAACATCGCCCGGGGCTAGGTTTTCGATCCACTGTGTCAGGTAAGTGACCGGCGCGCCGCTCGACCCGGATTGATTAAGCAAGAGTGTGACATCTTGTCCAGCTTTGATCCAAACCGATTTCGGAATCTCAAAGAGGTTATCTCCGTGGGGCCCAGACTCAGTGGATAAGAAGCCATGGGAAATAGTTCCGGTCACCGAATAGATCCGTACCGGGTCAGTATCGCCAGCGTGCAGCAGAGCCGTGGCGTGCGTCTGGGCGATGCTCGGCAGGGTGGTTGATCCTGATAGTGTCACATATTGCTCCGGAAAGGTGGAGATCACTCCAGTAAGAAAACCTCCAGCTGCTTCGTTGACCACTTCTTTGAAAGCCTGCGGTTGTAGCAGCGTCGGGTAGTCCCCGGGAACGGCGTCGCTGAGTGCAGGCAGGACAGAAACATCTCGATACGCCAGATAGTCGGCGGTACCGCGCGCTGCCGGAAATTGAAAATCGGCTCCGAGAAAATCGTATCCGGCGTTCATGTCCGATTGCGTGCCCGGAGAGATACCTCCGTCAAATGCGGTGACCCGCATCGTGGGTGGCAATACCTGGACGGCGCCGGCTACAGCTAGGCTGCTAACTCCAACATCTCCGGTCAGAGAAAACAGATTGTACTCTATGGGATTCGGAACCGAACCTCTAACAGCCCTTCCGATACCCCACTCGTGATGCAGGAAATTAAAACTGCGTGTCGACGAGGAGTTTCCTTGCACAGGTCCACCCGGGTGGAAAGGCTCAAACGCGGGCAGTACATCACCCGCTAAACTCGTTTCGTCGAGTTCAGCTCCGGCAGTATAGCCAAATTGATAACTTCGCAACCGCGGAACACCCCGGAAATCCCTACCGACAACGAGAGTGAAGTTATTTTGATTGGCGAAGACTTGGTCCTCAACGAGGGGATCGAATGGAGCGATTTTTAGATCGCTCCCGCTGCGGACGGAAACCGCGGCATCATCCATTGCGACTTCCGCTGTTACCGTACCCAAGGCGACGGCCGAAAGCCGCACCGTAGCAATATCACCACGACCGCGGGCGACGTAAAAAACGCCACCACCTCCACCACCCTCCGCTTTTCCAGTGGCATCCAGATCACCGGCAGCAACCCCAATGTTGCCACCTGCCCGGACGAAAAGATCGCCCCCACCCTGGATCACCAGATTATTGGAACTATTCGGGGTGCTACCGGAAGCGCCAGTTTGATAACCATTACTGGGAATGACCGCTGACAAGTCGGTAATCGTGCCGCCAGCATTGATCGTGATATTGCCGCCGCCGAGCGCGCCGACCCCCTGCGCAAAAGAATAGTCACCCGTCGCTGAGGTGAACGTGCTTAATCCGAATTGGCCTGATTTATAGATCGGGGCTTGCAGGCCGAAAATGGGGCCCCACGCTTCTGGCGTATAACTCCCATCTGGATTGACGCCTCCTTGCCGCCAAAGCCAATCGGTAATGAGTTGCGGCGTTTGCACCGCCGTAATCGAACCTTGGGTAGTAATCACGATATTGCCGCCGCCGGTCGGGAAGTTGATTGGGTTCGGAGTCGCGTTGTTTACCGGATCGAACGGGAGATTGGGATTGAAGGCAGGATTGTTGTAATTGACCGCGGGATTGGCCGGAACGGTCGGGATTCCTGCTGTATAAATCGTCGACAGTTGGTTGCCGAGCGTCAGATTTCCTCCTACCGCGATTGTAATATCTCCGCTTCCAGTGCGAATGTAGTTGTTGGACGCGAGCGTGAAGTTGCCCTGGCCAGTAAGCGCAGACTGGCTCTGCAGCTGCCGGCAATCGGCTGCCACGAGAGCAGAGCCGCTGACCAGCGTATAGCTCCACGAAGGTCCAAGGGTCTGGGTCGAGAAATAGGTCGCGGTCTGATTGGCAAGACTATATGAGGTCACCCCGTTGAATCCGTCGCTCAACGAGTTGTTCACCGTGAGGTTCCCAGCAGCACGAATCGTGAGATAGCCCGGCTCTCCATTGGTGCGCCATGTTGAGAAGTCCCAACCGGCGGTGCCGGTGCTATCATTTGTGACGTCGACGGCAACGTCCCCGGCATAGTCTATTTCGACACCGGGGCGAAAATGGACCAACCCGGCAGGAATATTGCCTAAGCCCGCGATCGGAGGCGCCGTTCCGCCGAACCCGGCGAAAGCGCTCTGGATTGCAGTAACGAGCGCATTGTCGATAATACCCAGATTCGCACCTCCACCCCCTCCGCCGGCGACGATATTCGTTGGCGTGAAAGTCTGGTAGGCTTCGAGGTTCACGCTAGTGGCGCCGATTATCTGTCCGACGGAAGAAATCTGGATGCTGTCCCCGGCGCCGTTGGCGATTAGCGGTGCGCGCAAATGGACGTCACCACCGAAATTTTGTCCAGTCACCGCATCCTGGCCCGGCACGGACACATTGATGGTGCCGTTTGCAAGATTAAGCGTGCCGGAGACTGTGTTTATCTCGACGTGCGCCTCGTTTTCTGCCGCGATGGGTTTGCCATAGCCGTCGGTCGAAACCGTGGTCGCGTGGGCGTCAAGCATTGAACCAGGCTCGAGCGTGACGTTGCCGCCTGCCGCTAAAAAGATCGTGCCCCCACTGGTCCCGCTGGCATTCACAGTTCCCTGGATATCGATATTGCCGCTCCCCACGCTGACACCATCCGCTCCATCGGCCGAAAGTATGAACGTATGCGCGGTAGCGTTATTACTCAGCGTAACGTTGCCGGTTCGGATCCGGAAATTGCGCGATTGGGCGAACCCTCCGGCGTTAAGCTCGGCATTGAGTGCGCTAAAGCCGGCCAGTGAGCCAGTATTGAGGACAAAGGAGCCGCTTAGATTCCCGGCCGCTGCGCTTCCTAATAGCTGGCCGTTATCCACGAAAAATCCGGAGGCAGGGTTGGCAGTGTTATTGGCACCGGCGCTGACCGAGAGCGTGCCGGCGTCCCCGCCTGCGGGGATTCCTGGTCCGCCAAGGAAACCGCTCACTTTAATTAATGTACCCGGCCCAAAGGTCACATTTCCCAGATCGGCGGTGAGATTGACCTGGCCACCCGGCGCGTAACGGTATTGATCGAAGAATTGCGCCGCGACACCACTCACATCGATAGTGGCCCCGGAAGTCAGTGCGACGTCGCCGGTCGTTGCCTCAGCGGTAAAGACACCGGACGGCATGATGATGGAGCTGCCCAAGCTCACACTAGTGGCAGTAATGAAAACCCCGGAGTTAAGGCTCTGCAAAGCGGTCGAAACGGGGGCAGCGGAGGAGCCCCGCTCAAGAATAAAAGCACCTTTGACGGTGATCTGCTCGTCGGCGTTGGCATCGGCCGTTAGAAGTGGAGTAATCATTGTCAGCGAGCCGGAAACCGGAAGCGCACCGAACCCTTGGCTGACGATTTGCCGGGACGCGGTCAAGGTGACAGCATCAAAACCGTCCAGGTTCTTCGTGCCTGCTCCAATCGTAATTTGGCCACCGGTGCCAGCTGTGAGCGACGCGGCGTTCAAGACAAGCGCTCCGGCAGAGCTGCCATGGGGCACGTTGTAGGAGTTGCTAGCCCGAAGTGTGATGTTGGCCGCCGTAAGCGTTAAATTCGAGCCGTCGACTCGATTGCTTAACTCTCCCGCATCGAGCACGAGCGTGACCAGGTTTGCGTTGCCGATATCGATCGTTTCGTTCGCCACACCCCAGAGATCGATGCTGGTTGAACTGACGAGAGTCAAATCGTGTGTCGCGTTGAGCGACTGGAAGGACTGACCTGAAAAAGTCAGCCCTTTCGTTCCCGGTACGTTACCGAGGCTCACGAGACCGCCTGCCGCCAAGATCGAGTACGCTCGGAGCTGCGCGCCGGTCGCGAGCGTTGCCGCCTGGTAACCCTCGACCAGAATCGAGTCCTGGCTTTGCAGCTGGGCCCCTGATTCGATGGCGAGATTTCCGTATCCCACATTCCCGGGGATGGGAGCGCCCTGAACATCGAATCGATTAAAGTTGACCGACGTCCCGTTCGAAACACGCACCACGGAGCCCGGCGCGCCATTCGGAGTTCCAAAGTTGCCATTGTTGTGCACCGGTAAAAAGCCAAAATCAGTGACGAAATTTAGATCGCCGTTGGAGGCGCCCGTGACCGGCCCGACCGCACGAATCACACTGGTGGGCTTCAAATCGATGATGTCGGTTGAAGCGAGAATAATCTCAGGGGCCTGCAGCGCGGCATTGGCATCATTGTCAACCGTGATGTTGGAAGTTGCGGCGACAACGTAGGTCTCGGTCTGTCCAGTAGCAGCGCCGTTGGTTTGTAAAGACGTGTTAGAGGCAATCTGACGTATACCCCCAATCAGGAAGCTTTCGGCATTCAAGTTGTTAAGTGTAGTCGCTTTGACGACGATGTTGGAGCTGCCCTCGTAATCGGTGCCGCTTGCACCAGTCGATCCATCGCCGCCGCCAGCGCCGACAATCGCAATATTCTTGCTGGTGTTTAGGTCGACTCTTCCCCCGATTGTGCCCGGCGCATGATCGAAAATTCCGATTCCGTCGATAGTGAGCGTCTGCGTCGGGCTCAGGATCAGCTGACCCGCATCTTGGGGCAATAGCGGGAAAATGGGAGTAATCGGGTTGAGGATGTCCGAGACGTAGGCAAAGGAATTTGCGCGACTTTCGATATATTGAGAGTCTTGGCGCACAACGGAGCCGGAATCGACACTAAATTGCACCCAGGGATTATGGCTTCCGTCCGTTCTTACTCCGGAAGTAGTCGACGTCTCGAAGTAACCGAGGCTTTCATAGGAGCCATCGGGGTTAACCGCATTTTTGGCGAGCGCAGAGATTCCGCCGGAGGCCACGGTCACACGGAAACCACCAGGCAGCAGCGCGTAGTGAGCCGGCAGAAGTACGTAATCACCGGTCGGCAATCCGCCAACACCAGTGAGGTGAACCATCTGGCCGTATTGAGGAACCTTGTCGGCCGAGTTTACCCCGATCGTCGCGCTCACGGGGCTGCCCAGGAGTGAATACTGATCTAAAGCCGGCAGAATGGCGTAGACAGCGGGCGCCTTCGAAAGGCTGGGTTGATTCAGGATGTCGTTACTGCCGCCAATCCCCGAGGTAAACTCATAGGCATAAAGATCGCCTCCGCCGGAACCGTTAATAACAGCGCGCGACCCCGTTCCAGCATCGGCCTGGACCCTGATGTTCGCAGCACTTAGTGACATGACCCCGACCGGAGGAGTCTGGGTGGTACCGCTGGTGAACTCCCAGATCGTTCCGGACATTTGGGTCGTTCCATAAGGCACAAGGTTGCCGTCAAGTGAGACCGAGGTGAGGCTGCCGGGCGCCAAAGTCAATGTCCGGGTCGTGGGCACAGAAATGGGAAACCCTGCGCTATCCGTGACGGACCCAACGTTAGTCCCCAGGGTAAGGCTGCCCAGAGGGACTTTGATCACACCTCCTTGAGTAATCACATTTCCATACACGGCAAGGGAAGCGCCTGCCGACAGCGGGGTCACCCCCGTGCTGATTGTAGACGAGCGCGCAAAAGTTACGGAGGCGGGATCGTTCGGTCCTAGTGGCTGATAATAGCTGACAATTGTTTCCCCAACCTGGGATAGCGGATAAATCTGCGTCGCTTGGAACGAGACAGCACCGTTCAGAACAATAGAATTATTTGAAGACGACACACCAGACGGCGCAGCGACAAACCGGAGGTCACCGCCGGCAACGAAGTTGACTTTGCCAAAACCGGGCTGGGCAAGCGAAAGGAGGGTATCGTCGATGCTGTATTCGGGGGATGTAAGGTTGCCCCCTACCGTCACCTGTAAAGTGCTAGCGCCGCTCCGAAGTTGTCCAGAGCCAAATCCGTTGAGATCGAGCGTACCGGCATAAACGTTGAGCACGGCGTTGTTCACGGGGGCCGCCGGATGACCAACGCCTCCCGGTGATACCGTTGAAAGGTTTGACACGGCAGTGGACTTTCCGCTGCCATCCAGCCAAAGGTGTTGGGCGGAAAGATTGACAGTGGTGCCGTTTGTCGCGGAGACATTGGGCGCATGGATCTCGAGATTGTTGATTCCCCCTAGGTTCACGGTATTGCCCTCGGCCGCACTTCCCCTGAATTCGACGAAACTCCCGGTTTTCAGAGAAACGCTGTCGAAGGCGCCGGCCTCCAATGAGTGGGCACTGACGAAACCGGTTCCTGGGACTTCGACTACATTGTTGCCGCCAACGAGCTGTACTTCAGTTGTTGGTGAAGATCCGGGCTGTTGGGTTGGGGTCACGTACTGACCACCTTGCGACGGAGTGATATAGGTTATCACGTAGGTGGGGTTACCGATGAAGATATCGCCTAGTTCCGCCTGGTTCGTGACGACTTGAGCTACATTCTGGTAGTACAAGGTCGCATAGTCTTTGTAGTAGTAAGCGGTATAACCCGGGGGCTGCGGGTGGTTGGCATCGAAAGGCAGGCCACCAGCTCCGTACAAAGTGTAGCCGCCCGGATTGTTGGGACTTCCCACCGATCCGACGTGAGTGGTATCGAAAGGCAAGCCGCCGGCTCCGTAGGCCGTGTACCCCGGCAAAGGAACTGTGGATTGCTGGACTGGCAACAGCACGGTAACACTGGTTGGCGCGGTAGCGCGAGGCGCGATTGTCCCGGTCGCCGTGGCTATCGGCGAAAGGCTATCCTGCGAAATGATCAGGCCACCATTCGCGAAGAGTACCGAAGGAATATTGGTCGGATTCCCGATGACGTCTATGGTCAGGGAACCGCCTCTCGCCACCAATCCCGCCGGATTATCATAGTCACCCGGCCGTCCGAGTAAGAGACCGTCCAGGAAAAGGCCTGTGAGGGCCGATATGCTGATCGAGCCTCCGTTGCTCGAAACCAGACTGGGCGCATACTGAGGGCTAAGGCCGTTTAGCCGGCCGGTAGCGAGGTCAAGCGTAGTCTCAGTGCCCGAAACATCAATGACCGAGCCCGGTTTGGCGATGAAATCCATGGTGTTCTGTACGGTCACTGTTCCCCCATCCAGTACGCTGCCGATTCGATGCCCAAATGCGTCGACCGTCAGGAGTGAGGCGCCGCGGGCTGCAATAACGCTCGCCGGACCAAGATAGATTGTGTTGTACGCGCCGGTCAGGGCCGGGACATTACTGGCACCCGCATCAAGAGTGATACTGCCCGCAGGCGCGCTGAGCGTACCAAAAATGTTTATGTACGACGGATTAACCGTCGGACCGAACGAACCAGCCACAACATTCGGGGTGGCTTTGAGCGTCAAAGATCCGCCCGGGTCGGTTTGCACGACTGCACCATTGCCGATCACGATCGTGCTATTAGCCGTGAGCGTCAGGTTGGTCGGTTTGCGTTCGAATTCCGGCTGAAGCGTGGGAGTGGTGAAATTGTATACATCAGAACCGGTTGGCGCGCTGTTGAGCTTCTGAATGTTGCCGCTGATCAAGATCTTTTGAGATGGAAGCAACTGGGTACCATCGGTTACGACCAAGTCGGTCGCGGAAGCGAATGAATAGGAAGAAAACCCACCTTGCGCGACGAGGCCGGCAGGGACGATGATCCCCGGAACTGGGCCGGACGATGTGTCGACGGTACCGCTTGTTATTATGGGCCCGGGCCCGTTCGTGAAGGAAACGGCGCCCGCGCCGAGCGCCAACGAGCCGTCGCCGCCCATGCCGTAGGCCAGGAAAGTACCCTTAAAGACGGCCGGTTGTACCTGGCTTCCTGCCAGGTATCGATCGGTATCGCCGAGAAAGCTAAGACTGCCACCCTTCCCTTCGTCGCTAGCGGCCATCGTACCGTTGGCATGGAGCCAGCCTCCTCCAGTGACATCGAAGAGGCTCCCGGATGAAATCGTAATTGCCCCAGGGGCAGACAGAGAGAACGAACCCCCGTTGATCCAGAGCGGCTGCAGACTATTGTCAGGGGGCTGATTTGTTTCATTCGTCCATAGGCCGCGCAACTCGAATGCCGGACTCGATCCCGCGATCAAACCCACCGAACCGGAAGGCGGATTCGCAAGGTAGGACTGATCGGAGGCCAGTTTGATTCCGTATAAGACACCCGCGTTGAATACGATCTTGCCGGCAGGCGCGGTAATGCGGCCTTCCAGATCGACATTGCCGTAGGCATCGACGGTCAGGCTACTGCTATTGTTGGTGTTGACACTCACCGTGCTAATCGTGCCGTCGGGATTGCGGGCCACAGTACCGTCGAGATTGAAATTCAACGTCGCCGACGCAGCTGTGCCAAAATCGAGTTCGACTCCTGGTGGCAAGGAAATGTTTCCTTGAAAGAGCGACGTCGTTTTCACGACCGCCGGCGATGACGATGTACCCGCCGAGACTTTGTCCGTTGAAGCCTCAGTCGAAAGGGTGCTGAAACCGCCGCTGGAGAAGATGTCCACCGGCAGCAGCAGAGTTTGATCGCGACCAATGCTCGGATCAGATAAGGGGAGAGTGCCATCCGCTAAAGAGAGCGCCTGCGCCGGCGTCAGACTAGCGTGGTTAGCGACAAAGGTGAGATTATCCTGGATGGCATTCGTATATGGGGCGAAGCCGGAACTCGTGTTGGGCGGCGCTTGTAACGTTAGGCTGCCGCCAAGAGGGACGCTCGAATCAATGCTGGCATTGATTGTCCGCTGACGCGGACCGGAGACCGAATTGCCCAGCAGGGTGCCATCTAGGACCATCTTGTTGGCCGTAATCGCAATGGAACCGGCGGAGCGACCGTCGATATACCCTTGTTCGAATCGTTGGTCGACTCCAGACACCAGCGGGGTGTTGAACGTATCGGTCACGCCCCACCTGGGATGGGTAATCGTGATACTGCCGGCAACGCCGACGTAAGTCAGATTGGGATTGGCGTTCGCAATGTCGTAGAGGTGTCCGTCTGTACCCAACAGACGGGTGGTGGAAACGATCCCGCTCTGGTAATCGAGCCAGCCGCCGGAAACGTTCATCGTCGAGCCATTGACGGCCACCACATCGCCTGACGAGACGAGGTTAATCGAACCTCCGATTGCGGTGCGTTCCGCAACCGTCCTTCCAATCTGTGCGATGTAGCCCGAAGCATCCGCGAAAGGTGTGCCGTACCACGTCGAACCGTCGGCATTTGTGCCGGTCACAGTAATGTCGACATTGATGGTCTTGCCGTAAAGCGGACCGTTCCGTTGCAATGGCGAATCGCGGAGTTCGTTGGCACGCAAATTCACCGCTACGACGTTGCGACTGATGGGTACTGAGACATCCTGCGTTCCAGAGACGTCAATCGTCGCGCCGTCATCGAGGAAGATTCGTTCTCCCGCCCCGGCTGCGGCTGACGCTGCATAGATCGGTTGAGGGTTAAAAAGGAAAAATGTGTCTTGGTAAGATCCACCGGGCGGCGCGCCAAAGCCAATCGGTCCGGTGACCGACACCGTGCCACCCGGAGCGATTAACTGGGCACCCGGGTCAATAACTTGACCATCCGGCCCAACAAACGGCGTGTTGGCAAAGCTCGCCCCCTGAAGCGCGATCGCCTTGCCTTGCACGATGACCAGCGAAGGATTGAATCCCTGGCCGTCGAGGGTCGTTGAGGAATCCGCCAGATCCGGTTGAACCTCTGTGACGCTGTAGGGACCGAAAGTGACCGAGCCAAAAATCGTCGGCGAAATATAAAAACCGTTAAAGGAGGGTTGGTTGGTGACGGCGGCAGACGTATCGGGTGCGTAGCGCGCTGTAATTATGATCGAGCCATTGAAATCCACGCCGGTCAGCGCGCTGATCACACCATTCTGGACAACGCTGGCGCCGTCGAGCGTGGCATTGCCTTTGCCGACAGAAATCAGACCGGAATTCGTCGCTGTACCCACTGTGGTGTCCGCCAGCGGGTTCACCGTCGGGTTGTTCGTGTTCGGATCGATCAGCACGTCCACCGAAAGTCCGCGCATCTGCGCAGTCGGGTTCGCGTAAAGATAAACGCTGTCGCCTGCGGCCAGGATCGTCTGCCCGTCGGGCGTGGAGATCGTACCTCCATTTTTGACATGGGCGCCCAGCAGGATCACTCGACCGCCGTCCGAGGTCGTGATCGTCCCGCCGGGTTGCACCACGACATCAGCGCTGTTTGGTGGGGTCGCTGTGTTGGTCGGAGCCCCGGGATCGTCCTTTCGATAAAAACGGGAGAATGAGGGGAACGTGTTGCCGGCAGAGGGGCCGGCGTTGCCCATGGCAGTGCTGAAAACCGCGGAGGAGTTGTAGTTATTCGCCGTGTAGGCCAGGAAACCCTGGTTGAAAGCGGCATCCGGTATATTGAGGGTGGATGCAACAAGAGTGTTCACATTGGCCTGGGATCTGCCGCCAAAAATGATGCCGTTCTGATTAATCAGGTAGATCTGGCCGTCAGCCTTTATCGAGCCCAGAATCTGGCTCGGTACCCCGGCCGGATCGAGAATTCGATTAAGCGCTACCCAATTGTTCGTGCCGTTCTGTGTTCCCGCACTCTGATCGAAATCCGCGGTGGTGTTCTTGCCAACGTTAAAGGTTTGCCAGGTCAGGATTGCCTTGGGTGCGGTCTGCGTAACGGTAACCGTCGTTTGACCGTTCGCGGTGGATTGGGTTGGCAGATTGGCGTTCTGCCACTGGGGCGAGCCCGCGGCAACGCCCGGAGCGACCTGGAGACCGCCGGGAACGAGCCCGTTCGGAACGTTTGGTAATTGTTGGCCCGGGTGGTTCGGGTCCATCCCAAGATTATTCGGACCATTAGCCGCCACGCTGCGAGCGGCATTCTGCATGGCTTGCACCGATTGAATAGCCTGCGTCGTCCGGGACAACTGGTCCTGCTCGTTAGCGCGAAGGCGGGCGACCACCGCAGCGTTACCGCTCCCATTAGCACTAGCCGGCGCCGCGCCGCGCGCAAAAGTCCCGCCTCGGAGAATATCACCGGTCCCGGCCGGACTAAGGCCAGCGGTGGCAAAAAGCAAAAAGACAATCAGACCAAGCGCGCGAAAGTGAGGATGTAGCACTTTCATTTCGTTCAGCGTTCAGCGTTCACCGTTCACTGTTCACCGTTCACCGTTCACCGTTCACCGTTCACCGTTCACCGTTCATCGTTTGGCGTTCGCCGTTCACCGTTCGTACCTCTCAAGCTCCAGGCGTTTTCGGCATTTCCGGTGCTTTCTCCGTGGCCGGCGTTTTCTGCGCTCGCGGCGTTTGCGGCGTTCCCTGAGTTCCCTGCGTTTGCGGCGTTCCCTGAGTTCCCTGCGTTCCCGGCGTTCCCGGCGTTCCCGGCGTTCCCGTTGTTCCCGACGTTTGCGGCGTTCCCGGCGTTCCCGGCGTTCTCTCCGACGGCGGTTGGCCCGGCTTTATTCTTTGGTCGAGCAGTTTGTCCTGATACCCCTGGACCTGGTTTTCGAGTTTTACCTTGGCTATGCCAACAAAGGGTTCCCGGGCGAGCAGGGCGTCACCCAGCCCGAACCGCTCGTAACGCCTAAGAATTTCGTTACCGATCCTGAACAGTTCGGCGTTTTTGGTCTCGCGATCGGCGACCGTTCGGTTAAGCAAAATCACCTGGCTCGCCAGTTTGGCGCGTTCGGCCTCCTTGGCGTTGGCGATATCGGCTGCTTTCGCGTATCCTTCCTTCCATTTTTCCAGCGCGTCCTTCAGTTGGCTGAGCTCTGTATCCTGGTCGGCGACTTTGGCTTTGAGGTCAGTTATCGCCTTATCGGCCGCGTCCTTATCGGCAGCACTCTGCTTGGTCAGTGCCTCAACCTGTTCGGTCAACTCCTTTACTTTTGCTGCGCTTTCGGCCTGAGCGGCCTGCAAAGCGGCCTTATCGTTCTCCGCCGCCCGTAGCTGCAGCAAGGTGGTCCGGAGCAATTCGCGCAAGCGGGTCTCGGGGCTGGCTTGGTCGGCCGCGTTTGCTACTCCGAGCGCCTCGATAAAAAGCAGGCTAATAGCGAGTAGAACGCACCACCGCAGTTTCCTCTCAATCGTCCTCGTCCTCGAACTCGTCCTCGTCCTCGATCTTTGAACCTTGATCCTGCCGAAAAACCCCGATTCACAAACAAATCCTTGATTCGAGGACGAGTTCGAGGACGATTGATGGCTCATTTAAAACCTCCCGTTGACATCGACCTGCAGGATATCGTTTTTGTACGGTGGACCAGCGACCTCGTTGGCGCTCAGCCAGCGAAGGCTAAGCCACACGTTGGGACTTAGGGCG
>Ga0213878_10000170_pt1 | contig 28656 bp, 25 predicted proteins | sample VelepicoBEBS_R02_FD_161053 | JGI IMG/M metagenome (GOLD analysis project Ga0213878, IMG submission 161053) | Vellozia epidendroides bulk soil microbial communities from rupestrian grasslands, the National Park of Serra do Cipo, Brazil - BS_R02 | ecosystem: Environmental > Terrestrial > Soil >... | reverse complement strand
GGCGCTGCCGCCGACACCGAGGAAAAACAGGCGGCCGCCGCGGGCCCGGAGATTTGCGAGCAAATCGACCATTTTTTCGAGGATTTCAGGATCAAGTTTTTGCACGATCTCAGCGGTTTCGACCAGGTGTTGGGTAGTGTAGGAGGGCATGGCAATGAGTGTCAGTGTCGGTGTCAGACAAACTCTTGGCAACACCTGAAGCGGCGGTGGCACCTTTCTGCGCTGACGCAGAAAGGGTTCGGGGTTTGGAGTTCGGGGTTTGGAGTTCGGGGTTTGGAGTTCGGGGTTTGGAGTTCCGGGTTTGGAGTTCCGGGTTCGGAGTTCAGAGTAGCATAGGCTTCCAGCCTGTATTGACGGCGCGAGCAACGCACCCTACAAATGGTTGCAAATGCTGTCTTGCTCTGACGCCTGGCGCGAACCTCGAACTCCGAACCCCAAACTCCGAACTCAAATACAGGCTGGAAGCGTATGCCACTTTGAACCCCGAACTCCAAACTCCGAACTCCAAACTCGAATACCGGCTGGAAGCCTATGCTACCTTGGGCTTATCATTTGATCCATGCAGGTGCTTTCAACGTACCGCTTTACGGTCGATGAATACCATCGGCTGGGTGAAGTGGGAATCCTTGGAGAAGATGATCGCGTTGAACTTTTGGATGGAGACTTGATCACTATGGCGCCGATCGGGGGAGAACACCGGACTTTGGTCGATTCATTGACCCTCCTGTTCGCAAGCCGCGCTGAAAAAAATCGGTATCGAATCGGGATTCAGAACCCAATTTCGCTGGATTCTTACAGCGAGCCGCAACCGGACGTGGTTCTCTATGATTCCTCGGTGCTCGGCCGGCACCCTCAACCAAACGAAATCTTTTTGCTCGTGGAGGTAGCCGATATTTCCCTGAGCTACGATCTCGGTCCAAAACTAGTGGCCTACGCCAGGGCTCGTGTCTGCGAGGTTTGGGTGATCGATGCTATTCGACGGCGTGTGCTGGTCCATCGCCAACCGGACCAGGGCCATTACCGGACTAAGGTTGAGCTCGCGGCTGACGGAGTGGTGACGGTTGAAGCTTTTCCGGATATCACGCTCCCGGTTAGCACCTTTCTGCGCTGACGCGGAAAAGAATTCGGAGTTTGGAGTTCCGGGTTCGGAGTTCAGAGTAGCATAGGCTTTTAACTTGTATTCGAGTTCGGAGTTTGAGGTTCGGAGTTCGGAGTTCGCAGCAGGCGTCGGTGAACTTAGTTAGCGTGAGTGTCTCACTTGTAGCGCGCGTGGCTCGCGCCGACAATACAGGCTGGAAGCCTATGGTACTTTGAACTCTGAACCCCAAACCCCGAACTCGAAACTCCGAACCCCGAACTCAAACACAGGCTGGAAGCCTATGCTACTATAGACAATCGGTGTGAACTCCCAACTCCGAATGCCAAACCCCAAACTCCGGACGTCCGTGAATGCCGATGCGCCGAACCGCGCTGTCTTCCTGGACCGTGACGGCGTTATTAACCGCCCTCTGATTCGTGCGGGTATGCCTTATCCGCCGACCAGCTTGGACGAATTCGAGCTATTGCCAGGCGTGCCCGAGGCGTGTCAGACTCTCAAGGAACTCGGGTTTCTCCTGGTGGTTGCGACGAACCAGCCGGATGTCGGTCGCGGCACGCTCACCCGCGAGGCCGTCGAAACCATTCATAAATGGCTTTTGGAACAGTTGCCGATTGACCGCGTGATGACCTGTTTCCATGGAGGTGCGGAGTACGGAGACCCGTGCGATTGCCGAAAACCGCGGCCAGGGATGTTGTTTCGGGCAGCCGAAGCTCTCAAAATTAACCTTGCAACGAGTTTCATCATCGGAGATCGGTGGCGAGATATAGATTGTGGATTTAACGGAGGATGTAAGACAATCTTCATTGATTGGGGCTACGAGGAGAAGTTGAAACGGGATCCCGACTTTAGTGCGCATGATCTCCTCGATGCGGCGAAGCTAATCGAGCAATTGGAGCGGAAAAATGATGCAAGGACTTGAGAGCCTGAACGTAAAGATATTTGCGGATGGAGCCGATCTCGAAGGCATGATCAGCCTGTACCGCAATCCTTTGATCAAAGGTCTGACGACAAACCCCACCCTGATGCGCAAGGCCGGTATTCTGGATTACGAGTCCTTCGCGAAGGACGCTTTAGCATTCATCAAGGATAAGCCGATCTCCTTTGAGGTGTTCTCGGACGAATTTTCGGAGATGAAACGACAAGCGCTGAAGATTCGTGATTGGCAACAGAACGTGTATGTAAAAATTCCAATCACCAATTCGCGGAGTCAATCGTCGATACCGTTGATCAAGGAATTGGCGCGGGAGAAAGTTCAGCTTAACGTCACCGCGATACTGACGCTGAAACAGGTCCGTGACGTGGCGGTGGCTCTGCATCCGGACGTTCCAGCCGTTGTCTCAGTCTTCGCCGGTCGAATTGCTGATACCGGCAAAGACCCGGAAGCAATCATGCGAGCGAGCAAAGAGCTTCTGGCTGATTTGCCTGAGGCGGAGTTACTTTGGGCGAGCGTTCGGGAAGTTCTAAATATCATCCAAGCCGATGATTGCGGATGCGACATCGTTACAGTACCGCACGACATTCTCAATAAGGCATTGAAGCTGGTCGGCATGGACTTGGAAGCCCTGTCGCTCGACACCGTCAAAATGTTTGCCCAGGATGCCGAGAAGGCGGGATTCAATTTGTAGATGATTACCCTCTTGCGGCTCGTCAGGGCCTCGGTTAGCCGAGTGTCTTTTGCCGACCCAGAACCCCGAACCTATGGCAAGCTGGGCTCAACGGCCCAGGTTGTGCCAACGAATCCAAACGGCGTTTGATCGAAATAAGTTTGTTCCCCTGACCAAAGGTAAAGTTCCCCTGTTGGCTCATACATTAAAAGGACATCCATTTGCCTGCCGCCACTCAGGTTAACAATGCCCGCGATCTGCCAATCCAGAGATGGGGTTCCCGGAAACCATTCGCTTGCTATTGAAAGGCCGGACATGATCCAAGCGACGATTTCCCCGCTTTGATTGTTTCGCAACAGGATATCGTCTTTCCCATCTCCATTAAAATCGCCAAAGCCCGCGATGTACCAGGACGCCGGAAGGCTTCCGATAAGTTCACCGTCGAGGACGGTCGCACCATTTAGTCTCCAGACAACAACTTGCCCACTGGCACTGTTACTCCAGAACAATTCTGAGCCGCCATCGCCATAGAGGTCAGCAGCTCCGACTACCGCCCAACTCATCGAAACCCCTGGTCCAACCGGTTGCTCGACAAAGTTCCCTCCGCCTTGGTTTATCAACATGTACAACTGACCGTTTGTATAGTCGCGCAGGAGAATGTCCGAGCGTCCATTGTTTGAAAAGCTTCGAACCGCGACGACCGGGAGCCCATAAGGAAGGGCGTAAGTCTGAACGATGGCTCCGCCGTGCATGACCCAGACGACGAGCTCGTAATTCTGCGTGTTTTCCCATAGAATATCACCGTAGCCGGCTCCGCTGAAATTCCCGATCCCGGCCACTTTCCAAATGAGGGGCACATTCCCCAGGAACTCACCGGTCAAAACACCGTTTTGAACTGACCACATGTACAAACCGCCCGTTTGTTGATTCCGCCACAGAGTGATGCCGGCAGGGGTCGTTGCGAACGACACTTGATTCGAGGGCGCGCTCTGGAGCCCGACGGTGTTATAATCGGTGACAACGAAGTAATACGTTTGTCCGGCTGCCAGGTTCGGGATTGTGGCTGTGGTCGTGTTGCCAACATCGATGTAATTCGGATAGGGTCCGTTGTTATATGGGCCGTAATACAAACGGTATCCTGCGATGCCGGACGAGGAACTAGGATTCCACGCTAGCGTGACGCTTGCAGCTGCTTGAGCCTGCGATGACAATCCGCTGAGGATCAATCCGATCACACCCAAAGCGATGGTCGATCGGACAAGAGGAATCAGGTTCTTCAAATTTGCCATAGGACCTAGAATTTAAGAGAAATTCGCGAGGGCACCCTCTTGGCATCGGGAGAATTGAAAGTCAAGTTCGGATCGTCAGTTTTTCAAGATCCGAGATTTACAGCGCCTCGTTGCACTGCGTTGAATAAGAACGAGTTGCGCTCCTGCTCTGATGGGCTGCGCAGGAATGCGCCAAGTGCTTGAGCTTGTCGCCTCGGTCTTTGCTTGATTTTTGCGCGCTAGAATCCTTGAAAGGCAAAATGTGTTGCAGACAAATCAAGTTTTATTAGCGAGGCCGCTGAACCCCGCAGCGCCACGCCTAGCGCTATCAAACTGCCGGATACCCCTCGCTGGTCTGAGGCGCGGCCTCGCTAGATTGAGTCTGGCTAACGCATTCTGGCTATCGGCATTCCCGTTAAAGAATTGGCAATGCCAGTAAGCCAAAATACTTCATAATGCTGCGTTTTAAGCGCCTTCATCAATCTTTCCACATACGGTGGTAAATACCTAATTTGCGATACAGAAGTGGACAATCCAAGAGCGATCTTTGATTCCCCGACAGCAGGAGCAATTTTGACGAACCGCCCAGCATCAGAACGTAAACCTTTTGAGAGAACTGGTCCCGTTTTCTCGAGTTTGCGAATTTTTTCCTTCCATTTAGGAAGAGAAACTTATATGATGTGGATTTAGAAGTGTTCGCCAAGTTGTTAGTAGTGGGTTTGAGGAGGCACGTGGGAAGAAGACTTGGGTGGAACCGCTTTCTGCCACAGGTTTATCAGATCGTTGCAGGATCTTCGAGTTGGAATCGGTGGCAAGGATGTTGGAGAGAGTGATGTTTGTCACGGTTTTTGAGATCGTCGCAGGACTTACGAGCGCGAATCCGTGCCGAGGATTATAGGAGAGTTCGGCTCGCCCGGATTAGAATCACAGAGAGCGCCGAAGCTATGCTTTTCAGGCAAGTAGATTTGTGCGCTGTGGGCAAGGGTTCTGCACCTGGGCGGACAAATCGAAGCTCCTGTTGGATAAAAATAAAACTAACAGACAAGAAAACTAACCTAGTCCAAAACAAAGCAAAGTCGAAATAGTGAAAGCGCGGCCTTTCGATTAGTCCCGGTGGACTTTCCGGAAAAGTCGCTCGAACAAGGGCCAGGAAGGCAAATTATTATCCATATGAAAAAGAATGTTGTATCGTTTGTTATTACAGCAGGCTTGGCTCTACTGCCAGTCGCGAGTACACAAGCCTTTGAGACAGCTCAGGGCGTGGTTGCTACTCCCATAACCTCGGTGCCGTTTACCATTACCACTTCAGGTAACTATTATCTCCCTGCTAATTTAACCTTTAGTGGAATTGGTGGCGCTGCGATCACGGTCAACGCGTCTGAGGTGGTGCTCGATCTCAATGGTCGGACCCTCAGCAGCTCCGTCGCGAGTGCCCTTGCGGTCGGCGTTTACGTCTTCAACCAGGTTGACGTAACGATTCAAAATGGCGATATCGATCACTTCGGTTATGCCGGCGTGTATCTCGCTCCAAATAGTACCGATGTAAACGCGAAGAATACCGTCGACAATGTTAAGTTCAACGGTGACCTGATCGGGGTACTCTCAGTCAGCGGCACGTCAAACTGGGTGAAAAACTGTGTGATCGACGGCGGTGACGTTGGAATCATGTTTATGATGGATCAGGGCAGTCGAGCCTCCAATAACATACTGCAGCTCCAAACGGCTCAGGAGTTACTGGGTATGGGGGTTTCCCTAGTGAGCCTCGGCAGCGGCGGAGTTTACTTTGAAAACAACGAGGTGTTAAAAGGTAGTAATCCCGTTGGTCAGGTGATGAGTAATACTGACAAGTTTCGTTTCGAAACTTTTGTAGGTTATTCCGGATTGGGGCCTCACGCGGGTGGGACTGACGAGACATTCAACAGCCTGTAGTACTATCGGCTCCGCTGGTAGCATTGGTGACCGGACAGGACTGTCCGGTCACTTGCTTGCGAAAATCCCATCCGGCGACTAAGCTGTTCCCCGGAAGCTGCATCGTAGCCGGAACTCCGGCGCCTGAAGCAATTTAATTCTTCTGACCCCTATTCCCTGATGAATTTTTAGCTGTACCATGAAACTATCGCTGATCGCTCCTTTTGCAATCGCCTCACTCTCTCTGGCAGCTTGCCAACAGAAGTCTGCGCAAATAACCTCGTCTTCCCCGACTCCCCGTGCGACCTCGACCCAAGCCGTGGAGACATCGGATTTCTCCGGAATAACGTCCCCTTCGGTAGCCGAGGCGTCTCCGGCACCCCCGGCGTCGAGTGCTGTGTCCGAAAGTGCCTCGCCGACTCGGCCCGTGTTTAAAAGCGAGGCTGCCACCGAGACAGCGAACCAATATCTGAACAGTTACCAAGCCGTGATCCAGGACCTGAACGAAACTCCGTCGACCCGACCCGTCGCGCCGCCGGGCGGAATATATGACGTGAGACCTTACCTACAAAAACTCGCACGGGACGCCGCAGCGCTCGCGAACCAGCAGAATCAGGTCGACGCTCAGTTAAGTCGTGAGGAAAAAAAGCGCCTCCGCCAATATCAAAACAGCGTTGAACAAGCAGGGCAGGAGTAAGGGCAGAACGTAACGGCGTTCCGGTGTGACGGGGTCTCGGCGTGGCAGAGCAAAAGCTGGGGCTTTCACTGGCACTAAGAAGCGGAATGTATCGGCGTTCTCCTGAAAGCGGCCAGCGCTGAAATACTCCATGTGTTTTCAACGACTATGCTGACCCGCTGACTCCGCTGATCCTAACTGACATTGGCACTCTCCCAAGACTCCGCGGCGCTGCTCCAAAGAAAGTCGAGAACGAGGACGAGTTCGAGTTCGAGGACGATTGAAGAGCCATGGATACTCTGTCGATAGTCGCCCTGTTGTATGGCCCGGACCAGCGAGGTCTCGTTGCTCGGGTGGCTGGATGGATCTTTGACAACGAGGGCAACATTCTGCACGCCGATCAGCATCGGGATCCTGAAGAGAACATTTTTTTTCAGCGTGTCGAGTGGATTCAACCTGGTAATATCGCTACCGTGCGCCGTGTGGCTGACGCATTTGCGATTATGGCCAGGGAGAAACTAGGGATGACTGTTCGCGTTGCGCTATCACATGAAGTACCGCGAATTGGCGCGTTGGTCTCCAAGGTTCCACACTGTCTTCAAGACATCGCATATAAGTCGAAACGAGGCGAAATTCGTGGAGAATTGGCTTGTGTGGTGTCGAACCAAACTGAGCTGCAAGCGTTTTGTGCCTCCATTTCGCTGCCGTTTCATCACGTTGAACCGCAAGGGTGTGACAACCGAGGGGCCGAGGACGCGCTATTGGAGATCTTCCGGCTCTACAAGGTCGACCTGATTATCATGGCGCGATATACGCAGGTATTAAGTTCTCATTTTCTTCAATCGGCCTCGATTCCGGTCATTAGTATTCATCACAGTTTTTTGCCGGCGTTCCCTGGAGGAAGACCTTATCAGCAGGCTTACTCACGAGGCGTGAAGCTGATCGGCGCGACGGCGCATTATGCAGCGCCTAGCGCGGATAAGGGCCCAATCATCGCTCAGGATGTCGTGCGCATCAGTCAGCGTCACAGTATCGCGGATTTGATTGAGAAGGGACGAGATCTGGAGCAGTTGGTTTTAGCTCAAGCCGTCCGCCTGCATCTCGAAAATCGGGTCCTTTCGTATAACAATAGAACAGTCGTGTTCGACTGATGGGAATTAGTGTCAGTACGGGTGCTCTGACCTCTGCGTGAATCTGTTTTGCGACGAGGCCCTGGCGAGAATCTACAGGGAGCGGGGAACAGCGGGTTCAGCGGACGCAGGTCTCGGCCCGGTGAGTAGGCAAAAAACGTATTGGCGCGTCGACGAAACGGGGAACGGCGGGCGGGGAATGGCCCTAAGCCTCGAATCCTGCGACTAACTTTTCGACCCAATCCCTCTTTCGAATAAGAAACGATCACACGCGAGATTAATTAAATAGAGAGAATTCGACCGGGGTCGTTTATTGGATTTGCGGACCAGTCTTTTACGGCGTGCGGGGGAACTTGTTTGGGAGCTTTTTAGATTTGATTTCGTCAAAATGAATTATCGGCCGGAAGTCGAACCAAGTTTAGGGATTGGATTTACTGAAAATATGGATCTCGCAACGTTGATAGTCGGCTTGATAATTTGGCAACATCGTTGGCCGTTCAGAGTCTCTTCCTCCTTCGCCGAGCCAGGCTTAGGGATCGAGAACGATATGGGCCCATCTTTCGACGGCGCCGCACAGGTTCAGCATATGTCTTCCGGCCTCACACAAGCAGGATGCTTATGTTGCATTGCTGACGCCCAAAAGTAGCATAGGCTTCCAGCCTGTTTTTTAGTGTGCTGTTTAGGCTGACTGGGTCGCGACCCGGCAAACCCATGTGTTGGGATAAGGGAGTCCTCCCACATCTGGTCGCCAGTGGCCGGTAACCAGACTCGCAAGTCCGAGTCGGTCAGCTTCTGGTGAAAGCCGAGTATTCCGCCCAAAATCCGTTTGCTGGTGGGTAGGTTCATGGTATGGTCACCGCCGCTGTGAGAAAGCCGGCATGGTTCAACTGGAAGAGCGTCTGAGTTGGAATCAGAAGATCGACAACTGGATTCCGGTTACCGGCTCTCGACGCGTCCGAGATGAGCGATGATCAGAAGAATCGACGCCTGATATCCCTCGTTATCCCTTTATTCAATGAGGTGGACGTTTTCGGGGAGTTGAGTGAAAGACTCGAACTGCAATCGAAGATTCTCAGTGAAAGGTATAACGTCGAGGTCGTTCTCGTGGATGACGGAAGTACCGATCAGACTTGGGAGCACATACAGGCTTTTTCTGAGCAGAACGCGATCGTAAATGGGATTTCGCTTTCCAGAAATTTCGGGCACCAGCATGCGTTGTTCTGCGGTTACCAGTTTGCGCGTGGTGACGTGGTGGTTTCGTTGGACGGCGATTTACAGGATCCGCCGGAATTAGTTGAAGAGATGGTCGCCAAGTGGGAACAAGGAAACGACATAGTCTTCGCTGTTCGCAAACATCGTTACGGGGAAACGAGATTCAAGCGGTGGACAGCCCATTGGTTTTATCGCCTGCTTGACAGCGTTGCTCATGTCAACGCACCCCTGGATTGTGGCGATTTCCGTTTAGTCGATCGGCGAGCGCTCGATGCGCTCCTTAGAATGGGGGACAAACAAAAGTATCTCAGGGGGATGGTCGGTTGGGTCGGTTTTAATTCGACCACGATCGAATATGACAGGGCACACCGTGCCGCCGGCAAGACGAAGTTTAACTTGGCAAAAATGGTGAAATTCGGCTTCGATGGCGTAACATCGTTCAGCAACGTGCCATTGCGCATCGCGTTTGTGCTCAGCCTCTTGGCCCCTTTACCTTTCCTTCTTTACTTGATTTACAGCTTGTTTGCTCATGTGCTCTTCGGAAGAACTCTGGTAGAAGGTTGGACCAGCCTGATCCTGTGCGTTGTTGTTTTCGGTTCTCTTAACCTTGTTTCAATCGGTATCGTGGGAGAGTACACAGCGAAGATATTTGAGACAGTCAAACGACGACCGGATTACATCGTGAAGGAACGGACGAAATCAGCCGGAAATGAGAAATCAGATCAATGAAGGAATTCGATGCCTTATCCGAAGGATACCATGCCGGCTTTGATGATCCGCTGAAGGCGCTGGTCGGAACCTCGGCTCGCGATTTCCTAGCGCCCAAAGCGCACCTTCTCTTCGATGAAATAACCCGGCGTTTCGGTGAATCACGGTCCCTGGGACTTCGCATGCTCGACTTCGGGTGTGGTTCTGCAGATTTTTTAATAGAGCTTATTGAATCCGGATGTGATTGGGAGCTCGAGGGGTGCGACGTGTCTTCCGGCATGCTTTCCGAAGCCAGGAGGCGACATGGCGCAAAACTTCAACGGGCTAGAATCTGGCATTCGGATGGCGAAGCATTGCCAAGACAAGTCTACGACATCGTAACTGCGGTTTGTGTTTTCCATCACATCGAGCCATCTGCCTGGCGCAAAAACGCTCTCCAAATATTTGAGTCTCTTGTTGGCGGGGGAACCTTTCTGCTTTTCGAACACAACCCACTAAACCCTGTGACCCGCTGGATGGTGAGTCGTACGGAGGTCGACCGGAACGCGCACCTCCTCCGGCCAGCTATCGCTCGAACCCTGTTGCGGGATGCCGGTTTCAAGAATATTTCGACCTGTTATTTCCTCTTTTTCCCCCCGCGAGTGAAATTTCTGAGGCCCTGCGAGCGGTTTCTTCGGCGGATTCCACTGGGTGGACAATATCTGGTGGTGGCTCAGAAAAATTGAGGTTGGTGAGTTGGGTGCTGACGGGAGACGTCGGCTATTGCTAAGCAGGTGATATGGACAAACGTCTGGTGTGGACCGTATTATTTATAGGCCTTTTTTTTACGGTTTGCGTGATGCAGTGGTCTTTCCGGCTGGGTCGTTTATCCATGGACCCTGTTTACGACGACGTGGAATATCTCCTCGATGCGCGCCAGCGTCTCGACAGATTCGATCAGAAGGGGATCGTGGGCCTTGCGTGGTCGTTGTGGCGCGATCCACCGCACAGCCCCTGGTCGACGCTGGCCGCTTTTTCCGGATTCGTCGTATTCGGCGTGCACCCTTGGGCGCCGTACGCAATCAACGTGGTGCTTGTGATCGCATTTATCTTAGCAGCGGATTATTTCTTCGGCGTAAAATCATTCTGGGCGGGGGTCACGATGAGTCTCGCTATGCTCGCGCTACCGATGACCCTCCGAGCTGTACATGACTTCCGGCCGGATTTTGCCGTGGCTTTGGCAACTGCATTTGCGTGCCTCACCACCATTAGATTGGGGTTGCCCGGACCGCACCGTCAAGCCGTCTGGCAGAGGTACTTAGGTGCCGGCATGTTGTTCGGTTCTGCCTATCTCATTAAGCCGAGCTTTGTGTACCATACCACTGCGATGTTGTTGGTCTCTCTATTGCTCTCGGAGGTAGTTTGGCTGTTATTTGCATCAGATCGTGGGGGAGTCTGGTTTCGCCTGTACACGGGTTTGCCCAGTCGCATGGGGAGTTTTTTCGCGGGATGTTTTGTCGTCTCTGGAGCGTACTACTTGAGAGCCTGGAAAAGGGTTGTGGCGTATGTGGCGACCAACACAGGCTCAGGCAGCGACGCTAATCTATGGAGAACCACTGGGGGAGTGTGGGGTACTTTTAGGGAGTACGTTTTTTCCGGGAGTATGGCCCAAATGCTAGGTCCGTTTCTGTGGTTGCTCTTGGCGGTAACCGCCGCCGGTCTGGTATTCAACTTAATGCGTAAAGAATGGAAAAATGTAGCGGTGCTTTCGGCCGGTTTGCTCTGTTCAGCGGCATCGCTTGGGGTGATGTGTATTGCGGAGCACAGAAACGAATTCTTTGGGCTGACCTGGCAGATGCTCCTAGCGTTCAGCGCCATCTCTGCGCTTGGAACATTGAGTCCGAGTAGCTTGCTCCGGAGCGGGGTTGTTTTCTTTGCGCTGGCCACCGGGCTGATCAAGGCGTTCGGACCGCATGGTCCAACGTTCTGGCAACCACAGACTGACGCGCTCGTATCCAGAAGTTTGAACAAAGCATTAATCAAGCGCTTCGAACAGTTGGGTCCGGTGATCCCGGATTCCCTAAGCAGGAACTTACCAATCATCTACGTCGCGTTTGCGGGTGCCGTAGAGTCCGAAACGCAGCGGTGGCTGGCGGAAGATGAGAAGTATCGCGCGCAGTTTTTTAATTTGCACCGATCAGGAAATCTCGAGGAGCACAGGCAAATGATCGCCGCGGCCAATATTGTGGAAATCGCATCGGCAAATGCCGCCTGGCTGTATACCTTTCTTCCGAGCGCGGCACTGCAGAAAGATTTGCTGGCGATGATGAGGAATGATCCGTTGTTTGTTGAACTTGCTCCGGTGAGAGGTACGGATGGGAAGGTTTATCTGTTCGCCAGAAAGGCCACTTTTCAATTCGAAGAACGCGCGGCCCGAGCAGTTGATTGAGGGGCGCCGAGGAACTCCTGGCATCTGAAGTTTTCGCGGATGTAAACGTCTCCCGATGGAACCTTCGATCTATGAAGAAAACAACAGCACTTTCTTGAGGGTCGACCGATGAAAGCCTTGCAGCAAAAGGTCGAGGAAACGATTGCGAATGCGAAGTGGAAGGTATTAAAGCGTCTCCGGGGATTGTTACGAAGGAATCAAAAATACTTGGAGGCAGGTCTTCGGGAAGCCTCGGGATTGATAAGTGCCAGGACCGGGAGAACCGATTGGCCCAAGGTCTCCCTGGTCATCGACTGGAAGGATATGATGTACGAAGGTTATCCGACACACTATTTTTCGAGCGGATACTCTGCGTTGTTTTGTGTTCGGCGAGCTTTGGACGAAGCAGGTAAAAAATCCCCCGGATCAATCCTGGATTTTGGCTGTGGACACGGCCGAGTTTTGCGCACCCTGGCGGCTGATTTTCCGCACGCCGGACTGACGGTGACCGATCTGAATGCAGGCGGCGTCAACTTCTGCGCAAGAGCGTTTGGAGCGATTCCGGTGTATTCGAGTACAGATCGTTCCCGGGTCTCATTTCATAGGAAATTCGACTTGATCTGGGTCGGTTCGGTGTTCACGCATCTGCGTCCGGCGCGCTGGTTGAGCTTGTGGGAACTTTTTCGCTCTGTTCTGACCGAGGACGGATTGCTTGTGTTTAGTACTCATGGCGGCGAAGTAGCACGCAGATTACGGGAAGGCCGATACGGCTGGTACGGCTTGGAGGCCGAGCGTGCCGCCGAGATTTTGCAGGGCTACGATAAGAGCGGATTCGGGTATAGTGACTACCGAAAGTCGAGAGATTATGGCGTTTCGGTGAGCAGTCCGGAGTGGGTGGGTCGGCAAATCGTTGAAGTCGGATTAGAGCCGGTGCTCTGTCAGAAGAATGGTTGGGATGATTGCCAGGATGTATGGGCAGCGAGGAAGTGACATGGGCGTCCCGCCCGTGATCTTCGCCGCTGCACGGGCGAGACGCCCATGTCACAGTGAAGCATTGTGGACGGTGTCAGAATTTCGGTCGTTACGCCTTCGTACAATCAGGGTCAGTTTCTTGAAGAAACGATCCGGAGCGTGTTCGAACAGAATTATCCGAACCTGGAATATTCAGTTCTGGATGCGGGCAGCACGGATGGATCCATTGAGATTCTGCGGAAGTATGATGCTCAATTGAGGTTTTGGCGTTCGGAACCTGATAATGGTCAGGCGGCGGCGATCAACGAAGGCTTTAAGCGCGCAAGTGGCGATATCCTTTGCTGGTTGAACAGCGATGATCTCCACGCCGCGACTACCCTCAAGATTGTCGCCCAGTTAATCGGTTCCCGTCTCGATCAGCCGGTCGTCCTTTATGGAGGCTGCGAAATGTTCGATGATCGGACGCGTTGGCGGGAAGTCCGTCCGGCGATGCCGTTCAGCCGGGAGTTGCTAGAGACGGTGGACTTCCTGGATCAACCGAGTGTTTTCTGGACGAGGCGAGCATGGGAGATGGTCGGCCTCCTCGACGAAACGCTGCACTACGGTTTCGATTGGGAATGGTTCCTCCGAGCGAGCAAAATCTGCCGCTTTATTGCGACCGACGCCTTGCTGTCACGTTACCGGCTTCATACGACTCACAAAACCGGGACAGGTGGGAAAAGGCGATGGATCGAACTGCTGGAAGTCGTGCGCAGGCATTCTTCACCGACTGTGGTTGAGCATTACGAGTTCCTTTTGCGAAATGACTCCGTGCGTTGGTGGTTGAACAAGCGCATGAGGGCAGCTCAAGGGCTTCGAGCCGTATTCCCGTCGTTTGCCGACCAGGTCGCCACCCTGCTGAGTCCACCGTTCTGGATATTGCCGAAAGGGTTGTCACGGGAGATCCTCTGGCGGATTTCGGGGATAAGGTGAACGCGGAACGTTCACCGTTCGGAGTTCGGGGTTCGCCGATGCGTCCTTCCATCGTCTTGCATATTCTTCCTCCGTGTTTTTTTACTCCCTTATCCATGTTCTTCTGTGCGCGAACGGTGGAACGGCGAGCGGCGCAGGCGCTGAACTCCGAACCCCAAACCCCGAACCGTATTGCCAAACGCTAAAATCCGTTTGCCGATGGGAGCGTTCACTGGTATGGTCAGCGCCTGCTTTCCAAAGCCGGCATAGCTCAGCTGGTAGAGCAGCTGATTTGTAATCAGCAGGTCGTCGGTTCGAATCCGTCTGCCGGCTCTGTCTATAATTCCCTTATCTAAAAGGAGCTACTCGCTAAAGACTTAGCGAGAGCTTTTTTCAAAACTTGCGCCTGCATACCCCTTTCTTAAAGTTTTCAAAATTCCGAAAGTGATGGTTTCGTCGCCGCTATGTCCAAGCATGAACGCTCTGGACCCGATGTCTTGCCCAAGTTTCAGGTGGCGAATCCGTTCGGGTTGCTGAGTGCTACCGGGTTTTAGGGCCAGCGGCGTATCGCGCCTTCGTTTTCGGGCCGGAAGGCTCGGTCCCGTCCAGCAGGAAAGCGGCTAAACGCTTAAAAAAAGAGGTGAAAGCGAGCGACAAGCTTCCACTCCAAACTCTCATCGATGGTTCCATTTGGGGTTTGTCGTGCTTCCTCGCCTCGCGACAACTTGGGTTTGGCACAGCTTACTCAGCGACTTCCGTCTCTCGTCTTGGGTTGTCACCCAGACACGAATTTTCCGTTGCTGGTCCCTTCCACTTGAACACCGACAAAACAAGCTCATCATCCACTCTGATTTCATAAAACAGCTGATAGTCTCGGTCGTATTTTGCGCTATCAATATCTCTAACCTGACGGTAGTTAGTTAGAACGTAGAATGGAACCCGTTTATCATTTCCTACCCTTACGCGCCAGCGATCTTCACGCTTCAACATCAGAACGCTATATGATATCGGAGTCATACTGTCAGCCCAAACGTTGACTACAGGACTATGGTCCCTCTCAAGAATGTACTCTAGTGCCCGCCTATTGGCCAGACCCCAGTAATCCACCTCATATCGCGCTTTCACATTATTTCCGGCTAGCATGTTGAAATAGACGTTCTCCAAGGGATGCGCCTTCCACATCCACATCGCCGTCAAGCAGACGGAGATTGTCGTTAAGGTGACCAAACTGGCCTTATAAATATTCCTGGTTGATTTGATCGACCACAGCGTTACCCACCCCTTAGTCGCAAGAAGCAAGAACGCAGGGTATACAAAATAAAGCTGTCTCCATCCGTCATACAGCACTGAATGGAACAAAAGGACCGCTAATATTGGAGCAAAAAAGAAACCTAAAAACACCATATCTTGCAACTCCCCGTCGTCCTGCCACAATCTCGCGCCGCAAGCAAGAATCCGGCGGCAAGTAGCATACGCACCCACCACAAACAGAGCTAAATATAACAAGGGAGTCGTAATTGATATCCACGTAAAAGTGTAATGCCAAGGAAGAGCCGTCGTCCGGATTAAGGCGCCCATATAGCGAACTTCACCGCCCCACCGGAATCGCGCCATATTCTCAAAGGCTTGCAGGAAATGGCCTAACGGACGTGACCAAAGGTAGGGCCACATTAGTATGACAAATGCAAAAGCGACAATTATGTAAGCAGCAGATATGAGGCATGTTCTACCAGGTCGTAACTCGCGTCGTATTACTCTGACGATCAGGAGCAACACTGAAACAACGACTAGAAGAAGGCCCGTTATACGCAGGTCAACGGCGACAGCGGTCGCTAGTGCATGTAGGAAGGCCGTTTTGACTCGTGGTCGCAGCACGAATGCGATTGCTGTATTCATGGCAACAGCAAAGACAGCCATAAACACTATGTCTTTTGAATTGTAGAATGACTCCGCAAACAAGCGTGGCGTAAGTACTAGAAAGAGTGCCGACAATAATCCTATCCGCCAATCCAAGAAACGCCGGAGGGAAAGTCTATAGGCAGCACACACTCCAACTAAAGAGACAAGAAAAGTGAGCAAATGCCGGAACATGTATACACTGCGAGGATCGTGTAATCGGAAAAGATGCTCTAGGGCAAACGCTGGTGCCTCAAAGGCAACGCCATAGTCTCGATCTTGATGCTGAGCCAGAGCTGGAATATCTCGTTTCTCCTCTAGGGCAAACGCTGGTGCCTCAAAGGCAACTGCATAGTCTCGATCTTGATGCTGAGGCAGGGCTGGAATACCTTGCTTCCACCAAGTCATGAAGCCAGGAGTTTGAAACGTTTCTGCTAAATACTTTACGGTCACTGCACCGGTTAATCGTTGAGCGGGCTCGTCGATTGAAATCCCATAGTCGCGATACCTGCAAAGCCCCAGAAGTAGCAGAGAAGAGAAAAGGAGCCCGATTGTTACATATTCAATGCGTTTATTCATCCCATGTTGGTTTCGCGTAAAAACGGCTGGCTCTGCAGGGCATATTGGGATGATTGCCGCCTGAGTGTCCAATACTCGGTTGAGTTTCGGAGGTCTGAATTTGCGATGCTAAGCGATTGGAAATCGTTGACACGACGTTCCGAATAAAAAAATGCTTCATCGTTTGCCGCTTAGGTCATCCAAGATCGGATTGAGAATCTCGCTTCCGCGTTAAAGTCGAATCGATTGCATTCGCATTAAGCGGCCAGTAAGCGGAAGTCAAGCTGAGGAGACCTAAGGCGGTTTTCCATGCAATTCTGATTTTTATGCTGACAAACGCTTCGTCAAACCTTCATTCAACTGTAAATGTTTCGTGTTTAGACACTTAGAGCGATCGATGGAATCGAACCCGCGAATCGAACTCCGAGAAGTTCCGCTCAGAAAACTTCACTTAAAATGTCATCCGGACCCCTACTGAAACGTTATTGGATTGGTAATTGATGCGCCCGAGCTCACCATCGTAGTAGGCGTAGATGGAAACGCGTTCGTTTAATAGAACAGCGGCACCAGCGCCGATAAGGAGACTGTCGCGGCCGACCTTCGGGCTGTTGACAGTGAAGCTGTTGCCGGCGCCACTCGCGAGGCTGGAAACAATGGAGTAGGCCTGGTCGCCGTATTCGTGCTGCCAGGCGAGGCTGACTTCCGGTCTTATGATCACGTGGCCCACTTTCCAATCGTAGGACGCTCGCATGCCAAACGCGGTGCGCTCGGATTCGGCGTTTTGACTGGGAAACTTGAGCGGCGCAAGTGAGCCGGTCTCGTTAAAGCTAGTAAAGCCGACATAGGTAAATTGGAAGTTCGCCGTCGGACCGATGCTCAGGCCACCCTTTGTCCAGTCATAGCCGGCGGCAACGAGAACGTTGAATTCGCCGCCATCGGTGCTGCCGTTGGCGCTGCCAAGGAGGGCAGTTCGGTGTGTATTATACCCGCTCGGACCCGCGGTCACAGCGGTATCCAAGTAGAAGCCACTTCCGAACGCCGTGGCGTAGAGGCCGAATGTCCCGCCATTGACTTCAATGTCGCCACCGTTCGCGAGGTTGGCGGTGGTGTGAGCGGAGCCGGTGGTCAGACCAATCGCGAAATGCGAGAAAACGCGGTAGTCGACACCGAGGGTCACCCCTCCGGTCTGGAGGTAATAGCCAGCCGCATTGTCGGTGCTGTCGACACTGGTGAACTCACCGATCCCAGTTACCCAGACACCCCAGCGATTCTCTGGTGTTGGGGCCATTACCGACGGACCGCTTTTGCCCTCGGGCCCGCTTACGCCCGCAAGCCCACCGCTTGAGCTGGGTGTGCTGCCGTTCAGCGTGAAGCCCGCTGCGCTGAAACCGGTGCTGCCCGCTTGAATGTCATCCATACGACGCGTGAGATTGGCGGTCTGCACATTCGCCAGTGAGACGCCGATGTTGAAGATTGATGCCAGCTCTTCAGGGGCGATCAGATCAAAGTCGGTGCAGAGTCTATTTGACGGCTCATCGTTGAGGAAAGCAATGAGCGTTGACACCCGCGGGTCACCGACCGCGTTGTCTAACGCTTGGGCTACCGCTACGGTGTTCGGGGTGCAGGCACTTGGCACGAAAGAGCCCTGTATGCCTTCGAGCACAACGGCGTTTGGAAGATCAACGATCTGGGCTTTCACTAGGGTTGCATTGGCCAATTGATTTTGGACCGTGCTGAAAGTCCCGCTTACTCCGCCGTTGGCGGTGAGAAATGTGACCTGATCGCCGAGATGGAGCGTAAAGCCGCCCAGACCATTAAGCTGGAGCGTCCCGGCGAGACCGGCACGGCCATTCACTGTAAGCAGGTCGTGCTGGCTCAGGGCGAGGCCCGCTATTCGGATGCGCAACGTGCCGCTCGCGCCTTGGGTATAGCTTCCAATCACCGTGAGCGTGCCTGGAGAATCGCCTGGGCTGACGATTCCACTGTTTACTAGGTTGCCGCCTACCGAACCGTGTCCACCGAGCAACCCACCCGCATTAACCAGCGTCTGTGCGCTCGCAATTGAGCCATCCACGATCAAGCTTCCGGCATTAACGTTCGTCGCTCCGGTATACGTATTCGCGCCAGACAGTGTCAGCGTCCCAGTGCCGACTTTTGTTAGCGATCCACCAGTGCCCCCATTCACGCCGCCATCCTGAATGACACCCGAGACTGTGGTGCTCAAGTTATTGCCGCCTACTGTCAGTGATTTACTGCCCAGAAAATAATTCCCGCGGCCTTCAATCGATCCAATCCCCATACCGGCGATAGTCAGGCCGCTAATATCCAAGCTGCCGTTGCCATTTGTGATCACGCGAGCGGTGCCGCCGTCGGACCTGCCCGAAAAGAACGTACTTCCCCCTGAGCCACCCCCTGTTCCGCCGTTGTTGATAATCGTCGCGTTGGCAGCCGTCGAGTCAGAGAATTCTGTGGAGCCGCCTGAGGCGCCGCTGACCGCGCCGCCGTTGTTGGTAATCGCCGCGTTGCCGGGCCCCAGGGTGTTCGTGAACTGCGTGAAGCCGGCGCCCCCACCGCTGACTGCACTGCCGTTGTTGGTAATCGTCGCATTGCCCGCAGTCGAGGAGGCGTCGAAGACCGTGAAGCCGGCGCCCGCACCGCTGACTGCGCTGCCGTTGTTGGTGATCGCCGCCTTACCTGCCGATCCGTCTAAGAAATCCGTGAAGCCGCCTGAGGCGCCGCTGGCCCCGCCGCCGTTATTGATTATCGTCGGGTTGCCAGCCGTAGAGTTGTTGAGGTTAAATTCCGTGATGCCGCCCGAGGCGCCGCTGACCGCGCCGCCGTTGTTGGTAATCGTTGCGTTGCCTGCAGACGAGTTGATGATGAATTGCGTGAAGCCACCTGAGGCGCCGCTGACCGCGCCGCCGTTGTTGGTAATCGCCGCGTTGCCCGCAGTCGAGGTGTCGAGGAAGTTCGTAGAGCCGCCGTCCCCGGCGCTGACGGCGCTGCCGTTGTTGGTGACCGTCGCGTTGCCGGCCGTCGAGCTGTTCGCGAATTGCGTTACGCCACCCACCATAAAGCTGACGGCGCTGCCACTGTTGGTAATCGTCGCGTTGCCCGCAGTTGAGGTATTGGAGAATTGTGTGAAGCCGCCGAATTGCGCGACGCTGCCGTTGTTGAAGATCGCCTGCGTCTTCCCCGAGTTATTCACGATCCCAGCACCTCGAATAATAAGCACGTTTCCGCTGGTAGAGATCGTAAACGCACTCGCTCCAGGCTGGAAGGTGATAGACTCTACGGTTACACCTCCTGAAAGCGTCAGCGACGTCTGCGTCGAGATGTTGAACGTGGCCGTATCCCCGAGGTTGACCGGCGCGGCGGGCGACGTGGACCAGTTGGTTCCGGTGTTCCAGTCACCGGACCGAGGCTCACCCAGCCAAACGGCATCCACGGCAAGCATCCGTGCAGAAGTTGCTATAAACAACGTTAACGTGGTGAGCAGTGCCCGGACCGGAGTAGCCATAGTGCCTGGGAGTTTGTTAATGGGATGCGTGGAGAATTTGAGGAAGTTTTGGCCAATCTAGGGGCGCACTATCGACACTGGCTGACCATTGATCTGGCAAAGTCGGGGTCATTGGCGGCAGCTTGCGGGGATCTGTGATACCAGATCAGGTAGCTTGGCTAGTTTCTCGCGCGCAGTCGCCTGACGTTCTGGTCCTTCCAGACCCGCCAGGGCACACCCGCTCAGGAGGGCACAGGCGGTCAGTAGAGACTTTTTCACTTATCCACGTCCTCTCCCGAAATGCAGTGTGTCAAGAAGACGGCTAAAAGGCGAGTAAATATCAGGACTTTACCCGCCGTTGCGATTATCTAGTCGCTTTAGTTTAGTCGACTGCAACCGGCGAGGAACCAAACCACTTGGCATCGCAGGCAGTAAAAATGTCATGGTTCTTCCACGGTGATACGCTTGATTCCAACTGGGGCGAGGTGTTTCGCCTACGTGTAAGGGCGTAGGGCATACTGGCTGCGAAGTCCGATAGCCGCCGGCTTTTGGGTCAGATAAGTCCAGGAGGCGTCTCTTGGATTCCAGCCAAAGGCGCATGAATCGGGGACTGAACGTTAGGTAAACTTCGTTATCGGTCGTTCCTTTCATTTGTACCGCATCCACCCATCGGGTGTAACTCGTGATCACTTGGAAATCCTTGATCTCTATCGCCTGGTCATAGATGCCATGAAGCAACAGGGCGCTAGATTGAGTGAAAGCCAAGCGCAGCAACTTTTGCAGGTTCTCACGCGCCGCTCCTCCGGCGGCGCTCTTCTTGCCCGAGCAACATTCGACTGGCGCTGCATATTACCCAAATGAGCAGTAGACTTCTACATTCCTAGGCGCTATTTTTCACGTTGTGAGAAACTGCTGCTGCTCTGGGTAGTTTCTTGCAATAAGGATCAGGGGTCCCTGCTTTACCTGGCACGGACGTACGGATACCTGGGTGAATTTGGATCCTCGCAGGACGCGACGCAGACGTTCAATGATTCGGCCGACCTTAATCGAGTATCAAACACAAATCCAAACCCAAAAGCAGTCACTGAACCGGAGACGCCAACAGTGAAAACACTGATGAAGCAAATAAAGACGACATTCATAATCACCGCCATCGCGCTGGGGCTTATGGTGAGCAGTACTCAGCAGTGCAGGGCGGCTTACTACGATGAGTACTACTCCTGGTACGTGTACTATCTGAATCTGTATGTTTCGACCGCTTTCGTGCCGTATTACTATGATTCGCTCGCCTACTATTATTATTATCTTGCAGGCCTAAACGGTGACTACGCAGGCTTCAACTACGATGTCTTCGGCTATAAATCGACACAATACAGGGTTGGAAATAGTAATGCGGGCTACTATTACAATTCTTATGCTTACAGCGGAGATTACTGGGCCCATTTTTAAGTAGGCGCGATGGCAAAACGATATCCAAGTTCCCGAACCAATTTCCGTCGGACATCGCCTTGGATCATAGTTGGAGGGGCTATCTGCCTCTCTGTTTTCCTTTTGCTTAGTCCTGCTGCATTCCGAAAAGACGGCACTTTAAAGCCAGTCGCTTCCTCCCCGGCAACTCAACCTTATTCTTCAATAGACGATCGCTCTGATAACCACCAAGACGCTGGCTTAGCTAATAATATAGCTCCTCCCGCGAATGAATTGGATGTCGAGAAGGAGCGGTTTCCTTCAGTAGCCCCGACAGACGGGTCGACTTTGGAGACCCATCGAAAGTTTGTCGCCAAGGTCAATGCAACTATACGAAAACGGACGAGAGAGCTGTATGGGGGGTCTTTCAGCAACTAGGCTTGCCTGCAAGTTTACAGGAGAAAATTATAGACATTCTGACGCTACCACAACAGCAACTAGAGCAACAGGCGTTCGAGACCGCACAGTCGGGTAGTTTGCCAGATCCTCCTTCCTTTGAGGCCATCAAAGCGCAGCAGGCCGAGCAGGCTCAACAGCTCCGTTCCGTTTTGGGAGACGCTGAGTACGCCCAGTTCACACAATATCAAGCAAGCATTCCTGACCGTATTATTATTGATCAGATGAACCAAGAGGGTGCTAATTTGAGTGAGAATCAATCCAATGAACTTCTTAAAGTTCTAACGGAAGCCCGCCAGCAAATAAGCATCCAGGCTGGCACCACTCAAAATCTAAGCGCGATGTCACCGGACGAAGCGATGACGACCGTTCAACAGCAGCAAACTCTGCTACAACAAGCTGTGAACAATCGAGCTCAGGCCATCCTTACGCCTGACCAGAAGACAACCCTTCAAGGGGTCCTATCGCGACTTAGTGTTCGTCCCAAGTCCCAGTGATTACCCTCCGACCGCTTTGAGCGAGTGGCGGCGCTTCATGACCGCAGGGGTGATGCCTTGGCCCCAGCAGCGCGTCTGTCCTCGGGTAGGTTAGCAAAAGGCATCTCGCCACCGATAGTTGCCTGTTTAGCAGTGAGCGATTTCAGGGCACCGATTAGCTTGGGGGTAATCGTTGCCAAAGTTCGTTCGGTTGCGCGAAATGAGATGGACGGTGCGGGATTTATGGGCGCGGACTTCGGAAAAGCCGTCCGTCAAAGCGGAGGAATCTCAAAGAGCCGGGATGGGAATAAATAACGCAGGATTTTTGCTTGTGTGGCTTGACGTCTGGTGCTCCTATTCGCGCTGTAAAGCGGATGAAGCTGCGAGGATGGATATTCGGAACTGTGCTTTGCCTGGTTCTCATTAAGCCCCTGATTTTGATTCTTGTTCTGGGTGTGCCAATTTTTTTCGCGGATGAATGGAGCTTAGTTCCATTCATCGAAAAAGTTTGGCATGGCCAGGCAAACTTTCAGGACTATTGGACGGCGTTGGCCGAACACCGCATTTTCATCCCCCGACTGATCTTTGCTTTGATCTACCGCCCTGGCATTGTGGATCCAAGGCAGATCATGATTATTTCCTGGTTGATCATGAGTTGGGCTTACGCCCTGGCTATCTGGTACTTTTTTTTAAAGCGCACAAAGCTGGCTGGCTCCGCGAAGTTTCTTTATGCTTTTTGCTTTCTCAGCCTCGGGTTGTCACTGGTTCAGTATGAAAACTGGCTTTGGGCCTTGCAGCTCCACTTTTTCCTGACGCAAGTGTTTGTGATCCTGGCAGCGATTTTGATTGGGATTGATTCCATAGGGAACGGAACAAAGAGCTTGCTGATCGCATTGTGCGCAGCGGGCGCCAGCATGTGTACAGGCCAAGGGATGCTCCTTTGGTTAAGCGGTGGTCTCTGTGCCTTTTTAATCGCTCGCACCTGGGTTAGTCGGGGTCTTTTAGCGTTCAGCTTTTTATGCGGAATGGCGCTCTTTGTCTGGTTCTATCATGCGGATGGATCGGGGCAACTGGGACAATCTTCGCGATTGTTCTGGATCCTTCATAGTCCTCTTCAAGGCCTTCATAGTTATTTCGGACTTGTCGGCAATCCCCTCACTTTTTGCTTCGGGTTTGCCCGTTTAAAGCAAGCACCAATCGTCGGTGTGGTCCTGGTGATGCTTTTTGCTTGCCAAGTGATCGTCGTGCTAAAGCGCAAACTTTTGCAACGATCAATTCCTTTTATTTTACTAGGGAGTTTCGGCCTTTTCTATTGCGGGCTGGTAACATTAGGAAGATCTGGCAACGGTCCCATCAATGAATGGTTCCTTACAAGTCGTTATGCCACTAACTCGTTGTCTATCCCGTTGGCACTGGTTGGTCTCAGCTTTGTCATCGCCGTATTCAGTCAGCGCCAGGACCGCAGTATCGAAATCGATTTGCTCTTGTGTAATGTCCCTCTGTTTCTTGTGTTCGCACTATGCTTTGCCAGTGAAGTGCAAGCTATCGGTTGGGCGAGCGGCGACTCTTCAATGAGGCGCTTCACAGCTGGTTTATTGCCCTTTTTCACTTTGTTCGACGGTGCGACAGATGGAGTGTCAACGGGGCCTTTTTATCCTCTTTGTCCCGTGGACAATTCCAAGCTTATTAGCTGGGCTATTTTGCCAGCGATGAAAGTTGGGTTCATTCCTGGCCCCAGAGACATCACTGTAACACCGCTAGCGGACTTTGGTGTTCAAGTGGAGACGGATGTGAAAAGGAAGACGGTGCTATACCTTAGCCATCATACAGACCCAAGGGTTGTTGAGGGCTGGGTCCAGATTCCTGAAAGGATAACCCCACATGCAATCTTGCTAAGAAAACCCGGAGAAGAAAAATTTCTAACGGCAGCCAAATTAGAAAAGGAAAAGGGGTCGGAAAAGGGACTTTTCAAGTACCGATGGCAGTTCCTGATCCTTCCGGTATTGGATCCAGATCCAGGAGCCCGATTTGAAGCGGCGCTACTTGATGAAAAAGAGGCAATGCTGTTCCCACTGGGAAACACTTTATAAAATTTGAGGGGGGCCTGAAGGTGACTGGTCAGCGCAGAAATAGATGGCACAGCATTAAAACCATTCGATACTCTAACGCTTAGATTTTTGCCCAAAAGATTTGGATTTCCATCCCGTCAAAGAGTCTTTTGTCATCACTTCGTCCGCCTCTGCTTTCACTGTCCGCTCATAAAAGGACGCGGAGAAAAAAATTTTGAACATAAGGCAGCAAAGGAAACGAAAAGGCAGAGAAGTATTTCGGCCAATTCTTCAGGACCAGTGTGCGAGTGTTGAGATAGGAGGAACATTCAAGGGAGTGGCGAACTAGTCAAAAATTGTCATCATACCATGAACGCCCGTTACGACAGATCCTATCCGGCGCCATTGTCGGCGTAGGGCTGGGTCGGGGACTTTTTTTCTACGCCAGCGATATTGTTGCCGATTTCTTTTTCTGTTGATGACCTTCGCCGGGTACTGCCAAAAACATAAGAGCAGAGTGCCCTGAACGCCTGAACGCGCTTGTGTTGGGGGTAGCGAGGCATGCCTTCTCAACCTCCAAAGATGGCCATCCAGCGCGTCTTTTCGCTACAAACTTTGTGAGTGGCCTTGCGAAGACGTGTGGAAAACGCCCGGAACGCACTGAACAGTGCGCGCTACGGAAAGTTCTTCAGAAAATAAAAGACGAGCTCTAAAATACAAAAAGTAAGGGAACCTACCATGATAAAACTCAAAAAGGTATTACGCACCGCCAGCTTGCGGGGCGCCGGGCGCGAAGTAGCCCAGGAATTGGTCGATGCGCCAGAACAGCTAGGAGGTTTGCGATGACGAACAGTGCAAGTTCAGCAAAAAACGAGACCACAATATCGAACGCCCTGCTCGATGCGGCAAACGGGCTTGCGCTGGTGCGAGTGACGATTGGCGCGATGTTCGTGTGGGTCTTTTTCGAAAATCTGGGAAAAGGTCTCTACTCAACCGAGGAATACGCAAAACTGATTAACTACTACATCAAGTCGAGTCACTCGCCTGCTGTCTGGAAGGCGGTCATGGGCCTGATGGCAAACAACGCCGCAATAGCTGCTCCGTTGCAGGCAATGACCGAGATTTCTCTGGGCGTCTTGCTCGTCATCGGTCTGCTTACGCGTCCGGCCGCATTCGTGGCTTTTCTGTTTCTCGGCAGCCTTTGGATTTCGGAGCTTGGCACATCGTGGATATGGGAACTACTGGTTTCGGTGCTCGCATCGCTCGCGCTCGCAGTCGGGCGCGCAGGCCGGAGATGGGGTGTTGACGCGTGGTTGGCACAGCGGCGGCCGGCCTCGTTATGGTGGTGATCGAGTCCGGGTTTCACATGCGCGTGTCGGTCATCATTCCCACCCACAACGAAGCGCAGGCGATCGCCCGCGTTCTTGCAGATCTCCCGGCCGATCTCATCACAGAGGTAATCGTTGTTGATAGCAACTCGAATGATGGAACACTGGAAATCGCCTCGGGAATGGGGGCCCGGCTCATCCAGGAACCACGCCGCGGGTATGGGCGGGCGTGCATGACGGGGCTGGCCGCGGCAAATTCTCCCGACATAGTGGTGTTCCTCGATGGCGACTACAGCGACCGCCCCTCTGAGCTGCCTATGCTTCTCGATCCGATAATCCAAGGAGATGCGGATATCACACTCGGTTCTCGCCTAGGCCGGCAGCGCATTCCAGCGGCATTGCCATGGCATCAGGCGTTTGGAAACCGGCTCGCAGCCGGCTTGATCCGGCTTCTATACGGTCTAAAGATTACTGATCTCGGTCCTTTTCGCGCTGGCCGCGCGGACTCGCTTCGCGCACTCGCCCTCAAGGAAACCACTTATGGCTGGGCGGTTGAAATGATCCTTAAAGGTGCCCGGAGTGGGCTTCGCGTGGTTGAGGTACCTGTGACCTACTACCCGCGTATCGGAAAATCGAAGATCAGCGGTACGCTGAAAGGCACGGTCGGTGCTGGCTGGTTCATTCTCAGCCTAATGGTGCGATATTATTTTTGGGCACCGGCAGGCGGGAATCCCACCGTACGCGCTACAGAGCGTTGATATTCTATGGACTCCTCGACCGGGACCGTGGTCTCTGCGCGGAACAGCGACCGCGTGCTGGTAGTCATGGCGAAAGCACCGAGGCTGGGCGCTGTGAAGACCCGCTTGACTCCGAGCTTTCCTCTTCAGGCCGTCACCACTTTCTATCGCTGCCTTCTGGGTGACACGCTGGCGCTGGCATCGTCATTGGCCGGCGTCGAAATTGCCATCATGTGCCCGGACTCCGATGTCAACGAATTAGCTCGTTTGGCCGGTGACGGAGCGAGTGTAGTTGCCCAGAAGGGTGAGGGACTTACGGCCGGCCTTACGTCGGTATTTGCGCACTTCGCAGTGGGCCGTCAACGCCGCGTTATCGCCTTCAATAGCGACAGCCCGCATCTGCCGCGTTCGGTTCTTGAAGAAGCATTCGAGACCCTCGCGGCGCATGACGTGGTTGTCGGGCCGACCTTCGACGGAGGCTACTATCTGGTAGGGGCGAAGGCTTCTTACCCTACGCTTTTCGCAAGCGGCGGAATGGGCACTAGCGCAGCGTTGGAGAGACTCTTATCACGTGCGCGATTTCTTGAGCTCTCGGTAGGCTTCACGGATTCTTTTTACGACATTGACGTGGTTGACGACCTGATTCGGCTCGCTGCGGAACTACAGCGCGCTCCGGCCCGAGCACCGCAAACAGCCGTCTGGCTCAAACAGTGGGGAGTTGCGGAGACACGGTTGTGGACAGGCCTGAGAGATTTATGAAGTTCACTCCATCCGTCAGGGTTTACGGGCTTGGCGCGATTCTGCTTGGGTCGCTGTTCATCTGTTCGCGCAATTTCAGGAGGATAGGTGATCCGTCCTCCCTTGTTCCCCTGGCGGTTGCGAGCATCGCTTACCTTCTCGCCATTCGTGAGTTTTTCGCTACGCCAAGATTCCCGCGGCACGTTATCGTCATCGGGCTCTTGCTAGCTGCTTTTTGGCATCTTCAATTCCTACGGATGCCGCCAGGCCGAGATGATGACGTTCACCGGTACGTTTGGGATGGACGTGTGCAGCGACTCGGCTACGACCCTTACCTTGTTGTTCCCAGCGATCCTGCGCTCAGCGGCTTGCACACATCAGAGACTCGCACGCTCAACAACCCGGATCTACCGACCCCATATCCCGCGGGCGCTGAGCTTTTCTTCCGCGCTGTAACCGCGATTCATGAGTCCACCTTGGCACTGAAAGTAGCATTTGTGTTTTGCGATTTCGCAATTGTTCTCGTATTGCTCGACATCTTGCGTCGCAGCGGGCAAGGAATGCACTGGGTTTTGGCTTATGCCTGGCATCCACTGCTGGCGACGGAAGTAGCCGGCAGCGGCCACATCGATATCGTTGGCGCTCTGCTGCTGTTGGTATCTTTCGCCGCGCTTGAGCGTCGGTGGCGTGCGGTTGCAGCCGTGGCACTTGGACTTGCGATTGCAGTAAAATTGCTGCCGATCGTCCTGCTCCCGCTCTATTGGAAGCGTGTTCGTATACGCGACACCATCCTGGCCGTCATCGTAGTCGGACTCCTATACGTTCCATTTCTGAAAGGCGAATGGATTCCAATCGGGTCGCTCGGCGCTTATGTGCAGAGTTTCCGCTTTAATGATCCAGTGTTCGCAACACTCGAGCCAGCGATCTCTCCGCAGCTTTTAGCTGTGCTGGCACCACTCGTAGGTTTTCTAATTGCAATTCGTCTGAGAAACGGATCTCCGCCATTGTCTTCATCCGCATTTGTCTGGCCGGTGGCGGGATCGCTTCTGTGCGCACCTGTCGTGTATCCGTGGTACCTGCTATGGATGTTGCCGTTCATCCGCTCGCTCTCCACGCTGCCAATCATCATCTGGACGGTGAGCATTATTCCGACTTACGTCGTTTGGCATTTACGTACACTCGGACGCCCCTGGTCGGTCCCTGGCTGGGTTACGCTGGTGGAATACGGATCGGTGGCAACGGTCGGTGCAATTATCTTTTTGCGCTGGTTAACACGACCAGCAGTAGCCCGCTGTTCAACGGATCGGGTTGTGTGAGGCGCACTGCACCGCCGCGCGAGTCTTGCTTCTCCCAGGTTTCACACGTACTCTCACCCGGAAGCCGTTGAATTCACCGGAAGAGAGAGGGTTATGGCAGACTCAAGTTGTCCTAACGTGATCCGTTTTTTGGCTTTCACGATGTTGGCGTTCGTCCTTGCGGCATGTTCCGGGGAGAAAAAGCAACAGCTCCCACCGCTCGCCGAACAGATGGCCAAAGCCTACGGGCTCGATTCGTTTGGACAGATCGACGGGATCCGCT
>Ga0213878_10000169_pt1 | contig 28864 bp, 29 predicted proteins | sample VelepicoBEBS_R02_FD_161053 | JGI IMG/M metagenome (GOLD analysis project Ga0213878, IMG submission 161053) | Vellozia epidendroides bulk soil microbial communities from rupestrian grasslands, the National Park of Serra do Cipo, Brazil - BS_R02 | ecosystem: Environmental > Terrestrial > Soil >... | reverse complement strand
CCATTGAGCTACGGGCGCGAAGCCATGCATTCTAGCAGCGAGGGTCTGTCCTGCCCTGGGCGGCGATACCGGCTGCCTATAATTCGCGCGCTTTTCGTGCCACGCACCGCGCGGGCATGAACACAAGAAAACCGTCCGACGAGGATAGCCAAGAGGAATCCATGAGCGCCAGCCACGATCACGACCACGACGACGCCCACACCGGCCCGATCAAGACTCCCAAGCAGCTCGCCTGGGCCGTGCTGTTCGCCTTTGTGGTGCCGGTGATCGTCATCATCATGCTGGCCAACTACGTCACCACCGAGCACAAGCCGGCCGCCGGCACCGGTGCCTTCGATGCCCAGGCCGTTGCCGCGCGCATCGCGCCTATCGGCCATGTCGAGGTCAAGGATGCCAGCGACGCCGGCGCGATGAAGACGGGCGAGCAGGTCTTCCAGGCCCAGTGCGCGGCCTGCCACGCCACTGGCGCCGCCGGCGCGCCCAAGCTGGGCGACGCCGCGGCCTGGGGCCCGCGCGTCAAGAGCGGCTTCGAGGCCCTGGTGCATTCGGCGCTGACCGGCAAGGGCAACATGGGCCCGCAAGGTGGCGGCGACTTCAGCGACTTCGAGATCGGCCGCGCGGTCGTCTACATGGCCAACAACGGCGGTGCCAAGTTCGACGAGCCCAAGATGCCGGCCCCGGCTGCTTCGGCTGCGCAGTGAGCCACGGTGTTTGAGAGATGCAAGGGCTGCCTCGGCAGCCCTTGTCGCATCTACGTCGGGCCGGTTCAGGGAAGGGGGCGGCGCACGAAGCCGAAGCGCTGCGGCAGCTCGGCGGCAGCCAGCGTCTGCGGCTGCCAGCGGCCCTGCTCGACGGCGTCGGCCGCCAGGCCCATGTCGGCCGTGTGCACGAGGCCTGGGCCGAGATCCGTGAGCAGGTAGAGGCGGCCGACCTCGTCCAGCCAGCTGGACTGCACGTGGGCCGCGGCGCCGGTGTGGCTCAGCACGCGGCCGTCGGGCTGCAGGCGCCAGATCCAGGGCGTGGCCTCCAGCTCCACGTAGACGCGCTGCGGGCCGTTCTGGAAGAACCAGCAGCCGGTCGCGTCGGCTGCATAGTTGCGCTCGATGAAGGCGCGCAGCTTGTCGTGCTCGATGCGGCTGCCCTTGACCGCGGGGAAGGGGCCGGCGTGCTGGATGCGCTCGTCGCGCATGTACCAGTCGCCGCGGGCGTCCAGTGCCAGCCAGCCGTGGCAATGCGGCACGTTAGGCCATTTCTTCAGCGCGGCTTCGACGATGGGGTCCATCGGCACCTCGGGGTCAGCGTTGCGTCCAGAGCCAGTCGCAGACCTGCTCGGGCATGGTCAGCAGATGGCCCGGCGGGCGCCCCGCGGGGAAGCCGACATGGCCGCCATGACCAGGCTGCCAAAGTGTCACATGGGGGCCAACTTCGGCTGCATGAGGCAGGCTGCCCCTGGGCACGAAGGGGTCGTTGAGCGCGTTCAGCACCAGGGCCGGGATGCGGATGCGGTACAGGTGCGGTTTGGCGGCGGCGCGGGTCCAGTAATCCTCGGTGTTCCGGAAGCCGTGCAGCGGCGCGGTGAAGAGGTTGTCGAACTCGTAGAGCGTCGTTGCGCGCTTCAGGCGCTCGCCATCGAAGAGGCCGGGATGCTGCTGCAGCTTGCTCAGCGCCTTGGGGATCATGGTGCGCAGGAACCGGCGCGCGTAGACCTGCCTGTTGAAGCCGCGGTCTATGGCCGCGCCGGCGGCGGCGAGGTCGATGGGCGAGCAGACGGAGCCGACGGCCCGGGCCACCTGGGCCGCGGCCTGGCCGGCCTCCTCGGCCCAGCGCATCAGCGCGTTGCCGCCCAGGGAGACGCCCGCGACCATCAGCAGCGCGCCGTGGCGCGCGCGCAGGCGCTGCAGGATCCAGCCCACCTCTTCGTAGTCGCCGGAGTGGTAGGCGCGCGGGCCGCGGTTCAACTCGCCCGAGCAGCCGCGGAAATGAGGCAGGGCCATGGCCCAGCCGCGCGCGCGGGCGGCGCTGGCGAAGGCGACGCTTGAGTGGCTGGTGCGGTCGCCCTCCAGGCCGTGGAAGAGCACCAGCAGCGGCGCCCCGGCGGGGGCGCCGGCCAGGAAGTCGACGTCGATGAAGTCGCCGTCGGGCGTGTCCCAGCGCTCCCGCGTCCAGCTCGGCGGCTCGCCGTCATGCTGACGGCTGAAGAGGGCTGGCCAGATGGTCTGGGCATGGCCGCCGGGCAGCCAGCGGGGGGCGCGGTACTGCATGCGCCTGACTCCTAGTGCAGGGTGCCGGCGTCGGCGACGAGCTCCTGGACGTCACCCGCGCTGCCGGGGCTGGCATGGTGCAGCACCAGGCGCCAGCCCAATGCCGTCTTCAGGTAGACGTTGGTCGCGATGACCCAGGCCGTCGGCGCGGCGGTCCGGCCCTCGGCGTGCAGGTGCACGCGCTCCAGCACATGGTGGATGGCGCAGTCGCCGCTGTGCAGGCGGCGCACGCGCTCGGGGTGGACGTTGACGGCCCCGCGCTGGAACACGGCTTCGAAGGCGGCGCGTATGGCCGGCAGCCCGACGATGCGGGGGCCGCCTGGGTGCACGCAGGCGACCTCCTCGTCATCCGCCCACAAGGCCATCAGATGGTCCAGGTCGGCGTGCTGCAGGGCCTCGTAGAACTGGGCCTCGGTGTCGTCAGGCGAGGCCAGCAGCGCGGCTTGCGGGGCGGATGCGCGAGGCATGTGGGCGTGGACTCAGTGGTGGCCGCCGACGACCTCGCCGGCCTTGAGCTTGTAGGCCGTGCCGCAGTAGGGGCACTGGCCCTGGCCGCCGTGGGTCAAGTCGATGAAGACGCGCGGGTGCGAGCTCCATAGCGGCATCTTGGGGTTGGGGCAGAAGACGCTGCCGTTGTCCTGGCAGTCCTTGGCGGTCACTTCGACGATGGCGGCGGGGGCTTGGGTGGTGATCATGATGTGGGTTTTCAGACGGCGGTCAGCCACTGGGCGTACTTGGGGTTGCGGCCGTTGACGATGTCGAAGAAGGCGGCCTGGATCTTTTCGGTGATGGGGCCGCGCGAGCCGCTGCCGATCTCGATGCGGTCCAGTTCGCGGATGGGCGTCACTTCGGCGGCGGTGCCGGTGAAGAAGGCCTCGTCGCAGATGTAGACCTCGTCGCGGGTGATGCGCTTCTCGACCAGCTTCAGGCCCAGGTCCTGGCAGATCGAGAAGATGGTGTTGCGCGTGATGCCGTTCAGCGCGCCGGCCGACAGGTCGGGCGTGTAGACGACGCCGCCCTTGATGACGAACAGGTTCTCGCCCGCGCCCTCGGAGACGAAGCCGGAGGCGTCCAGCAGCAGCGCCTCGTCGTAGCCGTCCTCGGTGGCTTCCATGTTGGCCAGGATGGAGTTGGTGTAGTTGGACACCGTCTTGGCCTGCGTCATCGTGATGTTGACGTGGTGGCGGGTGTAGGAGCTGGTCTTCACGCGGATGCCGCGCTTCATGCCTTCCTCGCCCAGGTAGGCGCCCCAGCTCCAGGCGGCCACCATCAGATGCACCTGGTTGCCCTTGGGGCTGACGCCCAGCTTCTCAGAGCCAATCCAGATCAGCGGGCGCAGGTAGGCGCTCTTCAGGCCATTGGCCTTGACGACCTCGCGCTGCGCCTCGTTGACCTGCTCCATGGAGAAGGGGATCTTCATGCGCAGGATCTTGGCGCTGTTGAACAGGCGCTGGGTGTGCTCCTGCAGGCGGAAGATGGCCGTGCCGTTGACGGTGTCATAGGCGCGCACGCCCTCGAAGGCGCCGCAGCCGTAATGCAGCGTGTGGGTCAGTACATGGATCTTGGCGTCGCGCCAGTCGACGAGCTCGCCGTCCATCCAGATCTTGCCGTCGCGGTCGTGCAGGGGGGCGGGAAGCATCGATGACTCCAGGTACCGGGTGAAAACCGGCGATTTTACGAAGAGCCGTCCGCCCGGGTCAGCCGCCATTCGGCGAGCCGGCCTTTCTTCAGCACCACCTCCACCGAGTCGCCGCCGGCGTCGCGCCAGACGAAGGTCTCGGGCCCCTGCTTGACGCCGAGGCTGCCGGCCAGGCTGATCAGGTCGACCAGCTTCATGCCCGTCTGCAGCTTGGCGGCCAGCATGACGGCGTTGCCCACCGAGCCCATGGGTGCCGCGCCCGCCATCTTCATGACGCGCATCAGTCGCGACATCTGCAGCAGCAGCCAGAAGACGATGCCCGTCATCGCGAAGATGACGCCCTGCCAGCCCAGCAGCGCGCCGCCGAGCACCAGGGCCGCCAGCGCCAGTCCGGCGCCCACCCAGGGGTTCATGCCTGCGGGTCCCGGTTGCCGTCCTCGCGCGTCCAGGCATAGGCGCGCTCGACCTTGGCGACCCGCAGCTTGTAGTGCTGGTACCAGTCGCTGCGGCCTGTGTCGCGCGCGATCCTGTGTTCGGCGTTGCGGCGCCAGGCGGCGATGTCCTCGGGGCTGCGCCAGTACGAGACCGTCAGCCCCAAGCCATCCGCCCCGCGGGCGCTTTCCACGCCCAGGAAGCCGGGCTGCTCGGCCGCGAGGGTCACCATGCGGTCGGCCATGTCGCCGTAGCCGGCATCGACCGGCGTGCGCTGGCTGGTGAAGATGACGGCGTAGTAAGGGGGCGGGGGCAGGGGGCTCATGGCGGATGGCGAAAGCTTCAGGCGCGCATCCTGCCACGGAGCTCAGCGGTGCGAAGTGCAGGCCGAGCGCCGGGCCGTTCCCATGCCGCCCCCTCGGCGGGCCGGCCAAGGCACGCCGAGGGCGAGGGCTTCAGCTCGGTACCTTGAGCAGCACGCAGCGCACCCACTGGCCGGATTCAAGAGCCGCCTGGTGGCTGGCCAGGAACTGCTCGGCGGTGGAGTTGCGCGCCGTGAAGCACAGGCCATGCAGGATGCCCAGGCGCGGCACGGGCCGCGACCATTTGCGCTCGACGACGCCGTTGAACCAGGACACCTGCTCGTCGTCGCAGTCCATGTCGGAGCGGCCCAGCAGCAGCACGACCTCGTAGCGCGAATCGGCCAGCGGCTCGGCCGCGCTTGTCAGCACCTGCAGGCCGCCGTCGCTCATGTTCAGCACCAGGCCGGCCGGTCCCTGGCTGAAATGCACCGGCTTGAAGACCCAGCCGGGCAGGGAGTCGGCATCGTGCTGGGCAGCGAGGAAGTCGGTGCGGGCGAATTGCCTGAGCTCTGCGGGGTCGGACATGAGGGGGTCTCCGGTGCGAAGCCCCATCCTAAGCAGAGTTGGTGCCGGCGTGCACCATGGAAACCTGCCCTTGGTTCAGACGAGACCGCGCAATACGTCGATGGCCTGCTCGACCCGCTCGACGGCATGGATGGTCAACCCCTCGACAGCCTTCTTGGGCGCGTTTGCCTTGGGCACGACGGCCACGCTGAAGCCCAGCTTGGCGGCCTCCTTCAGCCGTTCCTGGCCGCGTGGCGCAGGGCGCACCTCGCCGGCCAGGCCCACCTCGCCGAAGGCGATGAAGCCGCGCGGCAGCGGCTTGCCGCGCAGCGAGCTCTGGATGGCCAGCAGCACCGCCAGGTCGGCTGCGGGCTCGCTGATGCGCACGCCGCCCACCGCGTTGACGAATACGTCCTGGTCTCCCGTGGCCACACCCGCGTGGCGGTGCAGCACGGCCAGCAGCATGGCCAGCCGGTCACGGTCCAGGCCCACCGACAGCCGCCTGGGGCTCACGCCGCCACTGTCCACCAGCGCCTGCAGCTCCACCAGCATGGGCCGCGTGCCCTCCAGCGTGACGAGCACGCAACTCCCCGGTACCGGCTCGGTGTGCGTGGACAGGAAGATGGCGCTGGGGTTGGTCACGCCCTTCAGGCCCCTCTCCGTCATCGCGAACACGCCGATCTCGTTGACGGCGCCGAAGCGGTTCTTGATGGCGCGCACCAGCCGGAAGCTGGAATGCGTGTCGCCCTCGAAGTACAGCACCGTGTCGACGATGTGCTCCAGAACTCGCGGGCCGGCGAGAGCCCCCTCCTTGGTCACGTGGCCCACCAGCACCATCGCGCAGCCGCGCGCCTTGGCCGTGCGCGTCAGCTGTGCCGCGCACTCGCGCACCTGGGCGACCGAGCCGGGCGCCGACGAGAGCTGCTCGGAATACAGCGTCTGGATGGAGTCGATGACGCAGAAGTCCGGCGCTTCGGCCTCGATGGTGGCGAGGATCTTCTCCAGGCCGATCTCGGCCAGCACGCGCACCCGGTCTCCAGCCAGGCCCAGGCGACGCGAGCGCATGGCCACTTGCGCGCCGCTTTCCTCGCCGGTCACATAGAGCACCTTGACCGTCTGGGACAGCGACTCCACCGCCTGCAGCAGCAGCGTGGACTTGCCAATGCCAGGATCACCGCCGATCAGCACGACGCCGCCGGCGACGATGCCACCGCCCAGCACGCGGTCCAGTTCTTCCTGGCCGGTGGGCGTGCGCTCGAAGTCGCTGGCCTCGATCTCGGACAGCGTCGCCACCGGCTGGCTCCTGGCCAGCGCCTGGTAGCGGTTCTTGGCGCCGCCCGTGGGTTCGGCGGCGGTTTCGGTCAGCGTGTTCCAGGCGCCGCAATGCGGGCATTTGCCCAGCCATTTGGCATTGCTGCCGCCGCACTCGGTACAGGTGTAGATGCTTTTGCTCGTGGCCATCAGCGCATTGTCGAGGCCGGACGCACCCAGGCTGTCAGCAGCAGCGCGGCGGCCAGCGCACAGCCGGCCGAAAAGCCGAACGCGATGGTCGCCGAGAGGCCCTCCCACAGCCAGCCGAACAGCAGCGAGGCCGGCAGCAGCATGGCGCCCATGGTCAGGTTCAGCCAGCCGAAGGCCGTGCCGCGCTGCGCCGGCGGCGTCAGATCGGCCAGCAGCGCGCGCTCCACGCCTTCCGTCGCTGCCATGAAGACGCCGTAGACGCCGAACAGCAGGTAGAGCCGCCAGCCTGGCTCGGCCCAGGCCGCCATGCCGACATAAAAGGCCGCGTAGGCCAGGTAGCCGACCACCAGCAGGCGCACGCGGCCGACGCGGTCCGACAGGCCGCCCAGCGGCACGGAGAACAGTGCCGCCACGCCGGACACTGCCGCCCACAGCAGGGGCACTTGCGCCTCCGCCACGCCCAGCTCCCTGGCCCGCAGCAGCAGAAACATGTTGCTGGAGTTGCCCAGCGTGAACAGCGCGACGACGACGAGGTAGCGGCGCAGCGGCCGGGGCAGGCCGGCCAGCGTCCAGCTGAAGCGCGACGGCGCGGCTGCCGGCGGCGGGGCTTCGCGCACGGCCAGCGTGAGGCCCAGGCAGATCAGGCCGGGGATGATGGCCCACAGGAAGACCCTCCCCAGCGGCACGCCGGCGCTCAGCAGAGCCCAGGCCAGCAGCGGGCCGATGACGGCGCCGGCGTTGTCCATCGCGCGGTGCAGGCCGAAGGCCAGGCCGCGCTGGCCGGGTGCGATGCTGGCGGCCAGCAGCGCGTCGCGCGGCGCCGCGCGCACGGCCTTGGCGACGCGGTCGGCCAGGCGCAGGGCCAGCAGCAGCGGCCAGCCGGCGACGAGGGCGATCAGCGGCCGCGCCAGGCCGGCCAGGCCGTAACCGCTGACGACCCAGGGCTTGCTGCGCCCGCTGCGGTCCACCATGACGCCGGCCCACAGCTTGAGCAGGCTGGCCAGTGCCTCGGCCAGGCCCTCGATGAGGCCCAGCACGCGTGGGCCCGCCATCAGCACGCCGCTCAGGTACAGCGGCACCAGCGGGTAGACCAGCTCGCTGGCGCTGTCGTTGACGAGGCTGATCAGGCCGAGCAGCCAGACGCTGCGCGGCAGCGCGAAGAGGGGCGCGAAGAGGGCCCTGAGCATCGGGCGAATGTAGCCGCATGGGACACTCCGATCCTCGCAGTTTCGAGGCGGAGCCCGGTCATGGATTTCTCGGTGTGGTTGGCGTTCTTCGCGGCGTCCTGGGCCATCAGCCTGTCGCCCGGCGCGGGCGCGGTGGCGGCGATGAGCGCCGGGCTGAGCCATGGCTTCAGGCGCGGCTATTTCATGACCTTCGGACTCATCCTGGGCATCCTGACCCAGGTGGTCCTGGTCAGTGCCGGCCTGGGCGCGCTGATCGCCGCGTCGTCGCTGGGTTTTGCGCTCGTCAAGTGGGCCGGCGTCGCTTACCTGATCTACCTCGGCGTGCAGCAGTGGCGCGCGCCGGCCCGGCCGCTGGCCGCGGCCGAGGAGGGCGGCGCCAGGGCCACGCGCCGCCAGCTGGTGCTGCGTGGCTGGGGCATCAACGCGGTCAACCCCAAGGGCACCGTCTTCCTGCTGGCCGTCGTGCCTCAGTTCCTGGACCTGCACGCGCCACTGGCGCCGCAATACCTCGTCATCGGCGGCACGCTGGCTTTCACCGACCTTGTCGTCATGGCGGGCTACACGGCCCTGGCGGCCCGGGTGCTGGCGGCGCTGAAGAGCGAGAGCCACATCAAGGCGCTGAACCGCGTGTTCGGCACGCTGTTCGTGGCTGCAGGAGCGCTGCTGGCGACCTTCAAGCGCGCTGCCTGAGCGCGCATTCCCCCATTCCCTTCCACCGCCGCAGCGCGCCTGTGGGGGGCAGTCCTTTTTCGCATGCCGACCTCGATTTCCCCCCGCTGGCTGTTCTGGGGCCCGACGCTGATCTGGGCCAGCACCTGGCACGTCATCCTGTACCAGTTGGACGGCAGCGTGCCGGTGCTCAACTCCGTCGCGTGGCGCTTCGCGCTGGCCGCCCTGCTGCTGGCGGCACTGGCGTGCTGGCAGGGCTTGTCGTTGCGGCTGCCGCTGTGGGCGCATGGCTGGATGATGGCCACCGGCGTCGTGCAGTACAGCGGCAACTACCTGTCGGTCTATGAGGCCGAGCGCCATATTCCCTCGGGGCTGGTGGCGGTGCTGTTCTGCCTGATGGTCTACGGCAATGCGCTGTCGGGGCGGCTGTTCTTCGGTCAGCCGGTCACGCGGCGCTTCCTGGCCGCGGCCAGTGGCGGCGTGCTGGGCGTGGTGCTGATCTTCTGGCCCGAGATCGCTGCCACCGGCGCCCGGCCCACGGCCGCCCTGGGCCTGGGGCTGGGTCTGGGGGCCGTGGCGGCCGCCTGCGTGGGCAATGTGCTGACGCTGACGCTGACCCGCCGCGGCCTGCCGCTCGTGCCGGTGCTGGCCTGGAGCATGGGCTATGGCGCCGCCTTCCTCGTCACCCTGTCGCTGGCCAGCGGCGCTGGCCTGCATTTCGACTGGCGCGCGTCCTACGTGCTGAGCCTGCTCTACCTGGCGGTGGCCGGCTCGGTGGTCGCCTTCGTGCTGTATTTCCGGCTGGCCCAGGCCCAGGGGCCGGCGCGCGCGGCGCTGACGGGGGTCGTGATCCCGGTCATCGCGCTGGTGGTCTCGGCCGTGCTGGAGGGCTGGCGGGTGACGCCGCTGGCCCTGGGCGGCATGCTGCTGTGCCTGGCCAGCCTCTACGTGGCGGCGAGGCGGTCCTAGGCCCCGGGCTCCGCGCGCGACCGGCCGTGCCGTCGCCGCCCCGGGGTTCGGCCGCGTCGCCGCCCGCTTCGTCATCCCAGGCCGGCACTCGTCGCATGGCCATCGCGCCGGCCCGGCCTGCGCCCTAGCATGCCCCGCAAGGAGGAAGGCATGCGCGGGATGTCACTGTTGTTGGCCGGTCTGCTGAACTGGGCGCTCTTGGCACAGGCGGCGGGTTTGGCGGTGGAGCGGCTGGACCTGGGCGAAGGTCCGGGCGAGCAGGCCTACAACCTGCAGGAGCAGGGCGACCTGCGCGTGTTTGCCCGTTCGGCCGCGCATTTCAAGCAGGCCCGCATCTATGTCCAGCGCCGCGTGGACGGACAATGGCAGCGGGTGCAGGCCTTGCCCTTCGGCGACCCACGCTGGCGCGACTCCGACCCGCATCTGAGCGCCGACGGACGGGTGCTCACCTTTGTCTCCAGCCGGCCGGCGGCCGACGGGCGCGAGCATGCCGATCTGGACCTGTACGAGTCGCGCTGGCTGGACGGCCACTGGGGCCCGCCGCGGCGCCTGCCCGAGGCGTGGCAGAGCCCGGGGCACGAACTCGGCCCGGAGCGCTATGGCGAGACCGTCTACCTCGCATCGAGCCGCCCCGGCGGGCCGGGCGCACTGTCCGTCTACCGGGTGCGGGACGGTGACGCGACGCCGCAACCGCTGCCCGCGCCCATCAACGACGGCGGCCAGAACAGCGACTTCACCCTCAGTCCGGACGGCCGCTACGCGCTCTGGTGGAGCGATCGTGCCGGCGCGGAGGGCGGTGGGGGCGACCTCTACCTGGCCGAACGACTGGGCGAGGGCTATGGCCCGGCCCTGCGCCTGCCGGCGCCGGTCAACGGGCCGGGGTTCGAGTTCACCCCTTCCGTCAGCGCAGACGGCCGCTGGCTGTACTTCGCCTCCACGCGCGGGGACGCCCAGGGGCTGTCGCATGTCTACCGGGTCTCCTGGCCCGGGCTGCTGGAGCAGCTCGGGCCGGCGGCCACGGCGCACAGCCAGGCGGCGCTGGAGCAGGCCGTGAGTGCCCTGTGGCGTGCGATTGGGCATGCGCCCGGCCAGGCGTCGGACGTCCAGGTCCTGCAGCGCCTGCTGCATGCCGAAGCCCGGGTGTTCGGCCAGTCGCTCAAGGCCAGCAGCCTGCAGGTCTGGAGCGCCTCCGCCGGGCAGTTCCTGGCCGACCTGGCCCAGGCTTCTGGACAAGGTCTTTACGAATGCGAGATCGAGCGCCAGCAGCGGCGCTTCGGCGGCCATGCCCAGGTCTACAGCGTGGTCCAGACCCGGCGCGACCCGGCTCAGCCGGGCCCCACCTACACGGGCGTGAACAGCATGCAATGGCAGCTGGGGCCGCAGGGCTGGCAGCTGCTGAGCCTGCACTACGCGCTGGAGGGCCCGGGCCTGAATCTGCCGCAGCCGCCCACGGCGGCCTGCCTGGGCTGAGGCTCAGTCCAGTACGCGGCCACGGCCTGCCTTGACGCCGCTGCGTCTGGACTTGCCCTCCAGCCGACGCTGCTGCGACCCGTAAGTCGGCTTGGTGGCCCGCCGCGCCTTGGGTACATGGGCGGCGGCCTGCACCAGCTCAACCAGCCGCGCCAACGCGTCGGCGCGGTTGCGTTCCAGGCTGCGCGAGTCCTGCGCCTTGATGACGACGACGCCGTCCGCGGTGATGCGCTGATCCGGCCACGCCAGCAGCCGCGCCTTCACGGCGTCGGGCAGGCTGGAGGCGCGGATGTCGAAGCGCAGGTGGACGGCGTTGCTGACCTTGTTGACGTTCTGTCCGCCCGGGCCGCTGGCGCGGATCGCGTCGAACTGGATCTCGCCGGGCAGGGGCTGCCAGCGGAATTCAGGCACAGCGCACCGGCACGCGTGGCGCGACGGCACACATCAGCTCGTAGCCTATGGTGCCGGCCGCCTGGGCCACCTCGTCGATGGGCAGTCGCGACCCCCGCGGGCCTTCGCCCCACAGCGTCACCTCGCTGCCGAAGCCGCTGGCCGGCAGATCGCTGAGGTCCACGGCCAGCATGTCCATGGACACGCGCCCCAGCGTGCGCGTGCTCGTGCCGTCCACCAGCACCGGCGTGCCGGTGGGCGCGTGGCGCGGGTAGCCGTCTGCATAGCCGCAGGCGACGATGCCCGCGCGCGTGACCCGGTCGGCCGTGTAGGCGCTGCCATAGCCTATGGTCTCGCCCGGCTGCAGTTGCTGCACGCCGATGATGCGGGAGCGCAGCGTCATGGCCGGCCGCAGGTCCCAGTGGGCGGCGTCGTGCTCGGGAAAGTCGGGCACGCCGCCGTAGTTCATGATGCCGGCGCGCACCCAGTCCTGGGCCGTCCGGCCGGGGTGGCGCAGCGTCGCGGCGCTGTTGGCAATGCTGCGCTCTCCGGCCAGGCCCTCCGTCGCGGCCTCGAAGGCGGCGAGCTGGTGGGCGATGCCGTCCACGCCCCGGCGCAGCGCATCGGCGTCGGAGAAATGGGTCATCAGGCCGATCTCGTCCACCTGGGGCAGGGCCTCCAGTCGCGCGTAGGCGGCGCGGAAGGCGGCCGGCGTGAAGCCCAGGCGGTTCATGCCCGAGTTCAGCTTCAGGAACACGCGGTGCGGCTCGTGCGTCTTGTGCATGGCCAGCCAGTCGATCTGCTGTTCGCAATGCACGGCATGCCAGAGCTTGAGGCGCGAGCACAGCTCCAGGTCGCGTGGCTCGAACACGCCCTCCAGCAGCAGGATGGGGCCGCGCCAGTCCAGCGCGCGCAGGCGCTCGGCTTCGGCCAGGTCCAGCAGCGCGAAGCCATCGGCCGCGCGCAGGCCCTCGAAGGCGCGTTCGATGCCATGGCCATAGGCATTGGCCTTGACGACGGCCCAGACGCGGGCGTTGGGCGCCTGCGCGCGGGCGCGGGCCAGGTTGTGGGCGAGGGCGTCGGTGTGGATCAGGGCTTCGATGGGGCGCGGCATGCGCAGGATTTTGCGCCCGCCGCAGGGCCGGACCCTGCAAACTAGGGGCGTGCTATAAACCCGCGCCGCCTCGGTTTACCGACCCCCAGCAGAAGACAGTCCAGGATTGCGCCCCCGCCCGATGAAACGCGGCTTCTACACCATCATGTCGGCGCAGTTCTTCAGCTCGCTGGCGGATCAGGCCTTGCTCGTGGGTGCCATCGAGCTGCTCAAGAGCGCGCAGGCGCCTGCTTGGCAGATCCCCGCGCTGGGGCCGATGTTCGCGCTGTTCTATGTGGTGCTCGCGCCCTTCGTCGGCGCCTTCGCCGACGCGGTACCCAAGGGCAAGGTGATGTTCTACTCGAACCTCATCAAGGTCGTGGGTTGCCTGATGATGCTCTTCGGCGCCCATCCGTTGCTGTCCTACGCCATTGTTGGCCTCGGCGCGGCGGCCTATTCACCGGCCAAGTACGGCATCCTGACCGAGCTGCTGCCGCCATCCCAGCTCGTCAAGGCCAATGGCTGGATCGAAGGGCTGACCATCGCGTCCATCATCCTGGGCATCGTGCTTGGCGGCCAACTCGTCGGCCCGCATCTGTCGGCCCATCTGCTGGCCATCGACATCCCCTACATCGACACCGGCATCGACACCCCGCCCCAGGCCGCCATTGCCAGCATCGTGTCGCTGTACATCGTGGCCGCGGCGTTCAATCTCTACATCCCCCGCACCGAGGCGCCGCTGCAGCCGCTCGCGCATGGTCCGCGCGCGTTGATGCGCGACTTCGCCGCCTGCAACTCGCGCCTGTGGACCGACAAGCTGGGCCAGATCTCGCTGGCCACGACGACGCTGTTCTGGGGCGCCTCGGGCAATCTGCGCATCATCCTGTTCCCTTGGGCCGCCGCGGCCCTGGCCTACGACACCACCGCGGCCTCCAACCTCGGCGGCGTGGTGGCGCTGGGCACGGCCCTGGGCGCGGTGGCGGCCTCCTTCCTGGTGCGGCTGGACCGCGCCACCCGCGTGATCCCGCTGGGCATCGTCATGGGCGTGATGCTGATCGGCATGATCGCCGTGCGTGACGTGCGCCTGGCGGCACCCTATCTGATGCTGATGGGCCTGGCCTGTGGCTACCTGGTCGTGCCCATGAACGCGCTGCTGCAGCACCGTGGCGCCAGCCTGATGGGGGCCGGCCGCTCCATTGCCGTGCAGAACTTCAACGAGCAGGCCTGCATCCTGGGCCTGGGCGCGCTTTACACGGGCATGACCCGCGTGGGCCTGTCGACCTATGCCGCCATCGCCATCTTCGGCATCGTCGTGGCCGGCACGATGTGGTGGATCCGCGGCTGGCACCGGCGCAACCTGGTCGAGCACAGGGAAGAGGTCGAGCATCTGCTCGACCTGGCCCGCACCGACCATCTGCCCCAGGACCGGTAGCCGGCCCCGGCGGCTTCGCTCAGCTGCTGGAGCTGCTGCCCCGGCCCTTGCGGCCGGGCGAGGGCTGGATCAGGTGGCGGCCCTCCAGCACCATCTCGATGTGCTCGCTCCAGGCACGCGCGATCTTGAAGCAGCCGCTGTGGTTGAGGTGGATCTCGTTGTGCCAGTCGCCGCTGATGCCGGTGGAGCCGGGCGCCGCCAGGGCCAGGGGCACGGTCGTCGAGTCGAACACGAAGAGGCCTCGGAAGGCCTCCTTGTCGGCTGCCATGTCCTTAAGCAGCTGGGCCAGGTGGAAGACCATCAGCCTGCTGACCGCGGCCCAGTCCGCGCTCGGCACGCCATAGGCCTTCAGGGCCGGATAGAGCCAGGGGCCGCTGGCGCCCAGGTCGTCGCCGGACTCGGCGCCGGCCGGGCGCGGCATGGGCACGGCGTAGCAATGCATGAAGACCGGCTTGCCCGCCGATGGCCCCTGGTCGCGCAGGGACAGCAGGTGCTTGACGTTGGCGCGCAGGTAGCCGGCATAGGTGGCCCAGCCGGGTTCGGAGAAGTAGCGTGCGACGCCGGCCGACGGCGGGCCCCATTCGGTCTGGCGGCGCAGCAGGCGCCGCTCCAGCGGGATGGGCTCGCCGTTCCAGTCCTGCGCCGGCGTGCGTGCGGCGGCGATCAAGTCGTTGCCGCCCACGGACAGCAGCACGCCGTCCCAGGCCGACGCTTCGGGGCCGGCCAAAAGACGCACGAAGTCGGGGTTGGACGCCAGGTCCACCATGTGCGAGAGCGCATTGCCCGTGCCGGCGCAGTTGACGGCCGCCGTGCCGGCCTTGAAGACCAGCTCCTGCAGCAGGTTGGCATGGGCATTGAGCTTGGCGCGCGCGTTCGAGAACCACGAGTCCCCCTGTGCCAGCAGCTTCCAGCGGAAGCTGCCGAGGTCCGGCGGGGAACTGCCGGCCAGATCGGCCGGGGTGAAGCAAGCCAGGTGATCCATGAACGTGGGGTATCCGAAGTTGCTGACCGGGCGGCGCGTCCCCGAGTGGCTCGCGCTTCGCAAGTTCGCGCGATTGGAAGGCCAGCCGCGCGCCGGGCGCCATGCTACAAACCCTCGGGGCGCCCGGGGGGTTAGCATAGTGCTCGTCTCTTCTAGGGAGGGCTTCCATGAGTGAGAGCATCTTCGACTTCCAGGCCGTATCCATCCGCGGCGAGCCGGCCGACCTGGCCGCACAGCGCGGCAAGGTGATGCTCATCGTCAACACGGCCAGTGAATGCGGTTTCACGCCCCAGTTCAAGGGCCTGGAACAGCTCTGGGAGGACTATGGCCCCCAGGGGCTGGTCGTCATCGGCTTCCCGAGCAACGAGTTCGGCGGCCAGGACCCGGGCAGCAACGACCAGATCGCCAGCTTCTGTGAGTTGAACTACGGCGTCAGCTTCCCGATGATGCAGAAGATCAAGGTCAACGGCGCCGAGGCCCATCCGCTGTGGAAGTTCCTGAAGAGCGAGAAGCCCGGCTTCCTCGGCACCGAGGCCATCAAGTGGAATTTCACCAAGTTCCTCGTTGGCCGCGACGGCCAGGTCATCAAGCGCTACGCGCCCAACGACGCGCCGGAGAAGCTGCGCGGCGACATCGAAGCGGCGCTGAAGGCGACCTGATCCTCAGCCGCGCAGCCACAGCCGACCACGGCCCAGGCGCAGGCGACCCCCGGCCTGCGCGGCCCGCAGCAGTTCGTTGACCGTCTGCCGCGACAAGTGGGCCAGCCGCGCCAGCTCGGTCTGCGTGGCCGTCACCTCGACCCAGCCCGTGCCATCGCGCCGGCCGCGCTCGCGTGCCAGCTGGTCCAGGGCCAGGGCGAAGCGCTCAGCCGCGTCCTGGTGACGGGCCGCCTGCAGCAGGCGCAGCGTGCCGTCGTAGCGGCGCGCGAACTCGGCCAGCAGGGCGCGTGCGAAGCCGGGCACCTCATCCATCAGCCGCGCGTAGGCCTCGCGGCCGAACACCAGCACCTCGCTGGCGCCGCGCGCCACCGCCTCGTACTCCGCCGGCTGTCCGGCCGCGAACGCCGCCAGCCCGAACAGCTGCGGCGGCCCCACGTTCTCGATGACCGACACCGCGCCGTCCGCGCCGGTGAAACGGGTCTCGATCTCACCGGCCGCGACGGCGTAGAACGCCGCCGGCCGCTGGCCCTGAACGAACAGGCTGCGGCCGTCGACAAGCCGGCGGCGCGCGATGGTGGCGGCGATGTCGGCCGGCACCACGACGCCCGGGAAATGGGCGTCGAGCAGCTGTTGCAGGGCAGGGGCCTCGGGCATGGCGCATTGTCGGCCGGCCGACACAGGGCGCGGCCCGGGCTGCCTATGCTGGCCGCATGACACACCCCGAACTGATGGAACTGCTGCGCCGCTTCGGGCGCGAGGAATGCACCCACGAGCCGCTCTACGCCGCGCTGTGCGGCGTCGCCGCCGGGGACGAACGGGCGCTCGCGCTGTTGGCCGAGGCGCCGCCCGAGCAGCGCAAGGTCAACCTGCTGCTGGCCGCGCTGCACGAGCGCGTGCTGGCCGGCGCGGCGCCGGAGCTGGCGGCGTACTACCGCAGCGCCGGCGGCGGCCGCGATCCCGATGACGGGCTCGCGGCGGCGTTGTCGGCCTGCCTGGTGCGCGAGGGGGCGGTGCTGCTGCAGCGGCTGCGCCATGGCGCGACGCAGACCAACGAGATCGCGCGCGGCGCGGCCATCTGGCCGGCGTTGGGCGACGTGGCAAGGGTGACCGGCGCTCGCGACCTGGCCCTGCTGGACTTCGGCTGCAGTGCCGGCCTGAATCTCGGCGTGGACCACTATGCGCTGCGCTACCGCGACGCGCAGGGGGCCTGCCACGAGCGCGGTCCCGCCGTGGACGGCCGACGGGCCGAGATCGAGTCGCTGTGGTTGGGGCCGCTGCCGCCTCCGCAGGCGGCCGGCTGGCGCATCGTGTCGCGCCACGGCCTGGATCCGGCGCCCGTCGACCTGGCCGACGCCGGGCGCCTGCGCTGGTTGCAGGCCTGCCTGTGGCCACATGACGCCGCGCGCCGCGAGCGGCTGGCGCACGCGGCCGCCCAGCTGCGCTCGCTGCCGCTCACGCTGACGCGGTCGGACGACTGCATCGCCGCCATCGAACCCTGGCTGCGCAGCCTGCCCGCAGGCGTGCAGCCGGTGCTGTTGACGAGCTGGGTGCTGTACTACCTCTGCGCTGCCGAACTCGCGCGTCTGCGGGCCACGATGGATGGCCTGTGCCGCAGCCATGGCCTGGCCTGGATCTGCGGCGAGCTGCCGGCCTTGAGCGCCCGCGAGGGCGGTGGGCCGCCCCTGCCGGACCTGCCTGCCGGCGAGAGCGCCGCGTCTGCGACGCTGTGGACGCTGCGCTGGGCCGGCGCGAGCGGGGTGGCCGAGCGGGCGCTGGGCTGGTCGCACCCGCACGGCCGCTGGGTGGCTTGGTGTGCGGCGGCCGGCCCGGGATAATCCGGCGTCCTTCAACGGAGCACCCCATGTTCGAGCATGTCGACGCCTACGCCGGCGACCCCATCCTGAGCCTCAACGAGGCCTTCCAGAAAGATCCCCGCGCCGACAAGATCAACCTTTCCATCGGCATCTACTTCGACGACGAGGGCCGCATCCCCATGCTGCCCTCGGTGCGCGCGGCGGAGCTGGCCGTCGTCGAGGCCGCCGGCGCGCGGCCCTATCTGCCGATGGAGGGCGCCGCCAACTTTCGCAGCGCCGTGCAGGCCCTGCTGTTCGGGCCTCGGCATGCGGCGATCCAGGCCGGCCGCATCGCCACCATCCAGGGCGTGGGCTCCAGCGGCGGCCTCAAGGTAGGTGCCGACCTGCTCAAGCGCTATTTCCCGGACAGCAAGGTCTACCTGTCCGATCCCACCTGGGACAACCACCGCGCCGTCTTCGAGGGCTCGGGCCATGTCTGCGAGACCTACCCCTACTACGACCCGGCCAGCGGCGGCCTGCGCTTTGACGAGCTGCTGGCCCGCTTCAAGGCCCTGCCTCCGCGCAGCATCGTGGTGCTGCACGCGTGCTGCCACAACCCCACCGGCGTGGACCTGACGCAGGACCAGTGGCGCGCCCTGGTGCCGGTCATCCGCGAGCGCGAGCTGCTGCCTTTCCTGGACCTGGCCTACCAGGGTTATGGCGACGGCATCGAGGAGGACGCCTTCGCGCCGCGCCTGCTGGCCGACGAGGGTCTGCCCTTCCTGATCGCCAACAGCTTCTCCAAGAGCATGAGCCTGTACGGCGAGCGCTGCGGAGCCTTGAGCGTCGTCTGCCCGGACGCCGACCAGGCCGCCCGCGTGCTGGGCCAGCTGAAGTTCATGATCCGCCGCAACTACTCCAATCCGCCCATGCACGGCGGCCAGATCGTCGCCAAGGTGCTGACCGACCCGGCCCTGCGTGCGCGTTGGGAGGCCGAGGTGACCGAGATGCGCGAACGCATCCAGGCCATGCGCCGCCAGCTGCACGGCGTGCTCGCAGCCAAGCTGCCGGGCCGCGACTTCTCCTACTTCCTGACCCAGCGCGGCATGTTCAGCTACACCGGCCTGACGCCGGAGCAGGCCGAGCGGCTGAAGACCGAGTTCGGCGTCTACATCCTGCGCTCCGGCCGAATGTGCGTGGCCGGGCTGAACACGCGCAACGTCGAGGCCACGGCCCGGGCGTTTGCCGCCGTGCTGGGCGGCTGACCGGCGGCACCATGGTGCGTCCGGCACTGGTCGTCGCGGCAGCCCTGCTGTGCGGCGGCCCGCTGTCCGCGCAGCCGGTGGTGGAGCGAATCACCTGGCTGGCGGGCGACACCGTCGCCGGGCGCGGTGCCGGCGGTGCGCGGCCCTCGGACCGCCTCATCGACTGGGTCAGCGCGCGCCTGCCGGGCATCGCGCATGAGCGCATCGTCGCCAATGCCAAGCGCAGCTGGGCGCTGATCGAGCGCGGCGAGCCGGTCTGCCATGCCGGCGCCGTGCGCTCGGCACAGCGCGAGGCGCTGGCCTATTTCAGCAACACCTGGCTGATGCCGCCTCCGCAGCTCATCGCGCGGCGCGACCATGTCGCCACCCTGCCGGTGGACGCAGCCGGCCGCGTGGACCTGACCGCCCTGCTGGCCGACCCCCGCCGTCAGGGCGTCGTCGTGCACGGCCGCAGCTACGGGCCGGTGCTCGATGCGCGGCTCGGGCAGCCGGCGGCGCAGGCCGCGCTGCGCCGCGTCACGCCGGGCGACTTCGGCAGCAACCTGATGTCCATGCTGCTGCAGGGCCGGGCCGACTACACGATCGAGTTCCCCAACGTACTGGCCGCGCTGGCCCAGGGTCAACCCGAGGTGGCGGGCCTGGCGATGCTGCCGATACGCGGCGCGATGGAGCCCGTCATCGGTGGCGTGGCCTGCCCGCGCACCCCTTGGGGCCAGGCCGCCATCCATCGCATCGACGCGGTGCTCGGCACGCCGGAAGGCGCGGCCATGCTGCGCGAGGGCCTGATGGCGGATCTGCCCGCCGAAAGCCGCCGCCAGTACCGCGACCTCATCGACAGCTTCTTCCACCAGCGCAGCCAGCCCACACCGGGGCTCTGAGACCGGCTGCGGATGCCCGCTGGTTATGGATGGCGCGCTGGCTTTCATTGGCTGCGGCCGGCCCCCTCTCTTACCCTGCGCCGCTGTATGAGGCTGGTAGCGGCAGGATGAAGCATTGCGTGGTGATTGGCGGTGGCGTGGTGGGCCTGACGACGGCCTGGGCGCTGCTGGAGAGAGGCCACGGCGTGACGCTGGTCGAGCGCGAGCCCGAGGTGGCCCAGGGGGCCAGCCGCGCCAATGGCGGCCAGCTCAGCTACCGCTATGTGTCGCCGCTGGCCGACGCCGGCGTGCCGCTGAAAGCGCTGCGCTGGCTGCTGGACCCCGACGGCCCGCTGCGCTTCAAGCCCGAAGCGAGCTGGGCGCAATGGTCCTGGCTGATCGCCTTCCTGCGCAACTGCCGCGGCCCTGTCAACCGTCGCACCACCGAGCGCCTGCTGGCGCTTGGCGCCTACAGCCAGGCTTCGTTCGCGCGGCTGCAGGCCGAGGCCCGGCTCGACGCCATCGCGCTGCGCGCGCCCGGCAAGCTGGTCGTCTACCGCAAGCCGGCCGAGTTCGCCCGCGTGGCCGCGCGCATGAACGGCAGCGGCGTCGAGCAGGCCATGTCGCATGACGATTGCGTCGCGCTGGAGCCGGCCCTGGCGGACGCCGGGTCGGCACTGGCCGGCGGCATCTTCACGCCCGGCGAGGCGGTGGCCGACTGTCATGCCTTCTGCACCCAGTTGCACGAGCGGCTGCGCCAGCACGAAGGCTTTCGCGGCCGGCTGGGCGCAGCGGTCGAGGGCTTGCTGCGCGACGGCCAGGGCCGGGTGCGCGGCGTGCGCACGGCGGCGGGCGAGGTCGCGGCGGACGCGACCGTCCTTGCCGCCGGACTGCACAGTCGCGCGCTCGCGGCGGCGGCCGGCGTCGCGCTGCCGCTGTACCCGTTGAAGGGCTACAGCCTCACAGCGCCCATCCAGGCCGGCCACCTCCCGCCCGAGGTCAGCGTGACCGACTTCGAGAAGAAGATCCTCTACGCCCGCATCGGCCAGGAGCTGCGCGTCGCGGCCATGGTGGACCTCGTCGGCGACGATGCAGGCCTGGACGCGGGGCGGCTGGCCTCGCTGCAGCGCTCGGTGCGCGCCACCTTCCCGAACGCGGCCGACTACGACCGCGCCACGCCCTGGGCCGGCCTGCGTCCGGCCACGCCCAGTGGCGCGCCCATCCTCGGCGCCAGCGGCCAGCCCGGGCTGTGGCTCAACGTGGGCCATGGCGCGCTCGGCTTCACCTTCTCCTTCGCGACGGCCAACATCCTGGCCGAACTGGTGTCGGGCCGGAACAGCCCGTTGCCGCTGGACGGCCTGACGCTGTGACGGCCGACGACCTCGCCGAAGCCCTGCGCGCCGCCGTGCTGGCGCAGCGCTTCGAGACGACGGCCGACAGCCTGCAGGACGGCGCGCCGCTGGGCTGGCATCCCAGCATCGACCTCGCCGTGGTTGTCTTCCCGGCTGGCGAGGCGCCGGTGGGTGCCAACGTGCTGTTCTCGCGCGAGCATCCCCAAGGCCTGGTCGCTCGCTTCGACGGCGCCTTCGGCGCGGTCGCCAACATCGGCTTCCATGCCGACGTGCGCGACGCCGCGGGCGATTCCCATGCCTGGCTGCCGGGCGCGGACTGGTCGCGCATCGCCTTCCCCGCATGGTTCGGCAGCGGCCCCCGTTTCGTCGCGCCGTATCCGGCCTCGCTGCTGAAGACCATGGTCGCCGTCGGCGTGGGCCTGCTGGTGGACAGCGACCGCAGCGACTGGGCGTTGCCGCTGGCCTACCAGGGCAGGACCCGGCCCGTGGGCGACTGGCTGTTCGACATGATCACCGTGAGCAGCAACGAGGCCACGTCCGCCCTCGTGGCCCACCTGCATGCGCGCGGCGGCATACGCCGCGAGGGCGGGCGCGAGGTGCACAACGAGATGCAGGCACTGTTCGCCGCCCATGGCCTGCCGGGCTTGATGATCGCCAATACCCGCTCCGACGGCGGCTGGGGCAATGCGGCCGGCTCGGGCGTGGGCCATATCCAGATGACGGCCTGGGATGCGCTGCGGCTGATGTGGCGGCTGGACGCCGATGCCCCGGCCGTGTCGCCCCGGCCGCCTTTCATCAGCGCCGCCAGCCGCGCCGTCATCCGCGGCGCGCTGGACGCGCAGAAGCTGCACCAGGTCCTGAGCAGCGAGTCGCTGCGCGCGCTGCCCGGCTGGGTGCCGGGCATTCCGGCGCGCTTCGCGCACAAGACCGGCGGCACGCAGAACTACGGCAGCGACGCCGGCATCGTGCATGACGGCGAACTGCACTACCTGATCGCCGTGACGACCAGCCTGGGCAGCCGCTACGCGCCCCACCCGGACGCCTCCACGACCTGGAAGCTGCCCGCACTGGGCGGCGCCGTGCACGCATGGCTGAAGGCGAATACCTGATCCCGCCGCTGCGCGCGGGCGCGGGCATCGCCGTCATCGCGCCGGCCGGCCCGCCCGCGCCGGGGCGGCTGGCCCCGGTCGAAGGCTGGCTGCGCGAGCGCGGCTACGTGCCCACGCTGCTGCCCAGTTGCTTCGGGCCGCCGCCGCTGGACTTTCTCGCCGCGCCCGATGCCGTGCGGCTGGCCGACGTGCATACCGCCTTCGCCGACGCGCGCTTCGATGCCGTGCTCGCGCTGCGCGGCGGTTCGGGCTGCATCCGCCTGCTCGACGGCATCGACCTGGGCCTGCTCGCCGCCAGCCGCAAGCTGCTGATCGGCTACAGCGACCTGACCCTGCTGCACGCGCTGCGCGACCGCGCCGGCATCCCGTCCCTGCACGCACCTATGCCGGCCAGCGACTGGGGCCTGCCCGGCGCCGAGGCCGACACCGAGGCGCTGTTCCAGCGCCTGGCCAGCGGCTGGCGGGCCGGCGACGTCGCGGGCCGCGCCGCGCCGCATCCCCTCAGCCATGGCGGGCGCGCGCAGGGCCGATTGATCGGCGGCAACCTCGCGATGTTCTGCGCGCTGCTGGGCACACCCTTCATGCCGGACGTCGACGGCACCCTGCTTTTCGTCGAGGACATCAGCGAGGAGCCCCACCGCGTCGACCGCATGCTGAGCCAGCTGCGCCTGGCCGGCGTGCTGGAGCGCATCGCCGGCCTGTTGGTCGGCAGCTTCAGCGGTGCGCAGGCAAGCCCCGATGCCGTGCTGGCCGATCACCTGCCGCGGCTGCGCTGCCCGGTGCTGGCCGGCTGGCCTTCGGGGCATGGCCAGCCGAACCGGCCGCTGCCGCTGGGTGTGCCGGCCGTGATGGACGTCGCAGCCCGCACGCTGACGCTGGGCTGAGCCGGGGCAGGCGCGGAGCCGCGCCATCGGCAGCGACATCGCCGCGGCTTTCAGGCCTCCGAACGCCCTGCCGGACAGCCGGGCCATTCGCACAGGTTATGCCCGGTTTTCAAAGCGTGATCGTCATGAACGCCACGATCCAGGGACCACCCTGTGGGCCTTCGCGCTAGCTTGCGGCAATCATCGTGTCAACGTAGTTATTTGCAGGAGCACTTGATGAAACCGACTCGAATTGCCTGTGCAGCAGCCCTTCTTTGCGTCAGCGGTGCCGTCCTGGCGCAGGCCGCCACGGACACGCAGCCCGCTTCGGCATCGAAGCTTGAAAAGGTCACCATCACCGGCTCCAGCATCAAGCGCCTGGCCGACGAGAAGGCGATGCCCATCGAGGTCATCACCGCCACGCAGGCCCGCCAACTGGGCCTGACCAGCGTGGACCAGCTCGTCGACAGCCTGTCCGCCAACGTCGGCGGCCAGACCAACCAGACCACCAACAATGCCGTTTTCGGCGGCGACGGCGAGAAGACCTATGGCGGCGCCAACTTCGCCAACCTGCGCGGCCTGGGCCCCACCGGCACGCTGGTGCTGCTGAACGGCCGCCGCGTCTCCACGCACGGCATGAGCGGCGGCGCGGTGGACCTGAACACCATCCCGATGGACGCCATTGAGCGCGTCGAGGTGCTGAAGGACGGCGCATCCGCCATCTACGGCACCGACGCCATCGGCGGCGTCATCAACTTCATCACCAAGACGAGCTACCAGGGCATGTCGCTGGGCGGCAGCTACTTCACGCCAGAGGCGTCGGGTGGCGGCCAGACATCGCGCCTGTCCGGCTCGGTCGGCTGGGGCAGCCTGGAGCGCGACGGCTTCAACCTGATGGCCACGCTGACGGTGGACAACCGGCGCATCCTGCGTGGCACCGACCGTCCCTGGGCCACCGGCTACCAGCCCGACTTGCTGCTGACACCCGACTCGACCAGTTCCGTCCACGCCAACATCATCGCCTCGGCCAACACGGCGCTGGGCACGGGCGGCACGCTGGTCGGCGGCACCGACCCGACCAAGTACACCAACCTGAACCTGCTGGCCTTCCGCGGCGAATGTGAGGCCATCCCGAACCAGGTGCCGCTTGCGCCCAACATCAAGATCTGGGACCTGTTCGGCTACACCAAGGCCAACTCGACGTACCGTTGCGCGCGCGACTATGGCCGCAATTACATGCTGGCCTCGCCGCAGGACGCCGTGAACGGCATGCTGCGCGGTACGCTCAACATCAGCGACAACCATCGCGCCTCCATCGAGGTGATGGCGTCCGACGTCAAGAACCGCGGCGAGTACTCGCCGGCGCAAATCAGCTCGAGCACAGGCCCCGCCGGCCCGGTCACGCCCACCAACCCCTTCGGCGGCCCCATCACCAACCTGCGGCCGGACAGCCCCTACTACCTGGATATGAAGGCGCTGGTGGACGCCAAGGATTTCAACTCGAAGCTGCCCATCGCCTACCGCGTCAACTTCCTGAACGACCTCGGCCTGCGCATCCGCGAGAACGAGACCAAGAACCTGCGCGTGCAGGCGTCGCTGGAAGGCAGCATCGGCCAGTTCGATTACTCGGTGGGCGCCGGCTACGGTGAGTCCAAGAGCACGGCCACGCTGATCAACGGCTTCCCCAATACCAGGAAGCTGGTGGACCTGCTGGGCTCGGGCAAGTACAACCCCTTCATCATGCCGGGCCAGACGCAGACGGCCGACGTCATCGCCGCCTTCGAGGACATGCAGATGCGCGGCAAGATCTACGACGGCAAGACCAGCGTCAAGCAGCTGGATGCCACGATCTCCGGCCCGCTCGGCAACTTCCTGGCCGGTCCCGTGGAGTTCGCGCTGGGCGTCAATGCCCGCCAGGAGGCCTATGAGTTCTCGGGCTCCGAGTACTTCCTCTGCATCGACAGCATCTCCGCCGCCACGCTGGCGCAGTACGACAACAAGGCGCTGACCTATGGCTGCCCGGGAAACAGCTCTTCGCCCAGCCTGTCGCGCAAGGTCGGTGCCGTGTTCGGCGAACTGGTGACCCGCCCGCTCAAGGGCCTGGAAGTCACGCTGCAGGCCCGCTATGACCATTACCAGGCCATCGGCGGCACGACCAACCCCAAGATCGGCGTCAAGTACCAGCCCGTCGACACCGTGCTGCTGCGCGCCTCGGCCAACACCGGCTTCCGTGCGCCCACGCCCCAGCAGATCAACCAGGGCGTGGTCGAGTCCCAGCTGACCGGCCAGTTCCGCGACCCCGTGCTGTGCGCCGACATCAACCACCCTGTCGATCCCTCGCAGTGCGCCCGCCTGAGCATGCCGTACCACGCCGGTGGCAACCCCAAGCTGACGCCCGAGAAGTCGCGCCAGGCCACGGCCGGCTTCGTGTTCGCGCCCAACAAGAGCTTCCAGGCCTCCGTGGACTACTGGCAGATCACCATGAGCGATCGCATCCGCCAGCTGAGCACGAGCGAGATGATCTCGAACTACGACGTCTACAAGGACAACTTCGTTCGCAATTCGACCGGCGTCATCGACTACATCCAGGCCGGCTGGGTCAACTCCGCGGGCAGCAAGACCCGCGGCGTGGACTTCGGCATGATCCAGGCCTTCGAGGCGCTTGACGGCCGCATCACCGCGTCGCTGAACGGCACGAAGATGATCAGCAACAAGGAGCAGACCCGCGACAACGCGCCGTTCATCGAATACGTGGGCAAGTGGAGCAACACCACGCTCTACGTGCCCTGGCGCCTGAACGCCAGCCTGGGCTACCGCACGGGCCCCTGGAACGTCACGCTCTCCGGTTCCTATGCCGACAGCTATGAAGACCAGAACCGCGGCCCGACGGCGGCTGGTGGTGCCAACTACACCAGCAACCAGCCCTACACCCGCACGGTCAGCTCCTATTCCAAGTTCAACCTGGTGGGCAGTTACAGCGGCTTCAAGGGCCTGACCATCACCGGCAGCGTCATCAACCTGGCCGACAAGCAGCCCCCGTTCACCTGGCACAACGTCGACAGCGCCGCCGGTGCCGGCTGGGATCCGCGCGTCGCCGACCCCCGCGGCCGCACCTGGGGCGTCACCTTCCGCTGGGCCACGGAGTAAGCTCGCCCAGCCCTTGCCAAGCCCCCTTGCGGGGGCTTTTTCGTCTCCTGAGCCGCCGCCTGCCGCGGCGTTTTCCAGCGTTCCCGCCATGCAGTCCATCACCGAAGCCCAGGTCGCCTCCGTCCTCGACTGGTCCAACGCCATTGCCGCGCTGCGCGCTGCCTTTGCCCAGCATGGCCGCGGCCAGGCCCAGGTGCTGGCGCGCCACCGCGCCACCGCATCCATGAGCGGCGCGGCGCTGGCGATCAGCGCCATGGGCGCCATCCTGGACGCCGACGGCGCGCTGCCCGCCGTGCTGGGCACCAAGGTCTACTCCGCGCGCAACGGCAGGTACAACTTCCTCGTCAGCCTGTTCTCGGCTGCGACGGGAGCGGCCATCGCGACGCTGGAGGCCAACGAGTTCACGCGGCTGCGCACCGCGGCGGCCAGCGCCGTCGCGGCCGACCTGCTGGCGCTGCCGGAGGCGAAGACGCTGGCCGTCTTCGGCGCTGGCATCCAGGGCCGGGCGCATGCCGAGGCGCTGAGCCGCGTGCGCCGCTTCGAGCGCGTGCTGGTCTGTGCGCGCTCGGGGGCCGAGGTCTTCGCGGCCGAGCTGACGGCGGCGCTGGGCCTGCCCGTGCAGGCGGTTGATGCGGCCACGGCGGCGTCGCAGGCCGACGTCATCGCGACGGCCACGCGCTCGCCGGTGCCGTTGTTCGATGGCGGCCTCGTCAAACCCGGCGCCTTCGTCGCCGCGGTGGGCTCCAGCACGGCCGCGGCGCGCGAACTGGACGATGCGCTCCTGGCCCGCGCCGCACTGGTGGCCGTCGAATGGCGTACGGCCGCGCAGCAGGAGGCCGGCGACATCGTGCAAGCGGCGCCCGGCGTCATCGCGCCGGAGCGCCTCGTCGAGCTGGGTGAACTGATCGTGAACCCGCGCCCGCGCGGCGCGCAGGACATCGTCGTCTACAAGAGCGTGGGCATAGGCCTGGAGGATGTTGCACTGGCCCGTCTCGTCGCCCACCGCCTGGGAGCCTGCTGATGCGTGCCTGGCTGTACTCCATGGCCTTGGTGCTGGCCGGCTGCGCCAGCCTGCAGGCCCCCGTGCCCGACCCCGTCCGGGCGGCGTTGGACAAGGCCGGCCTGCCCGCCGACAGCCTGGGCTTCGTGCTGCAGCCGCTGGACGGCTCGCGCCCGCCACTGCGCCAGCGCGCGGACGACGCGATGGCGCCGGCCTCGACGATGAAGCTGGTCACCGCCACCGTCGCGCTGGACAAGCTGGGCATCAACCATCGCGGCCGCACCGAGTTGCTGGCGGCCGCGGCGCCGGTGAACGGCGTCAATGGATCCGTTATCGAGGGGCCCCTGATCCTGCGCGGCGGCGCCGACCCCGACCTGGACTGGCCGGCGCTTTGGTGGCTGCTGCGCCAGCTGCGCGAGAGCGGCGTGCGCGAGATCCGTGGCGGCCTGATCGTCGACCGCAGCCTCTTCAGCCCCACACGCCCGGACCTGGGCCTGCCGGCCTTCGACGAGGCGCCCGAGTTCGACTACAACGTCATCCCCGATGCGCTGCACCTGAACGGCAGCCTGCTGGACTTCGAGCTGCAGGCCACAGCCAGCAGCGTCGCCGCGCGCACGCTGCCGGCCCTGTCGGGGCTGGCCGTGGATGCGAGCGCGATGACGCTGTCCACGCGGCCCTGCAAGGACTGGGACGAGGACTGGAAGCCCGCCCTCGTGCAGCCCGTCGCCGACGGCTTGTTGCTGAAGCTGCAGGGCGCCTTCCCCACGGGCTGCCGGCAGCGCGCGCCGCTGCAAATCGTCGACCGGCAATGGTTGGCCGCGCATGCGGTGCGGCAGTTCTGGGCCGAGCTGGGCGGCAGCATGGGGCCGGGTGACGCGGAAGGCCCAACGCCGGCCGGTGCCGTCGTGCTGGCCACGCACCGCGGTCGACCGCTTGCCGAGGTGATGCGCGGCGTCATGAAGCGCAGCGATAACGCGCTGACCCGCCTGGTCTACCTGCAGCTGGGTGCCCAGGCGGCCCGGCCGGACGAGCCCACGCGAGCTGCGGCCGAGCGCGTCGTGCGCGACTGGCTGGCCGGTCATGGCGTCGATGCGTCCGCGCTGGTGCTGGACAACGGCTCCGGCCTGTCGCGCAGCGAGCGCGTCAGCCCGGCCCTGCTGGCTGGTGTGCTGCGCGCGGGCCAGCGCGGCGCGCAGGCGCCCGAACTGCTGGCCACTTTGCCCATCGCGGGCGTTGACGGCACGTTGTCGCGCCGGCTCAAGGAAGGTCCGGCCGCCGGCCAGGCGCGGCTCAAGACCGGCACGCTGCGCGACGCCGTGGGCCTGGCCGGCTTCGTGCCCGACGCCGCGGGCCGTACCTGGGTCTTCGTGGCCTTGCTCAACCACCCCGAGGCGGCGCGCAAGGGGCGGCCGGTGCTGGATGCGCTGGTGAACTGGGTGGCGGAGCAGCATTAGCCGCCTCTTACATGAGGCCGAGGCTCCCTTGGTCGGGGCCTGGGCATCGGGTTGTCCGTTTCACTGCCGGGTGTCATGGGCGACTGCCGCCGGTCAACGCCGGCCTTCCGGCCTTCCAGTCGTCAAGGCTAGATACTGCTAGTCCATGACCACGCTGGTTCTCTTGCCGGGCATGGATGGCACGGGCATGGATGGCACGGGCATGCTGTTCGATCCCCTGATGGAAGCTCTGTCAGGCCTCATCCCGCTTGAGGTGGTGAAGTACCCGTCGGCAACACCAGCCGGATATGCCGAATATGAGCGCTTTGCTGAGGCCAGCCTTCCTGCAAAGGGACCGCTCGTATTGCTGGGCGAGTCTTTCTCCGGCCCGATTGCCATCTCCCTTGCGGCGAAGCATCCAATGCGAATTGCGGGCCTTGTGCTCTGTTGCGCTTTCGCCCCGATGGCCACTTCAAACTCCCCCACCTGTGGCCACGTAAATTCCCCCAGGCAGGACGAGCAGGATTATGAGTCG
>Ga0213878_10000168_pt1 | contig 28976 bp, 27 predicted proteins | sample VelepicoBEBS_R02_FD_161053 | JGI IMG/M metagenome (GOLD analysis project Ga0213878, IMG submission 161053) | Vellozia epidendroides bulk soil microbial communities from rupestrian grasslands, the National Park of Serra do Cipo, Brazil - BS_R02 | ecosystem: Environmental > Terrestrial > Soil >... | reverse complement strand
TCGACCCCGACTCGGGTAATCTCGTTCATGGGCTTCCCCTTTCACAGGCTTGCAGATTGACGTTTCGCACCATCAATCTTGGCGCTTCGACGCCGTGGGCCAGAAGGTGGGAAGTCCCTTCGTATTCAGCCGCGTCAAAAAAAACGATTGTGGAGCATCCTATGAGGTCGGCTGTTTTGCGCTCAGACTCAATAACCAGCACTTCAACAGCCTGCTAAGGCTTAGTATCAGATCCTGCCACACCCGATTTAGGAACGACTGCTGCGGCTGCAATGGCCTGTAACTCACGCTTCGCCCTATCGAACTCGTCGCGCTCCTGCTGGACTGCGTCAAGGATCCAAGCGGTGTGCTGAGTGTCCTCAATCAAGTACGCACCACGCCCGGCCTTCCAAACAAATTTTTCGCTGCGAAGACGCTCGAGCGCAGTTTGGACAGCTGATTGCGTGATCTCATCGGGCGGCACACCCGTGGAGGCAAAAATGAAGGCCTGATAGCTCATGTTCGACGCCTTCGAATAGGGGACGAATTTCTTCCCCTCCATGGCCATCACCTTGAGAACCGCAGCGTCAAGCGGTTCGAGACCGTTCAGTTGCTGATAGAAGTTCGACTTCGCATTTGCTAGCGCTTCATCCATCTTCTGGAGAAAGTACACATCAATCGTTTCTGCTGCTAGCTTTGACGCAAGCCGAAGAGCTTGGAACACCTTTCTAAGCGGCTCTGGGCGGTGATTGCATGCATCAAATCCGCGAACCATTGCTTCAATACTTGGCTTCGGCTCAAATGCTTGGCTGTTCCGATACCATTTCAGGTAATCCACGTCGAGAGTTGGCAACTCAACGAGTGGAGCATGGTAGAAGGCTTGGTCTTTATCCTCTACTAGCGATGCCAACTTATCGGAACTTGAGCCTGTTGCCAGCATCCTGAAGCCTGGACCTGTACTTGCATTCAGAGCATCACGTGCAGCCTTGAGCGCGTAAAGCGCTTCGCGGCCTTCTTCCGAAACTTGAGAATGTTGCGCTTCATCAATGATCAGTGTGATCGACTTCTTCGACGCAGCCGCCAACAGAGTGAGTGCTTTGGTAAGCGTTTCGCCTTTTCCAAACCCAATGTGGTCGATACTCATTTCGAGGCCGCCAACTTTGATCTTGTCGAGGCCAACCCCCTTCGCTGCCCTCAAGATGAATCCGTCAAACTTCAAAAGCTCACTTTTGATTGCTTGCACGATTACATGGCCTGGGTTGGCCGATTTATCCTCCCACAAATCCGCATAAACGATTTGTGTGCCATAGGCTTTGGATAGCTCAGGAATCAGATCTTCACGAATGAACGTGCTTTTCCCGGTTCGGCGTGGCCCAGTGACGAACAGCCCAGACGAGCTGTCTGCGGACATGAGCTCACCAGCCAGCCGCTTGGCAAGCTCTTCACGGTGGAAGACTTCGATACGCTCCATGGAGGTGCCTCGAACTATGGCAAATTATGCCGAATTATGCCGCGGCGACGCTGTGGCAGCCATGGGAACTATGAGGAATTACGCAAGCTCCAGTCGCCTCTCAGAAGCAGCCGTAACGCATTGATTTTAAAGATTTAATGCGGGAAACATCCCCCTGCGCCAACCGCGACCATCCATACTGCTCAGGCTCCGCGCCCGTGAGTCGCGACTTCGAGCCGCCATCCGCTCATCGTGATTCGTTCTGGCCTGAAGAGCGTTTGGAACGCGTCTCATGCAAGCTGACAGCTGTTGACGCCGGACGGGAACGTTTTTAGCTTTTTTGTCCGAGGTCTTGAGGCGACTTCACCGCCCCGGCCAGCACTGTGGCTGCCTGCACCAATCGCACCATTGCGGATTTGTAAACGGCACTGCCATCCGCCTGTCCGCAGTCGGGACCAAAAGCAGGACCAGGAGCCACTCCTCCCCCCACCATGCCGTTGCCCAAACGGTGCCGCTGCCAAGCCTTCCCGGCCCCAGTTACAAACCTTGGGTCAGCAGCGCAGTAGGACCTTTGGCGCCAACGGGCCTCAGGCCGCCACCGCCTCCGCCAAACGCTGGGCGCAGCGCTGCGCCAGGCCGGCATCCGACGCCTCGACCATGACGCGCAGCAGCGGCTCCGTGCCCGAGGCGCGGATCAGCACCCGGCCGCGGTTGCCCAGTTCGGCCACCACCGCCGCCTGAGCCTCGGCCAGGCGCGTGTTGGTCTTCCAGTCTTGGCCCGCCTGCAGGCGTACGTTGATCAGCGTCTGCGGGAACAGGTCCACACCCTGCAGTTGCTCGGCGAGGCTGCGGCCGCTGCGGCAGACCGACTGCAGCACCAGCAGTGCGCTGACGATGCCGTCGCCCGTCGTGTGCTTGTCCAGCGCCAGCAGGTGGCCGGAGCCCTCCCCGCCCAGTTGCCAGCCGCGGGCAGCCAGCTCTTCCAGCACATAGCGGTCGCCGACCTTGGCGCGCACGAACTCGACGTCGCGCGAGCGCAGCGCCAGTTCGACGGCCATGTTGGTCATCAGCGTGCCAACGGCGCCCGGCACGCGCAGGCCCTGGCCGAGGCGGTCGGCCACCATCACGTAGAGCAGCTCGTCGCCGTTGTAGAGGCGGCCCTGGGCGTCAACCAGTTGCAACCGGTCGGCGTCGCCGTCCAGTGCCACGCCATAGTCCGCGCCATGGGCCTTGACGGCCTCGACCAGCGCGCCGGGCGAGGTCGCGCCGAAACCGGCATTGATGTTGAACCCGTCGGGCTTGCAGCCGATGGCGACGACCTCGGCCCCCAGTTCATGGAAGACGTCGGGCGCGACGTGATAGGCCGCGCCATGGGCCGCGTCGACGACGATCTTCAGGCCCTTGAGCGTCAGGTCCGACCCGAAGCTGTTCTTGCAGAACTCGATGTAGCGGCCGCGCGCGTCTTCCAGGCGCTTGGCGCGGCCCAGGCTGGCCGAGTCCACCCACTGCGGCGCCTCCTCCAGCGCGGCCTCGACGGCCAGCTCCCAGGCGTCCGGCAGCTTCTCGCCCTTGGCGGAGAAGAACTTGATGCCGTTGTCGGCAAAGGGGTTGTGCGAGGCGCTGATGACGACGCCCAGGTCCTGGCGCAGCGCGCGGGTCAGGTAGGCGACGCCGGGCGTGGGCAGCGGACCGGTCAGCAGCACGTTGACGCCCGCGGAGGCGAAGCCGGCTTCCAGCGCGGACTCGATCATGTAGCCGGAGATGCGGGTGTCCTTGCCAATCAGCACCGTCGGGCGCTTGGCGGTCTGGCGCAGCACGCGGCCCACCGCATGGCCCAGGCGCAACATGAAGTCGGGCGTGACCGGGGCCTGGCCCACCGTGCCTCGAATGCCGTCGGTTCCGAAATACTTGCGGCTCATCGAGCATCTTCCTTTTGTACTGTGGGCGGAATTGTCGCCGCATCGACGGCGGCCCAGACCTTGAGGGCGTCCACCGTGGCAGGGACATCGTGCACGCGAATCACGCTTGCGCCGGCGCTGACGGCGCGCAGCGCGGCGGCGAGGCTGGCGGCCACGCGCTGGTCCACAGGCCGGCCGGTAAGGTCGCCCAGGGTGCGCTTGCGCGACCAGCCCACCAGCAGCGGGTAGCCCAGTTCGGCCAGGCGTTGCTGGCCGGCGAGCAGCCTGAGATTGTGCTCGGCGGTCTTCGCGAAGCCATAGCCGGGATCCAGCGCGATGCACCCGGCCGGGATACCCGAGTCGCGTGCGGCCCGGGCGCGCCGCGCCAGGAAGTCAGCCACCTCGGCGACGACGTCGCCATAGACGGCCAACTCCATCATGGACGCCGGCTCGCCGCGCATGTGCATCAGGCAGACGCCCGCGCCGCTGCCAGCCACGGCCGCCAGCGCACCCGGTGCCTGCAAGGCCTGCACGTCGTTGATGATGTCCGCGCCCGCCTCCAGCGCACGGCGCATGACCTCAGGCTTGTAGGTATCGACCGAGACCGGAACGCCCAGCGTCACGGCCGCGGCAAGCACGTCGGCGATGCGCGCCCATTCGCTGTCGGCATCGACGCGCGGCGCACCGGGGCGGGTGGACTCGCCGCCGATATCCAGGATGTCGGCCCCTTCCGCGACGAGGTGCTCGCAGTGCGCGATGGCCGCGCGGCTGTCGTCATGCCGACCGCCGTCGGAGAAGGAGTCGGGCGTCACGTTGACGATGCCCATCACGCGCGGGCGGCTCAGGTCCAACAGGAAGCGGCGGGTCTGCCAATGCATGGTCTTGAATGACCGACGGGCCCTTGCGGGCCCGTCGGTTGCGGGTGGTGGATCAGGCCGCGGCGGGGGCGCCATCGGTGCTGACCGGGGGCGTGCCGCCTGTGGGGCCGCTGGGCGTGGTCGGCTTGTCGTCGGGCGCGCGCGGCGGGCGGCCGGCCATGATGTCCAGGATCTGGTCACGGTCGATGGTTTCCCACTTCATCAGCGCATCGGTCATGGCCTCGACCTTGTCGCGGTTGTCCTCGAGGATCTTCTGCGCCACGGCGTACTGCTCGTCGAGGATGCGGCGGATCTCGCCGTCGACTTTCTGCTGCGTGCTCTCGCTGATGTTGGCCGTCTTGGTCATGTTGCGACCGAGGAAGACCTCGCCCTCGTTCTCGGCATAGACCATGGGACCCAGCAGGTCGCTCATGCCGTAGCGCGTGACCATGTCGCGGGCCATGCGCGTGGCGCGCTCATAGTCGTTGGACGCGCCGGTGGAGATGTCGTGGACGAACAGATCCTCGGCGATGCGACCACCGAACATGATGCTGATGCTGTTGAGCATCTGCTTGAAGTACAGGCTGTGCTGGTCGCGCTCGGGCAGCTGCCAGGTCACGCCCAGGGCGCGGCCGCGCGGCATGATGGTGACCTTGTGGACCGGGTCGGTGTTGGGCAGCAGCTCGGCGACGACGGCGTGACCGGACTCGTGGTAGGCCGTGGCCTTCTTCTCGTCCTCGGTCATGACCATGCTCTTGCGCTCGGGGCCCATGTAGAGCTTGTCCTTGGCACGCTCGAAGTCGATCATCTCGACGAGGCGGGCATTGCGGCGGGCGGCGAACAGGGCGGCCTCGTTGACGAGGTTGGCCAGGTCGGCGCCGCTCATGCCGGGCGTGCCGCGGGCCAGGATGGACGCGTTGACGTCCTGGCCGATGGGCACCTTGCGCATGTGCACGTTCAGGATCTGCTCGCGGCCACGGATGTCCGGCAGCGTCACATAGACCTGGCGGTCGAAACGCCCCGGACGCAGCAGGGCCGGGTCCAGGATGTCGGGGCGGTTGGTGGCCGCGATGACGATGACGCCGAGGTTGGTGTCGAAGCCGTCCATCTCGACGAGCATCTGGTTCAGCGTCTGCTCGCGCTCGTCGTTGCCGCCGCCCAGGCCGGCGCCACGGTGGCGGCCGACGGCGTCGATTTCGTCGATGAAGATGATGCAGGGCGCGCTCTTCTTGGCCTGCTCGAACATGTCGCGCACGCGGGCGGCGCCCACGCCGACGAACATCTCGACGAAGTCGGAACCCGAGATCGTGAAGAACGGCACCTTGGCTTCACCGGCAATGGACTTGGCCAGCAGAGTCTTGCCGGTACCCGGGGGGCCCACCATCAGCACGCCGCGCGGGATGCGGCCGCCCAGCTTCTGGAACTTCTGCGGGTCCTTCAGGAAGTCGACCAGTTCCTTCACCTCTTCCTTGGCCTCGTCGCAACCGGCCACGTCGGCAAAGGTGATGGTGTTGTTGTTCTCGTCCAGCATGCGGGCTTTGGATTTGCCGAAGCTGAACGCCCCGCCTTTGCCGCCGCCCTGCATCTGACGCATGAAATAGACCCAGACGCCGATCAGCAGCAGCATGGGCGTCCAGTTGATCAGCATGCTGACCAAGAAGCTCTGCTCCTCACGGGGCTTGATGTCGAACTTGACGCCGTTGTTGCGCAGGTCGCCGACGAGGCCGCGGTCCTGGTAGGTGGCCAGGGTGCGGATCTTGTTGCCTTCGGTGTCTTCGGCGTAGATGTCACCGGTGATGCCGTCGGGCAGCGTCGCGGACTTGATCCGGTGCGCCTGGACGAGGTCCAGGAACTCGGAATAGGTCACCTGCTTGCCGGGTGCCGTGGTGCCGCCGAACTGCTTGACGACCGTGAACAGCACCAGCGCGATCACGATCCAGACGGCGAACTTAGAAAACCATTGATTGTTCACTGCGACTCCTTGGCCCTGATGGCCCAGCGCGGGTTTCAGGACAGTGGGGGCGATTTTAGTTGAGGCAAGGGGACAACCCCTGTAATCAGCGGTTTTTCAACCCCAGGCCGACCAAGAATGTCTCGGAAGACCGCTCCCGCGAGGCCTTGGGCTTGACCACCTTGACGGTCTTGAACTGCGCCCGGAACAGCTGCACCAGCTCGTTGTAGCCGCTGCCATGGAAGACCTTGGCCACCAACGCCCCCTCGGGCCTGAGGTGCTTGCCGGCGAAATCGACGGCCAGCTCGATCAGGTTGGAGATGCGGGCGGCGTCCGTCGACGCAATGCCCGACAGGTTGGGCGCCATGTCCGAGACGACCACGTCCACAGCCCTGCCGGCCAGCGCCGCCTCCAGCTGCGCCAGCACGGCGTCCTCCTGGAAGTCGCCCTGGATGAACTGCACGCCCTCGATGGGCTCGAAGTCCAGCAGGTCCAGCGCGATGATGGTGCCGTTGAGCTGGCCCACCGCCGCCCCGCCCTGCCCCGCCTCCTTGGGCGCGAACCTGCGGCGCAGGTACTGGCTCCAGGCGCCGGGCGTGGCACCCAGGTCCACCACCACCTGGCCCGGGCGGATCAACTTCAGCTCCTCGTCGATCTCCTTGAGCTTGTAGGCCGCGCGCGAGCGGTAGCCGTCCTTCTGCGCCTGCTGCACATAGGGATCCGACACATGGTTGTTCAGCCACGCCTTGTTGAGCTTTTTGCTCTTGGTTTGAGTTTTCATGCCTACGGGATAATACGGGGATGCCTCAAATCAATCTGACCCCCGCCCAGCGCAAGGACAAGCGCGCCGATGCCCACCATCTCGACCCGGTCGTGATGATCGGCGGCGAGGGCCTGACGCCCGCCGTCGTCAAGGAAACCGACGCTGCGCTGAAGTCGCACGGCCTCATCAAGGTGCGCGTGCTCGGCGACGACCGCGCGGCCCGCGAGGAAATGTTTGCGCAGCTCTGCGACGAGCTGAACGCCGCGCCCATCCAGCACATCGGCAAGCTGCTGGTGCTGTGGCGCCCCATGCCCGAGAAGGCCAAGGTCGAGCGCGAAAACGCGATGCCCGGCCCGCGCGTCGTGAAGATCGTCAAGTTCTCCAAGAGCGGCAACGGCCGCCCCCAGATCAACAAGGTCAAGGTGATGGGCAACGAGCGCGTGACGCAGGGCGGCGAGATCAAGCGCATCAAGAAGCGCAACAAGACCACCAGCGTCAAGAAGACCGTCGCTGAGTGATCCAGGCGAGGGCCAGCACCGCCAGGCCCTTCACGCCGAAAAAGGCCAGCGACACGCCGTGCAGCGCCGCGAAGGACGCGACGCCGGCGCCCGCCTTCGCATTCGCCATCAGCGGTTGCAGGCCGTAGTAGCCGGCGATGGTGCAGAACAGCGCCACGGCCGGCAGCAGCAGTCGGGCGGAGAAGACATGGCTCGCCGCGCCGGCTTCCACCGCATCGCGCGACAGCCGGCGCTCGATGAGCATCAGCACCAAGGCAAGCGCCAGGCTGACCTGCGCCTCGGTGGCGAACATCCGCGCCACGTAGGCACCGGCCTGGGCGCGCTCCAGCACGGCAAAGGCGCTGGGCGCGGCGACGAACGCGACGCACAGCAAAAGGCCGCCCCATAGGGCGGCCAGCAGGGCTTGGAGCCGCGGCAACATCACACGTAGCGGACTTCGACGATCTCGTAGCGCTTGATGCCGCCCGGGGCCTGCACCTCGGCCACGTCGCCGGCTTCCTTGCCGATCAGCGCGCGGGCAATGGGCGAGCTGACCGAGATGCGACCCAGCTTGATGTCGGCCTCGTCGTCGCCGGTGATCTGGTAGGTCACTTCCGTGCCGCTGGCCTCTTCCTCCAGGTCCACCGTGGCGCCGAACACCACGCGGCCACCGGCGTCGAGCGCGGCGGGGTCGATGATCTGCGCCGCGGCCAGCTTGCCCTCGATCTCGAGGATGCGGCCTTCGATGAAGCCCTGCTTGTCCTTGGCGGCGTCGTATTCCGCGTTTTCGCTCAGGTCGCCTTGCGCGCGCGCCTCGGCAATGGCCTGGATCACCGCATGGCGCTCGACGGTCTTGAGCCGATGCAGCTCTTCCTTGAGCTTCTCGGCGCCGCGCTTGGTCAGGGGGATGGTCGTCATGTCAAAACTCGATGAGCAAAAAGAGTTCCGCCGCTGCGGCCCAGGCAACCCGGACTGCGGCGGCGGAAGTGTTGAGGGCGAATTTTAGGCCAGCTCGGCGTGCAATTCCTGCAGGGATTGCACGAGCAGTCCGTCCCTGTGCTTCATGCCTTCCACGGCCGCTTCGCAGCCCGCCATCGTCGTGTAGTAGGTGACGCGGTTGGCCAGCGCGGCCTGCCGGATGTAGCGGCTGTCGGCGATGGCCGTGCGCGTCTCGTCCACCGTCGTGAAGACGAGCTGGATGTCGCCGCCCTTGAGCGCATCGACGATGTGCGGGCGGCCATCCTTGATCTTGTTGATCGGCTTGACCGGCACGCCGGCCTCGGCGATGGCCGCGGCCGTGCCCTTGGTGGCGACGATGCCGAATCCCAGCTCGTGCAAGTCCTTGGCGATGGCAACGGCGCGGGCCTTGTCGCTGTTCTTCACGGTGATCAGCACATTGCCCTGGCGCGGCAGGCGCGAACCGGCGCCGATCTGGCTCTTCAGCATCGCCTCGCCGAAGGTGCGGGCGGCACCCATGACCTCGCCGGTCGAGCGCATCTCGGGGCTGAGGATGGGGTCCACGCCCGGGAACTTGTTGAACGGGAAGACGGCTTCCTTGACGCTGTAGTAGGGCGGCACCACTTCGCGCGGCTGCTTGCCGTTGCGGTCCTTCTGGTCCTTCAGCTTGACGCCGGCCATGCAGCGCGCGGCCACCTTCGCCAGTTGCTGGCCCGTGGCCTTGGAGACGTAGGGCACCGTGCGCGACGCACGTGGGTTCACTTCCAGCACGTAGATCGTGCAGTGCTCCAGGCCCTTGGCCACGTCGCCCTGGATGGCGAACTGCACATTCATCAGGCCGACGACCTTCAGCGCCATGGCCATCGCAGCCGTCTGGCGGCGCAGTTCATCCTGCACGTCGGCGGCCAGCGTGTACGGCGGCAGCGAGCAGGCGGAGTCGCCGGAGTGGATGCCGGCCGCCTCGATGTGCTCCATGATGCCGCCGATCATCGTGTCGACGCCGTCGGAGATGCAGTCGACATCGACCTCGACGGCGTCCTGCAGGAAGTGGTCCAGCAGCACGGGCGACTTCTCGGACACGCGCACGGCCTCGCGCATGTAGCGCTCCAGGTCCTTGTCGCCGTGCACGATCTCCATCGCACGGCCACCCAGCACATAGCTGGGGCGCACGACCAGCGGATAGCCGATCTCGTTTGCCAGCGTGACAGCCTGCTCCTCGGTGCGCGCCGTGCGGTTGGGCGGCTGCTTCAGACCCAGCTCGTGGAGCAGCTTCTGGAAGCGCTCGCGGTCCTCGGCGATGTCGATGGAATCGGGTGTCGTGCCGATGATGGGCACGCCGGCGCGCTCCAGGTCCAGCGCCAGCTTCAGCGGCGTCTGGCCGCCGTACTGCACGATGACGCCGGCCGGCTTTTCCTTGTCGACGATCTCCAGCACGTCCTCCAGCGTGACGGGCTCGAAGTAGAGGCGGTCGCTGGTGTCGTAGTCGGTCGAGACGGTCTCGGGGTTGCAGTTGACCATCAGCGTCTCGTAGCCGTCCTCGCGCATGGCGAGCGCGGCATGCACGCAGCAGTAGTCGAACTCGATGCCCTGGCCGATGCGGTTGGGGCCACCGCCCAGCACCATGATCTTCTTCCTGTCGGTCGGCTGCGCCTCGCACTCCGCGCCCTCGCCTTCGTAGGTCGAGTACATGTAGGCCGTCTGCGTCGAGAACTCGGCGGCGCAGGTGTCCACGCGCTTGTAGACCGGGCGCACGTTCAGGGCGTGGCGGCGGGCACGGACTTCGTGCTGGTTGGTGCCCAGCAGCTTGGCCAGGCGCTTGTCCGAGAAGCCCTTGGTCTTCAGCAGGCGCAGCTCGGCTTCGGTGACGGATTCGATGCTGCGGCCCTTCAGGTCGCCCTCGATCTGGATCAGCTGCTCGATCTGCGCGAGGAACCACGGATCCACCGCGGTCTCCTCGTAGATCTCGTCCAGCGTCATGCCGATGCGGAAGGCATCGGCCAGGAACAGGATGCGCTCGGGGCCGGCTTCACCGATCTCCTGCACGATCTCCTCGCGATCGGTCGAGCGCTCGGTCAGTCCGTCGATGCCCGTCTCCAGGCCGCGCAGCGCCTTCTGGAAGGATTCCTGGAAGGTACGGCCCATGGCCATCACCTCGCCGACGGACTTCATCTGCGTCGTCAGGCGCGAATCGGCCATCGGGAACTTCTCGAACGCGAAGCGCGGGATCTTCGTGACGACGTAGTCGATGCTGGGCTCGAAGGACGCCGGCGTGGCGCCGCCGGTGATGTCGTTCTTCAGCTCATCCAGCGTATAGCCGACGGCCAGCTTGGCAGCAACCTTGGCGATCGGGAAGCCCGTGGCCTTGGATGCCAGCGCGGACGAACGCGACACGCGCGGGTTCATCTCGATGACGATCATGCGGCCGTTCTTCGGGTTGATCGAGAACTGCACGTTCGAGCCACCGGTATCCACGCCGATCTCGCGCAGCACGGCGAGGGACGCATTGCGCAGCAGCTGGTATTCCTTGTCCGACAGCGTCTGCGAGGGCGCCACGGTGATGGAGTCACCGGTATGGATGCCCATCGGGTCCAGGTTCTCGATGGAGCAGACGATGATGCAGTTGTCCGCCTTGTCGCGGACGACCTCCATCTCGTATTCCTTCCAGCCGATCAGGCTCTCCTCGATGAGCAGCTCGTTGGTGGGCGAGAGGTCCAGGCCGCGCTTGCAGATCTCTTCGAACTCTTCAGGGTTGTAAGCAATGCCGCCACCCGTGCCGCCCAGCGTGAAGCTGGGGCGGATGACCATGGGGAAGCCGTTTCCACCGATCTCGGCATGGATGCGCTTCTGCACGCCCCAGGCCTCTTCCAGCGTGTGCGCGATGCCCGACTTGGCCGAGTCCAGGCCGATCTTGGTCATCGCGTCCTTGAACTTGAGGCGGTCCTCGGCCTTCTCGATGGCGACCTCGTTGGCGCCGATCATCTCGACGCCGTACTTGGCCAGCACGCCGTGCTTGTGCAGGTCCAGCGCGCAGTTCAGCGCTGTCTGGCCGCCCATCGTCGGCAGCACCGCGTCGGGCCGCTCCTTGGCGATGATCTTCTCGACCACCTGCCAGGTGATGGGCTCGATGTAGGTGACGTCCGCCGTATCCGGGTCCGTCATGATGGTCGCCGGGTTGCTGTTGACCAGGATGACCTTGTAGCCCTCCTCGCGCAACGCCTTGCAGGCCTGGGCGCCGGAGTAGTCGAACTCGCAGGCCTGGCCGATGATGATCGGGCCGGCGCCGATGATGAGGATGCTCTTGAGGTCTGTACGTTTCGGCATGGCGGTCTGCTTAGAGAGTGGCGGTCGCGAGCTTGGCCCCGAACCCAACGAAAAGTGCCCCGACGCCGGCATTGGCGGCGCCCGAGAGCCGACGCCGCGCGCGGAAGGCCGCCGCGAGGCGGGCGCCGGCGAAGATCAGCGTCGAGAGGTAGATGAAGCTCAGCACCTGAATGATGGTGCCCAGGATCAGGAAGGTCAGCGCCGGATGCGGGTAGGCCGGATCGACGAACTGGATGAAGAAGGACAGCAGGAAGGCGATGGCCTTGGGGTTCAACAGGCTGACGACCAGCGCCTTGCGGAAGGGCTGGCTGGCGTCCACGACGCGCGGCGCGTCATCGGCCCCGGCCTCGCCGCGCCAGCTGCGCATGCCGCCACGCAGCAGCTGGATGCCGATCCAGCCGAGGTAGACGGCGCCGACCATCTTCACGACGAAGAAGATCTGCGGACTGGCCATCAGCAGCGACGCGCCGCCGGCCGCTGCCGCCGTCATCAGCACCGTGTCGCCGACGAACACGCCGCAGGCAGCCGTATAGCCGGCACGCACGCCGCGCTGCGCGGCCACGGACAGCACGTACAGCGAGTTGGGCCCGGGCAGCAGGATGATGAAGATCGCTGCCGCGAGGTAGGTGCCGAGGTCGGTGATACCGAACATGCGAAGCCCTCCTTCAGGCCTTGCTCATCATCGAAACGAAGCGGTCGAACAGGTAGGCGATGTCATGCGGGCCGGGGCTGGCTTCCGGGTGCCCCTGGAAGCTGAAGGCCGGCTTGTCGGTGCGGGCGATGCCCTGCAGCGTGCCGTCGAACAGGCTGACGTGCGTGGCGCGCAGGTGGGCCGGCAGCGTCTCGGGATCGACCGCGAAGCCGTGGTTCTGGCTGGTGATGCCGACGCGACCGCTGTCCAGGTCCTTGACCGGATGGTTGGCGCCGTGGTGGCCGAACTTCATCTTGAAGGTCTTCGCGCCCGAGGCCAGCGCAAGGATCTGGTGGCCCAGGCAGATGCCGAACACGGGGATGCCGGACTCGATCAGCTGGGCCGTGGCCTTGATGGCGTAGTCGCAGGGCTCCGGGTCGCCGGGGCCGTTGGACAGGAAGACGCCGTCCGGCTCCAGGTCGAAGACGGCGCTGGCGGGTGTCTGCGCCGGCACGACGGTGACCTTGCAGCCGCGCTCGGCCAGCATGCGCAGGATGTTGTGCTTGACGCCGAAGTCGTAGGCGACGACGTGGAACTTCGGCGCAGCCTGCGTGCCATAGCCGCTGCCGAGCTTCCATTCGGTCTGCGTCCAGACCTCGTTCTCGGTGCGACTGACGACCTTGGCCAGGTCCAGGCCGGCCATGGACGGCGCGGCCTTGGCAGCCGCGACCGCCATGTCGATGTGGGCCTGCGTCAGCGCCTCGCCGGCGGCCAGCGCCAGGATGCAGCCGTTCTGCGCGCCGTGGGTGCGCAGAACGCGCGTCAGGCGGCGCGTGTCCAGACCGGCGATGGCCACCGTGCCCTGCTCGCGCAGGTAGGCGTCCAGCGTCTTGCCGGCGCGGAAGTTGGACGCGCGCAGCGGCAGGTCCTTGATGACCAGGCCGGCGGCGAACACCTTGGTGGCCTCGATGTCCTCCTCGCTGATGCCGTAGCTGCCGATGTGCGGATACGTCAGCGTGACGATCTGCTTGCAGTAGCTTGGGTCGGTCAGGATTTCCTGGTAGCCGGTCAGCGCGGTGTTGAACACCACTTCGCCGACCGTCTGGCCGGTGGCGCCGATGGACTGGCCTCGGAACACCGTCCCATCCGCCAGAGCCAAGATCGCTTGAGGGGGATGGAGCAGGTCGGTCAGCACAAAGGATCTCCGCAAGTGGGGCGCCTGCCCAGCATCAATCCGTCCGGGGGGACGGATCAACTTGGAGAAACCAGAGCGGTTTTATGCCGGGCAGCGTGGGGTTCAGGTAAACCCATCGAGTATAGCCGACAAGGGTAAGTACCGAGCCTTCGTGACGCTGGCGTGACCCTTCAAAGCGCCGCGATGCCCGCCTTGGCGATCTCGGCGTCCTCGCTGGACTTGACGCCGCTGACACCCACGGCGCCCACGCACTGGCCATCCACCAGGATGGGCACGCCGCCCTCCAGCATGCCGTGCATGCCGGGCACGCTGAGGAAGGACTGGCGGCCGCCGTTGATCATGTCCTCGTAAAGCTTGGACTCACGCCGGCCCAGCGCCGAGGTGTGCGCCTTGGCCGGCGCGAACAGGGCGGAGTTGGGCGAGGCGCCGTCCAGCCGCTGCAGCCAAAGCAGATGGCCGCCGGCGTCGACGATGGCGATGGATACGGCCCAGCCCTTGCCGATGGCATGGGCCTCGGCGGCTGCGGCGATGCGCTTGACGTCTTGGAGTTCGAGTTGAGCTTGCTGTTTCATGGTCTTGCTTTCCCAGGGACGGACCCCAATGTAGCTGCCCGGTACCGCCCTAGAATCTCTGCGGTTTCCATTCGTCTCCGGAGGATCGTCATGAACGAAAGCTTGCAAACCCAATACGGCCACGCCGAGATGGGCCTCGCGGCCGACCGTCAGCGCGTGCTGCGCAATACCTACTGGCTGCTGGCACTGTCCCTGGTGCCGACCGTGCTGGGCGCCTGGATAGGCGTGGCCACCGGCCTGTTCGCCACGATGGGCCCTGGCACGAGCGCCATCGTCTTCTTCGCCGGCGCCTTCGGCCTGATGTTCGTCATCGAGAAGACCAAGGACAGTGCAGCCGGCGTCGCCGCGCTGCTGGCCTTCACCTTCTTCATGGGCCTGATGCTGTCGCGCCTGGTGGGCTATGTGCTGGGCTTCAAGAACGGCACGTCGCTGGTCATGACGGCCTTCGGCGGCACGGCTGCGGTCTTCTTCACGATGGCCACGCTGGCCACCGTCATCAAGCGCGACCTGTCCGGCATGGGCAAGTTCCTGACCGTCGGCGCCGTCGTGCTGCTGGTGGCCGGCATTGCCAACATCTTCCTGCAGTCCTCGGCCCTGATGCTGACCATCCTGGTGCTGATGCTGGGCGTGTTCTCGGCCTTCATGCTGTACGACATCAAGCGCGTCGTCGACGGCGGAGAAACCAACTACATCAGCGCCACGCTGGCCATCTACCTGGACCTCTACAACGTGTTCCAGAGCCTGCTGTCGCTGCTGGGCATCTTCGGCGGCGATCGCGACTAAGCCCCTCCTCGCAAAGAAAAAGGCGGCTTCGGCCGCCTTTTTCTTTCGCCTTGTCACGGAGCCGTGTTGCCCCCTCCGAGACGCCAGGGCTATGCCTCAGCGCTGGGGTGGCCGCGGCCGTCTCGGGCACCAGTGCGCCGTGCAGGGTCTTGACCCAGCCATCCGTCTTCGCGTCCCAGAGCACGAAGGCGGAGTCGAGCTGCCAATAGGGCCAGCCGAAGCCGCGCGCCGAACTCGCCCGGCAGGACGGGTCGCCCATGCCGGTCCGGCCACGCCTTGACCCGGCCCAGGTCCTTCTGCAACCGCCCCCGATCCGTCGCCGCGCCCCAAGTCACACCCCGACAGCTGCTGGACACGCAAGTCTGTTCATCCATCTTCTCCAGCACACCGGATCCGGCACCCTGGACTTATGCGGAGACGAGCAGCGCACCCGACGAGCCCGCACAGGCGCCGCCGGAGGCCGGGGAGGAGGACGTTCAGCGGTCGAAGACGGCGATCGACTCGACGTGCGCCGTGTGCGGGAACATGTTGACCGCGCTGGCCGCCGTGCAGCGGTAGCCGGCCACGTTGACCAGCAGGCCCGCGTCGCGCGCAAGCGTCGCCGGGTTGCAGCTGACGTAGACGATGCGCTTGGGCGGCGTCCAGCCGGTGGCCAGCGACGGGTCCTGCGCGATGTCCGCCACCGCCTTGGCGAGCGCGAACGCGCCCTCGCGTGGCGGGTCGATCAGCCAGCGGTCGGCCGTACCGTCCTGGGCCAACTGCTCGGGCGTCATGTCGAACAGGTTGCGGGCGACGAAGCGGGTCTTGTGCGCCAGGCCATTGGCCTCGGCGTTCTCTCGCGAGCGCTGCACCAGCGTCTCGCTGCCCTCGATGCCCAGCACCTCGCGCGCCTGTGTCGCCAGCGGCAATGTGAAGTTGCCCATGCCGCAGAACCAGTCGATGACGCGGTCGCCCGGCTCGACGGCCAGCAGCCGCAGCGCGCGGCCGACGAGGGCCGCGTTGATGTGCGGGTTGACCTGCGTGAAGTCCGTCGGCTTGAACGGCATGGTCACACCGAACTCGGGCAGCCGGTAGGCCAACTGCGGGCCGCCTTCGTCGAGCAGCTTCACGGTGTCCGGCCCCTTGGGCTGCAGCCACCACTGCACACCATGCTGGGCGGCGAACTCGCGCAGCAGCGCGATGTCGCCGTCCGGCAGCGGGTTCAGGTGACGCAGCACCAGCGCGATGACCTCGTCGCCCATCGCCAGCTCGATCTGCGGCAGGCGGTCGCGCTCGGCCATGGCGGCGATCAACTCGCGCAGCGGCATCAGCAGGTCGCTGACGACCTGCGGCACGACCTTGCAGACCTGCATGTCGGCGACGTAGCGGCTCTTGCGCTCATGGAAGCCGATCAGCACCACACCCTTCTTCTGCACATAGCGCACCGAGAAGCGTGCCCGGTAGCGATAGCCCCAGGTCGGGCCCTCGATGGGCCGCAGCAGCACCTCGGGCTTCACCTTGCCGAGATGCCAGAGCTGGTCTTCCACGACGCGCTGCTTGACGGCCACCTGCGCGCCTGCCTGCAGGTGCTGCATCTTGCAGCCGCCGCAGGCACCGGCATGCAGGCCGAAGTGCGGGCAGCCCGGTGTCACGCGCAGCGGGCTTTCCTTCCTGATCTCGGTGAGCTGCCCCTGCTCCCAGTTGTTCTTGCGGCGCGAGATCTGCGCCTTCACCACTTCGCCCGGCAAGGCGCCGTCGATGAAGACCACCTTGCCCTCGGCGTTGTGCGCCACGCCCTGCGCCTCAAGTTCGATGCTTTCGACCTTGAGCCATTCCGTCATCTGATTCATGGGCCGGATTATCCCGGCTGGCCTCGCCGGCCTCAGAAGATGCTGTCCCGGTCCACGCCGTGGCGCATCATGTTGCGCTTGAGCTTGGCCAGCGCCTCGATCTGGATCTGGCGGATGCGCTCGCGCGTCAGCTTCAGGCGAATGGCCAGCACGTCCAGCGTCTCGGGCTCGCGATCCGACAGGCCGTAACGGCCCGACAACACCTCGCGCTCGCGGTCATTCAGGCTCGCGAGGCCATGCCGCAGCAACTCCTCGACCTCGTGCGACAGACGCTGGCCCATGGGGTCTATGGCCTGGTCGTCGGCGACAAGGTCCAGCATGGACTCGCCACCCTCGCCGTTGCGGTCCACCGGCGAGTCGAGGGAGCTGGGCAGTTCGGCGTAGGCCAGCAGTTCGGCCACCTCGTCCACCGGCCGGCCCAGCGCCTGGGCCACGTCCTCGGCGCGCACGCGGCCCTCCGAGCCGTCGGCGCTCTGCAGGGCCTCCAGCGCGCGGCGCGCCTTCAGCACCTGGTTGAGCTCACGCACGATGTGCACCGGCAGCCGCACCAGACGGGCCTGGTGCATCAGCGCGCGCTCTATGCTCTGGCGTATCCACCAGCTCGAATAGGTGGAAAAGCGGAAGCCCCGCTCGGGCTCGAACTTGCCGATCGCATGCATCAGGCCGAGGTTGCCCTCCTCGATGAGGTCGCTCATCGGCAGGCCGCGGCCCAGGTAGTTCTTGGCGATGCTGACGACCAGGCGCAGGTTGTGCTCGATCATGGCCTGGCGGGCCTCGAAATCACCCGAGCGCGCGGCCTGGGCCGTCTCGAACTCCTGCTGCGGCGTCAGCAGCGGCGTGCGGCGGATGTCGCGCAGATAGGCCTGCAGTGCATTGCCGAGTTCGACGTCGTCGCTCGCGGCGCGCAGCACCTGGTTGTCTTCCTCGGGCGCCTCGGGGCCGACGTCGGAATCGGCGCCGCTCCCATTCAGGGCCGACAGCATGGCGCCCTGCGGGCGGGCGGCACCGTCATGGCCATTGGGTTTGGGCACAGCGCGTTTCATGGCGGGTTCGCTGGCCCAGTTTGTTTGGCGGTCCTGCCTGCCGACGTCCTCAGCGCGCCGGCAGCAGCTTGGCCGGGTCGACGGGCTTGCCGAGCTTGCGCACTTCGAAGTGCAGCTTCACGGTATCACTCTCGGTGGAACCCATCTCGGCAATCCTCTGGCCCTTGCGCACGACTTGGTCCTGCTCGACCAGCATCGCCCGGTTGTGGGCATACGCCGTCAGGTAGGTGTTGTTGTGCTTGATGATGACCAAGTTGCCGTAGCCGCGCAAGCCCGAACCGGCGTAAACCACGCGCCCATCGGCAACCGCCAGCACCGGGTCGCCCGCCTTGCCGGCGAAGTCCAGGCCCTTGTTGCGCTGGTCGTCGAAACCAGCGCTGACCGGATGCGAGACGGGCCAGCCCCAGGCCATCGCGTCGTCATCCGAGGATGCGGCGACTGGCGCCGACGACGCGGCATTCGCCGGGGTGTTGTTGGCCGCGACCGCGGGCTTGCTGTCCAGCGGGCGCGATTCGACCTTGGCCGCGCTCGCGATCGGCTTGGCCGTCACGGTGCTCGCATCCACACCCGGAGGTACGACACGCAGCACCTGTCCGACCTCGATGCGGTTGGGGTTGTCGAGGCTGTTCCACTTGGCGATGTCGCGCCAGCCCTGGCCGTTGTCCAGCGCGATGCGGATCAACGCATCGCCCGGCTTGACGGTGTAGTAGCCCGGCTTGCCCGCGTTCTCGGCGCCGGGCGGCAGCTTGACCTCGGCCGCCGAGGCCGCGGAGGCCGCAGGCAGCGGCGCCGAGGCGGCCGGCTTGGGCAGCGGCGGGTTGCGATCCTCGACCGGGGCCTGGTGCAGCGAAGTGCCGCAGGCGCTGAGCAGCAGCGAGGTGGTGACGACGATTAGAAGGCGCAGGCTATAGGGCATCGTGTGGCTGGAGCACGTTGGAGGCCGACCCGATTGTGTGGCGCGGTGCGCCGGCGGCCCCGTCAGACGACGCCAGATTTTAGGGGGACGAAGAGGACGGCCTCGTGTTCGCTTCGAACCCAGCGCCCGACGCCGCCTTCGACGACATGGTCGAGCACCACCAACACCTGCCCTCGACCGCTCGCTGCCGTCGGGGCCACAAGGCGTCCACCGGGCGCGAGCTGCTCCAGCCAGGCCTGGGGGATGTCCTCGCCGCCGGCGGCCGCGATGATGCTGTCAAAGGGGCCGCTGGCCGCGTGGCCGACGCGGCCATCCCCCCAGACCAGGCGCGGCGTGGCGTGGGGCTTGGGCAAAACCACCCGCTGCAGATGGAGCCGCGCCTTGTCGTGCAGCCCCTGCAGGCGCTCGATGGAGGTGACGTGGCGCGCCAGCAGCGCGATGACGGCGGCCTGGTAGCCGCAGCCCGTGCCGATCTCCAGCACCCGGCCCAGCGTGCCGCGCTGCCGGGCGCCCGCGCCGGCCATCAGCAAGCCCAGCATGTGGGCGACGACCGAGGGCTTGGAAATGGTCTGGCCGTGCCCGATGGGCAGCGCCGTGTCCTCATAGGCCTGGGCCGCGAGGGCGCTGTCGACGAATTCATGGCGCGGCACGGCGGCCATCGCGGCGAGCACGCGCTCGTTGAACTTCCCTTCGGCGCGCAGCCGGGCCACCATGCGTTCGCGCACCGCGCCGCTGTCCAGCCCCGTGCCGCTGGGGCGCGCCAGCCGCGCCGCGTCGGCCGTGGCCTGGCGCAGGTGGCGCTGCGGCATCAGCAGCTCGCGCTGGGGCGAGACGGCCGACTTCAGGCTGGCAGGGAAGCGCTTCGGGGTAGTCATTCAGACGCCGAGACGCTGCGCCCAGGCGCCCAGCGATGCATGCTCCGTCAGGTCCACCTGCAGCGGCGTGATGGACACCTGGCCGTTGGACGTCGCATGGAAGTCCGTGCCTTCGCCGGCATCCCGGGCGTCGCCCGCCGGGCCGATCCAGTAGATGGTCTCGCCGCGCGGGTTGACCTGCTGGATGATGCCCTCGCTGGCATGGCGCCGGCCCAGCCGCGTGATGCGGCGTGGCAACTGGTCGGCATCATGCCGGTTGGGGATGTTGACGTTGAGCAGGAAGCCCTGGCCCAGGCCGCCGGCGATGACCTGCTCGACGACGCTGCGCGCCGTGCGGGCCGCCGCCTCCAGCTCGCCCCAGCCCTTCTCGACCTGCGAGAAGGCGATGGACGGGATGCCGAACAAATAGCCCTCGGTCGCCGCGGCGACGGTGCCGGAGTACAGCGTGTCGTCCCCCATGTTGGCGCCGTTGTTGATGCCCGAGAGCACCAGGTCGGGCCGGTAGCCCAGCAGGCCGGTCAGCGCAAGGTGGACACCGTCGGACGGCGTGCCGCTGACGTAGCGGAAACCGTTGGCGGCACGGTAGACGTTGAGGGGGCGGTTCAGCGTCAGCGAGTTGGACGTGCCGCTGGCGTTCTGCTCGGGAGCGATGACGTCGATCTCGCCCAGGCCTTGGCAGGCCTTCACCAGGGCAGCAAGGCCCGGCGCGAGGTAGCCGTCGTCGTTGGAAATCAGGATGCGCATGGTTGCCAATTGTAGGGAGGGCGTCACCTGCGAGACCGGGTGTAACCACCTTGATTCCTATCATGAGCTTTTCAGAAATCTGGAGACGACGATGAAAGCATGGCTCTGCGAGAACCCGGTGGGCGTCGAGGCGCTGCAATGGCGCGAACTGCCGCGGCCGGCGCTTGGCGCAGGCCAGATCCGCGTGCAGATCAAGGCCGCCAGCCTGAACTTTCCTGACCTGCTCATCGTGCAGAACAAGTACCAGATGAAGCCCGCCCTGCCCTTTGTGCCGGGCACCGAGTTCGCGGGCGTCGTCAGCGAGGTGGGCGAAGGCGTCCAGGGCTTGGCCGTGGGCCAGCGCGTCGCGGCCTTCGGCGGTCTGGGCGGCTTTGCCACCGAGGTCTGCATCCCGGCCGCGCTGGCGATGCCGCTGCCGGACGGCTTCGCCTTCGAGGACGCCGCCGCCTTCATCTGCACCTATGCCACCAGCCACCACGCGCTGATGGATCGCGCCGCGCTGCAGGCGGGAGAAACCGTGCTCATCCTCGGCGCGGCGGGCGGCGTCGGCACGGCAGCCCTGCAGATCGCCAAGGCAGCAGACGCGCGCGTCATCGCCGCGGCGGGCGGCGCAGCCAAATGCGAGGCCTGCAAGGCCATGGGTGCCGACGCAGTCATCAACTACGCCACGCAGAACCTGCGCGACGAGCTGAAGGCGCTGACGGAGGGCAAGGGGCCGAACGTCGTCGTCGACCCCGTGGGCGGCGACCTGGCAGAGGCCGCCTTCCGTGCCATCGCCTGGCGCGGGCGCTACCTCGTCATCGGCTTCGCGCAGGGGCAGATCCCGGCGCTGCCGCTGAATCTCGCGCTGCTCAAGGGCGCGTCGCTCGTGGGCGTGTTCTGGGGTGAGTTCGCCAAGCGCGAGCCCGGCCGCAACGCCAGGATGCTGGGAGAGCTGGCGGCCTGGTATGCCGCCGGCAGGATCAAGCCGGTGCTGGACCGCGTGCTGCCCATGGAGGAGCTGCCCGCGGCCTTCGCCCGCATGGCCGCCCGCGAAGTCGTCGGCAAGTTGGTTCTTACCAATCCTTGAAGCCTGAAACTGGGGCTTGAGCCGGGACGTTAGGCCCAGGCTCGGAGGAGGCGGTGCGCTACATTCAGCGGTCGAACCGACAGCCGCCGCCCGACCCGCGCCATGACCGTCAAAGTCCTCATCATCGAAGACAACCCCGTTGCCCGCAGCTTCCTTTGCCGTGTGGTGCGAGAGAGCTTCAGCGATGCCATGGAGATCACCGAGGTCGGTGACCTCGAGAACGCGCGCCGACAGGTGGCCAAGCTGTCCGGCGGCAACCCGGAAATCGGCTTCAAGCTCATCCTGGTCGACCTGGAACTGCCCGACGGCAACGGCATGGAGTTCCTGACCGAGCTGGCGGGCTCGACTGCCATCAAGATCGTCACGACGCTGTACTCGGACGACGACCACCTCTTCCCGGCCCTGCAATGCGGCGCAGACGGCTACCTGCTGAAGGAAGACCGCTTCGAGGTGCTGGTGGAAGAACTGCAGCGCATCGTGCGCGGCCAGCCGCCGCTGTCGCCGGCCATCGCCCGCCGCCTGCTGTCCCACTTCCGCCCCAGTTCCAGTGACAGCGCACCGATGCCGCTGAACTCCGGCTTCGGTGCGCTGTCGACCTCGCAGGCACCGTTTGCCAATAGCCGCGGCGTCGCCTTGGATCCGCCGCCCGAGTGGGAACGCCTGACGCCGCGCGAAAGCGAGGTGCTGACCTATCTGAGCAAGGGCTTCACGATCAAGGAGATCGCGAACCTGATGGGTATCAAGTGGTTCACCGTCAACGACCACATCAAGAGCATCTACAAGAAGCTCAATGTGTCCAGCCGCGCCGAAGCAGCGGTGCTGGCGTCCAAGCAGGGGCTGGTCTGATGTGTCTGTGAAGGCGCGGACTTGGTCCCGCTTCGAACTCTCGATTTCTGTAGCACCAGTACAGAGGTGACTCCGCCGCCTCGCGCCGCCTGTTGCAGCGTGACCCTGTAGAAATGGCCGGCCGAGGCGCCCATGCGCCGGCTCACCATCGAATCCCATGCTGAGCCCCTTGCGGGCAAGGGCGTCAGCCGCGTCGCAGGGCTCGGCTGGACAGAGCCGTACCCGCTGATTCTTGGCAAGCCCTTGAATCAGAAAGGAAACTCGGCCTCGGGGTATCGGGACTTCAGGCTAGAGCCTCGACCGGCACGCCGATGGTGGTCGGCACCATCACAATGGCCACCAATCCGCCCGAGGGCACATTGGCGCTGCCTTTGCTGGCCAGCATGGTGGGCATGTCCAGCGGCACGTGGTAGGCGTCCGCCAGAAAACCCACGGCCAGCACGAAATACATGGCGGTCAGGCCATGCCTGAGGCCCGCAAGCTGCGCAGCCACTGTCGGCCCCCCTGATCTGAGCCGCCTCGGCGGCGCAACTCGGCAAGGCGCTTATGCCCCTGCCCTATTGCGCTCTTCCGGCAGCACCGCCTCAATACAGCGGACAAAGTACTCGGCCGGCGCCGTCAGGATCGCGCTGTCACGATAGAGCAAGTAGAGCTTGCGGGCGGGCGGCTGCTGCACCAGATCCAGCGTGATCAATTCATCCGATGCGCCTTCGGTCCTAAGCGCAAGGTGCGTCCAGGAGGTCACGACGTTGCTGTTCACCGCCAGGCTATAGAAGAGTGTCTGCGACGCACAGCGCGTGATCCGAGATGGAGCAGGCAGTCCGGCGCGTCCGAACAGGTCGTCCAGGAAGGCGCGGAACTCTGCGGTGGGGTTGGTATGCAGCCATTCGGCGCTCTGCAAGTCGGCCAGCGAGGTGGCTCCCGCAAGCTGGCCGCGCCGGCTTACCGCAAACCACATCGGGAAGGTTGCCAGGTGCACGCAGCGAAGCGACGCAAAATCGCGTGCGTCCGTGCCGGAACCCAGGGCGAAGTCCAGCGCGCCGTTCTTGAGTTGTTCCACCAACTGGGCAGCGCTGAGTTCAACGAACTCGATCTGGACGTCCGGCATGGCCTCGCGAAAGCGGTTGTAGGCCTGGGGCAGCAGCGTGATGCCCGCCAGCGGCGCCACACCGATCGCGACACGCCCCCTGCGGTTATCTCGCAGCCAGGACATCTCTTCCTCGGTTCGCGCAATCTCGTTCACAACCAGCTCCGCTCGCCGGAGCATCGCCTTCCCGTCATCGGTCAGCGTCACACCCGATGAACTGCGCGTCAGCAGCATGAGCCCGACTTCATCTTCGAGGTCGCGCAGCGAGCGCGTCACTGCGGGCTGGCTCAGGTGCAAGGTACGCGCCGCTTCATGGATGCTGCCCGAAGTTGCGACCGCAACCAGGGCCCGGAGCTGATGTAGCTTCATACCGAATAGTGATCGTCCAGCCACGCGAATTGCGGATTCACCCTGATCAATGAAAAGTATCAGGATAAAAAATGACGCGTATCGCAATTATCACTGCGTCACTACTATCCAGCCAACGTTGCCGCGCCGCCTGCCTTGATTTGGCAGGCGTCACGAGAGCGACATTCGCCTGGAGACACAAGTGATGCCACATGCCACCACGCCGGTCGACACCGCGCTGCTCGCGCCGCGACGCCTTTCGGCACAGACCAAGACCATCGTCGCCACCTCCGCGGGCAATGCCCTGGAGATGTTCGACTTCACCGTGTTCAGCTATTTCGCGGGGCTGATCGGCAAGACCTTCTTTCCGGTCGACTCGAGCATCGGCCCATTTCTGCTGGCCATGGCGACCTTCGGCGTCGGCTTCGTGATGCGCCCGCTCGGCGGCATCTTGATCGGCAACTACGCAGACCGGGCCGGCCGGCGCGCCGCGCTGACGCTCACGATTGCGCTGATGATGATCGGGACGGCCATCATCGCACTGACACCCGGCTACGCACAGATCGGCATCGCCGCGCCGGTGCTCGTGGTGATCGGCCGGTTGCTGCAGGGCTTGTCGGCGGGTGGCGAGATCGGTGCCTCGACCACCTTCCTGATGGAATCGGGCCCGTTGTCACGGCGCGGCTTCATGGTGAGCTGGCAGATGATGAGCCAAGGCGTGGCCGCCTTGCTCGGCTCGCTCAGCGGTGCCGTGCTGTCGGCCATGCTGCCGGTGGCCGCGCTCGAAAGCTGGGGGTGGCGCATTCCGTTCCTGTTCGGCCTGTTGCTCGGTCCCGTGGGCCTCTATATCCGCCGCCACCTCGACGAGACCCACACGGCGCCGGCCGAAAGCGGCAGCGCTTTCCGCGAATTGATGCGCGAGCACCTGGGCCAGGTCGTGCTGGGCGCGCTGATGATCATCGGCGGCACCTCGATGCTCTACATCCTCGTCTTCTACATGCCGGCGTACGCCGTTCGCACGCTGCATCTGCCCGTGGCCACGTCCTTCCTGGCGGGCTGCGCGTCCGGACTGACCATGATGGTGGCGGCCTTGGTATCCGGTTTGTGGATCATCGACCGCATACCCCAGCGCAAGCCCCTGGTGGCCGTCACCTCGCTGCTCTCGCTGGCCTGTGTGTACCCGGCCTTCCAGCGGTTAATTGCAGCGCCTTCGGTGGCCCTGATGGTCGGCATCGTCACGGTGGTCATGGGCCTCGCGACGTTGGGTACCTCGTCCTTCTTCCTGCTCATCATGGAAGCCTTTCCGCAACGGGTGAGGGCCACTGCATTGGCCGTCATCTATAGCGTGGGCGTCACGATCTTTGGCGGCTTCGCCCAGTTCAACGTCACCTGGCTGCTGCATCGCACCGGCGATCCCATGTCGCCTGCCTGGTACTTGCTAGCCACCGGGGCGGTCAGCCTGCTCGCCCTATGGCGCTTCACCGAAGGGCCCGGCGCCGACAAGCCGGTAGCGCACTAGCGCCCTGTCGGCGCACGGCGCGCGCCATCGATTTCCCCAGCCCGTTCATGGTCTCGCACCGCTCCCGCGCGGACGCGATGGACTCGGCTCGCCTTTTTTCCATCAAAGCCACGCAAAAAGAGACTGAGACATGAAACCGCATCGTTCCTCAATTGCCTCCGACACGTGGCGCAGGCCCCGCATCCAGCCCGCACTGCGGCTGATCGGTGCGCTCGGCACCCTGGCCTGGGCCGGCTCCGCCGCAGCGGCGGTGCAACTCTACGGCGCGCTCGACGGCTTCATTCAATATTCGAACAACGCGGGCCAAGCGAGCACGCGATTGCTCAGCGGTGGCGCCTCGACCTCGCGCTGGGGCATCACCGGCGACGAAGACCTGGGCGGCGGACTGCATGCGGACTTCCGCCTCGAGAGCGGCTTCAACCTGATGTCCGGCAGCCCGCAAAACGCAAGCTCGATGTACAACCGCGAAGCCAATGTCTCGATCGGCTCGCATGAGTGGGGAACCGTCAAGCTCGGCAAGCAGTATCCCGCGCTGCCTCCCGAGTGGACGGACCCCTTCCTCTCGGTGGGTCAGCTATCGCCCTTCGCAAGCAGCGCGCTGGCGACCCGGGATCTTGGCAATGGCGCCACGGCTGTTCAGGCGCGCGTCAACGGTGCCATCAGTTACCAGACGCCGGACTTCGGTGGCCTGAACACCACCTTCCTCTACGCACCGCGCAACGCGGCGGACGCCGGCCCCGCCATCGGCAATACCGGCTTCGTCACCAGCTACACGCGCGGCGAGTTGGTGGTGAGCGGCTCCTACAACGCGGTCTGGGCACCGACCTCGCAAGTCCCTGGCGGCCCGCAGGATAGCCCGCGCACCGATGTCGTCATGGCCAGTGCTCTCTACACCATGGGCGCGACGCTCGGCTCTCTCAGCTACACGCTGCTCCGACCGACCACGCCCGGCAGCCACACAGCGCAAACGCTCTCGCTCGGCGCCGTCTGGCAGCAAGGGCCGCATGTGATCCGCACGGGCGCGGCTTTCCGCAATGTCAGCGGCCAGTCCAATCACGCGATCGGCGCGCTGCTCGGCTACGACTACCAATTCTCGAAGCTGACGGGCCTCTATGCGCGCATCGGCGGCTTCAAGAACAGCGGCCTGTCGGCCCTCTCGTTCGGCTCCGACCCCATTGCTGCGGCTGGCGTCAGCCCCATCGTCTTCGCGCTCGGATTCAGACAGAAGTTCTGACGCCCGCGCCCCATTCCTCTATTGGAGAGCACCATGACTGCATTTGCACCGGCCTTGGATTTCGTCGAACGCCACAGCCCTCGTTTCACCGCCATGTCGGACCAGATCTGGAATCTGGCCGAACTGCGCTACGAGGAGTTCGCCTCGGCCCAGCTGCATATCGACATGCTGGAAGCGGCCGGGTTCCGCATCACGCGCGGCGTCGCCGACATTCCCACCGCCTTCGTTGCCGAAGCGGGCAGCGGCGGCCCGGTGATCGGCATCCTGGGTGAATACGACGCGCTGTCCGGCCTGAGCCAGGAAGCCGGCGTCATGACCTGCACGCCATCGAGCGAGATCGCCAATGGCAACGGCCACGGCTGCGGTCACCATCTGCTCGGTACTGCCGCCCATCTGGCCGCCGCCGCGGTCAAGGACCACCTCGAACGCACGGGGCGATCCGGCACCGTGCGCTTCTACGGCTGCCCGGCTGAAGAAGGCGGTTCCGGCAAGACCTTCATGGCGCGTGCCGGCCTGTTCGATGACCTCGACGCCGCGCTGTCCTGGCATCCGGGCGTGCACAACGGCGTGTTCTCGGGCGAAACGCTGGCCAATATTCAGGCCTATTTCCGCTTCCGCGGCAAGGCCTCCCACGCGGCCAGCTCGCCGCACCTGGGTCGCAGCGCGCTGGATGCCGTCGAGCTGATGAATGTCGGCGTCAACTACATGCGCGAGCACATGCTGCCCGACGCGCGCGTGCACTATGCCGTGACCAACACGGGCGGGCTGTCTCCGAACGTCGTGCAGGCCAATGCCGAGGTGCTGTATCTGGTGCGTGCGCCGCGCAATAGCCAGGCGGCCGAGCTCTTCGAGCGCGTCAAAAACGTGGCGCAAGGTGCCGCATTGATGACCGATTGCCAGATTGAGGTCGTCTTCGACAAAGCCTGTTCCAACCTGGTCCAGAACTCGGTGCTCAACCAGCTCGTGCATAAGCATCTGCAAGCCATCGGCGCACCCGCCTTCAACGCGGACGAGATGGCACTGGCAGCGGAGTTCCAGAAGCAGACACTGACCCCCGAGGACATCGAAGGCGCTGGACGTTCGCTTGGCCAGGCCTGGCGTGCTCCCAAGCCCCTGTTCGACCACATCGACCCGTATACGCCGGGCAGTGAACGCAAGCTGCACGGTTCAACCGACGTGGGCGATGTCAGCTGGATCACACCGACCGCACAGTGCTTCACCGCCTGCTACGCCTTCGGCACGCCCTTCCATTCCTGGCAACTCGTCTCGCAGGGCAAAAGCTCGCTCGCGCACAAGGGCATGCTGCTCGCGGCCAAGACATTGGCTGCGTCAGCCATCGAGCTCTTCAACCAGCCCAATCTTCTCTCGCAGGCCAAGGCGGAACTGCTGGAACGACGCGCAGGCAGGCCCTATGCCTGCCCCATTCCCGACGATGTGGTGCTGCCTTTCCGGCGCTGATCCGCATAGCTGTCGGTGACAGCTGAGCAACGGCTGGTGGCCGCCTGCCGATCTGCCAGTTCCAACAGTCCTCGCAGACGACACGCGCGTAGTTCCGCTTCTTGCGAGGATGAAGCACATCGCTGGGCCGCACGTCGGTGGCCGGATTGCGAGCTGGCATTCCGTCCAACATCGCCGCGACGTAGTCCCCCTGCGTCACATCAGCGCCTTGGGATCGACTTCCTTCATCGCTCACTCACCTCATGGGGTTGGGAAGCGCCAATGACAGCCGAGGCCGAGCCTGCCCGCCAGAGGGCACAGCGTGTGGGGCCCCGCCCGGGGCGGGTCCAGCGCCGTGGCGCGCGGGTTCAGGGTCAGCGCATCACGGGACGACCAGCTCGCGGTCCAGTGCGCTCATCGCCCGCTGCAGCGTCAGCTCGTCGATGACGTTGCGCCAGAAGGCATTGAAGTCGGCAACGCGACCCAGCTCGGGCCAGCGGCCGCGCAGGAAGAAGGCGAACGCCTCGTCGCGCTCGTGCAGCCCGTCGCGCCAGCGCCGCACGGTGGGTCGATCCAGGCCGCTGGCGCGCACGCTGCCGTGCAGTGACACCCCGCTGAGCAACAGCAGCAGCACCGCCTGCTGCACCGCCCAGTCATACCAGCGCCGCGGTGCCAAGCACGCCGGCAGCCACGAGCAGGTCTGCGGGCAAGCCGCGCACAGGAAGCGCAGCACCGCCACCGGGGTCGTGCGCCCCGCCGCGGCTGCGATCGGCCTTGCGGTGGTAGCAGCCGTGGCGCCACACGCGGGCGAAGCCACAGTGCGGGCACGCCGCCGGACGGTATTGCTCGGGGTCGGTGGCCAGCGTGATCAGGTGCTGGGCCAGGCTGGCAATGCTTTCTACAATGCGGTTCATAGGCCGGTCTTGGTTGTGTTGTGGAGCTTGGTAACCCCTCGATAACAACCAAGCACCGGCCTATCTCGTTGGTACGTCCCGCGCTGGCGCCGGCGGCGTTCTCAACAACGCTCGAAATGTCCCTGGGACATCAGCCCGCCCCAGTCCTCAGATAGTCGGCCCTGCAATTTCGCTGCAACCCGCATGAATGCTGGCGTTCGAGGGTAAGTCCGGTCCTCTGAATCCCGCAGGAAGCGTTGTTAGCGGAGTTGATTCCTGGGG
>Ga0213878_10000167_pt1 | contig 28978 bp, 20 predicted proteins | sample VelepicoBEBS_R02_FD_161053 | JGI IMG/M metagenome (GOLD analysis project Ga0213878, IMG submission 161053) | Vellozia epidendroides bulk soil microbial communities from rupestrian grasslands, the National Park of Serra do Cipo, Brazil - BS_R02 | ecosystem: Environmental > Terrestrial > Soil >... | reverse complement strand
TGCCGGTAACTTCGATCATTGATTTTCATGGCTCTGGTGATGCGCTGCCGATCGAAGCTCGCCTCCGCCTGATTAATCCTCGCCAACAGGATACGGCCGAAATTGAGGGTCGACCTTTTCCGCTGGCGGCAAACTTTTCGGCGCCCCTCTTGTCTTACAGCCGTTTGAACGAACTCTGGCTTGGATTCGTCAACATGATCCGGGGCGAAAACATGCGGAACAGTCGCGGTCTCCTGCTAGGGGAACCGTATGATCCCGATCGGATACCGGTTATTTTTGTTCATGGACTTCTTTCTTCGAGTTATATCTGGCGAGGAACCGCTCTCGCTCTTTTGCAGGACCCCGAGATCCGGCGGCATTACCAGTTTTGGGTATTTTCCTACCCAACCGGCAACCCGGTCACTTTTTCCGCGCTCGGGCTTCGAGAAGATCTAGCGTTCGCCAGAGAACGCTTCGGCCTGCCACACGGTGTTGTGTTGATAGGCCACAGCATGGGCGGTTTGCTTTCCCGGATGCAGGTTACCAATTCGGGAAGAACGATTTGGGATGAAGTCTTCGGACCAAGAGCCCAAGAGCTCAAGGCGGAAGTTCCGAACGATTCGCGCGCCAAACAAGCGCTGATCTTTCAGGCTAACCCGGCGATTGAGCGAGTCATCTTTATTGCCACGCCGCACCGCGGCAGCCGCTTGGCTGAGGGTGGAATCAGTGCGATTGCGATCGCACTGATCAGGCTGCCATTTGATTTACTGCATGAGATTCCAGAGACTATTACCGATGCCCTCAACCCTAAAGGCGGGCGCAGAATTCTTCCTACCAGCATTCAGGGGCTTTCTCCAAACTCGCCCCTGTTGCACGCGCTCGATCGGCTTCCGATCGAGGCGCCGCATCACTCTATCATTGGTGATCGCGGACGGGGTGATACTCCAAACAGCTCCGATGGAGTCGTCCCTTACTGGAGTTCTCACCTCGCTTCGGCCCAGTCTGAAATTATTGTCCCGACTGGACACGAGCCCATGACTGATCCTCGGGCGCTCGCAGAGATCCGCAGAATTTTATTGTTGAATCTGGGCCGCAGCGAAAGCCACCCGTTAGCAGAAAGCGTGGGGACCAGATGAAATACAAAGGCAGGCTTAGTATTCTTCCGGAACGAAGTGATACGGGTAGTCCGGCTCCTTGTACCCTTTGGCTTTCTGCCTGGAGGGGAGAGTCACCTTTTCCGGTTGGATTGCTTCGTACGGAATCAGCTTTAGGAAATGCGCAATGCAGTTCAACCGCGCGCGCCGCTTGTCGTCAGCCCTCACGACATGCCATGGCGATTCTGGAGTGTCGGTCGCAGCGAACATCATGTCTCGCGCCCGCGAATAATCATACCAGCGGCGGTGCGACTCCAGGTCCATCGGGCTCAGCTTCCAGATCTTGCGCGGATCATTCATGCGGTCGGAGAACCTGCGGGTCTGTTCCTCCTGGCTTATTTCGAACCAATATTTGATAAGAGTGACTCCGGCATCAATGATATCTCGTTCCCAGGCCGGGCACACCTTAAGGAATCGATCGTATTCATCATCGGTGCAAAACCCCATCACTCGCTCCACGCCGGCACGGTTGTACCAACTCCGGTCAAAAAGGATTATTTCGCCTGCCGCCGGCAAATGTTGGAAATAACGCTGAAAGTAAATTTGTGTTCGCTCCCGCTCGGAAGGAGCCGGGAGAGCCACTACCCGAAATACGCGAGGGCTCACTCGTTCGGTGATTCGTTTGATGACGCCGCCTTTCCCGGCGGCGTCTCTGCCTTCAAACAGCACAACGATGCGTGCCCCAGTATGTTTAACCCAGAACTGTAGTTTGACTAACTCTGCATGAAACTTGGCGATTTGTTCCTCGTATTCCTTGCGCTTGAGCTTCGGCTTAACATCCGATTGCTCTGGCAGATGGTTTTGAGGCTCCCTGATCTGGGACTTTTGCTTCTCGTCCATAATGTACCGTCTCACATATAATGGTGGTGATGTATCAAAATTTATTCTTGTTTGGTGGGTGTTGAGTTGTTTAGAGAGTTTGAACTATGACTAGGAAAAGCCGAGGCTGGCTGATTGCCGGCGCTATTCTCTCTCTCTTCGTCGGGCTTATCGCTATGAGTTCGCCGTTCCTTTTCTCCGTACTAATTGTGAAGCTTCTCGGGGTATTTGCCCTGGTGGGCGGTGTCATCTCTCTGGGTATCGCTATCTTTGGCAAAGACGTCGCTCCTCGCGGGCTCAACGCGATTTTTGCCCTTGTTCGTATCGGAGCGGGGGTGGCTTTGCTCTCTTGTGTCCGTTCCGGATTGAATCTGATCACGCTCATCTTCGCCGTTTATTTGATAGTCGAAGGCATTTTTGGCATTTTCGGCGCGTTCAAGATTAGAGCGCATCGGGGATGGATTTTTATGCTGCTTAACGGCATCGTCACCCTGACGCTCGGCGTCATGGTTTACGCTCACTGGCCCTCAAGCGCCGCTTGGATCCTGGGATTCTTCTTTGGCATCAGCTTACTTTTTCACGGGTTTTCTCAGTTGATGCTTGGTCTCTTTGCGTCGGAAACGGTGGCGTAATGCAGGAGAAGAACTCAAGTACTCAAGAATGACGAGAAAGATGCTTTTATCCTGAACCCCGGAATTGGAATAAACCACAGATTACACAGATTCCGCAGATTCAATGAGTTTGTCACCTCACAAACAGTCCGATCGTAAGAGCGTTAGCGATATCGATAAAAAACGCGGACACGAGCGGCAGGATGATGAAGGCCGTCGGCGCCGCGCCATGCGCCTTTGTGACCGCGGTCATGTTGGCGATGGCGGTCGGCGTCGCACCGAGGCTGATGCCACTGAAGCCCGCGGCGATCACCGCCGCCAGGTAATCATGCCCCATCGCTGGAAAGACGACGAACAGCATGTAAGCAACGGCCCCGGCCGTTTGGACTGCCAGGACCAGGACGAGCGCCGGGCCTAGTTCACCGAGTGTCCAGAGCTGCATACTCATCAATGACATGGCCAGAAAGATGTTCAGCGAGAGATCGGAGATGAGTGCCAGAGCCGGCGTGCGTGATGGCCAGCGCAGTCGCGGCACGAAACGAGGAATAGTGTTGGTCAGGGCGATCGCCGCGAGCATGCACGCAACAAAAAGCGGTAGTTTGATGCCGGTTTGAGCCAGCAGTTTGTCGACAACAAAGCCAAGCAGAATCGCCACGTTGAGAACCAGCATGGTTCGCAGCAGACTGATGTGGTTGAGGTCCTCGTTTCCCGGTTCGTCAGGTACATCCGCCAGTCCCACCGCGGGCGCCTCGTCGACTTGCCCTTTAAGCCCGTTTCGCGAGATCAGAAAGCCGGCAACCGGACCTCCGACAATGCTCGCGATGACTAGGCCAAGAGTCGCGGCCGCGACGCCGATTTCCATGGCGTTAGCCAGGCCGAACCGGGTCTCAATTAATGGGGCCCAGGCGATTGTGGTACCGTGGCCGCCGATCAGGGAAGCAGACCCCAGCAGGACGGTAATCCCTTTCGGCAGACCGAGCACAGCGACACTGCCGGCTGCTATCAGATTTTGGATCACCAAATAGGCGAGAGTGAGCAGCAACAGGATGAAAAAGGGTCGCCCACCCGTGAGCAGATCGCTGAGCCGCGCGTTGAGTCCGATCCCAGTGAAGAAATAGAGTAACAACATATCGCGTGCATCGAGATCGAACGTGATCGCGAGACCAAAGGCTTTGTAGGCTACCAGGGTGACGATAGCCGCCAACAAACCGCCGGTGACAGCGTCCGGAATGTTCCAGCGGCGCAACGGCGCGATCCAGTGATTGATCCCGGCACCCAGAAAGAAAACGACGATCGAAATCGTGAAGGTGAGGAACCCCGGCGTTTCAATGTTGGTTGTCATAGCTAGAGCCTGCATCGCTCACAAATCTCTGAAGATTTTGCGACCGATGCAGGCTAAGCGTTCGGTTTCGGCACCAAAACGCCCTCGTGAGCGCCAGGTTCCTTGACCCGGAACCAGGCAACGTAAAGAGCGGGGAGAAAGATCAACGTAAGCACGGTCGCTACGAGCAGTCCGCCCATGATCGCAAAGGCCATCGGGCCCCAAAATATGGTCGGCGCGATCGGGATCAAGCCGAGAACAGTAGAAATCGCCGTTAGCATGATAGGGCGGAAGCGCGCCAAGGCAGCCTCAATGACCGCGTTCCAGGAGTCCTTGCCCTGCTTCCGTTCGGCCTCCACCTGTTCAATCAGGAGAACGGCATTACGAGCAATCATGCCGACCAACGAGAGCACGCCGAGAATAGCTACAAAACCGAGCGGCTTATTGAATAGCAGCAACGCTCCCACGACACCGATCAGACCCATCGGCACAACGCTCAGAACCAGAAAGACACGATTGAAACTCTGCAGCTGGATCATGAGCAACGTGACCATGGCAAGAAATGCCACCGGTACCACTGCCAGAACTGAAGCCTGGGAAATTGCACTTTCCTCCACCACGCCTCCCACTGCGATATGATATGGTCGCGGCAGGCTCGCATTGAGCTTCTCGACGGCCGGAGCCAGCTGAGAAACTGCAGTTTCGGGCAAGCCGCCGGGAATGACATCTGCCTGCACCGTCAACGTCGGGACCCGGTTGCGACGCCAGAGCAATGGGTATTCCTGTTCGAAATCAAAGGTCGCGAGTTGGCTCAGCGGAACCGTCCGTCCGGTTGGCAGTGGAACCTGCAACGTGCGCAACGTCGACAGCGAGACTCGTTGCTCATCGGTTGCGCGTGTGATGACGTCGACCAGGTAAATGCCGTCGCGAACCTGCGTGACCGGTGTACCCGAGACTACAGAATTCAACACGGTGGCAATGGCCTGAGAGCTGAGCCCCAGGAGTCGCGCCTGGTCTTGATCGACGCGGATACGAACCATCCGAGCCAGCTCCATCCAATCGAAATTCACCTTTCTGATGCCGGAATTCGTAGCCATGATTCCAGCCAACTGCATCGCGATATCCCGCACCTCGCTCAGATCAGGCCCGCTGACCCGGTATTGCACCGGCCAACTCACCGGCGGCCCGAGCCCCAGAGTGGAAACCGACGAAACCGCGCTTGGAAATTGCTCCGCGAGCGCGGTTTCCAGCTTGGCGTGGAGCCGTTCTCGCGCCGCCAAATCCTTGGCGACGACGACGGCCTGAGAGAAAAAGTCGTTCTGCAGCTCGACAGCGAGTGGCAGATAAAAACGGATCGCTCCCCGCCCGACGTACGTACTCCATTTTTCGACATCGGGATTGCCCTTAAGCAGACCATCTAGCTGTTCCGCCGCCTCTTCACTCGCGTAAATCGAGGCATTCTGCGGTGACCGGAGATCGACGAGCAGCTCCGGACGATCCGAAGCCGGAAAGAACTGCCGTGGCACATGGGACACGCCCAGAAAGGCAAGGACGAAACATGCGATCGTGGCCGCGATCGTAAGCCAGCGTGCACGCATAGCGCCGACGAGTAACCCGCGAAATACTCGCAGGATCACGTTGGGCTGGCCGGATTTTTTCTCCTTCGGTTTCTTAAGGAGCGCCACTCCCAACAACGGAGAAAAGATGACCGCGATAAACCAGGAGGCAATCAGCGCAATGCCGACCACCGCGAAAATCGAAAAGGTGTACTCGCCCGCTGAGCTCCGCGCGAACCCGATTGGCACGAAGGCCGCTGCGGTTACAAACGTTCCGGTCAACATCGGAAATGCGAGCGTATCATAGGCAAAGGTCGCGGCTCGCTCCTTGCTATCCCCTGCGGCCAATCGCGACGTCATGACGTCGATCGTGGTCATCGCGTTGTCGACCAGCAAACTCAAAGCGATAATCAAGGCCCCAAGCGAGATCCGCTGGAGGTCAATCCCAGCGATCTGCATAGTGGGCAACACGAGGGCCAGGGTGAGCGGGATCGAAAGCGCGACGACCAGGCCGGCTCGAACTCCGAGGCTGACAAAGCTCACGATCATAATGATGACAATGGCCTGCCAAAGTGACGTCGTGAAATCGCCTATGGCGTGGTCAACAACGTAAGGTTGATCGGCTACCAGCGTAGGTTCGATGCCAATGGGGAGGTTGGCTGTGACCTCTTCCATGGTCTGCTTGATATTCCTTCCCAGACCCAGAATGTCTCCCCCCTCCCGCATCGCGATAGCGAGACCGATGGCCGGCTCCCCATTGACCCGAAACATCGGTTGCGGCGGGTCCGCAAAGGTCCGGTGCACTTGCGCAATGTCGCGCAGACGGATCAAGCGCCCGTTTGCAACGAAGTTGACCGCCAGGATACTCGCCTCGGAATCGAACGCGCCGGACACGCGGAGATAAAGCTTCTCGCTACCGGTCTGGATCGTGCCGGACGGGATGACGAGGTTCTGTGCCTGAAGTGCAGAGACCAGAGCGGATCGGTCGATGCCGAGCCCGGCCAGTTGTTGCGTCGAAAATTCGACAAAAATCTTTTCGTCCTGTGCGCCGAGTACTTCGACTTTCGAGACGTCCGGAACCAGCAAAAGGCGCGAGCGAACATCCTCGACGTAATCACGAAGCTCGCGATGCGTGAACCCGTCAGCCGTGAAACCGTAAATGATCCCATATGTATCTCCGAACTCATCGTTAAAACCGGGGCCGACAACCCCGGCCGGCAGTGTATGGCGCATATCACCGATACTCTTGCGCACGTGATACCAGATGTCGGGCACCTCGCTCCCTCGCGTGGCCTGTTTCAGGTTGACGAAGATGGTCGCAAGACCGGCGCTGGTGTAGCTACGCAGATTATCAAGGCTGGGCGTCTCCTGAAGCTGGCGCTCGAGGCGCTCAGTGACCTGCTGAACCGTGTCTTCCAGGGTTGCGCCGGGCCAGGCGGCCTGAACGACCATCGTCTTGATGATGAAAGCCGGGTCCTCGTTGCGGCCCAGACGATAGTAAGCCACTAGTCCCGCACAGACCGACGCGACCATGAGATAAATCACAAACGAGCGGTGCTTTAGCGCCCATTCGGAGAGATTGATCATAGTTTCGGTGCCAGCAGGCGGACTTTCTGGTCGGGGTGCAGCGCCTGCACGCCCGCGGTTACCACGATATCCCCAGTATCAAGACCCTGGCCAACTACGACCGACCCTGGGTCGTATCGCGAAACCTCGATATTCCGCAACGACACAGTCTGCTTCGACGGATCGACAATCCAGACCGCGGGTTGTTGGTTGCTTCTGGTAAGCGCGGAGGCCGGAATCGTGATCGCCGGAGCCGAATTCAGTTGGACACTTCCGTTAACTGTTGAGCCGAGTCGCATTTCCGGTGGCGGGTCAGTCAAACCGACCTTGACTTGAAAGGTTCTGGTCACCGGATCAGCTTGTTCCCCCACCTCCCGAACCCGTCCTGATGCTGTTACGCTGGAATCTTCCGCCAGATGCACCGTAATCTCCGCGTCGGTTGGTGCTGAACGCAGCAGTTGGGCGGGAACGTCAAACACCGCATCCCTTCCATCCTGGCGAGCGATCCGAACGATCATCTGGCCCGCCTGCACGACCTCTCCGGCTTCCGCGCCCCGTGCGGTGACGGCTCCCGCGGCGTCCGCCTTGAGTTCGGTGAAGCTCAAACGATCGGTCGCCAGCTTGAGCTGGGCTTCAGCATCATCGACTCGCGCTTGTGCAGTCTGCAAACCTTCCTGCGCATGATCGAACTCCGCCCGGCTCGATACACCTCTTTCCAGAAGCCTCCTCTGCCGTTCAAAGTGATTGTGCGCCTGGGTCAATTGTCCCTGCGCAGCTGCCAGATTGGCCCGCGCTGAACGCACACCGTTCTGCTCGTCCTGCGGATCCAGTCTCGCCAACAGCTGGCCGGGTTTGACCCGGTCACCGACGTTGACCAACCTCTCGATCATCCGCCCTGAAATTCGAAAGCCTAAGGCCGCCTCGTTTTCCGCTTCAATATGTCCGGTCAGCACGACGGTCTCCCCCGCGGGCTGTCTTGCGACCGTAATCGTCCGGACAGGACGTGCTTCCGGGGCGCTGGCTTCAGCCTCCTTATGACAGCCCGACAGCGCGATTACGGCAGCCAAAAGCAGCAAATTGGCCGCGTCCCGAAGTCCTCGCCCTACCGTGCGCAGAAGCGCTGCCCGGCTCTCACCCATTTTTATCGCAACGAAAGCCATACTGTTTCTCGGCCAGGATACCAGGATTGTTGCCGGGTTGGGATGCCTTGAGCAGGAGCTTTATCCGATGATCGTTCGATCGGCTCTTTCCGATCGTCATCAGCGAAACGACATCCTTTTCGCTTACTTGTGTCAAGCCAATCTCACCGGCTGCACTGCGTCCAGCCCAGCCTGCATCGCGTGATTTTTGTGGGGCCAGAGCGCAATTTCAACGGACCTTTTCAGGGAGCGTTTAGCAACCTGACAAGGACGGGATAAACGATCTCGGTTCGCTGATTCTGGTTTGCGGGATCAATCATGTCGTGCTCGATCTGCATCGACTTTGGAAAGTCGACCGAGGCGAATTTGAACAGACCCTTGCTGCGCCAGAGACCAATCAATAGCCACGCCACAGAGTCACTGACAGCTTCATCGCTCTTGGAGGTGACCATCACCACGTCTTGTACCTTGGGCGCTCGATCAACTGCTCCGGCAAAGGTTGCTACGCTCAGACGCAGGAGTTGGCCCAGAGCCCGCGAAGAAAAGCCAGGATAAGTATGTTCCGGAGCATTTGGATCAACGCTGTACCAGTCTGTGCGGATATCCGGCAGCAGCGGAAGCAACAACGCCATGGCTTTCTGCAAACGCGTTCCCTCCCGCCTCGTGAACCCCAATGCCGGCGCGATTAAGACTGCCCGAGTGACTTCACTCCGATTTTGTGCGATCCAGGCTGCCAGCGTTCCGCCGGCCGAAAGTCCGCAAACATAGACCTTCTGTCCGAGGCCGCAGGCTATGTCCACACTCGAGTCCGCGCAATCCCGGAGCTCTTCGGCTTTGAGCGGCGAGAGATTTTCAACCTTGCGGTCCGCGATGCCGTGGCGCGGCAATCGGAGGATCAGAACGTTATCTCCCATATCGAAAAAAGTTTGACCCAGTTCACGAAACTGTTGCGGGCAGTTTGTTAAGCCATGGAAAAAAACGATCGCTCTCTCCGTCCGCGCTCCGTGCGTCAACAAAATCGAACGGCAAACAGGACTAAGGTCTGCTCCCTCCATTTTCTGAAGCTCTCGGAACCGATTGACGGCCGCCGCATAGTCGGACGCGGGATCCGGGCGACTCGGAAGACTTTCGTAAGCCGCGTGAAGCAAAAGTTCGAAGCCGAGGTACAAAAGTCCACCAGCAACGACGAGCGCTACTAACAGCACGAACACCGGCCGAGCCAGCTTCACCACAAATCTTCCAGCCGCGTTCCAAAGATTCTTCACAGAAGGCAGAGTAGCATAGGCTTCCAGCCTGTAACCGAACGGGATCGCAACGAAAAGAATTGGTTTATTTCGGGCACAGGCCGGTAATAAACTCGCTACCATGCAAAGCGAACAGCGCGCGACCTTGGCGACGTTGGTTGCGCTCCTCCTTGGTTTCGGGCTCATGCAGATGGGCAATACCTTGCAGGGGACGCTCTTGAGTGTTCGGGGTCAGATCGAGAGCTTCTCACCTGCGCAAATTGGTGCGGTCGGCGCGGGCTTGTGGGTCGGTATCGTGATTGGATCGCTCTATAGCGGAAAACTGATTTTACGCGTCGGTCATATCCGGGCCTTCCTGGCTCTTGGAGCGATCGCCTCAACCGCTCCGCTCCTCCACTTGCTTGTTTTGGATCCGATCGCCTGGATGGCGGCTCGTGCCTTAACCGGGTTCTGTTTTGCCGGGTTGTTCATAGTCGTCGAGAGCTGGCTCAACAGTGCCGCAACAGGTGAAACCCGGGGACAGATCCTAAGCGTCTACGCCATGACCGGTCTGCTAGCCGGAATCATCGGACAGCTGCTTCTGTCGGCGACAGACACGACCGGTTTCAAACCGTTCTGCATAGTGGCAATCATCATCGCACTGGCCCTGGTACCGATCGCTCTCACGAAGGCGGTGGCCCCCACTCATGAAGGCGGGGGTGCCCGGATCAACCTTATCGGGTTGTATCGACAGTCGCCATTCGGACTCGTGGCCGCGTCCCTGTGCGGGGTGACCACCAGCGCGTTTTTCACCCTGGGCCCGATCTTAGCGCAGCGGCGGGGACTCGACACCGGCGGGATCGCGGTTTTCATGGCGAGCGGCACGCTCGGTGGGTTCCTGATGGCTTGGCCGCTTGGCTGGCTCTCAGACCGCCTCGACCGGCGCTTGGTCATCATCGGGGCGGCGATCACGGCCGCCGTGACTCTGGGAGTCATGATCGCGCTTGTACCGGATGAGGCCACTCGCTGGCTCCTTTACCTTTGCGCCGCCATTTTCGGGGGAACGATCATCCCGACCTACAGCGTCGTGATGGCCCATGTGAACGACGCCGTCGGCGAGGGCGAGTTTGTGGCCGCTTCGGGCGGCCTGCTGATCATGCAGGGCGTCGGCGCGGTGGCTGGGCCTTTGATCGCGGGATTCGCCATGTCGGCTTCCGAACTGGGTTTCGCCTATACGGTAATTGCAACGCAGCTCCTGATGGCCGCTTTCGGGTTGTATCGCCTGAGGTGCCGGGCGGCCCCGCCCGAGTTGCACAAAGGAAATTTTGTCATCGAGCCATCCGTACCGGTTGGAACCGCGCTTTCGTCGGCACATTCTCAACGCATCGATCCTGGAGCATAGCCTCACAGGGAGGATGCCTGTGGTGGCGGATGCGCGTATGCACCCACCGGGCGGAGCCTCTACCCATAGGTCCTATGAGTCCTATGTGTCCTAGAGGTCCTATGGGTAGGCGGGACGTTTGCAGTGCTACTTTGCTCTTGATATTTCATTCGGATGCTGAGAAGGCTTGCCAGATGAAGATCGGAAAGCCTGTGATCGCGGTCTTCGATACCAAACCCTACGACCGCGACTATCTTAGTCGCGCCAAAGGAGCGGCAGAACTTGACTGGCATTTTCACGACTTCCGTTTGGAGGCCGAAACCGCTTTCGCAGCAAAGGGCGCGCAGGCGGTCTGCGTGTTTGTTAACGATGCAGTAAACGCCGAAGTCCTCGAACGTCTGGCAAATGGGGGTACCCGGTTGGTCGCGCTGCGTTGTGCGGGATTTAACAACGTGGATTTGAAGGCAGCCAAAAAACTGGATCTCTCCGTGACACGTGTACCCAGCTATTCGCCTCATGCGGTGGCCGAGCATACCATCGCCCTCATACTCGCTTTGAACCGCAAAATCCATCGCGCATTCAACCGTGTCCGGGAATTTAATTTCTCACTCAACGGCTTGGTGGGCTTTGATTTGTGTGGAAAGACGGCTGGCGTTTTGGGCACTGGCAAGACCGGCCGCATCGTGGCCGAAATACTTCGCGGATTCGGAATGCGGGTCCTCGCTTCGGATCCTTACCCGAACCAGGAATGGGCTGCCCAAAATGTCATTGAATATGTAGAAACGAAAACCCTTGCGCAAGAAAGCGACCTCATTACGCTGCATGCCCCTTTGACGCCCGAGACTGATCGTATCGTCAATAGTGAGACTTTAGCCCTGATGAAACCTGGGGTCATCCTCATTAACGTCAGCCGCGGCCGTCTTATTCATACGAAAGCCCTGATCAACGCTTTGAAGACCGGACACGTCGGCGGTGTCGCGCTGGATGTCTATGAGGAAGAAGAAGGCATCTTCTTTGAGGATCTCTCGGGTGAGGTTTTGCAGGACGACGAACTGGCGCGTTTGCTCACTTTTCCCAATGTCCTGGTGACGGCGCATCAGGCCTTTCTAACGCGTGAAGCGCTCAACGAAATAGCCCGCGTCACCGTCGAGAACGTGCGACGGTTTACCAGCAGAGAACCGTTCCTCGAGGGAACCGTTCTCTAGCTGACGATCTCCTAGTACAGGCAGCCAGTAGAAGTCAAAAACCCTCTTATTGCATGAAAGATGCCCCCCAAAACTCCACTGGACCTGGCGACTCCCGTGGACTGCGTACCGGCCTCGAGGTAGAAGACATCAAGCAGTCGTTTCTTGACAGTCTCTTTTACGGCCTCGGACGGGTGCCGTTGGTTGCTACCCGCAACGACCTCTATACCGCCCTGGCGCTGGCCGTACGCGACAGGGTATTCCGTCATGGCGTACACACAATTGAAACCCACGAAGAACAACAGGCCAGAAGGGTCGCCTACCTCTCCGCGGAATATCTTCCGGGGCCGCACCTCGGGCTCAACCTATTGAGTCTCGGTATTACCGAGCAGACCAGGCAAGCCTTGTCCCAACTGGGATATGATCTGGAAGATTTAATCGAACAAGAGGAAGAACCCGGTCTGGGCAACGGGGGACTTGGCCGGCTAGCAGCCTGCTACATGGATTCTTTAGCGTCACTACAGGTCCCGGCGGTCGGCTACGGCATTCGGTACGAATTCGGGATCTTTGAACAGTCCATCCGGGATGGTTGGCAGGTGGAAAGGACCGACAAATGGCTGCGATACGGCAATCCCTGGGAAGTCGTTCGCCCCGAAATCTTCCATGCGGTGAAATTTGGCGGGTACACGGAGCGGTGGACGGACGAGAAGGGTCGTTACCGCGTGAGATGGGTGCCAGACAATGTGGTCAAAGGAGAAGCGTACGACACGCCGATTCTTGGTTACCGGGTCGGTACGTCGAATTTGCTTCGGCTTTGGAAGGCTGAGGCGGTCGAGTCCTTCGATTTCGCCGCCTACAATCAGGGCGACTATTATCGGGCGGTCGAAGAGAAAATGAGCTCCGAGAACATCACGAAGGTCCTCTATCCTAACGATGAACTCGTCCAGGGAAAAATTCTGCGTCTCCAACAGCAATTCTTCTTTGTCTCCTGTTCCCTGCAGGATTTACTCCGAGTCCACCAAGCTCGAGGTGGCCGGCCGGAAAACTTCCATGAAAAAAACGCAGTCCAGTTGAATGACACGCACCCCGCGGTCGCGGTTGCTGAGCTGATGCGATTGCTGGTGGATGAACACGAGCTTGCCTGGGACACGGCCTGGCAGGTGACGAGCCAGGCGATTGCCTATACCAATCATACCTTGCTCCCGGAAGCTTTGGAGAAGTGGCCAGTTGAAATTTTTGGCCGCTTGCTGCCCCGGCACCTGGAGATAGTCTACGAGATCAATCATCGCTTCCTCGAAGAAGTGCGGGCAAAGTTCCCCGGGGATGACCAGCGGCTCGCCCGGATGTCACTGATCGATGAGAGCGGTCGGCGCTTTGTACGAATGGCTAACCTGGCTACAGTAGGCAGTCATCGGGTGAACGGCGTCGCCCAACTCCACTCCAACTTGCTCAAGAAAACTGTGCTCGCGGATTTTGCGACGCTCTGGCCGGAGAAATTCTGCAATGTTACAAATGGGGTTAACCCACGTCGCTTCGTTGCCCTCGGCAATCCGGCGCTGACCAAGCTGATCACCGACCGCATAGGGGATGGCTGGTTGCATGAACTGAGCGAATTGCGAAAGTTGGAACCATTTGCCACCGACCCAGACTTCCAGAGCCGCTGGCGTGAGACTAAGCTGGAGAATAAGGAGAAATTGGCTGAGCTGATCGAGGCTGGAACACGGACACAGATAAACCCTCAGACGATCTATGATATTCTGGTCAAGCGCATCCACGAGTACAAACGTCAGCATCTGTGTGTGTTGCACATTCTCACGCTCTATTTGCGTCTCAAACACGATCTGCAAGCAGATTTTCCTTCCCGCACATTCCTGTTCGGGGGTAAAGCGGCGCCTGGATATTTCATGGCCAAGCTGATTATCAAACTGATCAACGCGGTTTCCACCTTCATCGAAAACGATCCTGCGGTGCGCGACCGGCTTAAGGTAGTTTTCTTTCCCGGTTTCAATGTTAAGTCAGCGCAGCACATTTACCCGGCTGCCGATCTTTCCGAGCAGATCTCGATCGCAGGCAAAGAGGCGTCAGGTACCGGCAACATGAAGTTCGCGTTGAACGGTGCGCTGACCATCGGAACGCTCGACGGCGCCAACGTAGAAATTCGGGAAGAGGTGGGTGAGGATAACTTCTTCCTCTTTGGGCTCAATGTGGAACAGGTGACGGAGCTGAGGTCACAAGGCTACCGGCCGCGCGACTATTACGAAAAGAACTCGATGTTGCGCGAGGTACTGGATTTGATAGGCTCCGGCGCGCTGAGTAACGGCGACAAGGAGCTTTTCCGGCCGATCGTCGACAACCTCCTGGGGTATGATCCGTTTTTTCTGCTAGCTGACTACCAGTCCTACATCGATTGCCAGGGCCAGGTAAGCGCGCTATGGGCCGATCAGCAAAATTGGACTCATAAATCGATCCTTAACGTAGCGCGGATGGGCAAATTTTCCGCCGACCGCTCAATCGACGATTATTGCGAGCGGATCTGGCAGGTCAAACCCGTTCACGTCCACGTCGGCTGACCGACCGCTGGCCAAAATCAAACGCATGAACATAACTTCTCTAGGCGAAGCTCGTTTTCCTTCGCCCCTGCGGCACGCCGTCAGTGACCAGGCTCGAATTCCTGCGGATATCGTACGCGACCCGGCTGTGCCTGCGCGGGCTGATCTGCTGTTCGAACTCGCTGGGCCGCGAGCAAAGTTGTTCTTTGACCCCGCACACACCCGCGCCGGGATCGTGACCTGCGGCGGCTTATGTCCGGGCCTGAACAATGTGATCCGCGCGCTTTTCTTTGAGCTCCATCATACCTATGGAGTAGCGGAAGTGCTTGGCTTTCGTGGCGGTTATCAGGGTCTTGATCCTGCGCGTAGTCCCGAACCGGTCGTCCTCACGGCCGCGTTTGTGGATCGGATTCACCATCATGGCGGAACGATACTTGGGACTTCGCGCGGTCCCGTGGACATGGCCGCCGCAGTGGACAATCTAATCCGGCGCAACGTGCAGATCTTGTTTACTGTGGGCGGCGACGGCACCCAGCGCGGCGGGAACGAACTGTTTCAGCAATCCAAGGAGCGCGGACACGCCCTTTCGGTCGTAGGGATTCCGAAGACGATCGACAATGATGTGGCGTTTGTGGCGCGCACTTTCGGCTACCTCACGGCGGTTGAGGAAGCCGTCAAAGTCCTCGACTGCGCGCACACTGAAGCGCGCAGCGTCCACAACGGCTTGGCGCTGGTGAAACTCATGGGGCGGCACGCCGGGTTCATCGCGGCCGGAGCCACTCTGGCCAACCAGGATGTGAATTTCACTTTGATCCCGGAAGTACCGTTCAAGCTGGATGGGAAGAATGGATTTCTCCCGGCATTGAAAGCTCGGATTCAAAACCGGGCGCACGCGGTGGTTGCAGTGGCCGAAGGGGCCGGCCAGGAGTTGTTCCAAGATTCGTCGATCGACCGGGATCCTTCCGGCAACATCAAGTTGAAAGACATCGGCCTGTTTCTTCGCGAACGAATCGAGGCCTACTTTCGGGAGGCGAACATTCCGATCGCCATGCGGTACTTCGACCCGAGCTACTCGATTCGGAGCAATCCAGCTAATGCTGCTGATGCTGTCCTCTGTGATCTCTACGCCCGCAACGCCGTGCACGCCGCCATGGCCGGCAAAACCGGCTTGGTTATTGGGCTGTTGCACGATTCATTTATCCATATCCCGATCGAGATGCTAGTCCTGGAAAAGAAGCACATCGACCCCGATGGCACCTGGTGGAACGCAGTTTTGGCAACGACCGGACAACCCGCGCGGTTTGAGTAGGCGAACTTGAGCCTCGCGCAAAGGTACGCAAAGGGACGCAACGGAAGAGGAGATATACAGGGTTGGGCTTAAAGGTCGGGTCCCGTCTTTCAAACATGGGATGCTGTTTCTTCAGCTCATGTGCCAGAACGACTTCATAAACATGTTCATACATTCCGGGACCAATTGCTGAATCCACCAAGAATAAACCTATATACAGCCTCAAATCCTTTTTCCTTAGCGTGCCTTTGCGTACCTTTGCGCGAGGCCTCTTCAAGATACGGCGAGCCGGACTACGCTTACGGGGAAACCCTAAGAGTCCGCAGCCATCTTTGCATCATATTGGCCTCGATCTGTACCGGATGAGTGCGACTCTCCGACGAGGATGCAGGGCCGCTCGCAACGAGCCTTTGTGAACCACTGGCTATCGTACGTCCGGCCGGGTTTTGCAGCGTATAATCAAAAGCGAGCCAGGGCGCCCTATTAGCTGAAACCACTTTGAGTCCTTGGGGTCCGGATGTGCGCCGGCCGGCGAGGTCGATGTCGGTGTATCGCAGCTTTAGCGTATGGCCGGGAAATCGCCTAGCCATCACAGGTCTGAGCGCGCTGATTACGTCTCGAGTAAAGATCGTCGACGAATGTTGAAAGTCTCGATTGTTGATCCGAAAGTCGGTAAGTCTTCCTGGATCAACATAATCAACTGTCACCACGGCCGGGGCCGAAGGTGCAGAAGCGGCGGAAGGGGAGACAGCGCGATCGCTTGCGGTAGTACAGCCGAAGCTGCCAATGACAACTCCGATCGCGCAGATCGCGCAAAATGTTGGTTTCATAGCCATTTGGCTGTCCACGGAGAAATGGCCCACAAATCAGCGGAATAGTACAAAGTGCCCCAGCGAAGCAAGGAATAAGTAAGCCTGCATCGCTCACAAATCTTCAGAGATTTATGAGCGATGCAGGCTAAGGGCGTGATTTTTGGGGGCTAGTAGAGGATAATTTTGCATCGATGGGCATTTTGATTTCCGATTTCGACGGCACAGTGACGCGGTATGATTTTTTCGACCGGGTCCGCAAACGTTGGCCGTTCCCCCCGAAAGACGATCCTTGGGAAAAATTTGTCGCTGGCGAGATAACGCATTTTCAAGCGTTGGCCGAGATTTTTGCATCTATCCGTACCACCGAAGCAGATCTGCTGGAGTTGGCCGACTCGATGGAGTTGGACGCCAGCTTTGCGAAATCCGCTCGGGCTTTGCAGGAGCGCGGCTGGGAAATCGTGATCGCTTCCGCCGGATGTCATTGGTATATTGATTTTTTGCTTAAGAGAGCCGGAGTCTCGGTTTTGGTACATGCTAACCCGGGAGTCTTCGATCCGGAACGCGGTCTGCAAATGTCGCTCCCCGAGCGTTCACCCTTTTTCAGTGCGACAAAGGGAGTGAACAAGGCGGCAATCGTGCAGGATGCGCTTAAGCGGTCGGATCGCGTGGCCTTCGCTGGGGATGGGCGACCGGATCTGAGGCCTGCGCTGCTGGTGCCGCCCCAGTTGCGTTTCGCCCGCGGCTGGCTGGCTGAAGCCTTGAGTGAACGTGGCGAGCAATTCCATCCATTTGAGCGCTGGTCACAGATTGCGGATCAACTTCAGAACTCCGCATGCTGATCCCGAAGCAAACCGCGATCCCTGCGCTGGTCCGCGTGAAACCGGGAGCTCTGGATCGAATGGGCATTTACGCGGAACGCAACGAGTTTATGCGGGTTGTTCTTTATTTCAGCCAGGATCTGGACCACGGACTGATGGCGCGTCTGATCGCTTCGTTCCGATCCCGAAATATCCAAATTATGCAACAGACACCGGTAGAATCCATCGGTTTCGAAACGACGACCGAACTGTTCCGCCAGTCTCCAAGAAACGCTGATGCTATCATTGGATTTGGCGGAGGCAAAGCCCTCGATGTCGCCAAATACATCGCATTCCTCAGCCGGCTTCCCTATCTCTCCATGCCGACGTCGCTTTCAAACGACGGCTTTTGCAGCCCCCAGTCCAGCCTCACCGTCGGCGACCGCCGGCACTCGCTGCCGTCGGCTATGCCATTCGGTGTCATTCTCGACACAGCCGTTTGCGTAAACGCTCCGGAATTTCTCTGGCATTCCGGGGTCGGTGATCTCGTTTCGAAGTTCACTGCGGTGACCGACTGGAAAATGGCCTTCCATGCGATGGGAACTCCGGTTGACGACTTTGCCGCCTTGCTCTCCGACGCGAGTGTGTACCAATTTTTGGCTCGGCCCACGCGTGACCTTGAGGGCATGAGGTTGCTTGGTACAGCATTACTATTGAACGGCATTTCCATGTCGATCTGCGGTTCCTCACGGCCGGCCAGTGGTAGCGAACATCTCATTTCGCATGCGCTGGATAGCGTGAGCAAGCGGCCACGACTTCACGGGCTCCAGGTAGGCGTGGCCACCTATCTGATTAGTCTTCTGCAAGGTCAGAACTCCGAACGCATTGCTGCCCTATTCGATACCACCGGGTTCTGGCGCGTGATCGCGAGCGACCCGTTTGACCGTGCCGAATGGCTGGATGCGGCTCGCCTTGCGCCATCGATCAAGTCAGACTTTTATACCGTCCTATCCTCCCGCGACTGCCTGCCCGAAATAGAGAGCGCTCTTTATTCAGACTCGAACCTGCAACAGTGCTTCCGGTAGACGCATCGCGCGAAGGTACGCAAAGGCACCTGTCGTTCCGCCATGAGGTTCTGTTTCTTAAGCTCGTGAGCAAGGATCACTTCATAAACATGTTCATACAATCCCGGACCAACCGCGGAATGCACACGAAAGGCTGAATCTAAAATCACCTTCGAAAGAAAATTTAAGTCCATATGTAAATACAATATATAAATATGTTATTATATTTCAAATCCTTTTTCCTTAGCGTGCCTTTGCGTGCCTTCGCGCGATGCTCCTTCTTAAGACGCGACGAGCCAAATCCCGGCCAGAGCCGCCAGAATGATCCCGTACACGAGCGTCGGGATGAAGGTCTTCTTCAAAATGGCACCCTCCTGGTCTTTCAGACCCAGGACCGCACATACGGCGACGATGTTGTGAACGGCAACCATATTGCCCATGGCGGCCCCGACTGTTTGCAGGGCCAGCATCGTGGTTGCAGATATCCCCAGGTCTTGCGCAATCCTCAGCTGAATTGGTCCGAAGGTGAGGTTTGAGATGGTGTTTGAACCCGAGAAGAAACTGCCAAGAGCCCCGAGAAATCCGGCGAAGTAAATCCACAAATCGCCGGTCCCGCCCGCCAGCGCATCACCCAGAATTCTGGTGGAGGCCCGCTCTCCGTCGATCGTGAGCAGCTGAACAAAAATCAGAGCCCCAAAAAGGGCGATCACCGGATTCCGGAGGCGTGCCAAGGTTTCTTTTGCGACCTGTCCGAAAATGGCCGCCGGGCAGCGATAAAGCATCAGGGCCAGCACGGCTGCGACAAAGAATGGAAGGATGAACGGTACGTACAAAAGCGCATATGACCAGTGGAGGTCTTCGCCAAGAATTTTCCGCAACTGAAAGACGAGCGATGGACTAAGGGAAAATAGCCCAAGTCGGCCAAACGGGATCACCACCCAGTCCGTCTCTGAGGTCAGCAGTTGTCGTAATCCGAGAAAAGGAATTCGGGTCAGGAGCAGAATTCCGACAGTCGCAAGCAATGGAGTCAATGCTCGGAGGACATCGCCGGTACGTAGAACACTTGCGTCGGAAGTTTGCGCGCTAGCCAATTGGGAACTCGGCGCCGGCGGACTTACGGTCTTCGCCTCGTCCTTCGTGAGTCCGATGCCGCGTTGCGCCAGAAAAATCGTCGTTAACAACCCGATCATACCGCCGACTACGGATGGAAATTCATAGTTGAACGTTGCCACGAGAGCCATCGGTACAACACTGGCCAGGATGGCAAGCTCCACAAAAAGCAGGTTGCGTCGGATCTCTTTCCAATCGAGAACAAAACGGAGCCCGATCACCGGGATAATCAGCGCGGCGACACTATGCATCAGCGCAGCTTTCAGACCGATCCTGAGTAGCTGCGACTCAGCCAATCCGAGCGCACCCAAACCGAACCAGGTTGGCGTCCCAACGGCTCCGAACGAAGTCGGAACCGCGTTCATAACGATGCAGAGAACGGCAACACGCAGCGGCGGAAATCCGAGTCCGACAAGTATGGGAGCGGCCAAGGCAGCGGGAGTGCCGAACCCGCTGGCGCCCTCGATCAGAAAAACGAATGACCAGCCCACAATCATCAATTGTGCGACCGGATTGCGCGATACGCCGTCAAGCCATAGCCTTAGCGTCTCCATGGCGCCAGAGCGTTCCAGCGCGACAAAGAAAAAGATGGCGCCGAAAACAATCGAAATCGGCGTGAGCGCTTGTAACAGTCCGTTCACCACGGCCGCGTGAGCGAGGTTCAGACTCGTCTTAAAGAACCAAATCCGGACCAGATAAGTCATGAGAGCCGCGAGCGCAAAAGCGATCGTGGACGGAAGTCCGTTCTTCTTCGTCATGACGAAGATCAGAAACGCGATTGGAAGCGCGGCAAAAAAAAGATCCATCAGTTCGCCAGAAAATCCGCTGCGTTAGTCAGCTCGTGGTCCCAAGGAGCCTTCTATGACCCCCATTTCTTAGCCCCCAGACCTCGCTGACGGCAAGCAAACGTATCGGCGATTCGGCGATTCGATCTATAGGACCTATAGGACCTATATGACCCATAGGACCTATACACCCCTCCGCCGCCACGCCTCGGACGGAGCCTCGCCCTACCAACTTTGCCCGATCCCTACCACCAACGAGCTTGACCTCCGATCCTCCGTCTACTACGAAAAAGCGAGAGGGAAGCGTACGCTAGGAAAGCGGAAAAGATCATGGACCAAACTTCGAGCCCTTCAGTCGAACTCCCTTCAAGCAGTTCCCTCAGCGTCAGCGACCCGCACGCCCTGCAGGCCGATGATGTGTTAAGCAAGTTACGAAGCCAAGCTAACGGACTTTCCGCCAGCGAGGCCACCAACCGTTTACAAACCGTCGGTCCAAACCGGCTTCCGGCTCCGCCGAAAGAAGGGTTGTTGAAACGATTTTTCAAGCACTTCAATGACATTCTGATTTACATCCTTCTCTTTGCCGGCGTCGCAAAGGCGTTTCTAGGCCACTGGGTCGACGCGGGGGTGATCTTCGCCGTGGCGATTATCAACGCCGTCGTTGGCTTCATCCAGGAAGGCAGAGCCGAGGAGGCTCTTGAGGGCATACGCAAAATGCTCTCGTTGCGTGCGCATACGCGACGCGAAGGCGAATGGCTTGAGCTTGACGCGGCAGAACTCGTCCCCGGCGACATCGTGCGGCTTCGCTCGGGCGACCGTGTCCCAGCCGACGTTCGGCTCATCGACGCGGTCAATCTTCGCATTGAAGAATCCGCCCTCACCGGAGAATCCGTACCCGCGGAAAAAGGAGCAGAGCCGGTGGATGCTAAAGCCGGGATCGGTGACCGGCGCAGCATGGCCTATTCCGGTACGCTCGTAGCGGCTGGTCGGGGGATGGGTGTCGTCACTGCAACCGCAGCGGCTACCGAGTTGGGCCGGATCAGCCGGATGATGGCCGAAGTGGAAAGCTTGGCGACACCGCTGACAAGGCAGATGGCCGCTTTCGGCAAGGTGTTGTCCGTCGTTATCATCGTAATGGCTGGCGTGATGTTTCTGATCGGCTGGTTGCTCTACGGCTTTGGCCTTGACGAGCTTTTTTCGGCGGCCGTCGGCTTTGCCGTGGCTGCGATTCCCGAAGGTTTGCCTGCAATCATGACAATCACTCTGGCGATCGGTGTAAAGCGCATGGTCGAGCGCAATGCGATCACTCGCAAGCTTACGGCTGTGGAAACGCTGGGTTCGGTTACGGTCGTTTGCTCGGATAAAACTGGCACTCTCACCCGCAATGAAATGACTGTCCGGCATCTGGTGACCAGAGCAGGTCAATATGATGTGGAGGGCATCGGCTACGCCCCCAAGGGCCGAATCTCGCGCGAGGGCAACGATGCTTCGCCAACGGCCAACCCGGACCTGCACGCATTGGTCGAGGTTATGGCCGTTTGTAACGATTCCGAGATCGCCCTCGAGGAGGGTCAGTGGAAAGTGATTGGGGAACCCACCGAGGGCGCTTTGCGTACCCTTGGCCGGAAAGCAAACTTCGACCAGGCCGACTACCAGCGACTGGCTGTCATCCCGTTCGAGTCGGAAAACAAGTTCATGGCCACGCTCAACCAGGTGCCGGAAAATCGGCTACGCATTTTGCTCAAGGGAGCACCCGACCGGTTGCTCAACCGCTGCACCCTTGAACGTGCCGCAAATGGTGAGCCGGAGTCGCTTGACCGCGGGTTTTGGGACCCGCAGATCGATGCACTTGGTGGTCAGGGACTGCGGGTGCTTGCCGCCGCCAGTCGCGAGGTTAACGAGAATAAGAAAGATCTCACAATCAAGGACCTCGATACGGACATGGTCTTCCTTGGACTTGTGGGCATCATCGATCCTCCGCGTCCGGAGGCAATCGAAGCGATCGCAGCCTGCAGGCAGGCAGGTATTCGCGTCAAGATGATCACGGGTGACCACGCCGGGACTGCGACCGCAATCGGGCGCGAGATGGGTATTACCGAAAACCCTAAAGCTGTCACTGGTGCCGAACTCGAGGCTGCTTCTGACGAGGACTTGCGCGGCGTGGTCCACGACAGCGACATCTTTGCCCGTACCAGCCCGGAGCACAAACTGCGACTGGTGCAAGCACTGCAGGCCAACAACGAGGTGGTGGCCATGACAGGCGATGGGGTAAACGATGCGCCGGCTCTCAAGCGGGCTGACGTCGGTGTTGCGATGGGCATCAAAGGCACTGAGGCGACCAAAGAGGCCGCTGACATCGTGCTGGCCGACGACAATTTTGCTTCGATCGAGCGCGCTGTCGAGGAGGGGCGTACCATCTATGACAATCTGCAGAAAGCGATCCTTTTCATTTTGCCAACGAATGGGGCCCAAGCGCTCGTGATTCTTGTTGCGGTCCTCCTAGGCCTCGACCTGCCGTTGTCGCCCGTGCAGATCTTGTGGGCCAACATGGTTACCGCGGTAACGCTGTCACTTGCGCTGGCATACGAGCCCTCAGAACCGGGATTGATGCGTCGGCCGCCGCGACGACCCGGAGCTCCGATTCTGGGGCAATTTGCTCTCTGGCGGATTGCCTTTGTATCGGTACTCATCGGCGGGGCGACCATAACCGTTTTTCGGTTTGAAGAACACCGTGGTTATCCAATCGCAATGGCCCAGACAATGGCGGTGAACACCCTCGTGCTCGGTCAGGTGTTTTACTTGTTCAACAGCCGGTTCATGCGGGAAACGAGTTTGCGGCTTGACTTGCTGTTCACCAACAGAGTCGTCTGGATTGCGATCGGCGTGCTGGCCGTACTGCAACTTTTGTTTGTCTATGTGCCGTTGCTGAATTTGTGGTTTCACTCAGCGCCAATCCCTGCGCGTGACTGGTTTCTCCCGATTGGCATTGGTTTCGCCATCTTTTTGGCGGTCGAGGCGGAGAAGGCGCTGCTCCAGAAAAAGAAGCCTTCGACTAACGCAGAAGCTGGGGGTCAGATCGCACAGAGCGGCGCTTAAAGGAATAATCACTCGATTACGCTAGGAGCATTCGGATTTACCGCGAAGCGGTCAAAGATCATAGCCCAGGCCTTCAGGCCCATAAGCGCTAACTTAATCGCGGTTTGTCTTCCTTGTCCCGGAGGGACTGCACGATAGTAGCCCGACTCCGCAAAGCCTACGTCGCGACCGCAGAAGATGGTTGCGCAAACCTCTGGCTATCGGGCGCGCCGTAGTCTGCGAAGGCGGCCTGGCACGAAGTGCCAGGAATACGTAAGAGAAAGGAGCCCGTCCCGGAGGGACGGTGTGATTATGTCTTCGCGCGTTAGTCTACAAAGATCGTGTTGGCATGTGCTAAGTTCCGTGACGTAGTCGACAGCAGCTCCTACCCAATCATCTTGTCCCTCCGGGACGGATCGCCTCTTTTTACGCCATTCCAGGCACTTCGTGCCTGGCTACTCTCATGAGTCCCTCCGGGACAACAAGTCGCCGGGCGATAAAAATTAAGTTAGCGCTTATGGCCTTCAGGCCTGGGTCAGCAACACCCACGGGAAGCGCGCATTCCGGGCTCTACGCTTCTATGATAACCAGCAGCGAAGCGGCATTTCAGTATCAGTGAGGCGCTCAACTTTCCTTCCTTCACGGCGCTTTCCTTCCTTCACGGCGCTTTCGGCGTTCCCGGCGTTTCCTCAAAAGCGATCAGTTCCAATCGCTGGTTGGCTTCGGGATTGCGTGGCGAGGGCCCTGCGACCAGCAGCACCTGTTTGCAGGGCAAACCCAGTTCTGATAGTAAACGCGCTGCATAGTCGCGCCACTCCAGAGGCTCCTCCTCTAGGTCCACCGGGTGCACCCCGTATGAAAATGCCAATCCCTGCATGACGGCAGGCTCGGGGCCGGCTGCAATGATCCAAACCGCCGCTCTCCACCTGGCTATGGCCCGGGCGGCGATCCCGTCGCTAGTGGGCACCAGCACGGCATCACTCGGCGCGACATCTAGAGCGCGGTCGACAAGCATCGCCTTCGGATTCACGTGGATACCACCCATCTCCCGCTGCAAAGCCAACGATCCCCGAGGACGATGAATCTCAGTAAAGGCGGCAATCTTCGCCAGCATCGTCACAGACTCGCTCGGAAATTGACCTGTCGCAGATTCGCCAGAAAGCATGATACAATCCGTTCCGTCCAGAATGGCATTGGCCACATCAGTAGCTTCTGCTCGAGTCGGCAGCCGACTCGAAGTCATCGACTCCAGCATCTGCGTGGCTGTGATCACCGGTTTACCCGCCAGATTCGCCTTGGCGATGAGCTTCTTTTGTAGAATCGCCATCTCCTCAATCGGCACCTCCACGCCGAGGTCCCCGCGCGCCACCATGATGCCATCCGCGGCTGCCAGGATTTCGTCAAAATGCTCGATGGATTCGTAGCGTTCGATCTTGGCTATCAGGAAAGGGGTTTTGCCTAAAGCAGCAGCCGCAGCCCGCACCATCTCGATGTCGGCTCCACTTTCCACGAACGACTGGCTGATGGCATCGACGCCGCAGCTCAGGGCGAACTTGAGGCATTTGCGGTCGTGATCCGTAAAGGCGGAGATGCCAAGGTTAATGCGTGGAAGATTGAGGCCCTTGCGTGAGCGAAGTTCGCCCCCGACAGCAACAGTGCAACGCACCTCCGAGCCGTCGACATGGTCGACTAGCAACTGCACCAGTCCGTCGTTCAAAAACAGGCGATCACCAGGTTTTACCACGCGGGGGAGCGGTTCGAAGCTCATTGAGACCCTTTGGGCATCGCCCGTGATGTTTTCGCTGGTCAGTGTAAAAGAATCACCGGCTACGAGGTGGATGGGATCGGGGTCGATGGTTCCCAGCCTCATTTTCGGTCCCGGGAGGTCCGCCATGATTGCGACGCGACGCCCGGTGACCCGGGAAGCCGTTCGGATCCGAACGATGACCTCCGCATGTTGGTCAAAACTTCCATGTGAAAAATTGAGTCGGGCAATATTCATGCCGGCTCGGATTAGGCGTTCCAACATTTCCGGCGATTTCGACGCTGGGCCAATGGTCGCAACGATCTTGGTCTTCTGTGCGGGTAGTTTCATTTTTCCTCCCCTGAAAGGGGACAATATCTTAGCCCAGGGTTTTAACCCTGGGTAGCCGACATCCAAGAATCCGCCCTGAGTCAATTTCCTTGGCGGACAAACCGCCTCTTCTGTAATTGTTGTCGTCGAATTTCGTTTGCCCGCGGATTCCGCTTATTAACTGCTGTGCGCTCCTCTGTTGCTACAATCCTTTCTCTTTTGACGTGGTCGATGTCCAGTCTCGCCGCGGTTAATTTCAATGGTACGTGGTCTCTTGACCTCAAAGCGTCGGACTCGCCTGAGCAGATGATGAAGCGAATGGGAGTTCCTTGGATCGAGCGAAAACTTGCGGCTTCGACGAAACTTGAGGCGACCTATCACCAGACTGAGCACCTTCTGACTGTCACAACCCGTGGACCGGGATTTTCACGGGTTGAAACGTTCTATTTGGATGGACGTGTCGAGGAGAAGAACGAGAAGCGGACCGGCCCTTACACAATCAGAACCGCCTGGTCCAAAGATCGCAAACAGCTAATATCGACGAGCAATTTCAGAATAAGGAATGGGAAGAATGCGGAACTGATCGTCGCGCGGAAGCTGACGAAAGGTGGGGAGACTTTGGTGCTCACACAGACTTTGAAAATCTCGGGAGAACCGGATGAACCCCCGGTTGATCGGGTGTGGCAGAAAAGATCGGATTCCTAGCCCGCGATGTAGGCGAACCGTCTACGGTTTGCTCAGTTCTCAGAAGCGCAAAGCGAGACGCTTCGCCTACCAGGCGACGTATACCCTGAAAACTTCGTCCTGATTCTTTTAGCGAAACCCCGGTCTTGCATCGTTGTTCCAAATACTTGAGGCTTATGTTCGGATGAAGAAGATCGAGGCGATCGTTAGACCGTTTAAGGTGGATGAAGTAAAGGATGCCTTGACCGAGGCCGGTATCGAGGGGATGACCCTCACGGAAGTCAAAGGGTTTGGCCGTCAGCAAGGGCATCCGGCGAACTACTCGGGGAGCGAGTACGACCGCCCTTTTATGCCCAAAGTGAAATTTGAAATTGTGACTTCGGACGGTCGGGTTCAGAAAGCGGTAGATGCGATCCTCCGTGCGGCCCGTACAAAAAAGATCGGCGACGGAAGAATTTTTATCGTCTCGATTGATCAAGTGATTCGCATTCGGACGATGGAAAAAGGCGAACAAGCTATCTAGCTTTCATTGAGGTTAGGCCTGACCTTCGAGTCAGCCGCTGCGCGCACGCGGACTTCGCTGGAATTGACCTTTCGATCAACCGATGGCTGCTCTGCTTCAATCAGGCGGCCCGCATTCAGGAGTTCTGCCTCGCTCGACCAGGGCCCGACAAGCTGCAGGCTGGTGACGGGAACTCTCTTATCATTCACTGGAACCGGGATCGCTAGCGCAGGATTTCCGCCGAAATTCACCGCGACGGTGTTTTGCTTATTCAAAATTCGCGCTTCCAAAATGGCTATGTTTCCGATCAATGGAATCGTTGGCGGGAGCGACTGAAAAGTCGGCAGAGCAATGAAATCAACTTTTCGGAATACCCGGCGGAGAGCCTGTCGCCACGCCATTTGCCTCTGTAGAGCGTTCCGATACGATGTCGGGTACAGGACTCTACCCAGAGCGATCACCGCATTGGTCCTCGCGGCCACCCCAATTCTGAGCAAGTATTTTTGGTCGCTGATCCAGGCGCCGGCTGCTGCCACAGTGTTCCCGTCGTTCGTAGCCTGTTCCCACTTCACTTTGAAGGTTTGATCCAATGGGACGACTTGAAATCCTGCTTTGGCGAGGGCTTGATCTACTGCTTTGTCGACTTTAGGGTCGGTGCCGGTGAGATAGAGCCGTCCGATTTTGATGTTTTTGGCGAGAGGTTTTGCGCCGACGGCTGCTCTGTATCGTGCGGCAAACCCTGTTTGCAAAAGGTCCATTCCCTCCACGACGTGAGTGATGTCTTTGGCCAGTGGGCCCACGGTATCGAGATGCTTTGCCTCAACCGGAAATACGCCTTTCAAGGAAACGAGCCCGAACGTCGTTTTCAAACCGACAATCCCGCAACAAGCTGCAGGTACGCGGACGGAGCCGGCGGTATCTGTTCCAAGGGCAACGTCCGCCTCTCCCCTGGCCACAGCGACCGCTGAACCACTTGACGAACCTCCCGGGATTATTGGCCGGGGCCACTTACTAAAAGGGTTCCTCGGAGTTCCGAAGTAATCGTTCAGGCCAGAAGGGGCCACTGCAAATTCACTCAGAGTCGTTTTCCCGACGATCTGCACATTTTGCCGGCGCGAAATAGCCAGGCAGTCCGCATCACGTGAGGCTGGCGGGTTGGTGTCGGCGATGTATTGGGAGCCGGCGGTGGTGACTACACCTTTCACGTCGATGTTATCTTTGATGGCCAGCCTCAACCGCCCACTCTTTTCACTGGGAGGCCAGTAAACAATGAAGGCGCGATCGCGAGTGGCTGGATGAATTGGCAGAATCGAGCAGCTACCCAGAAAGCTTGCCAAAGAGAGTCCCACCAGGGCCAACTGCGGAATGACATAGCGACGGTTTCTCATTCGTTTGATACGATTTTCATAAAGCCGGAATAACGCCGGCAATGTTCCTTGACTGGAATTCAGCAGGTTATATTGCTCCTCAAAGCTCTTGGGAAGCCAGAACGTCAAAGTCTGGGTAGGGCGAGGCCCTGGTAGAGCGACAGCCCGCGGGTAGGGCGAGGACTTCGGCGAGCTCAGTCGAGTCGCTCCGCCCGAGCCGCGGAGCGATCGCGTCGCCGGACCGCGCAGAAATGGGTCCCATAGGTCCTATGGGGAGACGTCACGCGACACGGCTCGGACGCGCCTCGCCCTACCGGGTGGCATCTGGCGATCCGATACTGTGTGCGTAGAGCCTGATGCCAGGAGTCGCGCTGAGCCCGTGGGCGAAGATGCTGAGCAGCACCGTCACGATCAACGCAAGCCGGATCGTAGCCTCGCCTGGCAAATGCGCTTCCTGCTCCAGGTAAACCAGCCCGAGAACGATTGAGGCCAGGCCACGCGGGCCGAACCAGCCCATGAAAACGACACTGGCCAGGTTCAGGCGCGTGCCGATAAGCGCGATCGCCACCGGCAACATTCGCACCACGGTCAGGCTGAGAGCCGCATAGAGTACCACCGCGAGGCTGAACTGTGGCCAAGCTTGCACGGCCACCAAACCGGCACCGAACAGGATAGTCAACAGCATTCCGATGCTCAACAACCGCGTGGCCAGATTTCCGATCGTACCCAGCACGTTCAGGCCGGTGCGGCTTGCATCCGTGAAGAGGAGCAGCACCAGACCGATTTCGGCAAGCCAGGAAAGGACATCCGCGTTAACTCCAATTCTGAGGATCGCCGGCCACGCAGGAAACATCAGCATGCCCGCAACGGTGAATACGATCGGAGCCGTGAGGATCGTCTGCTCCACCCGTTGGTTATGAGCTGCAATACTGCTTCTT
>Ga0213878_10000166_pt1 | contig 28982 bp, 28 predicted proteins | sample VelepicoBEBS_R02_FD_161053 | JGI IMG/M metagenome (GOLD analysis project Ga0213878, IMG submission 161053) | Vellozia epidendroides bulk soil microbial communities from rupestrian grasslands, the National Park of Serra do Cipo, Brazil - BS_R02 | ecosystem: Environmental > Terrestrial > Soil >... | reverse complement strand
GTCCACCTTGTCCCTGCGACAACGGCCTTCCCACGAACAGCCACGCTGTTCATCCCTGTGCTCCAAGCTCAGTCCCCGTAGGGAGGGAGGCATCCATTACATCTCCTTGAGCTGTCGGAATTCGACGCATTGACCGTAGGCGGGGACGTCGAGCGATTCAAGTCGCCGCGCCGCGCGCCCCTCAAGCGAGGGGGTGAGCGCCTACCGATCAACTGCCCAGCGACTCGTAAGCGCGCGCCAGCAGCGTCGCCGACGCATTCAGCGCCGCGCGTTCGGCAATGTCCATGGCCGGCTCGACGCCGCGCAGCGCGCCGTCCGCGCCCACCAGCGCCGGCAGCGACAGCGCGACCCCGCCGGGTTGCACGCGGCTGACTGGCAGCAGCCGGCGCTCGTCGTTGACGATGCAGCCGATCAGCTCGGCTGTCACCAGGCCGATGGCGTGGTTGGTGGCGCCCTTGCGCCGGATGACTTCATAGGCCGCGCGCCGCACCTGGCCGGCCAGCAGTGCCTCGCCCTCGGCCTGCCAGCCGGGCCAGTCGCGCAGCGCCACGCCACCGACGCGCGTGCTGGACCACAGCATCACCGACGAGTCGCCATGCTCGCCGACGACCAGGGCGTGGATGGACTGGGTGGACAGCCCCAGCCGTCCGGCCAGGCGCTCGCGCAGTCGCGCCGTGTCCAGCAACGTGCCGGTGCCGATGACGCGCTCGGGTGGCAGTCCGCTGGCCTCGGCGACGACGCGGGTCAGCACGTCGACCGGGTTGGTCACGACGATGACGATGGCATTCGAGCCCGCCAGCGTCCGGCCGATGCCGGCGGCAATGCGTGCGTTGTCGCGCAGCAGGTCCAGCCGGCTCTCGTCGGGGCGGCCGTTGCGGCCCGCGGCGAGCACGACGATGTCGGCCTCGCGCATCTGCTCCAGCGCCACGGCGCGCACCGCGCAGCGTGGGTAGAAGGCTGCGCCGTCGGCCAGGTCCATGGCCTCCCCCTCGGCGACGTCGCCGCGCTGGTCGTGCAGCCAGAGCTCGCCGGCGTGGCCGGCGAGCAGCGTGGAGAAGGCCACGCTGGTGCCAACCCAGCCGGTGCCGATGATGCCTATGCGTGCTTTCATGGCGTCAGTATTGCCGTTGGCGCGCCGTGCTGTCGATTCGTCGCAAGGCCGACGAGGATGACCGGTTGCCACCTAGCATGCGCGCCAGCTCGATTCAGGAGATGGCGGCATGACGAACGAGGTGCTGGTGGCCCGAGGCCTGCGCAAGGCCTACGGGGACAGGGTGGCCATGCAGGAGGTGAGCCTCACGCTGCGCCCCGGCGAGGTGTTGGGCCTGCTGGGCCCCAACGGTGCCGGCAAGTCGACAACTGTGGGCATGATCTGCGGGCTGACCCCGCCCGACGCCGGCAGCGTGACGCTGTCCGGTGGCGTCAGCCTGGCTTCCGACGAAGCCGGCTACAAGCGCCGCATCGGCCTGGTGCCGCAGGACATCGCGCTCTACGAGGAGCTTCCGGCGCGCATGAACCTGGAGCTGTTCGGCGCTCTCTACGGCATGCCGCCCGCGCTGATCCGGAACCGCGCCGACGAGGTGCTGGCCATGGTGGGCCTGTCAGACCGGGCCAAGGACAGGCCGTCCACGTTCTCCGGCGGCATGAAGCGGCGCCTGAACATCGCCTGCGCGCTGATCCATGACCCCGAGGTCCTCCTGCTGGACGAGCCCACGGCGGGCGTCGACCCGCAGAGCCGCAACGCCATCTTCGACAACCTGGAACGGCTCAAGGCGACTGGCAAGGCGTTGATCTACACGACGCACTACATGGAGGAAGCCGAACGCCTGGCCGACCGCATCGTCATCGTCGACCACGGTCGCGTCGTTGCCAGCGGCACCCAGGCCCAGCTCTACGCGCTGCTGCCGGCCGCGCAGACGCTGCATGTCGAGCTCGCCAGTGAGCCCGACGAAGCGGCGCTCGCCGGCCTGGCCGGTGTGAAACGCGTGGGCCAGCGGCTGGACGCCAGCGTGGCCGACGTCGGCCGCGACACCGGCCCGCTGCTCGCCGCGCTGGTCGCGCGCGGTATCCGGGTGCGTGGCCTGGCGTCGGCACGCGCCACGCTGGAAGACGTCTTCCTTCACCTCACCGGCCGCCAGCTCAGGGACTGACAAGATGCAAGCCCTCATCGCCCTCGTTCGTGCAGAGATCAAGCTGCACTTCTCCAACCGCCGCGCGGTGCTGATGAGCATCGTCGCGCCCATCCTCATCGCCGCCTTCTTCGGCAGCCTGTTCGGCAGCGGCAGCAAGATGGCCGGCATCCCCATCGCTGTCGTCGACCTGGACGACAGCCCGCTGACCCGTAGCGTGGTCGCGGCACTGCGGGCCGAGCCTTCGTTGAAGACCCTGGTCACCGACGAGGCCGACGCGCTGGCCCAGGTGCGCGCCGGCAAGCTGCGCGCCGTGACGGTGTTGCCCCGGGGCCTTGGCGAGCGCGCGGGCGGCGCGATGTTCGGCGGCGCCAAGCCCGAGATCACGCTGCACTACGACCCCTCGCAGACCAGTGCGCTGGCCGTCGTGCGTGGGCTGCTGGCGCAGACGCTGATGCAGGAGGTCAGCCGTGCCACCTTCAGCACGGCAGGGCTGGAGAAGATGCAGCGGCAGGTGCGCGACGCGACCGGCCTGCTCGCCGGCCATCGCGACGACCTCGTGAAGATGTTCGACGCCATTGGCAAGGTGCAGCATGCCGACGCGGCGGCCTCCGCGGCGTCCGTGCCTCAAGCCGGCCTTTCCCTGCCCTACACCACCCGAGAGATCGAGGCGCTGCAGTCCGGCAGCAACGCCGCACCGGTGGCCTACAACAGCTACGCCCATTCCTTTGCCGGCATGGGCGTGCAGTTCATCCTGATGAGCGGCGTCGAGCTGGCGCTTGGTCTGCTGCTGATGCGCCGCCTGGGGTTGTGGAAGCGGCTGCGCGCGGCGCCGCTGTCGCGCAGCCAACTGCTGGGCAGCCGCGTCGCGGCCAGTGCACTGATCTCGCTCATCGTCTTCGCCATCATCTACGCCGTCGCCATCGTCGCCTTTGGCGTGCGCGTGCAGGGCAGCCCGGCGGGTTTCGCGCTGGTGCTGGCCTGCTTCTCGCTGCTGACGGCCAGCTTCGGCCTGCTGGTGGCCGCGCTGGGGCGCACGCCTGAGGCCACGCGCGGCCTGGCCATCCTGGCCACGCTGCTGATGGTCATGCTGGGAGGTGCCTGGGTGCCGGCCTTCATCTTCCCGGAATGGTTGCAGACGCTGTCGCTGGCGGTACCCACGCGTTGGGCCGTCGATGCACTGGACGCGATGACCTGGCGCGGCCAGCCCTTCGCCGCGGCGTTGCTGCCCAGTGCCGTCCTGCTGGGCTTTAGTGCACTGTTCACGGCGGTCGCGATCTGGCGTTTCCGCTGGGAGGAATGAGCAGAGCCTGGCGCACGACTGCGCAGTCGCCATCACCGGGAAGGGAGCATGAGCCAGCACCGCAGTGCCGACGATCGCACCTTGGGCATGGACCGCCCGATCTCGCGCCGGGACTCCTCGACGGCATGGCCCAGGCGGCCGGTGCGGCGGCGGCGCCGTCGGTGGCCGGCAGTGCGCACACGGCCGAACCGTCGCCCGGCGATGCCAGCGCGCCGCCGGCGCGCCAGGGCCTGCGCGGCTTGGACAGCGCGGCGCTGCAGGCCCTGTCCTTCGAGACGCTTGAGCGCGACGTCCGCGCCCAGCTCAACCGCATGCTTGGCGGCAGCGGCTTCGATGCGGCGCGCGACATCGCCGACATCAACGTCTGCCGCTGGGCGCATGGCTATGCGGCGGCGCCAATGAGTTGTACGACGCCGAGGATGCGTCCTGGGTTGTCGGGCGCCAGCGCTTGGGCCGCATCGCGATCGCTAACTCGGACGCGGCGCGACCTCGCTGACCAACGCCGCATTCGCCCAGGGCCACGCGCCGCGATGGAGATCGTCAACGACGTCGTGCGGCCTGTCTACGGCTTCCGCTGGTCAGAGCGCGACGGCACCATATAGCCTTAGCGTATCGCCATGGCCCAGCGTCCGAAGCGAGGCGCCAGGCGCCAGCCGTCCTCACCCAGCCAGTCGGCCGATACCAGCACATGGTGGGCGCGACCGATCAGCCGCTCGCGCGGCACGGTGCCGATGAAGCGCGAGTCCTCGCTGTTGTCGCGGTTGTCGCCCAGCAGGAAGTATCGGCCCGCCGGCACGGTGATCTCGGCGAAGTCGCGCCTGGTCCGCAGCGCGGGCAGGAACTGCACGGCATGCGGTCGGCCGCCGAGGTCCTCGGTGGCGCGCCACGCTTCGACGATCCAGCCTGGAGTAACGGTCTCGCCCCGGGTATGGCCGTCGCCGTAGGCCAGCGGTCGGCCGTTCAGCATCAGCACGTCGCCGCGGATGCCGACGCGGTCGCCCGGCAGGCCCACGATGCGCTTGATGAGGCGGGTGCCGTCGACCGGTGAACTCAGCGTGACGACGTCGCCGCGCCGCGGCTCGCCCAATGGCAGCAGCAAGATGTCGGTCAGCGGCAGCTTGAGGTCGTAGGCCAGGCGGTTGACGAGGACCACGTCGCCTTCCAGCAGGGTCGGCCGCATGGAGCCTGACGGGATGGGGTTCCAGTCGGCCACCGCCGTGCGGAACAGCGCGAAGCTGAGCAGGAACAGGAGGAAGCCGCGGTGGTTGCGGATGCTGCGCCGGATGTCCATGGCCGGCATGTTGCGCTGCTCCGCGCGCCGCGGCACGGCGTGCGGGCGGATGGCGGATCGGGGGGCATGAATGGCCGTCCGCGCGGCGCAATGGCCCCGTCGCCAGCGGTTCCGTATCCGGCGGGCCGTCGACCCCCAAAGTTACACTGCCTCAATGCCCTCTCTCCTGGCTCTTGACAGCTCTACCGACATGATGGCCCTGGCCCTCGTGACGCCGGGGCAGACCCGGGTTTTCGAGGCCGCGGGCGGTGCCCAGGCCTCGGCGCGCATGCTGCCCGAGGTCAAGGCCTTGCTGGCCGGCGCCGGCCTGGACCTGGCGGACCTGGACGCCGTCGCCTTCGGCCAGGGCCCCGGCGCCTTCACGGGCCTGCGCACCGCATGTGCCGTGGCCCAGGGACTGGCCTTCGGCCTGGGCAAGCCGGTGTTGGCTATCGACAGCCTGATGCTGGTCGCCGAGGACGCGCGAGCCCAGGGCGCCGGCGACGATATCTGGGTGGCCATGGACGCGCGCATCGGTGAGATCTACGCGGCCCGCTACCGCTGGGTCGACGAGGCCTGGACGGTCGTCGAGCCGCCGGCCCTCTACCGCCCAGAGGCGCTGGCCGCCCATTGGGGCGTGCCGGCCGCCGCCGCCGGCTCGGCGCTGGCCGAGTACGCCGAGCCCCTGGGTCCGCTGCCGCGCGCCTGGCCCCGGGCTCGCTCGCGCGCCGCGGCGCTGGGGGCCCTGGCCCTGGCCGCCTGGCAGCGGGGTGAGGCGCGCGATGCGGCCGAGGCCTTGCCGGTCTATGTGCGCGACAAGGTCGCGCTGACCACGGCCGAGCGAGAGCGGCGGTTATGAGCGCACTGCCGCTGCGCAGCCCGCCGCCCTTCGAGGCCGCGGCGATGCGGGTGCCCGACCTGACCGAGGTCATCGCCGTCGAGTACCAGGCCTACCCCGTGCCGTGGACGCATGGCAATTTCGTCGACTCGCTGGTGGCCGACTATCCGGCCGAGGTGCTGCGCGGGCCGCGCGCCGAGCTGCTGGGCTACTGGGTCGCCATGCCGGGCGTGGACGAGATGCACCTGCTCAACATCACTGTCGTGCCGGCCTGGCAGGGGCACGGCCTGGCCGTCGTCATGCTGGACCGCCTGGTGGCCGAATGCCGCCATCGCGGCCTGCCGCAGTTGTGGCTGGAAGTGCGTGTCGGCAATGCGCGCGCGCGCGAGGTCTACCTGCGCTACGGCTTCGCCGAGGTGGGCCGGCGGCGCGCCTACTACCCGGTGCCGCAGGGGGCACGCGAGGACGCGATCCTGATGAGTCTGGCGGTGGCGGTATGAGCTGGGACGCGCGCCAGCGGGCCATGCTGGCCGAGATGGGTTTTCGCCTGCCCGCCGCCGCGCCGGTCGCGGTGGAGGCCGTCGAGCTTGCTCAGACCGAACCCGAACCCGAACCCGAACCCGAACCCGAACGCATCGCCGTCGCCGTCGCCGCACCGCCACCGGCCATCGTGCGCGTGGCGGCGCCCGCCGCTGCGGCCGGCTTCTCGGGCCTGGACCTGCCGGCGCTGCGCGAGGCCGTGTCCGGCTGCCGCGCCTGCGGTCTGTGCGAGCAGCGGCGCAATGCCGTCTTCGGCCAGGGCGCGCTGGAACAAGTGCAATGGCTGGTCGTGACGGACCCGCCGGACGAGGCCGATGACGCCGGCGGCGAGGCCATGGGAGGCAATCCCTTGAGTGACAGCGGACGTCTGCTGGACCGCATGCTGCTGGCCGCCGGCCAGCCCCGCACGGGCGATGCGGCGAGCGCCTTCGTGACCCCCATCGTCAAGTGCCGCCCGCCGCGCGGCCGCGCGCCGCTGCCGCCCGAACTTGACGCCTGCGAGGCCGCGCTGGCCGCCCAGGTCGAGCTGCTGCGGCCCCGCCTCGTGCTGGCCCTGGGCCTGCAGGCGGCGCGCCGGCTGACCGGCCTGGCCGAGCCGCTGGGCCGGCTGCGCGGCCGGGTGCATCGCTGGCGCGACCTGCCCGTGGTGGTCAGCTTCCATCCGGCGTATCTTTTGCGTTCGCCAGCCGACAAAGCCGGCGCCTGGGACGATCTGTGTCTGGCCCGCCGGACGATGCAAGCCTCGTGAACGCGCTCACCGCCCTCGAATTCGAACGCCAGGCGCTGGACGCGGCGCGCTTTCGCATGCTTGCGGACCATGTGCCCGCGTGGATCGCGCTGTATGGCGCCACGGACCACCGCTGCCTGTTCGCCAATCGAGGCTATGCCGAGGCCTTCGGCCTCACGCAGGACTCCATCGTCGGCAAGCATTTCAGCGAGATCGTCGGCAGCGCCGCCTACGAGCAGGTGCGGCTGTCGGTCGACGCGCTGGTGCGCGACCACAAGACGGTGGTCTACGAGCGCGAGCTGCGGCGGCCCGACGGCGGGGTCTCCTTCCACGAGATTCACCTGATCCCGCAGTTCGACGATGCTGGCGTGCTGCTGGGCAGCTGGGTGCTGGTCTACGACATCACTCGCCACCGCCGCTCCGAGCGACTGCTGCGCGAGTCCGAGGCCCGGCTCGACAAGTTCATGCAGGCGACGGTGGAGGGCATCCTGTTCCACCGCGACGGCCGCATGACGGACGTGAACCCGCCGCTGTGCGCGCTGACGGGGTGGTCCGCCGAGGAGCTGATCGGCCAGCATGTGCTGGCCTTCGTGACCGACGACGAGCTGCCCAAGGTGCGCGAGGTCATGCAGCAGAACCAGGAGCTGCGCTATGAGACGGTCATCAAGCACCGCGACGGCTCGCGCATCCCCGTAGAGCTGATCATGCGCACCGTGGAGCTGGACGGCGAGAAGCTCCGCATGGCGGTAGTGCGCGACATCCGCGACCGCCTCGCCAACGAAGCGCGGATCCAGCACCTGGCGCACCACGACGGGCTGACCGGCCTGCTCAATCGAGCTGCCTTCATGGACCGCATGACGCTGCTGATGCGCCGCGCCGAGCGCCGGGGCGAGATGCTGGCGCTGCTCTTCGTCGACCTGGACAACTTCAAGCGCGTCAACGATTCCTTGGGTCATCTCGAGGGCGACCAGGTGCTGACGACGGTGTCCGAGCGACTGGTCGGTGCGCTGCGCGGCAGCGACCTGGTTGGCCGCTTCGGCGGGGACGAGTTCGTCGTGCTGCTGACCGACCTGGCCAGCCGCGCCGACATCGTCGTCGTGCTGGAGGCGCTGCTGTCCGTCGTCGAGGTCCCGGTCAAGGCTGACGGCCGCGCGCTGTCCGTCACGCCGTCCATCGGCGTGGCCGTCTACCCCGACGACGGCCGCCAGGCCGACGAGCTCATCCAGCACGCCGACACGGCCATGTACCGTGCGAAGGCACGAGGACGCGCGACCTACCAGTTCTTCGAGCCAGCGCTGGCCGAGACGGCCTATGCCGACCTTGTGCTGGAGGCCGAGCTGGCGCAGGGGCTGACGCGCAACGAGTTCGAGCTGTTCTTCCAGCCCCAGGTCGACGCGACGACGGGCCAGCTCTCCGGTGCCGAGGCGCTGTTGCGCTGGCGCCATCCGCAGCGTGGCCTGCTGTCGCCCGACAGCTTCATCTTTGTGGCCGAGCGCCACCGGCTGATGCTGTCGTTGGGCGAATGGGTGCTGCGCGAGGCGGCCACGACGGCGCGGCGCTGGCGCGAGAAGGGCCTGGCCAGCGGCCATGGGCCCATGCGCATCGCCGTCAACCTGTCGCGCATGCAGTTCCACCTCGAGGGCTTTGCCGACACGGTGGAGCGCCTGCTCGCGGAGACCGGCGCCCGTGGCCAGTGGCTGGAGCTGGAGCTGACGGAGCGCATGCTGATCGACGACATCGAGCATGCGCCGGCTACGCTGACGCAACTGCGCGCGCTGGGCCTCACCGTATCGGTGGACGACTTCGGCACCGGCTACACCTCGCTGGCCCATCTGACAGAGCTGCCGCTGGACAAGCTCAAGATCGACCAGAGCTTCGTCGCCCGCCTGCCAGACGACGTCGGCGCCCAGGCCATCACGCGGGCCATCGTGCAGATGGCCGTGGGCCTGGGGCTCACCGTCACGGCCGAGGGCGTGCGCAGCGCTGCGCAGTGGCAGTTGCTGGCTGGCTGGGGCTGCCAGCAGTTCCAGGGCGAGCTGGTCGGTGCGCCCATGCCGGCGGCCGAGTTCGAGGCCTGGGTGAAGGCGCGATGACATTGATGCAGAAGATTCACGCCGAGATCGCCGCGGCCGGCGGCTGGCTGCCGTTCGACCGCTTCATGAGCCTGGCGCTGTACGAGCCGGGCTTGGGCTACTACGCCGGCGGCCGGCGCAAGTTCGGCCAGATGCCCGCAGGGGGCTCGGACTTCGTCACGGCGCCGGAGATGTCGCCGCTGTTCGGTCGCGCGCTTGCGCGCCAGCTGGCCCAGGCCATGGACGCCAGCGGTTGCCGCGACGTCATCGAGTTCGGCGCCGGCTCGGGCGCACTGGCGGCCCAGCTGATCGCCGAGCTGGACGCGTTGGATGCGGGTCTGGCGCGCTACCGCATCGTCGAGCTGTCCGCCGACCTGCGCGAGCGCCAGCGCGAGCGGCTGGCCCACTGGGGCGACCGCATCGACTGGCTGGACGCGCTGCCATCCGCGCTGGAGGCCGTCGTCATCGGCAACGAGGTGCTGGACGCGATGCCGGTGCAACTCATCGCCTTCGACGGCCGGACCTGGCGCGAGCGCGGCGTCGTGTCGGCCCAGGGTGAGGGCTTTGCCTTCGAGGACCGCGACAGTCCGTTGCGGCCGCCGCTGGAGACTGGCTTCGTGCCCGGCACCGTCACCGAGATCCACCGCCAAGGCGACGCCTTCATCGCGACGTTGGCCCGCACCCTCAGGCGCGGCGCGGCCTTCTTCATCGACTATGGTTTCCCAGAGGCCGAGTACTACCACCCGCAGCGCCGTGGTGGCACGCTGATGTGCCATCAGGCCCACCAGGCCGATGCCGACCCGCTGGTCGCCGTGGGCGACAAGGACATCACGGCCCATGTCAACTTCACCGGCACCGCGCTGGCCGGCCAGGATGCCGGCCTGGTCGTGCTGGGCTATACCAGCCAGGCAAATTTCCTGCTCAACTGCGGCATCGCCGATCTGCTGGCCGGCGCGTCGCTGAACGAACGCGCGATGGCGCACCGTCTGCTGGCCGAGCACGAGATGGGCGAGCTGTTCAAGGTGATCGCCTTCGCGCCGCAGAGCATGCCCTTCGACGCGCTGGGCTTTGAACGCGGAGACCGCTCGCACAAGCTCTGAAAGGGGTTGTGATGAAAGCCTGGTTCTTGCTGCTGCTGTGCGCCCCGGCGCTGGCACAGGACCCGAACGCCGGCCGTAGCCTCGCGGCCAGCTGCGCGAACTGCCATGGCACGGACGGCCGTCCGCGTGGCGGCACGATGGCGCCGCTGGCCGGCATGCAGGCAGAGCGCCTGCTGGCGCTGCTGGCCGCCTACCGCAGCGGCGCCCGGCCCGGCACCGTGATGCCGCAGATCGTCAAGGGCTACAGCGAGGAGCAACTGCGTCTCGTCGCGTCCTATTTCGGTTCACTCCCTGTCGCGCAGGCCCGGCCATGATCGCGCGGCGCCAACTGATCGCGGCGGGCGGCCTCGCGTTGGCCGGCTGCGCCACCACAGGTGCCTGCGCGGGCCGCGTGATCGTCGTGGGCGGAGGCTTTGGCGGCGCGACGGCGGCGCGCTATCTGAAGCTCTGGGGCGGCGCGGCGGTCGACGTGACGTTGGTGGAGCGCGACGAGGGCTTCGTCTCCTGTCCGATGTCCAACCTCGTCATCGCCGGCGTGCGCGATCTGGCCAGCATCAGCCAAGGCTATGGTGGCCTGCAGGCCCAGGGCGTGAAGCGCGTGCGCGGCGAGGTCGTCGCCATCGACCCCGTCGCGAAGACCGTCCGCCTGGCCGACCGCAGCACGCTGGGCTGGGACCGGCTCGTCGTCGCGCCAGGCATCGATTTCATGTTCGACGAGCTGCCGGGCCTGAGCGCCGCGCTGGATACCGGTCGTGCCGTGCATGCCTGGAAGGCCGGCGCGCAGACGCTGTCGATGCGCCGCCAGCTCCAAGCCCTGCCCGACGGTGGCGTGGTGCTGATCAGCATCCCCAAGGCACCCTACCGCTGCCCGCCGGGACCATACGAACGGGCCTGCCTGATCGCGGCCTGGCTGCGTCGCGCCAGGCCGCGCGCCAAGCTGCTGCTCCTGGATGCCAACCCCGAGATCCAGAGCAAGAAGGCGCTGTTCGAGCGCGCCTTCGCGCAGCAGCATGCGGGCGTGCTGGAGTACCGGCCGAACGCCGAGCTGCAGCAGGTGCTGGCCGACGGCACGGCGCGCTTCGAGTTCGAGGACGTGAAGGCCGACGTGCTCAACCTGATCCCGCCGCAGCGTGCCGGCGATCTGGTGCGCGAGTTCGCCAACGTGAACCGCCGCTGGGTGGGCATCGATTGGCTGACCATGCAGGCCCATGCCGTACCGGGCGTGCATGTGGTGGGTGACGCCATCCTGTCGGCCTCGGCCATGCCCAAGTCCGCCCACCTCGCCAACCAGCAGGCCAAGCTCGCGGCGGCGGCCGTGCTGCAACTGCTGAAGGGCGAGGCCGTGAACCCGGCGCCGCTGGTAATGAACACCTGCTACAGCTTCGTCGCGCCGGACGAGGCCATGCACGTGGCTTCGGTACACCAGTACGACGCGGTTGAGAAGACGATGAAGGCGGTGCCCGGCGCGGGCGGCGTGTCGCCCGCGGCGAGCGCCCAGGAGGCGGCCTATGCCCGCGGCTGGGCCGAGAACATCTGGGCCGACACGCTGGCCCTGTAGGTCACCAGGCCCCGGTGTTGGGCATGGAGACCCAAGGCTCAGCCGGTGCCAGCGCGGGTCCGGCCTGCAGCAGCTCGATCGAGATGCCGTCCGGCGAGCGCACGAAGGCCATGCGGCCGTCGCGTGGCGGACGGTTGATGGTCACGCCCTGGTCCATCAGCTTGCGGCAGGTGGCGTAGATGTCCGGCACCGCATAGGCCAGGTGGCCGAAATTGCGGCCACCGGTGTAGACCTCGACCTTGCCGTCGGCGTCCGGCCAGTTGTAGGTCAGCTCGACCTGGGCGTCCTCGTCGCCGGGGGCGGCCAGGTAGACCAGCGTGAAGCGGCCGGCCTCATGCTCGGAGCGCTTGACCTCTGTCAGGCCCAGGGCATCGCGGTAGAAGCGCATCGAGGCGTCCAGGTCGTGGACGCGGACCATGGTGTGCAGGTATTTCATGGCCGGGATTGTCGGCGCGGGTTCAATAGCCCTGTGCCGTCATCGGCCTGCCCGAGGCGTGTGCGCTCCGCTGCAGGCCTTGCCGCAGTGGGCCGACCCAGGCGGGACAGCGGCCGTCGCCTGAGCCACCAAAGCCTCCGGTCGGCGCGCAGATGCGCCGGCCGTCGGCGTCGTAGAGGTAGTTGAAATGGTCGCAGCAGGGCGCGTTGACCAGATAGAACACTTGGCCGTCCGGTCGTTTGAACGCCATCATCGAGGTGGGCTCTCGCGTGCTGCCTCTCTCGAAGGCGCCGATGCGCTCGCGCATCGCCGGGTCGGGCTGGGCCAGAGGCGCCGGTACCGCGTCCCGCGGCTGCGCGCCGCGCGTGGCGATGGCTGCCGCGGAGAGCATCAGCGCTGCGGCGATGCCGGCGTACCACCAGGTGGGCGAGACGGGCGAGTGCATGGCGGCGCAGTATGGCGCAGTCGTCAATAGTCCGGCGACTCCATCGGTCACGCTGCGCTTGTCGACGCGGTAGCGGACGCCCAGCGCCAGCGTTGTCGTCCCAGCCCCTGACGGCGCGGGCGAAGACGCCATTGCCTTTCCTGTCGAGGGGTAGGGTCAGGGCGCGCAAGCGCACAGCCACGCTTGCGTCAGCCCTGGATCGCGTCACGGCAGGACGAGCCCTCGTGGTCCTGGCCGGGCCATTCGTCGCAGAGCTTGGCCAGCGCGTGGAACATGCGCGGGCCGACCATCCATGGCAGCGCGCGGCTGCGCGGCGTGGTGAGATGGTGCAGGCAGTAGAGGTCGTGGTCATGCAGGCCGGCCCGAAGCCGGTGCAGGCGCTCTCGTTGCCCTGGTTGAGGATGTGGTCGGCCTACAGATAGGTGGGCAGCAGGCCTTCAGGTCGGCCTCCAGGGGCCAGCGTGTGGACGTCGAGCGTGCGGGCGGGGCCGATTCCCAGCTTGAAGGTCGACGGGCTTCAGCGTTTGAGCCGCGCCCACCGCTCGTGGTCGCGCCAGCGGCCACCGATCTTCAGGTAGCGCGGCGAGTAGCCCTCCAGCTGGAAGCCGCATCGCCGGACCAGCGCGATGGAGGCTGCGTTGCCCGGCTGGATGTTGGCCTCGACGCGGTGCAGTCCGAGGCCTTGGAAAGCATGTTGCACGACGGCGTTCAAGCCCGCCGTCATCAGCCCGCGGCCCGCGAAGCCGGCGAAGGCGTAGTAACCCAGGTAGCCGCTGCGGAAGGCGCCCATGACGATGTTCGTCAGGTTGATCGCCCCGGCGAGTTCACCCTTCACCTCCAGGACGAAGCCGTGATGGGCTTCGCCATCGAAGCGGGCGAGGTGGCGGGCAAAGCCCTCGGTGTCGCAGGGGGGCTGTACCCAAGGCCGGTGCAGTTGTCTGCTGACCCGCGCGGCGGCGATGAAGGCGGCTTCATCCGCCGCCGTGATGGGGCGCATCACCGCCCCAGCGGCGCGACGCCCAGCCAGGCCGCGTGCGCCCAGAACGCGAAGACCGCCCACAGCGCGATGCCGACGACGACCGTGGCGGCCGTGCCTGCAACCGTGGGGGCCGCCAGCGCCGGTGCGGGCCGGCGCCGCGCCGCGCGGAATACCAGGATGGACCAAACCAGGAAGCTGCCGAACAACATCAGGTCGGCCAGCGTGTTGTTGGCGATCAGGTGGGCGAAAGCCCAGGTCTTGACCGCCAGCGTCAGCGGGTGCTGCAGCTTGGCCTTGAGGTGGTTGCGCGGCATATAGGCCGCGGCCAGCAGGACCATGGCGACCAGCATCAGCGCTGCCGTCGCGTGGTTCATGCCGCGGATGGGCGCCCACAGCACGACGGGCTCCAGTCGTGCCCGCGAGAAGCCCCACAGGATCAGCCCGAAGCCGATGAGGGACACGAGGGTGTAGACCCCCTTCCAGCCCTTGTCGCCCAGGCGGGCCAGTTGCGCTTCGCGCCATTGCGGCGCCAGCGCGCGGGTCAGGTGGATGCCGAGGAAGAGGGCGAGGCCGAGAGCAAGCCAGGTCATCGTGGGTCTCCGTGGGGTTCAGGTCTGGCGGTCGACGCGCAGTGCGAGCACGACCGAACTGTTGGTGCGCAGCACGCCGTCGATGTCGCCGATCTCGTCGAGCAGCGCATCGAGCCGGGCCGTAGTGTCGGCGCGCAGGAGTGCCATGTAATCGAACTCACCACTGACGGAGGCGAGCTGGCGCAGCTCCGGCAGTTCTGCTAGGCGCTTGACGACCTCGCGCCCGGCCTTGGGGCTGACGGTGATGCCGACGAAGGCCTGCACGCTGCGTCCGGCCTCGTCGCCGCCCAGCCGCGCCGTGTAGCCCACGATGCGGCCGCTGGCCTCCAGCCGTGCCAGCCGCGCGACGACGGTGGTGCGCGCCACGCCCAGCTTGCGCGCCAGCAGGGCCGTGCTCTCGCGTGCATTGGCCTGTAGCAGCAGGATCAGGCGGCGGTCGAGGTCGTCCGGCGCCGCGCTCGGGTTTACCCGTGAATAATTCATAGCGGCGAATCATCGCGACGAATCGTCCATCAATCAATTGATTTCGTCGGATCGGTGCTTTATTTCGCCGCCGACCCTGCCTAGAGTGAGGCGCAGTTCAACCCTTGGCCACGGAGCCCCCATGAAGATCGCCTTGCTCGGCGCTGGCCATATCGGCCAGACCATCGCCCGCCTGCTGCACGCCACTGGCGACTACCAGGTCACCGTGCTGGACAAGAACGCCGGCTATCTGAAGACGCTGGCCGCCGAGGGCATCGCGACGGCCGAGGTCGACAGCGACAACCGCGCCGCGCTGGCAGCCCAGCTGCGCGGCAAGGACGCCGTCGTCAATGCGCTGCCCTACCACCTGGCCATCACCGCCGCCGAGCTGGCGCTGGAATGCGGCTGCCACTACTTCGACCTGACCGAGGACGTGGCCGCCACCAAGGCCATCAAGGCCATGGCCAAGGGCGCCAAGACCGCCTTCATGCCGCAGTGTGGCCTGGCGCCGGGCTTCATCGGTATCGTGGCCCACCACCTGGCCAGTGGCTTCGACACGGTGCGCGACGTGCAGATGCGCGTGGGCGCGCTGCCAGCCTTCCCGACCAATGCGTTGAAGTACAACCTGACCTGGTCGGTGGACGGGCTCATCAACGAGTACTGCCACCCCTGCGAGGCCATCCACGAGGGCGAGACCATCGCCGCGCTGCCGCTGGAAGGCCTAGAGCATTTCAGCCTGGACGGCACCGAGTACGAAGCCTTCAACACCTCCGGCGGCTTGGGCACACTGTGCGAGACCTGGGCGGGCAAGGTGCGCAACCTGGACTACAAGACGGTCCGCTACCCCGGCCACCGCGATCTGATGCAGTTCCTGTTGGGCGACCTGGGCCTGAAGCGCGACCAGGAGAACCTGAAGGGCATCATGCGCAGGAGCATGCCCGCCACCATGCAGGACGTGGTGCTGGTGTTCGTGACCGTGTCCGGCATGAAGAGCGGCGTGCTGCTGCAGGAGGTGTTCGCGCGCAAGATCTTCGCGACGCGCGATGGCGCCCAGCCCTTGAGCGCCATCCAGATCACGACGGCCGCCGGCATCTGCGCCGCGGTGGACCTGTTCCGCGAGGGCAAGCTGCCGCAGCAGGGCTTCATCCGCCAGGAGGAGGTCAAGCTGCCGGACTTCCTTGCCAACCGTTTCGGCTCGGCGTATCAACAAAGCCGCCAGGTGGAGTCCATCTCGTAAAGAATGCCGGCCATGAAGCAACAGTCCCTTTCCGTTCTCGACGCCCTGGGCGTCAGCCTGCCGGCCGCCGGCGACCTGATCGTGCGCTCGCCCATAGACGGCGGCGTGCTCGCCCAACTCCACAGCGCCAGTGGCGCAGACATGAAGGCCGCTGTGGGCCGTGCGCACGAGGCCTTCAAGGCCTGGCGGGTGGTTCCCGCACCCAAGCGCGGCGAGCTGGTACGCCTGTTTGGTGAAGAGCTGCGCGCGCACAAGGACCAGCTCGCCGAGCTGGTCTCCATCGAGGCCGGCAAGGTCACGAGCGAAGGCCTGGGCGAAGTGCAGGAGATGATCGACATCTGCGAGTTCGCCGTTGGCCTGTCGCGCCAGCTGCATGGCCTGACCATCGCCAGCGAGCGGCCCGGCCATCGCATGATGGAGCAGTGGTTGCCATTGGGCGTCGTCGGCATCATCTCGGCCTTCAACTTCCCGGTGGCCGTGTGGGCCTGGAACTCGGCGCTGGCACTGGTCTGCGGCGACGCCTGCGTCTGGAAGCCGTCCGAGAAGACGCCGCTGACGGCGCTGGCGACGCAGGCGCTATTCGAGCGCGCGCTGGCTGCCTACCGCGCCGCGGGCCACGCCGCGCCGGACGGCCTGTCCGAGCTGGTCATCGGCCGCGCCGACGCGGGCGAGGCCCTGGTGGATGACAAGCGTGTGGCGCTGGTCTCCGCCACCGGTTCCACCCGCATGGGCCGCGCTGTCGGCCCGCGCGTGGCGTCGCGTTTCGGCCGAGTCCTCTTGGAACTGGGCGGCAACAACGCCATCATCGTGACACCCAGCGCGGACCTGGACCTGGCCGTGCGCGGCATCCTGTTCGGCGCCTACGGCACGGCCGGCCAGCGCTGCACGACGACGCGCCGCGTCATTGCCCACGAGAGCATCCATGACGCCCTCGTCGAGCGCCTGGACCGCGCCCGTGCGCAGTTGCCCATAGGCTCGCCCGTCGAGGCCGGCACGCTGATCGGCCCGCTGATCGACGCACAGGCCTTCGATGCAATGCAGTCCGCGCTCAACGCGGCGCGTCAGCAGGGCGGTCAGGTCAGCGGCGGCGAGCGCGCGCTCGAGGAGCGCTTCCCCGAGGCCTACTACGCCGTGCCGGCGCTGGTGCGCATGCCGGCCCAGACCGAGGTGGTGTGCCATGAGACCTTCGCGCCCATCCTCTACACGCTGAAGTACAAGACGCTGGAGGAGGCCATCGAGCTGCAGAACGGCGTGCCGCAAGGCTTGTCCAGCGCGATCTTCACAACCGACCTGCGCGAGGCCGAGCGCTTCATGAGCGCGGTCGGCAGTGACTGCGGCATCGCCAACGTCAACATCGGCACATCCGGTGCGGAGATCGGCGGCGCCTTCGGCGGTGAGAAGGAGACCGGCGGCGGCCGGGAGAGCGGGTCGGATGCGTGGAAGGCCTACATGCGTCGCAGCACCAACACGGTGAACTATTCGAGCGAGCTGCCTTTGGCCCAGGGCGTGAAATTCGACGTTTGAGTCGAATTTCTTCGAGGAGGTCAAAAACTGGGCTATAGTCCGGCCTCCCTGAAAGCCCAGGTGGCGGAATTGGTAGACGCACTAGTTTCAGGTACTAGCGGGTAACTCCGTGGAGGTTCGAGTCCTCTCCTGGGCACCAAACAAAGCAAAAAGGCCAGCGCGAAAGCGCTGGCCTTTTTGCTTTGTTGCCCGGAAGAAGATTCGACAGGTTCGCAGCTGTGCTGCGAGCCGGGGGGGCGCGGGGTGTGGCCGGGTCCCCGTTGAATGGCCTTCGATGGGCTCTTTAGCAAGAGGTGGCGCCAAGCCACCTCTCTTCAAACTCGGCGGCAGGCACACCTTTCCCAAACCACCACCCCTGTCCCCAGTCGCAGCCCATTGCCGTCAGCGCCAGCATCTGCGCCTCGGTCTCCACTCCTTCCGCGACGACCTCCATCCCCAGCTCATGCGCCATCGTCACGATGGCCCGGCACAGCGCCAGTGCCTTGCCGCCGTCTTGCAGCCCGGCCACGAAGCTGCGGTCTATCTTCACCACATCGATCTCGTGATGCTGCAGGTAGCTCAGCGACGAGTACCCGGTCCCGAAGTCGTCGAGCGAGATCGCCAGCCCTGCCGCCCGCAGTGCCCTCAGCCGCGCGGCCACCGTTTCGTCGCGCTCCAGCAGCAGGCCCTCGGTGATCTCGACCGCCAGCGCGTCGCCCGGCAGCCCCAGGCCGCGCAGGTGGGTGATCCAGTCCGGCTGGGCGCGGTGGCTGCGTTCGCTGAGGAACTGCACCGGCGACTTGTTGATGCTGATCTGAAAGTCGCCATGCCCCGCCGTGCGCCAAGCCTGCGCCTGTGCCGCGGCCGCGCGAAACACCCAGTCGCCGATGTCGACGATGAGTCCGCTGGCCTCCGCCACCGGGATGAACTGCGCCGGGCTGACGTCGCCCAGATGCGGGTGCCTCCAGCGCAGCAGGGCCTCGGCCTTGCGTGGCGGCGCCGCGGGCGTGCGCAGTGACAGGATGGGCTGGTAGACCAGGCTGAACTGCCCCAGCGGCAAGGCCTTGCGGAGTTCGGCCGCCAGGCGCGCGCGCCGCTGCGCGGCGGCCTGCAGGGCCGGCGTGAACAGGCTCATGCGATTGCGGCCGGCGCCCTTGGCCTCGTACAGCGCCTGATCGGCATGCTTGAACAAGGCCTCGATCTCCAGCCCGTCGCGTGGAGAGAGGCTCACGCCTATGCTGGCCGAGACATAGACGCGTTCGCCGCCGATGTCGAAGCCGGCTGACAGTGACTCCAGCAGTTCGTGGCCGATGCGCTCGGCCGCCGCGGCCGCGTCCCGCGCGGCCAGCAGCACGGTGAACTCGTCGCCGCCCATGCGCGCGACTATGCCGCCGGGCGGCATGCAGTCCTGCAGCCGAGCGGCCACCTGCACGAGCAGGGCGTCTCCGACGTCGTGCCCCAGCGTGTCGTTGACCTCCTTGAAATGGTCGAGGTCCACGAACATGACGGCCAGTTCCTCGCCGCGCATCGCCCGCAGGGCCAGGCCGCGCTCGATGCGCTCGCGCAGCGAGCGGCGGTTGGGCAGGCCGGTCAAGGCGTCGACGCGGGCTTGCTGCCAGACCTGGGCCTCCTGGCGCTTGCGGTCGGTGATGTCGGTATGCGTGCCCACCATGCGCAGCGGCCGGCCCTCGGCGTCGCGCGCGATGACCATGCCGCGGCTGAGGACCCATTTCCACGTGCCGTCCTTGGCCAGCACGCGGTGCTCGTTGCGGTACAGCGGCACGCGGCCGGAGAAATGCGCCTCGCGGTCGCGCTCCATCTGCGCGAGGTCGTCCGGGTGGGTGCGTGCGTCGAAGGCCTCCGGTGTCGCGTCGACGTCGCCCGGCTCGAAGCCGTGCAAGCGCAGATAGCGCTCGGAGAAATGCTCCACGCCGGCCTGCACATGCCAGTCCCAGACGCCGTCGCCGCTGCATTCCAGTGCCAGCTTCCAGACCTCGTCCGCATCGCGCAGCCGCGCCTCGGCCGCGCGGCGGGCGCCAATGTCGGTGTGCGTGCCCAGCCACAGCGGCGAGCCCGGCAGGCGCTGGGCCTGGGCCAGCATCCAGCACTCGCCCAGGCGGTATTCCATCTCGAAGCGGCCGCCATGCTGGGCCTCGGCCCAGCGCGCATCGAAGGCCGCGCGGTCGTCGGCATGCAGCCACCGGGCCAGCGGCGACGGCAGCGCGGGGTGGTGCAGCGCCTCGGCCAGCCGCGCATTGATCCACAGCAGGCGCCCCTGGTCGTCGGCTTGCCAGGCCTGCTGGGGCAAGGCATCGAGGAGCGCGGCAAAGTGCACAGGGGAGGGCATTGGCGATGGCTACGGAACTCTGCCGCGACTGTATGCGCCACAATCGCGCCCGCCCGAGCCGTTCGGGCGCGTTTTTGGACGAGACCCCCCGCATGAACAAGACCGATCTGATCGAACACCTGGCCGCCAAGCACGAGCTGAGCAAGGCCGAAGCCGGCCGTGTCCTCGAGACCCTGCTGGACGCCATCGTCACCACCGTCAAAAAGGGTGGTGCGGTGTCGATCCCGGGCTTCGGCTCCTTCAAGCAGCACGCACGTGCTGCCCGCAACGGCGTGAACCCCAGCACCGGCGCGAAGATCAAGATCGCCGCCGCCAAGCTGCCCAAGTTCGCCCCGGGCGCCGGCTTCAAGGCCGCCGTGGACCCCAAGGCCGCCGCCAAGAAGGCTGCTGCCAAGCCCGCCGCCAAGCCGGCCGCCAAGGCCAAGAAGAAGTAATTCTTCGTGGTGATGAGCCCGCGCGGCGCCAGCCCCACCATCGTCGACGTCGCCCGCGAGGCGGGCGTGTCGATCAAGACGGTGTCGCGCGTGCTCAACCATGAGCCCGGTGTGCATGAAAGCACGCGGGATCAGGTCCTCAAGGTGGTGGAGGCGCTGCGCTACCGGCCCAAGCAGTCGGCGCGCAGCCTCGCAGGCGGACGATCCTTCCTGATCGGCCTGCTCTATTACGACCCCAGCGCGGTCTTCGTCGGCAGCGTCCAGCAGGGCGCCACGCTGCGATGCCGCGAGCTGGGCTATCACCTCGTCGTCGAGTCGCTGCACAACGACGCGCCCGACCTGCGCCAGCAGATTGACCGCATGGTGCTGGCGCTGCGGCCGGACGGCATGATCCTGACGCCGCCGCTGTGCGACAACCCCGAGGTGCTGGCGGCGCTGCGCGAGAGCGGCACGCCCTGCGTGCTGATGTCGCCCGAGCGCGACCTGCGCGGCGTGCCCTCGGTGCGCATGGACGACGTGCATGCGGCCGAGGAGATCACCAACCTGCTGCTCAGCCTGGGCCACCAGCGCGTCGCCTTCATCAAGGGGCCGCCGGACCAGTCGGCCAGCGGGCTGCGCTACCAGGGCTTCGTCAATGCGCTGCGCGCCCATGGCCTGCAGCCCGACCCCGAGCTGATCCGGCCCGGTGCCTTCACGTTCGAGAGCGGCCGCGACGCCGCGCACCAGCTGCTGAGCCGCCGCCAGCGCCCGACCGCTGTGTTCGCGAGCAACGACGACATGGCCCTGGGCGTGCTCGCCGCAGCACAGCGCCTGGGCTTGGCCGTGCCGAACGAGTTGTCGGTCGCCGGCTTCGACGATTCGCCCACTGCGGCCCTGGTCTGGCCGCCGCTGACCACCGTGCGCCAGCCCGTCGCCGAGATGGCGCGGGCGGCCGTCGAGATGCTGGTCTCAGTCCAGCGGCCCGACATGGCCAGTCCGGCCGATGAGGTCGAGCTGCACAAGGTGCTGCCGCACGAACTCGTGGTGCGCGACTCCACACGGGCGCGCTAGCGGCCCGCGCGGCCTCCCTTTGAAGTTGCGTCCGTTGCCGGCGCATATTGACAGCGTTGTCAATTGTCGGGCAAGATGGGCAGCCTGGATCGGCATTTTCGGGCCGTCGGCTCCGATGAGGGCCGATCTCACCAACCATGAAGTCCCGAAGCAGGTCGGGCGGTGGTCCACCCCGGTCTGCGCCGCTCCCCTCCGTTACCCGCTGCCGCGCTGCGCGGCTCAGCTGCACGCCATGAATCTGCTCGATACCGCACGCATCGATCCCGCCACGCTCGCCCAGTCCTTTCCGGCCGACTTCCTCTGGGGCGTGGCCACCAGTGCGGCTCAGATCGAGGGTGCCGCCTTCGAGGACGGCAAGGGCGCCTCGATCTGGGACCATTTCTGCCGCCAGCCGGGCCGCATCAACGACGGCTCCAACATCGACGTCGCCTGCGATCACTACCACCGCTTCCGCGAGGACGTGGAGCTGATGCGGGGGCTGGGCCTGGACTGCTACCGCTTCAGCTTTGCCTGGCCGCGCGTGCAGCCACTGGGCCAGGGCGCCTGGAACGAGGCCGGCTTCGCCTTCTACGATCGACTTGTCGACACGCTGCTCAAGGCCGGCCTGCAGCCGCATGCGACGCTGTACCACTGGGACCTGCCGCAGGCCCTGGACGACAGCATCGGTGGCTGGATGTCGCGCGACATCGTGGGCCACTTCGCCGACTACGCCGCCGAGATCGCGCGCCGTTTCGGCGACCGCCTGGCCAGCATCGCGACGCACAACGAGCCCTGGTGCACGGCGACGCTGGGCTATGAGACCGGCCAGTTCGCGCCCGGCCGCACCAGTCGCGCCGAGAGCCTGCAGGTGGCCCACCACCTGATGCTGTCTCACGGCGAGGCTGTCGCGGCGATGCGTGCCGTGACCAAGGCCAGGCTGGGCATCGTACTCAACCATACGCCGTCCTTCCCGGCCACGCCGGCCGAGGCCGAGCGCCGCGCCGCTCGTATCGACGACGGGCTGAATGTGCGCTGGTACATGGATCCCATCTTCCGTGGCGCCTATCCCGCCGACGCGCTGGAGTTCGTCGGCGCCGACGCGCCCCAGGTCGAGGTCGGTGACTTCGAGCGCATCCGCCAGCCGCTGGACTTCCTTGGCATCAACTTCTACACGCGCAGCCTCTTCGACGCCGACGGCAAGGCCGTCAAGGGGCCGGGCAAGCGCGGCTTCACCGACATGGGTTGGGAGATCGTGCCCGAGGTCTTCGCCCAGCACTTGGTGCGCCTGGCCCGCGAGTACAACCCGCCGCCGATGTTCATCACCGAGAACGGCATGGCCAATGCCGATCGCATCGTCGATGGCCGGGTGCCGGACGCGGAGCGCATCGCCTATCTGTCCAGCCACCTGCAGGCCCTGGCTGCGGCCATGAGCCTGGGTGCCGACGTGCGCGGCTACTTCTACTGGAGCCTGCTCGACAACTTCGAGTGGAACTCTGGCTACGACAAGCGTTTCGGCCTCGTCCACGTCGATTACGCAACGCAGCAGCGCCTGCTCAAGGACAGCGCGCACTGGTATGGCGACCTCGTCGCCCGGCATCGCACGCGGCGCTGACACCCCCTTTCGGCGGGGGGGCGGCGGTGCCGGCCGGCCCGGCTGGTGTCGCTTTTGAGCGTACAACCCCGCTGCGCGAGCGTCAGGTCATGCATTCCTTCGCGTTTGCCCCGACAAAGCCACGAGAATTTGGTCACGATCAGGCGCTAAGCTCCCACTTGCGCCGCAGCAGGGATTTTTCCCGGCCCGCCGCGGGTGCAACAGGCCGATTTGACGTATAGCAGGAGGCCGGCTCATGGATTTCGGCATGGTGCCGAAGCCGGGGTCGAGTCGAGGGGTGCCCGGGCACACGGGTGTTGAACGAATGCAGGATAGAACAAGCGATCCGCTCATCGATGTCAGCCAGTTGACCGTCGGGATGTTCATTCATCTGGACCTGGGCTGGATGTCGCACCCTTTCCCGCTGTCGAGCTTCAAGATCGCCTCCACCGATCAACTGCTGATCCTGCGCCGCCTCGGCCTGACGCAGGTGCGCTGGAGTCCGGCCAAGAGCGACCTTGCGCTGCAGGGCAACACCACCGACGCGGCCGCAGCCGACGTCGAGGCCGTTCCAGGGCCCGCCGAAACCGCTGACGAGTCCGCCGTGGTGGCACAGCCCACGCCCGAGGAACTGGCCCGCGAAGCCCATCGCCGCGCATTGGCGTCGCAGCGCGAGGCCTTGCGCCTGTGCGAAGCGCAGTACGGCGAAGCCGCCGATGGTTTCCGCGGCGTCATGGACAACGTCGTGTCCGATCCCCACCAGGCGCGTGCCGAGGCAGAGAACCTGACCGCCGCCCTGCTCGACAAGATGCTGGTCGAGGGTGATCTCAACATGCGCCTGCTGAACGAGACGGCCGGAGACCGCTCCACCGCGCATGCGCTCAACGTCTGCATCATCGCGCTGCTGCTGGGCCGAGCCTTCGGCCTGGGGCGTGACGAGATGATGGACCTCGGTGTCGGCTCCCTGCTGCACGATGTCGGCAAGTTGGAGATCGCCGCCCGCCTGCGCCACCGCGACGAGAGCTTCACGGCCGCGGAGACCCAGGCCTATCAGCAGCATGTCGTCAAGGGCGTGGCCATCGCCCAGGCCATGGGCCTGGCGCCCGGCCCGCTGCTCATCATTGCCCAGCACCACGAGCATGCCGACGGCAGCGGCTTCCCGCAGCGCATCAACATGGACCGCATGAGCACCGGCGCCCGCATCGTTGCGCTGGTGAACCGCTTCGACGGCCTGTGCAATCCGCTGATCAGCTCCAAAGCGATGACGCCGCACGAGGCGCTGTCGCTGATGTTCGCCCAGGGCCGCAACCGCTTCGACGCGACCATGCTGAACGCCTTCATCCGCATGATGGGCGTCTACCCGCCGGGCTCCACCGTGCAATTGACCGACGATCGCTACGCGCTGGTCGTTTCGGTCAACTCGGCGCGGCCGCTGAAGCCCCGCGTCATGGTCCATGACGTCAAGGTGCCCAAGGAGGAGGCCCTCATCCTCAACCTGGAAGAGATGCCCGACCTCGGCATCCGGCGCAGCCTCAAGCCCCAGTTCCTGCCGCGCCACTCGCTGGACTACCTCAGCCCCCGGGCGCGCATCGCCTACTTCTTCGACGCCGCGATGACCGGGCCAGGGGAGTTGGCCGCGTGAACGCCGGCCGCGAGGCGAGTGCTGCCTTGCATCGCGTCTTCGAGACGCCGTCCGTGATCGGCGCCGTGCTGGAAGGCCTGCCCGAACCGGCCTGGCTGGTGGACGGCGAGAGCCTGACGGTCAGCGTCGTCAACCGTGCGGCGCTGCGCCTGCTGGGCCTCAAGCCCGAGCGCGCCCTCGGCCAGCCGCCGGCGGCGCTGTGCGGCTCGCTCGAGGACGAGGCCTTCTGGCAGGGTGCCGCGCGCGACCCCTTCGCGCGCATCCGCTCCGACACCATCCTGACGCACAGCGACGGCCAGCCGCGCTGGGTCAGCCGCAGCATCAGTCCCATCCACACGCCGGCCGGCGACCGCTACTGGCTGGTGCTGCTGCACGACCAGACGCGCCGTCGTCGTGCCGAGGCCGAGCGCGAGACGCTGCTGGCCGAGCTGCGCGCGACGCTTGAATCCACCGCCGACGGCATCCTGGTCGTCGACCTGGCCGGGCGCGTGCGCAGCTTCAATCGCCGCTTCGCCAAGCTCTGGGGCCTGCCTGGCGGCTTGTTGCACGAGCCCGGTGATGCCGGCCTCTGGCTGAGCCTGCAGCGCGTGATGCGCGACGGCGAGCAGTACCGGCTGCGTATCGAGGCATTGCTGGACGCGCCGCTGATGCGCTCCAGCGACATGCTGCGCCTGGCCGACGGCCGCGTGCTGGAACAGGTGTCGCTGCCTCAGATGAGCCGCGGCGAGCCCATGGGGCGCGTGTTCTCGTTCCGCGACCTCAGCGAGAAGCTGGCGGCCCACCAGCGCATCGAGGAGTTGGGCCGTTCCGACGTGCTGACTGGTGCGCCCAACCGCCGCGCGCTGGCCGACCGCATCGTGCAGCAGATCGCGGCCGTCGCTACCGGCGAGCCGTCGCCCGTCTTCGCGCTGCTGCACCTGGACCTGGACCGCTTCAAGCAGATCAACGACACGTTGGGCCACAGCTATGGCGACCGCGTGCTGCGCGATGTCGTCGAGCGGCTGCGCGGCGCCGTCGGCGAGAACGACACGCTGGCCCGGCTGGGCGGCGACGAGTTCGCGCTGCTCATAGACAACGCCCAGATGTTCGAGGCCGAGGCCACGGCCCGCCGTGTGCAGCAGCTGCTGGCCCAGCCCTTCAGCTTCGACACGCTGAGCTTTACCGTCACCGCGAGCTGCGGCATCGCCCTCTACCCCGGCGACGGCGGTACGCCCGACGAGCTGATGGCCAGCGCCGAACGCGCCATGCACTGGGTCAAGGAAAGTGGCCGCGCGGGCTTCCGCTTCCACGTGCCGCGCAAGGAAGTCGACCTGCTGTCGCGCATGCGCCTGGACCACGACATGCGCCAGGCGCTTGCCGAGGGGCGGTTCCGGCTGCACTACCAGCCCCAGGTCGAGCTGGGCAGCGACCGCGTCATCGGCGCCGAGGCGCTGATCCGCTGGCGCGACCCGCAGCGCGGCGACATCTCGCCGGCCGAGTTCATCCCGCTGGCCGAGGAAAGCGGCTTCGTCGTCGCCATCGGCGACTGGGTGCTGCGCGAGGCGGTGGCCCAGGCCGCCCACTGGCTGAGCCGCGGCCTGCGCATGCCGGTGGCCGTCAACGTGTCGGCCCTGCAGTTCCAGCAGGCCGGCTTCGTCGAGACCGTCGCCGAGGCGCTGCAGGAGGCCATGCTGCCGGCCAGCATGCTGGAGCTGGAGCTGACCGAGGGTGTGCTGCTGGGCGACGCCGAGGAGGGGCTGCGCCGCATGCGCGCGCTGGCATCGCTGGGCGTCACGCTGTCTATCGACGACTTCGGCACCGGCTATTCCTCGCTGGCCTATCTGAAGCGCTTCCCCATCCAGCGCCTCAAGATCGACCGCAGCTTCGTGCAAGGCCTGCCGGGCGACGCCAGCGACGTCGGCATCGCCAACGCCATCGTGCAGATGGGCCGGGCACTGGGCCTTCAGGTCATCGCGGAAGGCGTCGAGACCGAGGCTCAACGCGACTTTCTGGCCCAGGCCGGCTGCCATGAGTTCCAGGGCTTCCTGTTTGCCAAGCCGCTGCGGCCTGACGAGTTCGAGCAGCGGGTGCGTCCGCGCCGCCATGTCGTGGACGCGCCGGCGTCCGGCTGGCTGGGGCTGGTCAACGGGTGAGCCGCGTGGCGCGCACAATGCGTGCCATGCTCTACCGCTTCAAATCCAAGGCCGGCGCCGACGTCATCATGATGGCCGACTCAGCCGATGCCGTGCTGCGCCTGATGGGGCGTTCGCCTGCAAAGCAGGGCATCCTCGAAGCCGCGACCCTGCCGGCGCTGATGCAGGCGCTGGAGGCCGGCGTCGCCGCCGACGAGGCGCAGTTCCAGCGCGCGGTCGATGCCGCCAGGGCCGCCGGCGAGCCGCCGCCGCGTCGCCAGGGTGTGTCACTGCGCCAGCGCGCCTGGCCGCTGCACGAGCTGATGCAGCGCAGCGCCAAGGAGAACACCGACGTCGTCTGGGGTGTCTAGTGCTGGAAGAGGCGACCCGACTCATCCTGGTCCGCCATGGCGAGACCGCGTGGAACCGCGCCACGCGCATTCAGGGCCATACCGACATCCCGCTCAGCGCGCTGGGCCTGGCCCAGGCCGAGCGCCTGGCCCAAGCCTTGGCCGACGAGCCGCTGGCGGCCGTCTATTCCAGCGACCTCAGTCGCGCCCGACAGACCGCCGAGGCCCTGGCCAACGCACAGGGCCTGCCCGTCCACCTGGACACCGCGCTGCGCGAGCGCTCGTTCGGCCGTTTCGAAGGCCTGAGCTGGCAGGAGATTGATCAGGGTCACCCCGAGGATGCGGCGCGCTGGCGGCGCCGCGAACCCGACTTCCCGGTCGGCGGCGGCGAGAGCCTGAACGCCTTCAGTGCCCGCTGCCTGGACGCCACGCGCCGCGCCGTTGCCGCCCACCCGGGCTGCAGCATCGCGCTGGTGGCCCATGGAGGCGTGCTGGACTGCCTCTACCGTGCCGCGACCCGGATCGCGCTGGATGCGCCGCGCAGCTGGCAACTCGGTAACGCCACCATCAACCGCCTGCTGGCGACACCGGGTGGCTTCACGCTGATCGGCTGGAACGACGACCGCCATCTGGCCGGGCTGAGCGTCAGCGACATCGCGGCCTGAGGCGGACTCAGGCCTGGCAAGGCCCCCTAGGGCGACTGTTGCATCCGCGCGTCGCTTGCGTGGGGTGCGGCAAGTGCCGCTCCTATACTGCCTGTCACTTGTCCTTCATGGCAGGGCTGTCAACCCCGCCGCAACCACACCTGCAAAGGCACACAATGAAAAAGATTGCACTTGTCGCTGCTCTGGCCGCCATCTCCGCCGCTCCGGCTTTCGCCCAAAGCGTCACGCTGTGGGGCCGTCTGAACACCACGGTCGAAAACCAGAAGATCGGTCAGGCCGACCGCAAGACGGTGATGCAGAACAATGGTTCGCGCCTTGGCTTCAAGGGCACCGAGGACCTCGGCGGCGGCCTGAAGGCTGGCTTCAATCTGGAGCACGGCCTGGAGTCGGACACCGGCGCCGCAACGGGTGGCACCACGTTCTGGAATCGTCAGTCCAGCGTCGAGCTGAGCGGCAGCTTCGGTACGATCCGCCTGGGCAGCTGGTTCCCGGATTCCTACTTCTCCAGCGTTGACCGCACCAGCAACCACAACCACGACACCGGCACGTCGTCGGACAACCTGTTCTCGAGCTTCGGCTTCGGCGCCCGCACCAACAAGCTCGGCTACTTCTCGCCGACGATGAACGGCTTCAACTTCATCGGCTCCGTCCGCGCTGGCGAGGGCACTGGCCCGCGCGGCTACGACCTGTCGGTCAACTACGAAGTCGCCGGCCTGCACGTCGCTGGTACCTACGCGCAGAACGACAAGTTCGCCGCTTCTAACAAGCGCAAGGCCTACGGCCTGGAAGCCGACTACGGCTTCGGCCCCTTCCTGGTGACCGGCTACTACCAGCGCGAGGAAGTGGACGGTTTCCGCGCCCGTGATATCGGCCGCGTGTCGGCGATGTACGTGGTGGGCCAGTCGGAGTTCCACGTCAACGTCGGCGGCACCAAGGCCGGCAGCGATGCCGAGTTCCGCAAGGGTGGCGCCAAGCAGTTCACGCTGGGCTACAACTACAACCTGAGCAAGCGCACCAAGGTCTACGGCTTCTACACCCGGACCGACTACAACGACAACACGAAGACCGGCGCTCCGGACTTCTCGTCGCTTGCCGCCGGCATCCGCCACAACTTCTGATCCCAGGATCGGAAACGAAGAGCGCCCCGTTGGGGCGCTTTTTTTTTGATCGCGACGAACGAAGCGAAACGCAACTGCGTGAGGGTGACCGAGCGTGGGGAGGAAGCGTGGGGCGTAAATCGCGAGCCGATGAACAAGAACCGCATGGAAGGCGCTGTCGAGCAGGGCGAGCGGGCACGTGACCGCGAAGCTCTCGTGATCAAGGCGAAGCGGCGGGAATGCGGCGGCTGTGCGATGAAGGGTTGCGCTCCTACCTGAGGAGATCCCGCCTTGTGCCTGAAAGGGTGACGACGCTGTCGGAGCGGGAAGTCAGCCTCCGGCAGCTCACAAGGCGCTCAGGCGGACGCAGTATGGGGCAGGTTGTGCAGGGGCTGCGGCCCTACCTAGTCGGCCCTGCAATTTCGCTGCAACCCGCATGAATGCTGGCGTTCGAGGGTAAGTCCGGTCCTCTGAATCCCGCAGGAAGCGTTGTTAGCGGAGTTGATTCCTGGGGGATTTGCACCTTG
>Ga0213878_10000165_pt1 | contig 29115 bp, 24 predicted proteins | sample VelepicoBEBS_R02_FD_161053 | JGI IMG/M metagenome (GOLD analysis project Ga0213878, IMG submission 161053) | Vellozia epidendroides bulk soil microbial communities from rupestrian grasslands, the National Park of Serra do Cipo, Brazil - BS_R02 | ecosystem: Environmental > Terrestrial > Soil >... | reverse complement strand
CGACGAAGATGCTCGCGCTCAGCGCGAGAGCGGTCGAACGCAGTCGGGACATCGCGGGGCCTACTTGACCGCGATCGAGGTCTCGACCGACATCCCGACGCGCAGCGGCATGGCGGCCGGCGGATCGTCGACGACGATGCGGACCGGCAATCGCTGCGTGACCTTCACGAAGTTCCCCGTCGCGTTCTGCGCCGGAACCAGGCTGAACGTGTTCTGCGAGGCGGGCGCGATCGCCGCGACGTGGCCGTGGAAGTCGACGCCCTTGTACGCATCGACGCTGATGTCGACCGGCTGTCCGACGCGCACCTTGCCGAGCTGCGTCTCCTTGTAGTTCGCGGTGATGTACGTGCCCTTCGCCGGGATCAGCGTCATCAGCGATTGTCCGGGCGTCACTGCCGCGCCGACCTCGGCGTTCTTCATCCCGACGTAGCCGTCGATCGGCGAGCGGATCACCGTGTACGAGAGCCGGTTCTGCGCCGCGGTGACCTGCGCTTGCAGCGAGCCCGCTTGCGCGTACGCCGCATCCGCCTGCGCCTTCGTCGCCGAGACACGGTACGGGTTGTCGCTCTCGCTCAAGCGCCCTTGCGCCGTCTGCAGCTGTCCCTGCTGCGCGCCGATCCCCGCGCTCGCCGCGTTCGCCGCCGCGATCGCCGAGGTGTAGCGCGCCTGCGCCTGCGCGACCGCGCTCTGCGCCGCCGCGACGTTGTCGACCGCGGCGCGGTACTGCGAAGCCGCCTGCGCTTGCGCCGCGCGCTGCGCGTCGAGCTGCTGCGAGGCGATGTCGCCGGTGCGCACCAGCGCGGTGTAGCGCGACAGATCGGCGTTCGCGCGGTCCAATGCCGCACGCGCGGCCGGAACCTGCGCCTGCGCGACGCGCACTTGGTCCTGCGCCTGCGCGATCGCGGTGCGCGCCGCGTCGGCTTGCTGCTGCGCCGACTGCGCCTGCGCGGCCGCGCTGGCAATCGAGCTCTGCGCCGCGGCGACGCCGCCGCTCCCCTGCGTCGACTGCGCCGCGACCTGCGCGGCGGTCAGCGAGACGTTCTCCTGCGCGGCGCGCGCGTTCGCGCGCTGCGCCTGGAGCGCGGCCTGCGCCTGCTGGACCGCGGTCCGCTCGTCGGTGTCGTCGAGCCGGATCAGGATCTGTCCCTTGCTGACGCGCTGGTTCGTGTCGACCAGAACCTGGGCGACGCGCTCCGCGATCTTGCTCGAGACCGTCACCGGGTCGGCGTCGACCCGGGCGTCGTCGGTCGTCTGGTGGGTCGTCGCGTACGAGAGATAATGATAGCCCCAGATCAGCGCGGCGATCACGACGATCGCCCCGATCACGATGACCCACACCGGCGGCCGGCGACGTTTGGTCGTCGTCTCCGTCTCGACGGTCGTCCCGCTCGGAGGCGCGCCCGGCGCGCTCGGCGGCGGCGCGGCGCCGCGACCGCCGTCCGTGACGGTGGTCCGCTGCGCCGGGGGGGTCTCGGTTCGGGTTTCCAAGTTACGCGGTGACTCCGTTGAGGAAGACGTCGACGATGCGGTCGAGCACGGCGCGGTCCGGGACGGTGCTGTCCCAGAGCTTGCGCCCGACCACGTACGAGAAGAGCATGCCCAAGAAATAGCGCGACACGAACGCCGGCTCGCCGCGGATCAGCCCTTCGCGCAGCTTCTCCTCGAAATACGAGGCCAGCTCGGCCTTGATCTGCGCCGGACCGCGCCATTCCGGGGACTCGGCGGTCCCGGCGGCGTCCTCGGCGAGCGAGACGCACATCATCCCGCGCCGCGCCATCATCCCCTCGACGATCTCGTAAGCAAGGATGCGCAAGTCCGTCGCGAGGTCGTCGCCCGGCAGCGAGGCCAGGATCGAGCGGAACTCCGCGACCCCGCAGGCCTGCTCGCGCATCGCGTCGAGCAGCGCGCGCTTCGAGCCGAAGTGCCGGAACAGCGTCGCCTCGTTGACCCCCGCTCGCTCCGCGACCTCACGCGTGGTCGTCCCGCGCGTGCCGTTGCGCTCGAAAAGCTCGCGCGCCGCGGCCAGGATCTTGCCGCGCGTCTCTTCGACGCCGGCGTGCGAACGGTGTCCGGTGATCAGCATCAGTTGTGCTTCTTCGTGAAGACCGCGTCGTCGATCGCGACGTTGGTCTTGTAGTCGGCGTAGGTGCCGTGAGCGACGGCTTTCGCGTACGGGATCGCAATCTCGGCGTTCTGCTCGGCGAGCATCGAGTAGCCGCCGACCTCGCGGAACGTCTGCGTCATCGTGATGTGCCCGCCATTGTAGTAATCGTAGCGGATCGAGTCGATCTGCCACGAGCCGGGATCGATCAGCACGGTCTCGTGGTCGATCATCCCGCGCACGCGCTGCACGAGCCGCAGCGCGAGGTCCTTGCGGCCGTTGTAGTCCTTCTCGCCCTCGTAGGTGATGTGGAAGCGCTTCTCCCAGTTCGCGGGGTCGCCGATGTCCGCGAACATCTTGTCGAAGCCCTTCGCGAGCGGCGGGACGCGGTCGAAGACGACCTCGTAGTTCGAGGGCCGCTTGTAGTACGTCGTTCCGTCGAGGTGCTGCATGAGGAACGGGAACGACGTCATGCGCAGGTCGACGTGCAGCCGGCCCTGGTACGTGTTGAGGCTCGGGTTGCGCTCCTCGACCTTGGCGAGGATCGCCGCCGGATCGGTCGGGCGGTCGGCGGCCGCGTACGCCGGGATCCCGAGAAACGCGAACAGCGCCGCGAACGACGCGGCGGCGAGCCGGCTCAGCAGGTTGCGGCGCGGGCGGCGCTCCTCGGGGTTCAGCGGGAACGCGAAGACGCGATCGAGCCCGTTGAGGGCGAGCGCGTCGCGGACCGGGCCGCTGTCGGGCGTGACCTCGACCGCGCCGCCGCGCTCGCGCAGCCGGCGCAAGCCGGTGACGAGCGCCGCGATCGTGTCGGCGGGGAGGCGGTTGCCGCCGAGCACCACGCGCAGGCGGGGGCTCTCCTGTTCGGCGGCGAGGAGCTCGTCGACGGCGCTGGTGATTCGCGGACGGGCGTCCTGGGCGTCGGCGTGCAAACGAAGTGGCGTGTGATTCAGAATATCTTCCATGACGTGTCTCGTGCGTGCGGGTACTTGCATGAACACTTTACCAGGTCGCTTGGATTCGTGCAAGTACCTGCTTGCAGACCGCCGGTATGCGCCGACCCGACCTAGCGGAGCTCGCCGAGCAAACGGGCTTGGGCGAATCGCAGATGCACGTCCGCAGCCTCGCCCCGGGCGGTCCCGCCTGGAGCCGGGACGACGGGCGGCCGATCTACCCGGCCTCGATGATCAAGGTCCCGCTGGCGGTCGCCGCGGCCGTCGCCATGACGGAAGGCCGGCTGCGCTGGGACACCCGGGTCACCGTCGACGCGCGGAACGCGACCGTCAACGATGCGCCCTCGCCGATGGTCCCCGGCTACGAGACGACGGTCGAGGAGCTCATCACGCTGATGCTCCAGCGCTCGGACAACGTCGCGACCAACCAGCTCTACGACGTCCTGGGGCGCGAGCGCGCGACCGCGGACGTGCACGCGCTCGGCTTCACCGAGACGGTCTTCCGCCGGAAGCTCTCGGGTTCGCTGCCGCTGATCGACGACCCCGAGGCGAGCGGCCGGAACACGTTTCCGGCGCGCGAAGCGGCGGAGCTCTTCGCGGCGATCGCGGAGGATCGCGTCCCCGACGCGGCCGCGCTGCGGCGGATCCTCGCGACGTCGTGGTGGGACGTGAAGCTGTCGCGCGGTCTCGACGCAGGGGACGCCTTCGCCCACAAGACGGGCGACACCGACGAGTGCGCGCACGACGGCGGGATCCTGACGCTGCACGACGGATCGCGCTGGATCGTCGTCGTCTACACGGAACTCCCGAGCAGTGAGGAGAACGACCTGCGCTTCGGGGCGTTCATGCGGGCGCTCCGCCCGTACTTAGCCAGCTCACACGACTCATGGAGTACAGGATGAACCGATTCACGGTCTCGGCGCTCGCGCTCGTCGCGCTCGCCGCGCTCGTCGCGCCGTCGAGCGCAGCACCGAGAGGACCGGCGGCCGGCAAGCACGTGCACGTCGGCGTGATCGCCGACGTCACCGGCGCCGCCGGCGTCTACGGCACCCCGCAGAAGAACGCGTACGAGCTCGCCAACGAGGACGTCAAGTCCGGCAAGATCGACGCGGGCGGCGCGGACTTGGTCTTCGACGTCCAGGACGCGGCGACCGACGGCGCCCAGGTCGTCAACCTGATGCAGAAGTTCACCACCGACGGGCAGACGCCGATCGTGCTCGGCCCGACGCTCTCGGGCGAAGCGTTCAAAGCCTTCCCGATTGCAAAGAACGCGAACTTCCCGGTGATGGGAACCTCGACGACGGCCGAAGGCGTGACGGCGATCGGGCCGACCGTCTACCGCGACTCGCTCGCCGAGTCGCAGGTGATCCCGACCACGGTGAAGCGCACGCACGACAAGTGGCACTACAAGACCGCGGCGATCATCTACGGCGACGACAACGCCTTCACCAAGACCGACGGCGACATCTTCGCCCGCGAGCTGAAGGCCGCCGGCGTCGACGTCGTCGACACCGAGACGTTCCACATCAAGGACACCGACTTCCAGCCCGCGCTCACGCGGATCGAGTCGAAGCACCCCGACGTGATCGCGATCGGCGCGCTCTTCCCCGAGGCGACGAAGATCATCCAGCAGGCCGGGAAGCTCGGGATCAAGACGCACATGATCGGCGGCAACGGCTTGAACGCGCCCGACATGTACAGCGTGGCGGGTCCGGCAGCGCAAGGGACGGTCGTCGGCGCGGCTTGGTACTCGGGCGCGAAGTATCCCTCGAACGTCGAGTTCGTGAAGCACTACACCGCGAAGTACGGGAAAGGCCCCGACCAGTTCGCGGCGCAGTCGTACGCGGCCGCGCAGATCGTCGCCGCGCTCGTCAAGGGCGGCGCGACGAACAAAGACGAGATGCTCTCGGCGCTCAAGAACGTCCGCTCGATCCAGACGGTCCTCGGCCCGATCGGCTTCGACAGCAACCGCGACGCCAAGTCGAGCCCGGTGATCCTCTCGATCGTCAAGGGCGGATTCACGTATTTTCACTGACGTGACTGACGTGAGCGAGAGCGCGTAGACGGTGCTCAGCCCCAATGTCATCCTGAGCCTTTCGAAGGATGCGCCGCAAGCATGCTAGCACAGCAGCTGCTGAACGGGCTGTTCCTCGGCGCGGTCTACGCGCTGTTCGCGGTCGGGTACACGCTGGTCTTCGGCGTGCTCGACATCCTCAATCTGGCGCACGCGGCGATCTTCACGGCCGCCGCGTTCGCCGCGTTCTCGCTCGCGGGGATGGGCGTCCCGCTCGTCCTCGCGTTCCTGATCGCCGCCGTGATGGCCGGGATCATGGGGATTCTGCTCGACCGCGTCGCGTTCGCGCCGCTGCGCGCGCGCAACGCCGGGACGCTCGTCCCGCTGATCTCCTCGATCGGCGTCGCGATCATCATCGGCGCGGTGCTGCGCGGGATCTACGGCGTCGACGAGCGGCACTTCACCGTCGGCGGACTCGACACGGCGCCGGTGATCCACGCCGGGCCGGTCACGTTCACCACCGTCGAGCTGACGATCTTCCTGGCGGCGATCGTGCTGATGCTGGTGCTCAGCTGGGTCCTGCGCGCGACGCCGCTCGGGCGGCGGATTCGCGCGGTCGCGGAGGACCGCGTCGCGGCGGCGCTGCTCGGCGTGAATCTGGAGCTCACGATCGCAGCGACGTTCTTCATCGCCTCCTCGCTCGGCGGCGCGGCCGGCGTGCTGACCGCGCTGCGCTACAACAGCATCACGCTCGACATGGGCGGACCGATCGAGCTCAAAGGTCTCGCGGTGATCATCCTCGGCGGGATGGGGAGCGTCACCGGCGCCGTGATCGGCGGGTTCATCCTCGGCGCGGTCGAGACGCTCGCGATCGCCTACGGGCTCTCCGAGTGGCGCGACGCGATCCTCTTCGGCGTGATGTTCGTGCTGCTGGTGCTGCGCCCGACCGGCCTGTTCGGCAAGCGCGCGCTGCGCGCCGCGTAGCGCGCGAGGCGCCGCGGTGCAGACGCTGCTCGACTTCTACGCGAAGCACTCGCGGCTGATCGACCAGATCGGCGTCAACGCGATTCTGGCGCTCTCGCTCTCGGTCTCCCTGCAGGCGGGTCAGCTCGCGCTCGCGCAGGCCGCGTTCATGGGGATCGCGGCGTACGTCTCGGCGATCCTCGCGCTGAACTACCACTGGCCGCTCCTCGCGACGATCGTCGCGGCGGTGCTGGTTTCGACGGTCGTCGCGGCGCTGCTCGCGTACCCCGTCCGCCGGCTGCGCGGCGTCTTCCTCGCGATCGCGACGATCGGCTTCGGCGAGATCGTGCGCGTGATCGCGAACAACTTGAAGATCACCGGCGGCGCCGAGGGGATGAGCGGGATCCCGAACGATGCGACGACTCCCGTGATCTACGGCTCGCTCGCCGTCGTCGCGATCGCGCTGTGGCTGCTCTCGCGGACGAAGTTCGCGCTGGCCGTCGCGCTGGTGCGCGAGGACGAGTACGCGGCGCGCGGGGTCGGGATCGACGTCGGCGCGATCCGCACGCTCTCGCTGGCGCTCGGCGGCGCGATCGCAGGGCTCGGCGGCGCGCTCTACGCGCACGCCTCCTTCTTCATCACGCCGAACGACTTCGGCTTCGCGCGCATGGAGCAGATCCTGGTGTGGTGCGTCGTCGGCGGCGTCACCAGCCCGGTCGGCGCGGTGATCGGTTCGACCGCGCTCTCGATCCTCCCCGAAGCGATCCGCTTCCTGGCCGACTACCGCGAGGTCAGCAACGGGATCATCCTGCTCGTCGTCATCCTGTTCGCGCCGGGCGGGCTCGCGTCGCTGTGGAAATGGCGCCGCGGCGCGCCGCGCGATCCGGTTCGCGTGCACGCGTAGATGCTCGCGCTCGAGCACGTGAGCGTCCGGTACGGCGGCGTCGACGCGCTCAAGGACGTCACGCTCACGGTCGTGCCGTCGCACGTCGTCGGTCTGATCGGGCCGAACGGCGCCGGCAAGACGACGCTCGTCAACGCGACGACCGGGCTCGCGCCGCTCGCGACGGGGCAGATCTCGCTCGACGGCGCGCGCATCAACTCGCTCCCGCCGCACCTGATCGCGCGCACCGGAATCGCGCGGACCTATCAGAACATCCGGCTCTTCGGCGCGCTCGACGTCCGCGCGAACCTTGCCGCCGGCGCGTACGCGCGCAAGACGCGGCTGACGAACGACGAGATCGCGGCGCTGCTCGAGCGCGCCGGGATCCCGGGGATCGACCTCGACGCGCGGGCCGGCGCGCTGCCCTACGGCGACCAGCGGCGGCTCGAGATCGCGCGCGCGCTCGCCGCCTCGCCGAAGGTGCTGATGCTCGACGAGCCGGCCGCCGGGATGAACCCGTCGGAGACGTCGCGCCTGGTGGAGACGATCCGCGCGATCGCTGCGAGCGGGATCGCGGTGCTGCTGATCGAGCACGACATGCCGCTGGTGCGCGCGGCCTGTGACAGCGTCGTCGTGCTCAACTTCGGCGAGGTCATCGCGCGCGGCACGCCGTCGGAGGTCGCGCGCGATCCGGTCGTCGTCGAGGCGTATCTCGGCAGCGGCGCGGAGGCGCTCGCGTGAGCGCGGTCCCGGCTCCCGTTCCGGCGCCGGCGGCGGCACCGCTGCTCGCGGTCGACTCGCTGCGCTCGGGCTACGGGAACATCGAGGTGCTGCACGACGTCTCGATCGAGCTGCAGGAGCGGACGCTGTGCGCGATCGTCGGCGCGAACGGCGCCGGGAAGACGACGCTGCTGATGGCGCTCGCCGGCGTCCGCCCGATCCGCGGCGGGCACGTCCGCTTCGACGGCGCCGAGATCACCCGGCTCTCCTCGCACGCGCGGGTCAAGCTCGGCCTCGTCCTCGTCCCCGAAGGGCGCCGGATGCTCCCCGGGATGAGCGTCGAGGAGAACCTCCAGGTCGCCGCGAGCGCGCGCGGATCCGAAGGCTACGCGCGGATCGGCGGGCTCTTCGACCGCTTCCCGATCCTGCGCGCGCGGCGCAACGTCCCGGCGGGCTCGCTCTCGGGCGGCGAGCAGCAGATGCTCGCGATCGCGCGCGCGCTGGCGATCGGGCCCCGCGCCCTGCTCCTCGACGAGCCCTCGATGGGGCTCGCGCCGAAGCTGGTCGACGAGATCTTCGCCATCGTCGCCGACGAGCGGGCTCGCGGGACGTCCATTTTGCTCGTCGAGCAGAATGCGCGCCGCGCCCTCGCGCTCGCCGACCGCGCCTACGTCATGGAGCGCGGGCGGATCGTCCTGACCGGGACGGGCGCCGAGCTCGCGACGCACCGCGACGTCGTCGCGGCGTACCTCGGCGGGTGACATCGCGAACGATTCGCGAACACGGTGGATAACTCCGGATTTGTCAGGCTGCGTAACGATCCGGCCTGAACCCCTTGCGCCGCGCCGCGAGTCGAACTATGATGCGTCCACGCCGGAGGCGACGAAGGCGGGTGAGCCCGCGAGAAGCTCACCGGTGCCGAGGCGACGAGGCATCGAGGCGAGTTCGACGCCGTCTTGGCCGACGATGAATCGGCGAGGACACGCGCAGATCGATTCTCACGCTGACGAGGCCGCACGGGGAAACCTGGGCGGCCTCGTCGCTTTTCGCGCGTCGCGCGGATGCATCGGTGCATGTGGAAAGCGTGGAATGCTGCGGAACATCGTGGAAAAGTGAAAGTTCTTGTGGAGAAGCGGCGTTTCGGGGCGTTGGGGTATTGCGCGGTGTACGGTGGTGCACGTATGATGTGAACACGTCGACGGCAACGACGACGGGCGAGCGGCGAGAAGCTCGCTGATGCGGACAGATCGGAATGCGAACGGTGCAAGCCGGGCGCGTTCAAGAGAGAAGCATCGACTCGAAGTTCGACGACGTAATGGCCGCCGAAAGGCGGCGAGGACGCTCGCAGATCGGATTCTCGTGCTGACCGAAACCGACCAGAGAAATTTGGGCGGTTTCGTCGCGTTTGAACGCAGGGTGGCGGGGATGGGCGACACGCAGGGGGTTCGCTGGGCACGCTCCCTCCGCGCATCCATGCGCTACGGTCGCTGCGTTCTTCGGCGCTCCCGCCCTTCCAGGGCTGCGCGCCTACGAAAGCACCCCGCGAACCCCCCGCGTGTCGCCCATCCCTGGCACTATGTTCTCAATGCGACGAAGGTTTGGGTGTGAAAAGCAGGGATTGGTTGTGAAGATTGGGGCACAACTCGAATTTCTTGTGGATGTTGGGTTTGAGGGTATTGCAACCCGGTTTCTTTGATTTTATGATGCGTGCACGCCGGTGACGAGCCGGCGGCGAGCGGCGAGAAGCTCGCCGGTGAAACGAACGTAGACACGGAAGGCGCAAGCCCGACGGATGCGATCACAACACCGAAACGACTATGACGCCCTCCTGGCTGAGCCGATCAGCGAGAAGTCGCGCCTCCCTCGATCTCGCGCGAGAAAACGAAGCCGCGACGGCGCCCACGCCCCGCGGCTTCGTCGCGTCTAAACCGCAATGTCATCGCGGCTTTCCGCAAAATGGCATCGCCCCCGTCCGCAATGTCATCCTGAGCTTGTCGAAGGATGCGCCGCAGCCGGTACGTCGATCACGCTACCTCAGTTGCCGTTCCACGCGGTGAACGGCGCGGGCCTGGAATACGGTGGGCCGACCTCGATCGTCGCGTCGAGATGTTGCGTCAGCTGGATCGCGCGAGGGTCGCCGTTGTAACGGTTGCCGTTCACCCAGACCATGATGCGCTCGTTCTTTTTCGGGCGCGCGCCGGCGACGTCGGTTTTCGTCAGCGGCTCGCCCCAGACGTCGAAGAAGTTGCCGAGCGTGAACGTCTTGAAGCTCGGCGACTCGATGTGGATGATGCCGTCGGGCGTGTGCGTGTGGATCCAGTAGAAGCACTGGCCGATCATCGGGCGGCCGATGTCGTCGGGAATCGCGACCGGCTTGCCGTGATCGAGGATCCGCAAGTGCTGGTGGATGTGCATCAGCGAGCCCTCCATCTGGTCGCAACGGATCCCGTCGACGGGCTGGCCCGCGGGGACGGCCGCGCGCGCGGCCGCGCCGCACGATAACGCGGCGGCGGCGGCGAGGGCGACGAAGAGCTTCATCGAGCGCGTCATGTCCCTGGAAGAACGCGACCCGCGGTTTCTCCGTTCCTGCTCGCTCAGGCGGAACCGCGCGGGACGGCGTAGCGCGCCGCGACCTCGCGCGCGATCTCGGCGGCGGCGCGGCGCGCCTCCTCGGGCGCGATCACTTCCGCCTCGGCTCCCCAGCCGAGCGACATCCGCACGATCTCGAGCGGGTCCGCGACGCGGTACGTGATGTCGACGCCGCCGTCGTCGCGCGGCTCGACCCGGCGCTCGCGCGTCGTGCTCGACGCGGCCGCCGCCTTCGCGACGACCGGCGAGAAACGTACCGTCACGTCGGTCACCGCGTCGCCGTGAACGACGCCGCTCACCGAGTCGGCACCGTACGCCTCGAGGTTGAAATCGGCCGGCTTCTCGTACTTCTGCGGCGTCACCGCGACGTCGGAGACGTTGTCGACCGCGAAGACGCGCATGTCGGTGCGGTTGTGGTCGTAGCCGACCAGGTAGACCCGCCCGCCCGAGACGATGAAGCCGTACGGGTCGACGCGCCGCTGCGTCCGCGCGCCCTTCTTGTCCGTGTAGCCGAACTGCACGCGCCTTCGGTCGCGCTCGGCACTCTGCAGCTGCTCGAACGCGCGCTCCGCCGCCGCGTCCATCGCGACCGGCTCCAGCCGAATCGCCAGCGAGCTGCTCTCGATCGAGACCTCGGTCCGGCGGTCGCTGGAGCGCAGCAGCTTCTGCGTCGTCTCCTCGATCGCCGTCGCAAGCGCCGGACCGAGCGAGGAGCCCAAGCGCTTCAGGGTCACGAGTCCCTGTAATTCCCGGTGCGAAAGGTTCAATCGGCGCAGGCTGTAGCCGTCGGCGAACCGGTACGTCCCGCTCGCGCGGTCGAAAAACCACGGAAAACCCGCGTCGGCGAGGACGCTCAGATAGCGCCGCAGCGTTCGCGTGCTGGGCGGCTTCTCGTCCGCGATCTGATCCTTGAGCTCCTCGAACGTGAAGCGCCCCTCGTCGATTGCGCTGAGCAGCCGGACGAGGAGGACGACTTTGGGTTCGGCCCGTTCCTCCGCCACGCGTTACGTCTTCGTCGTTTCCATACGGTGTCCGTGCGATGATGTAGGGTGCTCAGGCGTTTCGAAGAAACTTGGCCCAAAAGCAGCCCTGAACTCCCGGTAAGGAGCACCATGGACGACCATCGCCCGGACTCTTCCGTCGATCGGAAGGAGTTTCTTCGCCGTACCGGCGCCCTCGGCATCGCCGGCGCGGCCGCACTCGGCTTTCCGCTTCTCGAGACGCGCGCGGCCGGCGCGTCGCCTCTCCTTCCGCCCCGCGACGTGATCGCCGCCGGCGGCGGCGCGACCGTCAAGATCGGCCACATCGACGGCTTCTCCGGCGTCTACGCGGCCGCGTCGCAGTCGCAGCAGCACGGGATGGAAGTGGCCGTCGCCGAGGCGATGCGCAAGAACAACCGCATCAAGTACGAGATCATCAAGGGCGACGACGCCAACAAAGCGGCGACCGGTACCACCGAAGCGAAGCGGCTGATCTCGCAGGAGAAGGTCGACCTCTTGACCGGCTGCCTCAGTTCCGCGGTCGGGCTGGCCGTCTCGGCAACCGCCGCCGAGAACAACACGTTCTTCCTCGCGGTCGGCACCCATGACACCAACATCACGGGCGCCAAGGCGCACCGGGTCACCTTCCGCCAGACCTGCTCGAACGCGATGCTGGCGAACGCGGTCGGCCCTGCGCTCCTCAAGCACGGGAAGAAGTGGTACTTCCTCGTCGCCGACTACGCGTTCGGTACCGACGCCCACGAGCGGTTCCGTAAGATCCTGCTCGCCCAGGGCGGCTCCGAGGTCGGCGTCGACCTGCATCCGCTCGGCCAGACCGACTACTCGTCGTATCTCACCAAGGCGCGCAATACCGACGCGAACGTGCTCGTGTTCTGTAACTATGGACCCGACTGCCAAAACGCCACGAAGGCCGCCGTCCAACTCGGCCTCAACAAGAAAATGACGTTCGGTGGGATCCTGTGCGGTAACGACGTCGCGGTCGGCATGCCGGTCGACGATCTCGTCGGCTCGCTGTGGGGCTACGTGTGGGGACCGGAGGCCGGCGGCGACGCGCCGCGCGTCTACAACGCGCTCAAACCGAACGTCTCCGAAGTCGACTGGCGTCAATACCTCGGCTACATGGCCGGCAAGAACATCATCAACCGCGTCAACGCGGCCGGCTCGACGGCGACCGAGAAGATCGTCGAGGCGTTCGAGAACTACCACTACGACGCGGCCAAGAAGAGCGGCGCGTACTTCCGCAAGTGCGACCACCAAGCGATCCAGCAAACCTACGCGGGCGAGATCGTCGCGAAGAACAAGCGCCGTTCGCCGAACGAGTTCTTCACGATCGCCTCGACGGTCGGCGGCGACTACGCCGCTGAGCCGTGCTCGAACCCGGACAGCACCGCGGCCGAGAAGGTCATCACCTCGGAGAAGATCGGGCCGCGCGAAAACTACACGGTCGTCTCGACCAAATAGCACCGGCGCTCCCAAGCATCGGATCCGGACGGCGGTCGCGCAAGCGGCCGCCGTTTCAATTGGCGGGGTCGGCGGTTTCACTTGGACGGTCGCGGGGCAAAGCTCCGGCATGCTTGCGAAGACGCTCATCGATCTCGTGTGCCGCGGCTGTGCCCCGAGCCGAGGAGTCTCCGGCGCGGACGGGGTCGAGCTGGACCATGTCGCGCTGTGCAACGCCGCGGACGCGCTCGGCGCGGCCCTCGCCGCGCGCGGCGTCGAGCCCGGCGACCACGTCGCGAGCGCGCTGGCGCCCGGGACGGCGGCCTTCGCGGCCGCGCTGCTCGGCGTCGCGTCGATCCGGGCCGCGCTGGCCCCGCTCCCGCCGGTCGCCGACGAGCCGTCGGCCCGCGCGGCACTGCGGGACCGCCCGGTCGCGGCGCTCCTCGCGACGGCGAACCTCCCGGCCGGCGTCCGCTCCGCAGCCGCGGCTCAGGGGATTCGCGTGATCATGGTGGACTTCGACGACCGCGGGATCGTGCTGGTCGACGGCGAGCACGTCTACGAGGCGCACGCGCGGATCGCCGAGCCCGAGGATGTGGTGTTCGTCCCGGCCGGCGGCGGCGCGCCGCTCACGCAGGAGGCGCTCGCCGGGCTGGCCGGTGAGCGGGGGCTCGACGGGCTTCTCGAGGCGGTCCGCGCGGCCGGCGAGCCTGCGCTATGCGCCGCCTAATCTGTTCTTCTTAAAACTTTAGTTGACTTGGGACACCCGGCATGATAGCGTCGGGGTATGCCCCGCAAGAAGTCGCCGACCCTCACGGAGGCGGAGTACCGCCTCATGCAAGTCCTCTGGGACCGTTGCGAGTCGAGCGTCGCTGATGTCGTCGACGCGATCGGCGATCCGCCGCTCGCGTACAACACCGTCCTCACCACCATGCGTATCCTCGAGCAGAAAGGCTACGTCCGCCACAAAGCGGCCGGGCGCGCCTTCATCTACCGCGCCGTCGTCGCGCGTGACGAGGCACAGCGCAGCGTGGTCAGCCACGTTCTCTCGCGCTTCTTCGACGGCTCGCCTCGCGAGCTCGTGCTGAATCTTCTCGAGTCCGAGGCAGTAGATGATGCGGAGCTGGACCGGCTCCGCGAGCTTCTCGACAAGGCGAAAGGGCAGCAGTAGATGATCGAGGCGGTCGTCGGCGTCGCGCTCCGCGCGATCCTCGCGAGCGTCGTCCTAGGCGGCGTGCTCGCGGCGCTCGTCCTCGTGGCGACGCGCACGCTGAACCTGACCGCTTCCTCGAGGCACGCGCTGTGGACCACGGCTTTGCTCGCGACGGCGCTGATGCCGCTCGCGGGGATCGGCGTCTCCATCGCCCGCGCAACCGCGGCCGCTCCGGCCGCCACCACCTCCGCGCCGGCGCCGGATGCTGCACCGGCGACCGGCGCGGCGACCCTCGCCGCGCCGGCCCGCTCCGCGGCCGAGACGACCGCGATGCAGCGCCGCGCAGCTCGGCACGAGGTTCGCGGCACCGGCGCCGCTCCGCAGCGTTTGTCTGCGGCGGCAAACCGCGCCGCGTACCAGCCGATCGCGCTCGGCGGTCCGTCGCTGCTCGACCGGCTGCCGGTGATCCGCTGGACGCCGCGCATGTCGCGCAACCTCGCGATCGGCGTCGTCGGCGTGTGGGTGCTCGGCGCGCTCATCGGTCTGATCGGTCTGGCGGCGAGCATCGCTCGGGTGCGCGGTCTCAAGCGGCGCTCGAGCCCGCTCGACGGCACCCTCGCCGACGAGCTGCCGTGGCTCACCGAGATCGGCCCCGGCCGCGAGATCTACCTGCGCCTCTCCTTCGAGATCGAGACGCCGGTCGCGATCGGCTTCCGCCGTCCCGTGATCTTGATCCCGACCGAGCTCGCGACCGCCGACGGCCTCGCCGCAATCGAGCAGCTGGTGCTGCACGAGCACGCGCACCTGCGGCGCTACGACGACTGGACGAACCTCGTGCAGCGCGTCATCGAGCGGATCTTCTGGTTCAACCCGATCGTCTGGATGGTCGGGCGCCGGATCGCGCTCGAGCGCGAGATCGCCTCCGACGACGCGGTCGTCGAGAAGACCGGCGAAGCGCACGCGTATGCGACCTCGCTCTGGCGGCTCGCGCGCGAGATGCGGATGCCGGAGCACGCGGTCGTCGCGCCGGGAGCGCTGCTCACGCGCAAGCAGATCACCGTCCGGATCGAGCAGCTGCTCGACAAGAAGCGCGCACGCCTGCACCGCTCGCCGCTCGCCGCGCTCGGCGTCGCGGTCGCGAGCGTCCTCGCGGTCGCCGTCGTCGCGACGAGCGCCCCCGCCGTCGAGCTGCCCGCGGTTGCGGAAGCGCCGGCCGGCGCGGCTACCGTGAACGCGGCCGCGCCGGTGACGTGGCATGCGGCGGCCGTCCGCAGCGCGCATACGAAAATCTCGCACCCCGCATCGTCCGCCGTCGCGCGCGGTAATCAGCAGACCGATCTCCGAGCGAGCGACACGCGCCAGGTCGCGGTCCTCGAGCCGAAGACGGTGAACTTCCAGCTCGTCCCGATGCCGACCGTTGCGCCGCGCTCGCACGAGAGCCCGTCGCGCGGCTCGAAGTACGCCGGCGAGGCGTCGGCCTCGCAATCCACCGGTTCGCGCAGCCTCGCGTCGCACGACGCGAGCGCGCACGACGCACTCACGGCCCGCGGCACGACCGTCTCGACCGGATCGGGGACGGTGGCTCCGCCGCCGCCCGCGCCGCCCGGCGCGAACGCTGGGGTCCCTGTGGCACCGAGCATCCCCGAGCTGCCGCCCAATGGGACGCGGTACGTCATCTTCCCGCATGACGTTCCGCCGCTGACGCCGCAGCAGATCGCCAAGCTGACCAGCGCCGCCGAGAACGCGCTCGCGCGGGCCAAGCGGACCCACGAGACCGTCGAGATCGGGCCCGAGGTCGCGAAAGCGATGAAGATCGCGATGGGCTCGATGCCGGCGCAAATCGCGCAAGAGTCGACGTGGTCGAACCGCACCCGGGTCGCCGGCGTGAAGCTCTCGCGCGAGCTGGTCGCCTCGTGCATGGCGTGCTCGCTGCACGGCGCCGATCTGCGCAACGTCGACCTGCACGGTCTGAAGATCAACGGCGACGATCTCTCCGGCGCGGACCTGCGCGGCGCGAATCTGAGCGGCGCGCAGCTCCTCGGCGTCTCGCTGCGCGGTGCGAACCTCTCGGGTGCGGACCTGCGCAACGCCGAGCTGAACGGCGTCGACCTGCGCGAGGCGAACTTCGACAACGCGCAGCTCGACGGGATCAAGTTGATCGGCGCCTCGGTCCAGCACGTCAGCCTGCGCGGCACGACGCTCCGCAGCTTGATCGCCAGCTGCACCGGCTGCGACTTCGCGAAGCTCGATCTGCACGGCCAAGACCTCCACGGGCTGCTGCTGAACGGCGCGAACTTCAACGACGCGGACCTGCGCGGCGTGAACTTCTCCGGTGCGCAGCTGACCGGCGTGTCGCTGGCCCGTGCCAACCTGATGCGGGCCGACCTGCGCAACGCGCAGCTCAACGGCACCGAGATGCGCAATGCGAACCTCGACGGCGCGAACCTCGAAGGGATCAGGCTGAACGGCGTCTCGGTGCGCAGCATGAGCCTGCGCGGCACGGCGTTGCGCAGCGTGCTCGCGAACTGCACCGGCTGCGATCTCTCGCACCTCGACCTGCACGGTCAGGACCTGCACGGGATCACGCTGAGCGGCGCCGACCTCAGTCACTCCGATCTGCGCGAGGCGAACCTCTCGGGCGTGCGCTTCAGCGGCGTCGACCTGACCGGCTCGAACTTGTCCGGCGCGAACCTCACCAACGCGCGCTTCGAGGGCTGCAACCTCGCCGGCGTGGAGCTGCACGGCGCGCACACCGCCGGGATGACCATGACCGGAAGCAGCGGGCTGGACGGCTGATGCCGCCCGCTCTTCTTTTTTGCTCTTAAGTCTTATTTCGTTAGTTCACCAAGGAGGCTCGTCGTGATCCGTTCTCTCGCCCTCGCCGCTCTGGCGCTCGCCCTCGCCGCACCGTCCGCGCCGGCGGTCGCGGCCGACGACGACCTCGCACGGCAGCTGATCAACTCGTGCGTCGGCTGCCGGCTGCCGAAGGATCTGCACGGCCGCGACCTGCACGGGCTGCGCTTCGTCGGCAGCGATCTGCGCGACGTCGATCTCTCCAATGCGAATCTGCGCGACGCGGAGTTCACCGGCGCGAACCTCGACGGAACGCGCTTCGACGGCGCCGATCTGCGCAACGCGCGCTTCGTCGGCGTGCGGCTTCGGCACACGACGTTCGCTCGCGCGAACACCGACGGGATCACGTTCGTCGGCGCCAGCGTCTCGCAGGCGGACGTCGACGGTGCGGCCGGACGGATCATCCTGCGCGACTGCACCGGCTGCTCGCTCCACGGGATCGATCTGCACGACGCCGATCTTCGCGGCAGCAAGCTCGTCGGCGCGAGCCTGCGGGACGCGAAGCTCGCCGGCGCGCACCTCAACGACGCCCGGCTGGTCGGGATGAGCGCGCGCGATGCCGACCTCTCGCGCGTGGACCTGCGCGGCGCCGATCTGGTCGGCGCCAGCCTGCGCGGCGCGAAGCTCGCGGGCGCGACGATCGGCGATGCGATCCTGTGCACGCAGGCACGTGACGGCTACTACGACGACACCAACCGGCGCACCGTCTGCACCGATCTGCGCGGTGTCGACCTGCACGGGATCGACTTCCGCGCCGCGCGCTACTGCAACCGCGAAGATCGGCGCGACGACCGCGACACGGCGCCGCGCTCGTGCCGCACCGTAACGCGCCAGGAGCTGGTCGAATACGGCCACGCCGACCTCACCGGCGCGCTGGCCCCCGCCTGAGAGAAAGGACCCCATCATGCTCCGCCGTCTCGTTCTGATCGCGGCTTTCGCGCTGCTCGTTCTGCCGCCCGGCGCGCCCGCGAGCGCCGAGGACGATCTCGTCCGCCAGCTGGTGAACTCGTGCGCCGGCTGCCGTTTCCCGCACGATCTCCGCGGCCGCGACCTGCACGGTCTGCACTTCGTCGGCGCCGACCTGCGCGGCGTCGACCTCTCCCGCGCGAACCTGAACGGCGCCTCGTTCGTCGGCGCGGACCTCGAGGACGCGAAGTTCGACGACGCCGACCTGCGCAACGCGCGCTTCACCGGCGTTCGCTTCCGCAACACCTCGTTCGCCCGCGCGAAGACCGAGGGCGTCGTGATGGAAGGCGTCCGGCTCGACGCGCGCAGCATCGTCGGCGCCGACTACAAGCGCTTCCTGCGCGGCTGCACGGGCTGCGATCTGCGCGAGATGCCGCTCTCGTACGCCGAGGGCCGGCTGCGCGGCGTCTTCATCAACCCGCCGGCGATCCCGGCGCCGGTCATCTCGCGCGACGTCGAGCGCGCGCTCCGCGACCTGCAGGCGCATCCGATCGTGATCCCCTCGCCGATCGTCTCGGCCGAGATGGAACGGGCGCTGCGCGCGCTGCGCAACGCACAAACCTTCCGTCCGCTGTACGTGCAGCCGTTCACGGCGCGCCCCGATCTCGAGCAGCGGCTCCGCGAGGTCGAGCGCGAGCTGCGCGACATCCAGCGCGAGATGCGCGACCGTACGCCGGGGACGCCGGCGGCGCCGGTGCCCCCGCCCGCGCCGCCCGCGCCGCGACCGTCCTGACTATCGGTGCGGGATGGAGTTCCAGATGCGAATTGCGGTGTCGGCCGTCGGCACGTAGCGCCGGCCGTAGCCCGCGGACGCGATGTAGCCGGCGACTCGCGCGCGTTGCGCCTCGAAGCGCGGGAGCCACGAGTCGCGCGGGTAGTGCCGGCGCCAGTCGCGCATCGCGTCGTCGACCATCGCGAGCTTGCCGTTCATCGCGGCGACGTTGCGGTCGCCGCCGACCGCGCGGCGCTCGAGCGCGTTGAGCTCGTTGCGGATGCCGAGCACGCTCATCTTGAGCTGGCCGAAGTACTGGTCGGCCGGGGCGAGATCGCTCATGTTCGCCGCGCGCACCGCCGGAGCGAGGCACGCGACGAGCATCATCGCCAATGCGGCGATCTTAGTCACGCGGAAGCATTGCATATTCAGACTCCGGATAGGTGGCGATCAACCAGTCCAGCGTGTCGTTCTTGCGCACGCGCGCATCGTCGAGGTCGAGCTTCCCGTAGAGCTGAGCGAGGCTGTAGGCGTACTTGGGGATCCACGGATCACGGGGGAAGTGCTTCTGCCAGTCGTGGAGCGCGTCTTCGACGAGGACCGCTTTGTCGTAGATGTGCTCCGCGTCTTCCGGGTGCGCGTCCGCGCGCGCTGCGAGGTCTTTGATCGAGTTGCGAACGCCCAGGATGCTCATCTTCAGCCGGCCGAAATAACGGTCGGCGGGTGCGAGATAGGCCGACGGCTCGGCGAACGCAGGCGCGGCGAACGAAACCGCCAGCGCCAGCGCAAGAACGATGCGTTTCATGGAAGACATCCTTGTACGAGTGATGATGAGCGGCGCGCTGATCCATGCGCGTCGCGTACGTCTATCATCGGCAGCGCCGGTGAGGGGTTGAGCAGCTAACGCTGGGCTGGAAGACGGTCGCGAGACGAGATGTGATCGCCGCGGGCGGCGATCGTGACCGCTGCCTCTTGCGTCATCCTGCCGAGGCGGCGTCTAGTATCCGTCTACGCCGCGGCAGCGCTAGATTTGGCGCCTACTCCGGATCGCTGAACAGGAAGGCGAGGTCTTCACGTGTGAGCGTCTTCGCAACCGCGCTGTCGGCCTTGACAACGGCCTTCGAGAGCGCCGTCTTCCGCTCGGCGAGCGCGCGAATCTTCTCCTCGACCGATCCGGCGGTGACCATGCGGTACGCGGTGACCGGGCGCGTCTGACCGATGCGGTGGGTGCGGTCGATCGCCTGACGTTCGACCGCGGGATTCCACCACGGGTCGTACAGCACGACATAGTCCGCCGCGGTGAGCGTCAGCCCGACGCCGCCCGCTTTGAGCGAGCACAGGAACACCGGCGGACCGCCGTCTGCCATGAAGCGGTCGACTTCGGCCTGGCGGTCGCGGTCCTTGGTCGAGCCGTCGAGATAGCCGTACGCGATCTGCTTGCGTTCGAGCGCGGTGCGCATGATGCGCAGCATCGAGGCGAACGCGCTGAACACGAGCACCTTGTGACCGCCGTCGAGGACTTCTTCGACCGTCTCGATGAACGCGTCGAACTTCCCGCTCGCCTCGGGATCCTCGAGATACTCGGGCACCAGCAAGCCGGGGTGGGCGCAGACTTGCCGCAGCCGTGTCAGCGCGGCGAGCACGTGGACGGTCGCCGCTTCGGCGCCTTCTTCGTCGTACTTCGCGAGCACGTCGCGCCGCGCGGCCTCCGCGATCCCGCGGTACAGCCGCCGCTGCAGCGGCGTGAGCTCGCACTCGATCACGGCCTCCGTGCGCTCCGGCAGCTCGCGCGCGACGTCTTCCTTGGTCCGCCGCAGCAGGAACGGCTCGAGCCGTGAACGCAGCGCCGCGGCCGCGCCTTCGTCGCCGTCCGCGATCGGCAGCTCGAACCGCCGCCGGAACGAGGTCTCCGACCCGAGCAGCCCCGGCTCGACGAACCCGAAGATCGCCCACAGATCGCGCAGCGAGTTCTCGACCGGCGTACCGGTCAGCGCAAGCCGGTGATCCGCCTGCAAACCGCGCACGACCTTGGCGATCTGCGAGGCGGGGTTCTTTGCGTTCTGCGCCTCGTCGAGGACCAGCGTCCGAAAGCGGAACCGCTCGAGCTGATGCGCATCGAGCCGCGCGAGCGCATACGACGTGATCACGACGTCGTAGTCGTGGATCGTGTCGTACTTCGCCGCCCGATCGCTCCCCGACTGTAGCCGAAGCGTGCGTAATGACGGCGCAAACTTCTTGATCTCGTTGTCCCACGTGTGCGTCACCGACGTCGGCGCGATCACGAGCACAGGAACTTCGCCCTCGTGCTCCTTCCGCCGCAGCACGTGCGCGATTACCTGCACCGTATTGTGCGTGACAATGAAGTCGTCGAGGAGGAACAGCTTATCGGGCGCATTGACCGCAATGCACATCATCTCACAGTCTTGCTCGTACTCAACACTCACGATGGCGCGCGTCGGAAGATACTTCGACCGCGGCGTGTAGCGCGCCATTTTTCTCGCCAAGCGAAATGGCGCGAATTCCGGTGGCAGCGAGATCCCGACTCGGTACGCCGGCTTACCGATCCGCTGCTCGCCCTTGTACATGTACTTCGGCTGCGCCTTGTAGCGCATGCGCGCTATCCCACCCAACGATTGGACGATCCACGCGACATCCTGCGCAAGTTGATCCGAGGTCGACGTAAATTCGACATTCCCGTTTTGGGGCTGCGTTGTGCCGTCCGTGTCGAGAAGACCCTGAAGAAGGGAGAGACGGTCCCGAAGAGATGCCGTCTTATACACAGACGGCACGAACTTCATCGACGAACCAAGACCAACCAAATCCAGCTCGTCGAGGGCGTCAAGGAGCGCGCGTCTACCGCGCACCACGCTCCCAATCCGGAATTTATACGGTCGGTCTTTGACTGCGAAGAAATCTGAGCCGGTCGGCAGTAATGATCGGCATTCTTCGAGCAACTCGGTATCCGCGGTGGTGAACGAAAGACTGTTGCGGGCGGTGATTCCACCATCGCCAAGGATACAGCCGAGCAAATACGGGTCTATTGGAAGCTTCGGGCGCTGTCCGAAGTGCATCGGGTCCGCGATTGGTATGTAGTGGCGGGCGTTTCCGGCCGCATCGTGCAACCGCTCGCGAATTTGCGCCGTGCTGAGTACGCGATATGGCAGGCCGCGCTTCTTGCGAACTGCCGAGTTCACTGCCCAGAGATGATCATCAGAGCACAGCGTTGAGGAACCGTCGCTGAACGTGATGCGGAAAGCGGGAAGTATACCTTGCGGGTAAACGCCGACGATTTTGTGCGGAAGGCCGTCGCGGCCCATCACTTCATCGCCGACTTGCAAATCGCCGAATCGGCGCACACCGCGCGGCGTAATGGCACGGTTGTGTAGGGGGGCGGCCTTACCGACGCCCATGTCGTCAGCCAAAATTCCGCCGAAGCGGAACGACGACAAGTACGACAAGAAGTCTAAACCGCGACGCTGATAGTCGCGCAAAACGTTTTGCAACACCTCAGGAGGTTCAACTTCTTCAATGCCTTCGAAGTTGCGCAAACGCTCGCGAATCTTTTCGACTTCTTCCGGTAATGCGACGTCACCGAACGCTTCGTGCAATTCGTCGCGCATCGCGACGAGCGATGCGAGTCCCGTGCGGCGGCGGTCGGTCAGCTCCGACAACAAGTTCTGCCGCGAACGCAAGTCGCCGACGTCGACCAGCTTGCCGCGCACTTCCGCGTAGCGGCCTTTTGCGCCGAGGAGCGCGCGCAATTCTTCGCGCGTGAGCGGTTCGCCGCCGCCGACGAACACCGAGACGTCGAGGTCGAACCAGTCGCCGGTTTCGGCGGCGGTCGCGCTGACCGAGACGTCCACCTTGCCGCCGCCAGCGAGCGCGGCGAGCGATTCGTCGAGACGCACCTCGGTGTCGTCCCACGACGGCCAGACGGTGCGCACGATCTCCGCGGCGCGGTCGGCGTCGTGCAGCGCGAATCCGTCCGTGCCGCGCGGTACGAACCCCGCTTCCAAGAAGCGGCGGGCGAAGCCGCGTGCGACCTCGGGCGCCCAGCGCACGAAGCGCCCGGCGCTCGCGCTCACCGCGCCCTGTGCGCCGAACGGCGCGTGCGCGCCGGTCGCGCGGTCGACGAACGCGACGCGCGCGAGCAGCGCGCCTTCGCGCCAGGCCGCGCGCACGATCAGCGCCGGGCGCTCCGCGTCGACGACGCCGAGGCCGGCGCGCTCGCGGTCGGTCAGGAACGGCGCGACGCGCGCGATCGCGCGCACCGTCGGCATTCCGCCGTCGTCGGCCGGCGCGGCACCGTTCGTCGCCGCGCGCGAGGCCGCGATCACCTTGCGCGGATCGAACGTTCCGTCGAGCAGATACGCGGTCCGGCCCATGACGACCCATGCCGGTGGCCCTTCAACGATGGCCGCGTCCGCCGGCGAGACGCGCGCACCGTCCGGCGCCTCGAGCGCCGGGACGAACCGTGAGCCGACGCGCTCCGCGCGGAGTTTCACGCCGCGCGTCTCGACCGCGAACGGCGCGAGCTCCGAGGGATGCCGGTTCTCGCCGGGCGCGTCGTCGAACCGCAGCCGCGGATGCCGCGCCAGCCGGAACATCGCCCGCGCCAGCGCCTTCGAGGACGACCGTGAGCCGAACGCTTCCTGCACCGCGTCGTCGCGCAGCAGCGTGCGGTCGACGTCGTCCCAGTCGTCGGGCGGCGTCTGGTCCATCATCGCGAGGATCGCGTCGGCATCGCGGATCACGCCGCGCAAGCGCGGCGTGTCGAGGTACAGCGTCCCGGTCAGCGAGCCGCCGTTTCCGAGCGCGAGCACCGGCCAGACCGCGCGGGCGCGGGCGCGGGCGGCATCCTGCTCCGCGTCCGGAAGCCAGGCGAGCTCGGCCTCGCCGTTCTCCCCGGTCGCCTCGGGCAACGACGCCTCCTCGGCGCTGCGCACGACCTCCAGCGTCGCGACGACGTGCTCGCAAACGCCGGTCGTACCGCAGGTGCAGACCGCGCGCAAGGCCTGCGGGCCCGTGCCGGTCGCCCACTCGACCGACGTCGCGACCGGGACGCGGTCTTTCACCGTCGCTTCGATGCGGCCCGGTTCGACCGAGCGCAAGACGACGCGCCCTCCGTCCACGAGGGCGAGCGCTGCGCGGGTCAGGTCACGTGCGAACCAAGTTCCGATCACCGCCGGAAGGCGGGACCGCCAAAGCGCGTACGGGGTCAACCTATCGGTGTTCGGCAAAAAAGGGCCCCGCACTTCCGTACGGGGCCGCTCATTCGCAATCTACGCGGCGGGCTGCGGTTCGGGCGGTTGCGTGATCCCCGGGTCCTGCACGTTGGGGATCTTCGAGAACCGCAGCTTCTCCGGGTTGTCCGGATTGACTTCGGCCAGGATGCGGTCGCCGGTTCCGAAGTTGCCCTTCAGCATCTCTTCGGCCAGCTCGTCCTCGACCTCGCGCTGGATCGCGCGGCGCAGCGGGCGCGCACCGAACTGCGGGTCCCAGCCCTTCTTCGCGAGCAGCTGCTTCGCGTCTTCGGTGACCTCGAGGTGCATGTCCTGAGCCTTCACCTCGCGGATGACCTTGTCGAGCTCCAGACCGACGATCTCCGCGATCTGCTCGCGGCTGAGCTGGTGGAAGACCACCGTCTCGTCGACACGGTTGAGGAACTCCGGCCGGAACGAGTGCTTCACCTCGTCGAGCACCTTGGTCTTCATCTTCTCGTACGCTTGCTCGTCGTTGCCGACGTCCTTCTGCGTGCGGAACCCGATGTCGGTCGTCGTCTGCATCCCGGTCGCGCCGACGTTCGACGTCATGATGATCACGGTGTTCTTGAAGTCGACGACGCGGCCCTGAGAGTCGGTCAGCCGGCCGTCCTCGAGCACCTGCAGCAGCAGGTTGAACACGTCCGGATGCGCCTTCTCGATCTCGTCGAGCAGCACGACGGAGTACGGACGGCGGCGGACCGCTTCGGTGAGCTGACCGCCCTCTTCGTAGCCGACGTATCCGGGCGGCGCGCCGACCAGGCGCGACACCGCATATTTCTCCATGTACTCCGACATGTCGATGCGGATCATCGACTCGGCATCGTCGAACATGAACTCGGCGAGCGAGCGCGCGACCTCCGTCTTCCCGACGCCGGTCGGGCCGAGGAAGATGAACGAGCCGATCGGGCGCTTCGGGTTCTTGAGCCCCGCGCGCGAACGGCGGATCGCCCGCGTGAGCGTCGAGATCGCCAGGTTCTGGCCGATCACGCGCTTGTGGAGCTGGTCCTCCATCCCGAGCAGCTTCGCGGTCTCGGCCTGGGCGAGCTTCGAGACCGGGATCTTCGTCCACGACGAGACGATGTGCGCGACGTCTTCCTCGGTGACTTTGATCGTTTTGTCTTGCTGCGCGCGCTTCTCGGCCCACTCGGTCTCGAGCCGCTGCTTCTCGAGCCGCAGCTTCTCCTCGCGGTCGCGGATGGCGGCCGCCTTCTCGAACTCCTGCGACTTGACGACCGACTCTTTCTCCTGTTTGACCTGGCGGATCTGGTTCTCGATCTCGCGGATCTCTTGCGGCGGCAGCGTCGCCTGCAGGCGCACGCGCGAGGCGGCCTCATCGATCAGGTCGACGGCCTTGTCGGGGAGGAAGCGATCGCTGATGTAGCGGTCGCCGAGCTTCGCGGCGGCCGCGAGCGCTTCGTCGGTGATCGTGACCTTGTGGTGCGCCTCGTAGCGGTCGCGCAGGCCCTTGAGGATCTCGAAGGTCTCCTCGACCGTCGGCTCGCCGACCATGACCGGCTGGAACCGGCGCTCGAGCGCGCTGTCCTTCTCGATGTGCTTGCGGAACTCGTTGAGCGTCGTCGCGCCGATGCACTGCAACTCGCCGCGCGCGAGCGCGGGCTTGATGATGTTCGATGCGTCGATCGCGCCTTCGGCCGCGCCGGCGCCGACCAGCGTGTGCAGCTCGTCGATGAACAGGATGATCTCGCCGGCGGCGCCGCGGATCTCGTCCATGACGCGCTTCATGCGCTCCTCGAACTCGCCGCGGTACTTCGTCCCGGCGACCAGGCCGGCGAGGTCGAGCGTGATCACGCGCTTGTCGCGCAGCGGCTCGGGGACTTCGCTCTTGATGACGCGCTGGGCCAAGCCCTCGGCGATCGCGGTCTTGCCGACGCCGGGCTCGCCGATGAGGGCCGGGTTGTTCTTCGTCCGGCGGCTGAGGATCTGGATGACGCGCTCGATCTCGTTCGAGCGCCCGATCACCGGGTCGAGCTTGTTCTCGCGGGCGAGCGTGGTGAGGTCGCGGCCGTAGGCGTCGAGCGTGGGGGTCTTCGACTTGCCCTTCGGGGCCGGCGGCTGGCCCTCGGCGCCGAGCAGCGAGGTCGTCTGGACGCGAACCTTGGCGGGATCGACCCCCAGGTTGGTCAGGACGCGTGCCGCCACGCCCTCGCCCTCACGGATGAGGCCGAGGAGCAAGTGCTCGGTTCCGATGTAGTTGTGGTTGAGCTGGCGCGCCTCTTCGAAGGCCAGCTCGATCACCCGCTTGGCGCGCGGCGTGAAGACCATCTCCTGCTGGACGGTCTGGCCGCCCCGGCCGACGATCGCCTCGACCTCCTGGCGGACTTTCGCCAGGTTGACGCCGAGCGTCTCGAGGACCTTGGCCGCGAGGCTCTCGCCCTCGGAGATGATCCCGAGCAGGATATGCTCGGTTCCGATGTAGTTGTTACCGAGCCGCTGCGCTTCTTCCTGAGCGAGCACGATGCTGCGCCGCGCGCGTTCGGTGAACGGTTCCCACATTGACATTGGTCGTACGAATCTCCTGAGCGGAGGGCCGCTCCTGCCGCCCAACCCCGCCGGGTCTCGAAAGCTCCCGCGCGGCATTAGGTCTCCTCTTAACTTTCGGCGGGATCAGCAAGTTTCAAACCCGGCGCAGGTGCAGCATGGAAGCGGGCCCCCGAAGGGCGAACGGAGGGTCTTTCCGCGCAGCCCGGAGGACCTCGAAATCCCTTTCCTCGGCATGCTCTCGGCGCCTGAGCTCCTCGATCAGCTCGTCAACGGCGTCACCCTGGGGATGCTCTACATCCTCGTCGCGCTCGGTCTGAACATCATCCTGGGGCTGATGGGCGTCATCAACTTCTCTCACGGCTCGTTCTTCATGCTGGGCGCCTACTTGATGTTCCAGCTGAACGACAAGATCGGGTTCTGGCCGGCGATCCTCGTCTCGGCGGTGATCGTCGGCGCCTTGGGGATGCTGTTCGAGTCGACGCTCATCAGGCCGCTCTACAAGCGGATCCCCGAGTACACGCTGCTGCTGACGTTCGGGACGGCGCTCATCTTCGCCCAGATCGTGCGAAAGGTCTGGGGCGACGACGCCGTGCGCGTCTCGACGCCGGCCTACATGCCCGACTCGATCTCGATCGGCTCCTATCAGCTCCCGTTCTACAAGGACGTGCTGCTGGTGCTGCTCACGATCGTGATCCTCGCGCTCGTCTGGCTGCTGCTGAACAAGACGAACATCGGGATGATCATCCGCGCCGGGACGCGCGACGCCGAGATGGTGAAGATCCTCGGGATCAACATGCCGATGATGTTCACGCTGGTGTTCGGGATCGGCTCCCTGATGGCCGGGCTAGCCGGCGCGCTCGCCGCGCCGATCTACGCGATCCAGCCGAGCCTGGCCTCGCAGTGGATCGTGCTGACGTTCGTGATCGTGATCGTCGGCGGGATCGGCTCGTTCTGGGGCGCGATCGTCGGCGGGCTGCTGATCGGTATCCTGACGAGCCTGATGGCGCTGCTCTGGCCGCCGGCGGTCGAGATGACCGGCTACATCATCATGGGACTCATCCTGCTGGTGCGGCCGCGCGGCCTGTTCGGCGTCGAGGGCCTGTTCGAATGAGCAAGCCGAATCCCGTCGCGGGGTTCCTGCTGCACCCGCTACTCTGGACGGCGGTGCTGTTCGTGGTCCTGCCGTACGTCGCCGGCGCCAACCCGTTCACCGGGAACTGGAGCGGGTTCGTCGGGATCGCGACGACGATGGTGATCTTCGCGCTCTTCGCGAGCGGCTGGAACCTGCTCTTCGGTCACGTCGGCGAGCTCTCGTTCGGCCACGCGATGTTCTTCACCATCGGCGCCTACGCGACGGCCCTCTATTCCAAGGGCTTCGACGTCGTCTGGTTCGGCCGCCATCTGCACCACGACGCGACGAACAACTTGTTCGTCGCGCTGCTGATCTCCGTCGTGGTCGCGGTGCTGTGGGCGTGGCTGCTGGCGCGGATCATCATCCCGCGCTCGAGCGGGATCTACTTCTCGATGATCACGCTGGCGTTCGCGCAGGTGATCTTCTTCATTACCTACCGCTTCAGCGACCTGACCGGCGGTGAGGACGGGATGCAGAACATCGCGCGCCCGAACCCGACCGGCCTCGGCTGGCTGCAGGACTCGATGCACTTCTACTGGTTCACCGCGGCCGCGGTGTTCCTCGCGCTGTGCGGGCTGTACTATATTCTGCACTCACCGTTCGGCAGCGTGCTGCACGCGATCCGCGAGAACAAGCAGCGCGCGCGGTTCCTCGGCTACGACGTCGACAAGTACCGCGTCAACGCGTTCGTGCTCTCCGCGCTCTTCCCGGCGATCGGCGGCTGGCTGTGGACGTACTACCAGCAGGCGATCAACCCGGACGCCGGCTCGGTCGAGTACTCCGGCAACGTCGTGATGATGTCGATGCTTGGCGGCGTGCAGACGTTCCTCGGGCCGATCCTCGGCGCGTCGGTCTACTACGAGATCCAGAACAACGTCTCCCAGCTCACCAAGTACTGGGAGGCCTGGATCGGCGTCGTCTTCGTCGTCATCGTGCTGGTCGGGCCGCGCGGGATCATGGGATTGTTCGACGACGTGCGGCACTACGGGCTCGGGACGGCGTTCAAGCGGTACTTCTCGCGCACCGAGCGCGTCAAGACGGACATGGCGGAAGAGCTGCCGCCGGTCGACGAGACGCCGGCGACGGAGGCGTCGCACTGATGGCCGCCACCGCTCCGGCGACCGGCGCCGGTACCGGCTACGTCTTCAAGACCCAAGGCTTGACGCGGCGTTTCTCCGGGTTCACCGCGGTCAACAACGTCACGCTGGAGATCCCGGAAGGCGGCGTGCGGACGATCATCGGGCCGAACGGCGCGGGGAAGACGACGTTCTTCAACCTGCTCAGCGGGCTGCTGCCGCCGAGCGAAGGGCGCATCTGGTTCCACGACCGCGAGATCACCTCGCTGCTCGCGTACCAGCGCGCGCGGCTCGGGATCGCGCGCTCGTTCCAGATCACCAACATCTTCGCGCACCTCACGGTGTACGAGAACGTTCGCCTCGCGGTGCAGGCGGTCCACGACGGCAAGAAGAGCTTCTTCCTGCCGCAGCGGCGCTTGGGGAACCTCGGCGACAAGACCGATCAGGTGCTGCACGACGTCGGGCTGTGGGAGACGCGCGACGCGAAGGCGGAGAACCTCTCGCACGGCGACCAGCGCCGGCTCGAGATCGGCCTCGTGATCGCGACCGATCCGCCGGTGCTGCTGCTCGACGAGCCGCTCGCCGGGATGTCGCCGACCGAGACGCACGAGACCGTCGACCTGATCCAGCGCATCTCGCCCGGACGAACGATCTTGCTCGTCGAGCACGACATCGACGTCGTGATGGCCATCTCGACCACGATCACGGTGTTCCAGACCGGCTCGGTGCTGGCGATCGGGACGCCGCAGGAGATCCGCGCCAACGAAGCCGTCCAGCGCGCGTATTTGGGCGA
>Ga0213878_10000164_pt1 | contig 29138 bp, 35 predicted proteins | sample VelepicoBEBS_R02_FD_161053 | JGI IMG/M metagenome (GOLD analysis project Ga0213878, IMG submission 161053) | Vellozia epidendroides bulk soil microbial communities from rupestrian grasslands, the National Park of Serra do Cipo, Brazil - BS_R02 | ecosystem: Environmental > Terrestrial > Soil >... | reverse complement strand
CGCGTATTTACCGACCAAAAACAAGGCCGTGGTTAGCATCGCACCTAACCGCACATCGCGCCAGGAGAGCTGCGCGTCGGGTAGAAACTTAAAGATCATCGCGAAGAGCAGCGTGACGATGCCGATATCCAATGCCAGATGGATGGTCCACACCAACGCGCTGGCACCGGGGAGCAGTCGCTCAACGTAGCCACCGAAAGCGGTGAGAAGGGCAGATACCGTAAGCGAAACTAGGAGCAAAAAGCACACGCCAGCGACCATAGCGAACGATAAGAACCGGGCCCGCAGGAAGCTCACAATATTCTTACCCGGCTTTGGTTTGACGCCCCAGATGACGTTGAGCGAATCCTGCAGCTGGCCAAATACCCCGCTGGCGCCGCAGAGCGCAACCGCGATGCCGAGCACTGTAGCGGCGGCACTAGCCGTAGGCTTACCGACACTCGTAGCAATGTCCTCCACCGCTTTGGCGCTGCTGCGATCGAGGATAGAGTAGAGCTGGTGAAGGATCTCTCGCCGGGCGACTTCGCTGTTGCCGTAGATGAACCCAAAAACAGCAAAGAGCACGAGCACCAGCGGTGCGAGTGAAAATACCGTGTAATAGGCCAAAGCCGCTCCCAGCTGAGGCGCTTTATCCTCCAGCCAATGGTCGAATGTAGTCTTAAGCAGGCGGACGGAATAAGACAATATATCGGTAGCGATCCGCGGCCCACCCTTCGTTGCCAATGGGAACTTTGGTGACTTGTACAGAGCCGGCGGGATAAATCTCGGGCACATCTTTTTGCGATGATTTTCTTCAAACATTGCCCCAGCCACGCTTATAGAGAGATCGTTGCCCGAGCTTTTGCCGTGAAAACTCTTTAACGCTAGGGATTAGACGAAGTCAGCTCTTGCTGACATTCACCTAAATTGCTTCGATAATGGCTTTTTTGCACTTTCACACAAAAGGCGCCTTATGAGGTCTGGCCTTTTAGTACAGACGTTTCTTTCGCGACAGGGCGAGATGCAGGCCAGCGCTAAAAGAGGCTAGCCCTTAGCCGAGTAGTTAGTTGGCGCAGCGTCCCTTGCAGTCTTGGTACCCCGCGTCGAGTACCCGGCTTGTGGTATTTCGGGCGATAGTCGCTGTCCCGGCCGCTCTTGAAGTAAAATACTTCATCTTCAGGTACAGCGTCAGCAATCCACTGACCGTTCGTGTAGTAGACGACGACGAGCGTCTTTTGGTGGTTTGGAGATGGATCGATGCTCAGCATGTCGTTGTTTACCCGGAAAGGTTCGCCATAGTCGGCGAACCGTTGAACCGTTTGGGTAACATCAGCACCGGCACCGTCGCGAGAACCATAGTAGGCTGACTGAACCCGGATGCTCTGACCTTTGGAACAAAGCACTCCAATCAGAAGACATGACAGCGCCAACAAAACGGACCAAAACGCTTTCATAGAATGCCTGCTCTATAAAGAGACGAAAAACGCAGCCTAAACCATCAATGAATGTTCTCGGTACGAGGCCGGCGGCCGCGGTGTCGGCCAGCTCCCGCTTGAGCCGTTGCGGGGTGCTTCTGTTCGCGGAAGGCCGTCGTAATACCCAGTCTACGTTTTAATTGAAAACGGCACTTCCATTTTGAATTGCACGTCGCATTCGTGCGTCCAATCCTCAGGTGTCCAGCCCGTCAACGACATCCACCACGGTGTTGTCTAACAATGAACCGAAGCAGCTATGAGAGTCGCGACCATATTAGCGATCGCGCTGTCTAAAATTGCGCTATGTACCACCCTAAGCGCTCAGCAGACGGCGGTGATTATTAGTCTTAGCGAATGTGAGACGTGCATCCTTGCTATGTCGAGAATGCCACGAGGGGCCTTGCCGTGCACCTGGTCTGCTTGAAGCACGGGGAGAAATTTGTTGTCATTTTTCAAGAGGCGGCTGAGCTCTTCAGGCGCGGTTTCGTTCGAGACCAGATTCCAGAGCAGGAATTCGGACATCGGTTTATAAACGGGAAGAGCCTGACGGACCTAATTCACTCGGCAGAGGACCGGGGCAATTAGGGGTCAGCCGTTGACTTATGACTTAAAACTCTCCACCTGCGTTGAACCCGGCATTCCGGAAGGCGACGCTGCGAAACGTCGTCATCGATGACCCTTTTGGGTAATTGCATTTATACGGCTAATTTGCCTGGTTGCTGTGTGCCACCAGGGCGGGCTTAAGGGCCGCGCCCAGCCATCAGCGGATGGCTGAACAAAAGCGATCCTGGGGCATTCTGTGAAGCGCACGCGAGCGTTTATGAACTTGGCAGGATGCTTTCGGTTGTCGTACCCTGCTGTGATTCCAGACGAACCATATGGCGATATGAAGCTACTAACGTTCTTGGTTTGCGGAGTCGTCGCGATTGCGGCCCGTGCCGAAGATCAAGGTGTTGAATTCTATGGCTCACAAATGCGATGGTCTTCAAACCCGGACCCACTTGATGCCGGAGCCATTGACGGAGCCTACTACGCTGACCTCTTGGCAACGCACGGAGTACGGAAAGTAGAGTTCGATGTGGTGAGCGCAAAAGAAATGCTCAATCCCCGCTGGAATTCCGATGCGCATGAAGCTGATGAATATGCACTGTCGTTCACATTCGGCTTTAACCAGGAAGCAGCTATCCGGGGAATGATTGGACCTGATGGTAAACCTTACACGAGCGAAGATAAAACTCCTCAGGAACTGACACTCGAAATGGAGCATTTTGCCGAGCGTGTTGCCCGAGGGCAGTTTAATCAGGCGACTCCGGCGACTTCAACCCCGACTCCGGGGCCAGTTAATTCTAGCACAGCTCCAATGCCAAAAGAGATGGAGGAAAAAATTAAGGCAGAGCGGCTCGCGAAAGAGGAGGAAAAGCGAAAGCTATTCGAAAAACAGGAGGCAGAACGCGAAGCTCAAGGGGACTTCTCTCAAGCCCCAGGGCTGACTCCTGAGCAACGGGAAGCCGCTGAGATGCGATGGTGGAAAAAGAATGCTGCTGAGAGCATCAAAGGCGCTACACCAGCTCCGCAATGAAGTCGCTAGCGTAACTTTCGATCTCGCCAACGAGTACCCCATTGTCTTCGCTCTGGGCCTTGGATATTCTTCCGAGGTCCTCTGGATTGAAAAGGAAAAGATGAGCGGGCAAATCTTCATCAGCTACCGTCGCCAAGAAAGCGGCTGGTCGGCTAGGAGTTTGCGCGACCGCCTGTGTCGGGATTTTGATCCGGATCAGATTTTCATGGATTTGGACTCCATCGCATTGGGCGAGGACTTCGGTTGAGGCAATTGAGACAACTGTTGCCAGATTTGACGTGCTAATCGCTGTGATCGGAAACAATTGGCTCACGTCAACGGATGAGCGCGGCTTTAATTTCCAAAAGAGAGGGGATTACGTCAGCGCGATCAACGACTATGGCACGGCGATTCGGATGAATCCAGAATACGCCCGCGCGTACTACAATCGGGGACTGGCTTATCGTAATGTTGGCAAACAATCTAAGGCGCAGGCCGATTTCGATAAAGCGAAGCAGCTCGGCTACACCGGACCGGAGTAACCCTCGAACAACGCTTTGCCTGACGAAAAATGAGCTCGAACTTCGCCCTTACCTCGCAGAAGTACGAAGTACCCCAAGCCGCCTTTGCGGTAAGTCTGACATCCTCAGCCTCTTCTCGTGAAAGCGATCGACATCTCCGAACCTTTACGTATTGGACGTATGGCCCTTACCCGCTTGGCATCTTAATTGGCATCCTCGGTCAACTCGCTGGCGGGGGCCAGTCTGCAACGCCTCGCGAATCTCTTTGCCTTGTCTCTGTGCTGGGACATAGTAGCGTCGCAAATTGAGCGTAGCAAAGCGCCCTTAGCTCAGCCGGATAGAGCAACGGATTTCTAATCCGTGGGTCGTGGGTTCGAGTCCCGCAGGGCGCGATGGCTTATGTCATTCATATATAGGCTCTTACGTTGAAAGAGAATGAAGGTTATTCACTCCCGCGATTTTGCTTAGGCAATTCTTAGGCAAATTTCAGGTGGAGGGTTGCGCTCCGCGCGTACTCGCACTTGAAGAAGGGACGCTCGCCGCCGCATCCACTCAGACCCCTTCGCTCGCGGGGGAACAGACTCCGCGCTTCGCTTGTCGTCCCGAAGTCGGCCGGACACGCCGAAAATCGCCGTTGTGTAATTAAAAGGTTATTCGCCCGATCGCGAATCGTTTTCGATTGACGGCGAGAGAGCCGACAGAGAAAGGATTGACGCGACGAAGCAGACCACGTCTTCAGTTTGTCTCTGTCAACGCTTCGGTGCGCTTCGCCATACTGAAGACGACGAGCCGAACCAGCGGAGCATACCATTCCCTTTTTGTGGTACACTGAAGGCATGAGCGATGCTACGACGAAGCAATTCGGTGATGCCTGCGAAATGCTGGTATGCGCCGAACTGACTTTAGCCGGTTTGCCCGCGCAGAAAATGGGTGACTGCTGGCCAGGTTACGATCTAGTTGCGGAAACGGCCGCAGGGCTGAAGCGTATATCGGTTAAAGGTCTGCGTGCGGGCAACGGTAAAATCGCCAGTTGGTGGCAGTTTTCAGACGAAGCTGATTGGGACTGGCTCGCCTTGGTTAGAGTCAACGTCGAAACTGGTGAAAGGGAAATCTTCCTCTTATCGCGTGAGAAGGCAATCGCCCTCAGAAAGCCAACCGCGGACGGCCATTACCGCTTATGGCGCAGTAACCCTAGTCTACAAGCGTACCGTAACAATTTTTCGCTCGAAGAACACACAACAGTAGTGCTGTTGCCCGTGTGGTCGGCCCGGGATGCGGACGAGCGGAGACCACTTTCGTCGACCTAAAATATGTGCCTCCAATTCAAGACGAGTCATTTTCGCTCTTCTCATGAATTCAGATGATCCAGAAAATCCGTCCCTTGGTCAGCTCCCGTGGCCAAGATTTGACGACCAGTTGTTCGGACCTAGCGACGATTGGCGCAATAATGCCTTCGTTAATTCCTGCCTTGATGCTTTGGATCTCTACGCTTCGGGATATCTGGAGGCGGCCAAAATAATAGTCGAGGAAACCGTCAGCAGCCAGCGGAGTCCTGATGGAGTGGTCTATCCAATCGCTTTTCTTTATCGGCATTATCTCGAACTGCGTCTGAAAACGATCATCGTTCAAGGGAAGAAGCTTCTAAATCGTTGCCCAGCATTTCCAGAGGAGCACGACCTCGAACTGCTTTGGAAAACTGCTCGAAAAATCATCGAAGAAATTTATTCGAAAGGTCCAAAAGAAACGCTTGAAGCCGTCGATTGAATCCATGCTCGAGTTTTGCAATCTTGATCCGCAGTCTTTTGCGTTCAGATATCCTTTCGATAAATCAGGAAAGCGTCACTTGGCAAAATTAAAACTTCTTAACGTTCGCCAGCTTGGCGAGGTCATGGAGCGTATCTCCACATTTCTTGAGTCGGTGAGCCAAGGCATCGTCGAGAATCTCCGAATAATGCAGGAAAATCAGGAACACGGCTAACCGCGATCCGTAGCTGCACGCTCAGCTATTCGACCGACCGCGCTAGCTCCTATGGTCTCCCAAGGGGACTGGTGACAAGTCCTCGTCGTCCGCCAATTTCCGCCACTCGTCCATTGCCCGAAAATCCCCTAGGGAGAAACGCTGATGCTTGTTGTCCAAGCCATCCTTAAGGACCGATCCGTTGCGCCAAAGTTCATGACAGATGACCCGTCGGAAGCCGAGGAAACGCGCAGTCAGATGCTCATTGCTGAACGGGTGGCCGAGGTCGGCATCCTAGAGGAGCCGGATGGCAAAGTCTTTCAGGTGTGAGGAACCTCTCCAGAAGAACTTCAGGAGGCTCAGGAAATTGTTAAGAAGAAGCTCGGCTTTAGACGATTTAGAGTAGAAAACAATTGAGCCCGAAAGGGGCCGCTCATTGCCGCGCCCCTTAAACCCCACCGCTAGGTTAAGGCGAAGGATCATCGCTCAGGTGCCGCTGGGCTAGGCTGCCTGTCGTTCTCTGGCTAGCTCCAAACAATGCCCTAAATGTTCTACGGCGGCTGCAAAATCCGGATCTCAGCACTATCAGATAGATTCGTGCCTCATTTCTGCATTCTGTTAGTCGATTTTTGGACTGAGTTTCAGGCACTTACAACGGAATGTTCCACAAAAGTTCATACAATATTCCATTATATAAAATAGGAGTTAGTTTCGCCGAAGCCAGCCTCGGTTGACAGACGTTGGTCAGGACGACTAACTTACCCCTTTTCACCCGTCCAACATTTCGCGCGCTCCAACTCGGGGCATAACCTAGGCTCGTCGGCGGTGGTCTGACTTTCGATCGGCCTGACGGCTAGATCATGGGTGGGCAGGGCGCCCGTGCACAACTGCGCTTCCGCTTCTGTCACCGTGGCAGCTGTGCCAGGCATCTCGCCGATTCTGCCACGCACACCGCTTGCCTGACACGTGACTAGCGAAGTGATGGGCGCGGCCCCGGTCCGACGCTTTGAATCTAAGCATTCTTTTTGCAAAAAACGCACATACCCCTGGCCGTCTCGCGGTAACCTGGCCGGGACGGTCACCGCAAATTTTTGGGACAGGTTTTTTCTGAGGAATGGCTGCTATCTCGAATCGGTTGCTAACTGCGTAGACCTGCTCTTGACCGCGTTGGACAGAAGATGGGTCGTGAAACAATGTCTATGGGTATGCGGGCTCACTCCTACTGTGACTGACTTGAACGAAACGTGCGTCTGCGGCAATCGCTGAGAAACAGAGGGGCCTTGCCCATCTTGGCTTGATGCCGGTATTCTTCGAGGGATAATCTTGCATAGCGGATCGGCCACCAGATGACTTGACTGGATACGCTGAAACTCCGCTGGTTCGTACGATCGCGTGTTTTCGAGCAGAGGTGCAATGGTCGGCTCGCTTCCCGAAGCATGGTAGTGCGGCCCACGACTGAAGGAGAGAAATTGCGTTCCCGCTGCACCTCACCCGTTTGGGTTACTGCCTTAGGCTGGCCGATGTCGCGTCGGTCTGATAGAATCCGCATCTAATTTTGGTCGTAGCCACGGCCATGAAACGACTCGTGATCTGCTGCGATGCGGCTTGGCAACGACTTGAAAGCTCGTTCCATACCAATGTCGAAACGGATCGCACAGGCAGTAAAGAGCCAGGACTCACATAGTGTTACCCAGAAGGCTTATTACCAGCAGGCAACCAGAGGGCCAGGTTACGCCCGCGCTTCTCTCAAAGCAGCCGACCTTTCTCGCTCTCCGCTGCACTCAAGATTTGGAATGCTAAAGCCAAATAAAATGTGATATAAGACAACATAACCGACGTAGAAGTGGCGTGAACCAGGGCCCCAGAATCAAGTGCCACCGACTCCTCCAAAGAAGAAACCGCAAATTGCTTCAGCCAAGAGCGGCTTTGCCTTTTCACCTTTCAAGGGCTGGTTCACCGAAATTAGGCAGTACTTCGTTTCCCTTGTAGCTGCTCTTTCCGCCTTCTTAGCTTTCCAAGCTTTCGTTATCTCAAAGCTCGGCTGGCTCGATTGGACCGCTTGGTTTGCATTCGTCCCGCCCGTGATTGTTTTCTTTTGGACTACCGTGCCGCGGCTCTTTGAATTGCGTCGAAAGCGCGTTTTTATTGAGACAGCCCAAAAGGATGCGGCGACACCCAAGAGTACAGAAGGCGCAGAGCCATACTTTCTTATCGGTCCTTATGGTGAGGAGCAACGCGGCAGATATACACGAGCCGATGGAATGCATGTAACCGTGCTGCGTTGGCTGCAGAAAACCGATGAAATCATCCTAGTCCTGACCGGCTCATCCGGCACTGGGAAAAGCAGCTTGCTCAATGCTTTCGTGATCCCGGAACTGCGGGAAGCTGGCCCACCGTGGAAGGTCGTTGTAGTAAGGGGTTATCACAATCCGCTTGATGACCTTCGCAGCCAGCTTTTGAAGCCTGGCTTCATCTGGGAAAAGCCTTCCACTGAAAATCGGAATCTGCCCACTGTCGATCTTATCCAGCGTGCGCTTGAGCGTCTTCGCAAGAGCGGTACAACCGCGAAACTCCTCGCCGCATTCGATCAGTTCGAGGAGCTCATTATTTTGCAAGCAGAGGGGTCGGCGGTCGTGGGCGAGGTTAAAATGTTTCTAAAACAGTTGCAGGAGGCCGCGCTCGACGGCTTTGCACTTCTCTTGAGCGTGCGCCTCGACTATAGAATTTTCCTTGAGCCGTTCGGTGTACCTCCCCTCCAGCTTGGTAAGAACTGGCAGGACGTGCAGCATTCACCTTTTCTGATTCGGCCAAGTTCATCAAAGCTCCCGAGAGCGGGTTACGGATGGCCGATGAACGCTTAACTCGCGTTCTGACCGAAGCGGCCGCGGTAGACGGAACGCGTGGCCTTATCCGACCAATCATTCTCAATATGCTTGGCTCAGTTCTTCGGCGGATCGCAGATAGCCCCGCTGCTGAACAACCCACGCGCAGCCTGCTTGCAAGTGATCTTAGAAGCGCAGTGAATCATAAGGCTCGCCGGACCGTTGCTCGTGCGATTCTACCGGAGATGCTCACTGAGGCGGACACGAAACGTCCGATGGCGATCGGAAAACTGAGCGAGGCTACTGGCTTGGAGTCTCATGTCATCTTAGGCTGTCTGCTTGATCTTGAGCTTTCTGGCTACGTGCGCCAGATCAGTCGCCCAGCTGAAATCGCGAACCGGGTCTGGGAAGTATCGCACGACATCGTTGCCCGATTGCTGGGACCAATTCTAAAAGCCCCATTTCATACATTCTGGGGGCGACTGGGTCGGATTCTGTACCCGATGTCCCTCGGAGTCTGGGGCTTAGCGGCGATCGGCTCGATTGTTGCTACACCTTGGTTAGGACGGGTGCGTTCCGAGCAAATCCTTCGCGATCGTTTCTCCAGTTGCGTGCAACTGAAGAACTTCGATGCACTGAAGGATCTCAAGGCCTTGCAGACACTCGTCCTGCAAGGCTGCCCGCAGCTATCTCAGGAAACTGAGGACCAGCTACGAGCAGCTTTGCCGCAGACGGAAATCGTAGCTGATTACTAACGTGAAAAATCAAGCGGTGAAACATTTTCATAGTCTTAGCAATCGGCTCTGGTGGCGGCAAACCTCAGGGCTGCGCGATGCAGCGATAGAATAGCGTTCCTACGAACCTCCATGCTTCAATCGTATCGCACGAGCCTCGACGTAGATTCCGGTAGAAATTATGCCTGACTTCACGGGCTGTGATTTATCGATAATAATGGCATTGGCGCCAATCTCTCTCGCCTTCTCCTTCAGCGACTCTATCGCGTCGCCGAGAATGAGAATCCGAAATTTGCCGGGGTTATCATAGGAGATGATGCCAATCACTTCGTAAGGCCGCTTGATTTGGCTAGTCTCTTTAAAGACAATAATTTCGGCGCTTTCGGGCAATGGTCTGTACGCAGAAGTGCCGATCTTTTGGACCGAGCTGCTAGCGCAACCGGCCACGATCAGGATGAGGGGAATCAGAGTGGCTTTAAGCCTCATAGCCTCGCTTAAGCTCTATTCTTCGGTTATCTGATCTCTTGAAAGCACCTTGATTTCCGGTTTGCCGCGATAGAGCTCGATGGTTCCGGTGATCTTAACCTTCTTCCCCTGAAGCGACTGGATCGCTGGATCAGACGCCGCCGATGTGCCGGCTGGTATCCAGCCGGTGAACGTCTGGGCAGGATATCTCGCCCCAAAATTAGGAAACGTATTGCCGCCCTTGCTTGTGAAGACCTTCCCCACCACACCCTCAACGGTGATGTGTTGCCCGACGTGTTGCGCGGCTTCCGTGTCTGGAATGACCGTTAGAGTCTGCGCGAACGCGGTGATTGAAAGACTAACGACAACCAGTCCCACCAGAGCCAGGAATCGAATCACCGAGGTCATCGCGGTCCAGGAGTACCAGATTACGGTCACTTGATCCTAGCCTAATCTGGCCCCGCATGATCAGGCCCGGTGCGCCGAGATGACTTGCTTCGCGATTGTGCGCTTCAGATAGTTTAGCGTATGTGCGGTCGCTACCGTCGAACCACAGCAGAGGAAGAACTAGCCCGGCGTTACCACATCCCGATCCCGCCCCAACGCGACCTGGCGATCAGTTGGAACATTGCTCCAAGCCAAGACGTCCTGGCTATTCGGTACAATCCCAAGACCAAGCAAAGAAGCCTAGATGCGCTGCGATGGGGCTTGGTCCCCTACTGGGCGAAAGATCCAAAGGCCACCTACCGGACGATCAACGCGAGAGCTGAGTCTGTTAACACGGCGCCGTCCTATCGCGAGGCGTTCAAGAAGCGAAGGTGCCTGATTCCGGCCGATGGCTTTTATGAGTGGAAGAAGGTGGTAGGCGGGAAGATCCCTTATTCGATCGGCATGAAGGACGATTCGCCCTTCGTATTCGCGGGCCTTTGGGAAGGCTGGAAAGACCCTGAAGCCGGCGAATGGCTTCGTACCTGCACGGTCATCACCGGCGAGCCGAACGAGCCGCTCGCTCAGATTCACACTCGCATGCCGGTCATACTGCCCGAGGAAGTTCACGCTAAGTGGCTGGGCGAGGACGAGGACGGCGATTTGAAGGCCTTGCTGAAACCCTTTCCAGCAGACCGGATGCGGGTTTGGGAGATCAGTCCGAGAGTCAATTCACCGGAGAATAACGACCCGGGAATCATCGATCCGATACTTGGCGGCATGGTCGATTGGAAACTGGCCGGACCATAGAATGCGAAAATCAAACGTTCCAGTCCAGAGGCGGCGCCGGGAAGCCGTGAAGGATGACCTCGGGAAGGTTCTGCCTATAGGCGTTCAGAAAAGCTACTTCATGCTCTCTGATGCCGAGCGCGCTGTCCTCAACACCGCTCTGAAATCCAAGAGGCGTCTGCTCGAGTATGTCGCCCAGAAGCCGGCCAATATCGGACTGCGCAGCCAGTACGCTCTTCGCCTTTACGGTTGGGCGAAGACACACGCCTCGCCCGGAACCAAGCGCATTTCTTTGGAACAGCTTCGAAAGGTGCTCGGGCTGGATTCGGTACGCGATGCCCAAGGAAATATTATCCGACGAGCGCCATTACCGGTCTGGGCGAACCTGCGCCAGCGAGCCTTGGATACGGCGATCAGTGGAATCAACGCCAAGACCGACTTGCACATCCAGCTCGAGTCGCTGGAGCGATCCGCGCATCGTCGGGTCACAGCTATGACTTTTGCGATCAAGCCTCGAGCGGCAGCAAGCGATGATTCATCCACCGGCGTAAAAATCGTAAATCGGGGGCGAGGGAAGGGGAGGGTGGAGTAGGGGCGTGACGAGAGGCTCGTTCCAGTATTTAGGGGTCACCACACCAAAAGGAAAAAATCCTATGTTAAGGGATCGCCGTACCAGTGGAAGCTTCATTCTTGGGTCGTTGGATGATGTTATGGTCTTAGCGGCTTTTCGTGATGACTACTTTCGCGGACCTAAATTGAACCTGTATTGCGCGGGGATTTACGCCCCCTAACTGGCGCTTTGCTCCGGCCATTTAGCGCCGATACCAAGATGCACGACGCCCGCCGCTGCCAACTTGATCGCCTCTACGGTCGCATCGTTTCCAGTCTCGACAAGCTCCTGCAGGCGGTGGGGCTCAAAGCCTCTTAACCAACAGGGCTAACCTAACTAACTTAGGCTCATGGTCAGCAACGAGTCCTTAAATTGTATTTACGTCTATAATAATTGGCGAATACTATTGCGATATAGCGATGTATCCATGGACACAACTACCTATGCAGCCGCCGCGGTGCTCCCGAGCAGAATCGTTCTCTTGCAAAGCAAACCTTGGTCCCCTCGACGCTCGTCAAGCGGCTGGTACGGCCTCCGAGAACCAGGGGTCGCGAAAGCTTTGGTTTGCCGCTGGTCCCGCTGCTAGCACGCTTACGGCAGCAGGATTAATACGCACGTTGCGGATCAACTTTAGGAAGTTGGTACCCAATATGAGTTTCTCCTCGTCAGGCGGCAAATCCAGCGCACCCACTTTGGCCAGCTCCACGCCGGGGTGGAGCCAAGGGCCGTCCGACCCGAAGAGGATCTTGTGCGGGCCAGCCCGGCGGTAGGCCAGTTCGAGCAGGTCGAAACGACGGATAGCCGAAGTATCCGTATAGATGTTCATGTAACGCTCCAGGGGGTCAATTAGCCCCAGCTGCGCCCGCCAGTCATCGGCAAAGCTGCCCAAGTGAGGAATGATGAAATTGACCGTTGGATATTGCGTAGCCAACAACTCCACGGTGGAAACTTCGCCCATAACGTCGTAGAGGACCGGTAAGTTATACGCACGTGCCACTTCACAGATTTCACGCGTAATGCGTGCATCGTAGCGATGCACCTTGATACCCACAAACCGGTAGTCTTCCACTGCCACCTTGATTAACTGCGCAATCCGTCCTCGGTCACGCTGCCCGTGCACAAAGGCGAAACCGTAGAACCGATCGGGAGCGCTGGCCACGATCCGGCTGACCATCCGATTGGCTACGGCATAATCGGAGTGAAAGGCCGGGAACAGCACTGTGCGATCGATTGCCGATGCCCGCGCACGGCGCAGGTAGGCACCTAGCGGCGCGTCTGTATCCCAAGGGCCCGTCAATCCGTCACCTTTGCCGGCATGACAATGGCAGTCGATAATCATGGCAGGGCTTTATCGTCTTCCTCGGCCACCGAAACGGCGGGGTGCCGCCATCCTGCGCGGCGTGGAGTAGGTTGATCGCGGTCTCGGTACTCCCTGCCGCGGAACTTGCTGCACTGGCCTCGATAAACTTATTGGCGTGGTTGGATGCCTCCCAACACCTGCGCCCTGCCGCACCGGTCTCGGAAAGCGATGCATTGGCGCGGTTAGCCCTGGATGCCTCCCAACGCCTGCGCCCTGGCGCACCGGTCTCGGAAAGCCATGCATTGGTGCGGCTGACCCTGGATGCCTCCCAACGCCTGCGCCCTGGCGCACCGGTCTCGGAAAGCCATGCATTGGCGCGGTTGACCCTGGATGCCTCCCAACACCTGCGCCCTGCCGCACCGGTCTCGGAAAGCCATGCATTGGCGCGGTTAGCCCTGGATGCCTCCCAACGCCTGCGCCCTGGCGCACCGGTCTCGGAAAGCCATGCATTGGTGCGGTTGGCCCTGGATGCCTGCCAACGCCTGCGCCCCGCCAAACCGGTCTCGGAAAGGCATACATTCGCGCGGTTGACCCTGGATGCCTGCCAACGCCTGCGCCCCGCCAAACCGGTCTCGGAAAGGCATACATTCGCGCGGTTGACCTTGGAAATGCTGGGCGGTCTGGGCCTGCTAACCCTGGCCATCTGAGCATTGATGCGCGTCGCGCCCAGCCAGGCCGCCAAAACCGCCTCCAACCGAGCGCCGCCGGATACGAATCGTCAATGGCGACCGGTTCGTCCGGGCAATACAAGACCTCGACCCGCCGGTTCATCTCATGATCCGCTCCCCCTCCTCCAGTAGCCACTGGTTCGGTTGAGCCACGGCCTTCGTAGTCCATCGGCATGTTCAGTCCGCGCTGCTGAAGCCGACTTCTTAGTTGCGACAAGACCTCGGCTGCCCGAAGTCGGGCAATCCGGTCGTTCGTTTCTTCGGAATCGCTGTCGTCGGCATGACCCACTATGAGTAACCGGTTCCCGGTTTGGTCTTGGCCGGCTAGCTGGTCCACTAATTGATTGACGGGCGCATCGTGCCGGACCTGAAAACCATATTCGCGGATGGGGAAGCCGCCCAAACTCAACAGGATTTGGCATCCGAGAAGAGGTGGCTGTGTTTGTTCGATAGCTTCGTAATCAGTCATAGCATTCATGGTTAACTTGCCTATGCGAGGTCATTAGTAAGGGGTTTGAGTCGTCCGAGGGATGTTGAACATCGGCCGGACCGCTGAGCCAGCAAGTTGGCATATGAAAGATGGCCGTACCTCAATCGGCGCTTCCGCGAAGCCCTCGACCTTTTGCTTGAGCGTAAGATTGGGCCCGCAGGTTTGGAGTAGGCCGGCCAGTTCCTCCACTAACTGGTCGATGTGCTCAGTGGTATGACGGGCGTTCAACAACACCGCCAACCGCGCTCGGCGCGCGCCGGGTAGCTGCTGCGGTATCGTGACAATTCCGCGCCGTAACAGCTCGGTGTGCAGGGCAAGCGGCTCCGCGCTGGTTGGCAAATGGAAACTCTGCACGGGAAACAAGCCTGGAGTAGCAGCGCTCAAGCCGACCCTCGCGAGACCACGCCGCAGGCGGCGCACGCGGCTTAAAAGTCTCTGTCGTAGCAAATCTCCGAATTGTCGGTTGATTTCCAGGGCGCTTGCGGCGGCAGCGATCGCTGGAATAGACGGCGGGCTGCAATGCGCAAACGTGGAACTTTCCCTCACAAACCCATCCACCAACGTACGAGTTCCCGCCAAAGCGGCGATGGGCGCGCCAAAGCCTTTGGCCAGGGAGCTTACTAGAAGCAGTTCCGGTCCCTGAATTGACAACCAGCGCGAGGACCCGCCGCCACGCCAGCCATAAGGCGAGCCCACACCTGGGCGTTCGCCGAGAATCCCAAGGGCTTGGGTATCATCCACGACGAGCCAACCGCGCCCGTTTCGCGCCAAATCAAGGTATTCATCCAACGGCGCTACGCGGTTGCATTGCGGACAAACGCCATCCGTTACGACGACCGGGGACCTTCGCGGACCACACGACTGGGCAACCTCCACTCTTAACGCATGCGCGCTATGATGTGGAAAGAGTTTGACCGGCACCCGTTGTGCTGCGGCGCGCTCGACGCCGCGACGTGCGATTGAATAAGCTTCTGAATCCATAAAAACGCTGATGTTTCGCCGAGCCAATACCTCGAATAAGTCCAAGAAAAGGTGGAGCGTCGAAGGGCCGAGCGTCGCGCTCTCACAATTCTGAAGCTCAGCCAAATCTCGCGCGACTTCCTCGGCGCCCGGAGGCGATTCCAACGCTGCTGGTTTGCCCAGCGTAAACTGTTTCCAGCCGGGCAGCGATGCGCTGGAATGCTCCAACCCCAGGTAGAGTGCAGACGTGAAGTCGAGCATTGTCGTTGGCATCGGTTGATGTGTTAGACATACTCACTCCCTCAGGGTCCGTGCCGGAACCGCCTGACCAGCCCGGTGCGGTAGCGCCGCAGCCGTGTTTGACGCCGGCGGCAACGCGCTCTGGGCTTCCAGGCGGCGGCGCAGATGTACCGATGGCGGCAAATAGGCTTCCCGATTCAAGCGGGTCTCGGTAAATTCCGACGTAAGATCCACGCCCGTCACCGCGCGATAGGAATGAATGTAACCCTGGATTTCCGAGCGCCAGTAACGCGCCCAATTAGAACCGTTTTCCCGGTCGTTTACTTCACTCCAACTGCCATAACGAATCGTCAGCAGGATCTGTTCGCCGAAGGTGGCCAGCAGCGAGAAGTCGGCGCTGGAGGAGTCGGTCCAATTCTGGAGCTTTTTCATCGCGTCCACCCGGTCCATCCACGGTTCCGAGTAAGCCACCATGATGCGCGTGGGCAGGTACTCTCGAAACTCCGGGCGCGCCAGCAACCATTGCTGCATCAGCATCTCGATGCGGGCGGTCGAAGGCAGGTCGCCGAACTGGTTGTGCGCCCCTTCGGCCACGATCCGATGCACCTCTTTGAGCGCGTTGAGCACCGGGAAGCCATCCGCGATGAACGTGGTGTCATCGTCCTGCTTAAAGAACACTGAGCAAAGATGGAGCAAGTTGTGGAACGCTTCGATGAACTTGGAACGGCTGTCGGCCGTTCGGGTATCCGGCAATGCCCGGCCTTCCAGGCGAAGCCCATAGTGGTGATCGTATTCGAAAGAGCGCCGCTGCAACGTGAGCCGATGCTGCCCGTCCTGAATGTAGCCCCACAAGAGATTGTTGAGCGGACGAAGGGGGTCGATCTCCAGGTTGGCCAATGGATCCCGATCGGAGAGGCGGCGGTTTTGAAACCGGAGGGCAATCGCATTCATGGTTTGCACCAACATGCCTTCCTCGTGCCAATACGACCAGATCAGCTCGAGCAGGCACGGATTGGTCAACTTGGTCTCCAAAATACCGAAGGATCCTTCTGGCAACTCCAAGTCGCTCCCCTCGCCAAAGAGCGCTCGCCTTATTGGCACATCCCTGAGCTTGTCGCGAATTAGATGGAGATACATGATCGTCCTGAAGCCATTGACAGCAGACAATTAGCCCTCCACGCCGCGGTTCCTGTTGCCCGTCCACAGATCTTGCAGAGTACTGAGCGTGAACACCCCGTCCACTCCCACATTTTCCACTAGGTCAGCTACGTCGGCCTCAGTAAAGGTAAAGTCCTGCAGGCGGCGCGATCTGATGCCGCAGTTGACCAGCACAAAAGCCTCCGTCGCGACTTTGAGCAACCGGTACGCACCCGCGTCGTTGTACGGCAGAAACCGCCAGCGTTGCAGACTCTCGAAAACCCTCACCCCGAACAGAGTCCTCCATTCGTTGGCGTGTCGGCGGAACTCGTCGGTATCGGTCTGGATGCCGCCTAACACGAGATTCATGAAACTCAGGTAGCGGTCGAAGCAGAGCGCCTCAGTGCTCCTCCGAATGACTACCCAAAGCGGGAGGTCGTGTGTTAGCTTTGTTGCAGTACGGCGCATCGTGACGTCCACGTTTACGGGTCCTGCGATCGGTTGCGCTGGCCGAGGCGCAATGAGCAAGATGACACTTCGGCGCACATAAGGATTCTCTTTGAGCTCGACAGAGGCTTCCAAACGGCAGCTTGTCAAGCCGGTGGTGTCCACAAGCACCGGTGGCGGGTTATCGCCTTCGTACTCAAATTCGTCCGTTCCGCTTTCGCTAATTCTCCCGTGGCTTACGCGAAAGATATACTTAACCTTGACGCCCCGTGGCGTGGGATCGGTTTCCGCTCTCAGCCTGAACGGCGTGCCGGCAATGAGCAAATCCGGACAAGCGATCTCTTTATTGTCTTGCCAGCTTGTCACTGCGAGCTTCAATCCCACTGGAATCTCCAGAAGGACTTCCGGGGAATGGCTGTCCGTCACTTTGATTGCCCTCGGTATCTGTACGGCAGGGTGACCGAAGGCCGTGGTTGCCACCGTGTATTTTCCGGGAGAAACGTCGAATCTGACGCGACCGTCTTGGTCGGTTTCTCTCACCTGCAGGGGTTCGCGGTGGGTGTCGACAGACTGGGAGGGCTCTGTGAGAGCAAACAGCTCCACACTGGCCTTCACCACAGCTTCTTTCTCGGTGCTATCTTGCACCCTGACCTTAATGTATGTTTTGCTTTCGCTCATATTAATTGCACTGGGTTTAAGGACTAATGGTTGACAGAATGGCTAAATCTCGATGTCTCAGGTTTGGGCCCACTCGCGGCACCTCCGCGCATAACGCCGTGGTGTCCAGGGTGCCGCGCAATGCCCAGTGGGTCAGCAATTGACCCACAAGTTTGCTTTCGTCTTCGGGGCTGATCTCCTCGTTCGCGCGCGCCTGGCCGATGACCGCGAAGGCTAGCGACGGCGACACCGAACGGCTCCGTTGCGGTGACGCTCTCCAACTTTCGTACATGGCTGCCAGCCGTGCCGGCTGACGCTCTGCTTCCACAACGGTTTCGGCCAGCATGCCGCCTCGGAGCGAGGCCGGCCGATGGTTCACCAGCATTTCTACAAAAAAGGGGATGTTTTCCGCCAAAATCGACAGTAGCCGGCTTCGCTCTCGATCCAGGCCATCGGTAGGATAAAAGGACTCCCAAATCGATTCGAGCCCGTCCCACTGAGGGTCGGGGTAAAGGGCCCGGCCCAACGCGCAACTCAGTTTGACCCGTATCCACGGACACGGATGAGGATCGTCCAAATTGATCCGGAACACGAAGGCGCGCGGCAGGCTTACCACACCCATCAATCCTAGCGTCGAGCCGATGCCCACTTTGGCCACCGACCAGAAATCCGCCAGGATCTCCGAGATGCATCGCCCCCAATAGCCCCACGCCACGCGTTCCGACGCTGCCGATTGATTCTGCTGAACCTTCAATAATCGCCCGACAGATTCGACCAAGCCGAGGAGGGCGGACGCTTGGTGACCAACCTCATGTATCAGCGAGGACGCAATACCACTGCCGATCATTCTTTCGCGCGGGACACGGATCACCGCGACCGGGCTGGATGCCCCTCCCGGCAAACGCGTCCGCGCGCGACGGATCGCAGCGCCGGCGCTGCGGTCACAGTAACAGATAACTGGCGGGGCTTCATAGTAATCCGGCAAGGCCAACGCGTCGGCGGCCACAGAATCAAGGCCGGAAATCCACACCCCGTACTCCTGTTCGCTGCGCTGGACGAGCACCTCGGCAAATATGTCCAACTGCGCCAGCAAAGCGTTAAACCGCAGGCGCACGATCGTAAAGCGGCGCTGGGCAACATCGGGCGACATCGTCCAGTCCGCCGCCGACTGCAGCCAATCGAGGAATTCCAACGCAGTCTCGCGTAGGTGGTGGCGAGCTCGCTCCAGGTGGGTGTCGATGGCCGTCTGCGCCGCTGGCGAAATGCAGGCCGCTGGCACCGCAGTCATCTGCAGGGCAAACGGTTTCACACTGGCCAACCGAGCTAGCAGAGCCCGGGCTTCCATCGCCAGGTGGCGCAAGGCAGGAGCGAACGTAGCCATGTTCAGACTCCGTAGAGCACGATCTTGTTGCCACGCCGGATCCACCGGCCCGACGGGCCGCGCAACCCTTCAACCTCCCCGGCTGCCGCCGCAACGGGATGCCTGGCCGCTTTTGGAGCCAGTGACTGCACCGCTGCCCTAACCGCTGCATGGGCCGCGCCGGGAGGATCGACATGCGCTGGAATGGCGGCCGCCTTCTGCCCCGTGGTAACGGCCAACCGGACAAAGCGTCGCGCCTGTTCAAAGGCCTTATCCTCCGGTTCCAACCCTTCCAGTTCCAGCTCGAACAGCCCTCCCAACGCCGATCCCAAGGCGCCACCAATGGCTGTGCCAATCCCCGGAACGATGGATCCCACTGCGCTGCCCAGGAAGGGCAGAGCCACCTTGGCAATGGACTTCAATTCCCCTTCCACGGCGCTTCCTCGGCTCGGCGATATTTCGTTACCCTTTCCTCCAAACAAACTGCCGATGCCTTTGATCAGGCCTGGCAGAAGCTGCGCACCAAGTCCGATCAAGGCCGGGAGGAAATAGTCCAGTTCCTCTTCACTACCGATTTCCATGAGTTGGGAGGCCAACTCCGATTCCTGCTGCTCGTTGAGAGGCCCTCGCCGTTGGGGCTCGTATTCGGAAGGGACTCGGTCTCGCATATCGCGCTGAGACCACTGGCCTTCGAAGGCCTCAGGCTCCTTCGCGCCCTCGTTTTCAGATGTATCAATATCATGCATAGGTCATTCCTGTTGAAGGTTACTGTTCTCGTCCGCAAGTGGAGTGGAGTCGCCCGGACGGCGGCTCTCGCAGTAACAGACCGCAGCTACTCACGGCGCCACACCCAACGGTTATGGCGCCAAACCCACCTCCCTCCAGACTGACTTCCCCACTGGCCGGGGGTCCTGCTCATATACCTACCTCGCCAGCGTCCAAACCCGCCCACGCCTCCATACCTACCAAAGCGAAAGTGAGGCATGAACTGCTCTTCGCTCCCAGCCTCTTCCAAATACCCGGGGTGCGGGTATCCAAACCCGTGGCGGGGCCCGAACCCATGCCGGTATCGAAACCCCGGATGCGGTCCAAAGAGGCCCGGCGCATGATGCCGAGCCGCGTGCCGTGCGGCCGTCCAAGCCGACCAACCGCGGCGCGCCCAATGGTGGGTCGTCGAGCTGGCAAATCTCACGAATCGCCGCGCCAGTTCAAACTCCTGGTCTTCCGGACTGAGTCCCTCGAGTTCCAGCCCGAATACCTGCCCGGCCGTTTGGGCGAGCTGGCTGCCAATGCGAGCCCCCGCGGGACCGCCGAAGCGACCGCCGATGGCCGCCCCAACCATCGGCAGGGCTTGGCTCGCGGCGCCTTTCAACACACCAACCAATTGACTGCCGGCGGGTGAGTCGGCAAAGTTTTTGGCGGCGCCGGCTACAGTGTTAACCAAATCGCCCAGGAATTGCTCCAACTCCTCCTCATTGGTAACATTCAAGAGTTCTCCCGCGGCATCGATTTCTTCCTCTTCGTTCAACGGTCCACCCGCTGTCGGCGGGCCCGAGGGCGGGGGCGGGGCTCCGGGTGGTGGTTGATCTCCGTATGAGGGACCACCTTCAGGGGTTTCCTCTTCGTATTGCTCGCTCTCAAATTCCTCCATCGCGTAAGGGTCTGTTGCGTATGGCATGACTGGCCTTTCCTTTAGGTTCTCTACTTTTCGCTTTGCTTTGCGTGATTTGCTCGTTAAACAATCCCGACGTAATTCGTGCTGCTTAAAGCTATAATTGTGCCAGTGGCTTCCAAACGAGTTTCACCGACAAGAAGCGAAGCATGCTTCGTTTCCGAACCCGAACGAGGCCGAAAATGCGAAAACCATTTCGTTCTTCGCCAGGTCCTGGTGAGAATTTCTAGGAACCCTAGCTCCTAAGGCGGCGAGCCTTGGCTGGTTTCGCGCCGATTGCCGACGGCGCGGCGCATTTGCAGGGCGCGATCCGTCACCCGAAGTCTCAAGGCGGCGCGGTGGACGCTGTTGCCTTCTTCCTGCAAGGCAATCTGGATCGCAGTCTCCGCCGCCTGGGCCGTCAGTTCTCGCAAGCCGAGTCCTTGCAACAGTGCCCGGCGAACCGCACGCTGCAATTCGCCGTCGCGCCAGTCTTGCTGCATCTGCGTACAAGCGGGCCGCAGCTCTTCTTCGGGAAGATCGCCGACTGTGATCAGCCCGTCGCCCACGTGACGCCACGCCACGCGATGAATCAGTTGTCGGAGTTCGCGGACGTTGCCGGGGTATTCGCGCAACAAAAGGTACTCCCTTACTGCGGGGTCGAACTCCAGCCTTCGTTCCGGTCCCAACACTTTCTTCAGGAAGTGTTGTGCCAGGGGCAGAATGTCCTCCTGCCGATACCGCAGTGGGGGCAGCTTGCACGTCCACGTAGCGATGCGGAAGTATAGATCGCGCCGAAAACGTCCCTGGGCCTGTTCGGCGAGCAGATCGCGGTTGGTCGCGCAGATGAGGCGGAAATTGACTTGCCTCCAGGTGTTGCTGCCCACGCGTTTGTAAGTGCGCTCCTGCACCACACGTAACAATTCCGCCTGGAGCGGCAGTGGCAGCTCACCCACTTCGTCTAAAAACAGCGTGCCGCCGTCGGCCAGCGCAAACGCCCCGTCGCGAGCGGTCACGGCGTGGGTAAAGGCGCCGCGTTCGTGGCCGAAGAATTCGCTGCCCGACAATTCTGGAACGACCGTGGTGCAATCAAGGACCACGAGTTTTCCTTTGGTACAACGAGGGTCCAATTCATGGATAAGCCGGGCTGCCAATTCTTTGCCGGTGCCGCTCTCGCCGGTAAGCAACATGGACGCGTCGGTGAATCGGGCCGTCTCGATAACTTGGCGAAGGACGGAGAGCCAGGTCGGGCTATGGCCGGCCAGGTTTTCTTTTACGGTCGGCGACGAGAGCAGAGCATCGACCTCAGCGTAGCGCTGGAGGCGAGCGGCGACCGCTGCCGCTGGTTGCCCGAGATCGTCCCAGGCAAACACGTCGGAGGCTCCGGCCTCAATCAACTGCCAGACGGCCGCATTGGTGAGTTGTTCGCGGCGCAAGGACACCGCCAGGAGGCGATGAGAACCCAGCCGGCGATCTTCCCTCAAGAGGGCCAATGCCGCCGGATCCACGCAATCAAACAAAACGAGTTCCGGACAAAGGCTCGTGCGAGCACCAGCCCGACAGACCTTAACCCCCTCCTGGGCTAACAAGTCAGCGACTCCATCGCTTGCTGTCCTGGCGCCTCCGACACAGCAAAGTTGAAGCGAAATCTCGGCCATAAAATCCGAGCTTCCCCTGCACCATCCAGGAGCAGAGAAAAAGTCTATCGCTTAATGAGATTGATACAAATCTCCCTAATAATCTAAGTGAAGAATCTCACCTTTATGCTTCCGCTTGATGGCGCTGGCGCCTTTCGGCGTATAGGCTATTGGCATGAAAGGCGTGGGCCTCTCACCATTCCATCGTTGTCATTGCATTCAGTTCCGGTGTTCAGCTGCATAATAACTATAAGCTGCTGAAAACAAAGGTCTTTGAGAGATCGTTTAGTGACAATCAAGGCGTCGTTATTTTCCTTTTTGAACATTTGAGGGTGCCACACTAGCGTGCTTGCCGTAAAATCGGTTTTGTATCCTTATCATGATCCGAAGTTACCGGTCGGATTATACCGATGTTGTGGTAGGTTAACCTCGTAAAAGGAGGCATAAGTCTCCTTACATAGCATTCTCGTAGTTTGGGGGGTAACTATGCGGACTGAATTATCCATGCGATTAAGCGCACAGACCGCAAAGCACTATAGACTGGAGTCGGAATGACCTTCAGGCTGAATGTAGTCGACCAACCCCCGACCGCGAGATTTAGGCCTGTCCCACGGTAACGGAGAGAAGACGATTGAACCTGTCCTAGGAGGCACATTATAATATGAAAATTGCCAAAAATTCAATCCTTTTATGACGATTTTCTGAGTACGGTGCGAGGGGTGCCGGTAGGTCGATTCTAGAAGCTTCTCACGCATTGACTGCACACAGCTACACCAAAGCCGCTGGCGACAAGTGCTTGCCCCAAACCTTATTGATATGATCGACGTAATTGCTATAAAGCGCCTCACGCTCTTTTTCCGCACTCGACTTTGGCACTTCGGTGCTTGCGCAGCTGCAAAAGCCTGCCACGAGAAGAGCAAAAGGGCCGATAATTTTCAAGCCGGCGAGCATGTGTTTCATATCTTTCCTGAGCGGTCTTCTGATCGGCCGCGTCAGTAAAGATGTTAATGTACAATATGAAAACAACAACGTTGTTAGATGTATGTAGGGTCCAGTTTGCCTTCATCCGATAAGTGGCGAGGGAATTCAATTGGAAATTTGAGAAATAGTGATAGCGAAAGGGTCAAAACAGCGACGGTCACGAAAAAGTCATGACAAACAAGGGTCTTCCGAAATTTCTGCGAACCGGTGTTCAGAAAAGTTACTTCACGCTTTCCGATGCTGAGCGCCAAGTCCTCTACACCGTTCTCGAGAAATTCTGCCTGGCCAGTCTGAACCGATCTTGGTGGGAGGAGGAGACGCGCTCGAACCAGCATTGCGGCTGATGACCGTTTATCGCTTGGGTCGATGCGGTGCAAGTGAGGGGAGCAGAAAATCAGGAAGTCTGCCGCACTTTGAGTCCGCGGTTCGAACGCATCTGGCTGGAATCGAAGAGGCGTCTGCTCGAGTATGTCGCGCAGAAGCCGGCCAATATCGGACTGCGCCCAGTATGCTCTTCGCCTTTACGATTGGGCGAAAAAGTACCTCTCGGTCGGGACCAAGCGCATTTCTTTGGAACAGCTTCGAAAGGTGCTCGGGCTGGATTCGGTACGCGATGCTCACGGAAATATTATCCGGCGAGCGCCATTACCGGTCTGGGCAAACCTGCGCCAGCGAGCCTTGGATACGGCGGTCAGGGGAATCAACGCCAAGACCGACTTGCACATCCAAGTCGAGTCGCTGGAGCGATCCGCGCATCGGCGGGTAACTGCGTTGACTATTTCCATCAAAGCTCGAGCGGTAATCAAAAAGAAAACGTAGCGGCTAGAACCACTCATGCCACCCGATCTCGCGAACCAATTCAATCCTTTAGCGTGCCAGGCTGACTTTACCTACGCTATAACCCCAAAGACCGTTGAGATTCAGGACACCGGCAAAGGCAAAAAGTCTGTCGGAGACGATCTGGAAGCGGTTCTGCGCAAGATCGAGTATTGGCACCAAGCATCGATCGCTCGCTACCGCATCAGTTACCGGAGTACTCGAGGAACCGAGCACCTAATCGAATGGGACGGGAAAACGGCATGAGCGCGGCGCTCACCTGAATGAAACAAGCCGAAGCAGCCAATTTTTCTTTCATTGAACCGATGAAGGCGCTCCCGGTCATAGACCTTCCGGTTGGCGATTGGCTCTAAGAACTAAAGTTTGACGGCTATCGGGCTCTTGCCTTCAAGGCTGGTAAAGAGGTACGGCTCATCTCACGTAACCGCAAGAGCTTCAACAATGATTACCCCCCGCTTATCGACGCCTTGAAATCGTTGAGTGCCAAACAGGCGATTATCGATGGCGAGATCGCCGCGCTTGACGATGAAGGGAAATCCTCTTTCCAGCTTCTTCAATCATACGGCAAAGCGAAACAGACCCCGCTCGTCTATTACGCTTTCGATCTGCTCTTCTTAGAGGGAGCCGATTTGCGTGCCCGACCCCTTGTAGAACGACGTCAACTGCTGGCCGGGGTGCTCAAAAAAGCTCCACCCAATATTCGCTTCTCCGAGGAACTACTTGGCACGAAAGAAGAGCTTCTTAAAGTGGCGCAGCAGTTCGAGCTTGAGGGGTTGATGGCCAAAAGACCTGATTCGCTCTACGAGAGTGGCAGGCGCAGCGGTGCCGCCGGGAACGACACAGTGTAGATGGGGATGATGAAGCAGGTTAGATCCCCAAGTATGGAGTACAGCGAAAAATCCGATCTCTGCGCCCAGGTGCTTGGGATCAGTGGCGATGGCGAGCAAGGTCTCCGCCGTGGCCTTGAACAGGATGCCGTAGAGCTCTCTCTTATTCTGATAGGCAACGGCTGCAATCTGTTGCGGTAAAGTGAACACAACGTGAAAATATTGGGTATTTAAAAGTTCGGCCTGACGATCCTTGAGCCATTGAGCCCGGGCAAGGGACTGGCATTTTGGGCAGTGTCGATCCGAGCAGGAGTTGTAAGCGTTGCGCCGATGGGCGCAGTGGTCACACTGCTCAAGATGGCCGCCGAGAACAGCAGTCCGGCAGACTTCGATCGCGGTCAGAACCCGGCGCTGCGCCATCGAAAGCGAAGCGCCATGTTCTTGACGATAGGCTTCGCCGTAGTGGCGAAACACATCTGCCACCTCAAGCTTGGGACGATCCATGTCCCGGGGCTAAAAGTACTGTACTGGAGCGGACTTGGGTTCAGCGGCGACGGGCTGTGGGAGCAGATCGAGGGGGCTGGTAGTCGAGCACACTTTGCTGGTGGCGATGCGTAAATAGCGGGACGTGGTAGCCAAGCTGCGATGTCCCAGCAGGAGTTGAATGGTGCGCAGGTCTGTCCCGGATTCGAGCAGGTGGGTTGCAAAACAGTGCCGAAGCGAATGGGGCGTGATCGGTTTGACAATGCCGCAACGTTGATGCGCCTTCTGGCACGCATGCTGTACCGCCGCCTTGCTGATATGCCCGCCGATTTGATCGCCCGGGAAGAGCCAGTGCTTGGGCCTGGTTACTGGCCACCAGTTACGCAGGATTTGCAGCAACTTTGGAGAAAGCATGACATAGCGGTCTTTCTGGCCTTTACCTTGTTCGACTCGAATGACCATTCGCTGGCTGTCGATATCGGTGACTTTCAGGCGGATAGCCTCAGAAATGCGCAGCCCAGCCGCATAACAGGTCGCCAAGATGGTGCGATGCTTGACGCTCTCTACGCAGCTCAAAAACTGCAGGACCTCCTCAAGACAATAGGCAACTTCTGAGGCTTCTTCGGCGTCGGGATAATTTCTTCCAGGCTCCAATCCTTATGAAGCGTGACTTTGTAGAGGAATCGAAGAGCGGCTATCGCGGTGAGGATTGAACTGGGAGCCAGTTTCTTTTCGTTGGTTAGATAGACCTGGTAAGAGCGAATCTCCTCAGGGCCCAGTACTTCCGGTGATTTAGTGAAATGGCGCGCAAACAGAGAAACCTGTTGCACGTATGAGTCTTGGGTATGCGGTGAAAGATTCCTCACCTGCATGTCCTCGGTCATGCGTCGTCGAAGCGATGTCATGGAAGCTCTTTCGCTACTGAGCTTCGCTGCAAACAGCTTTCCCGAGCACGCGCAACGGTACCTCCGCATCTTGCCAACGAAGTTGAGTACCTGAGTCGAACTCGCTACGCTCGCCAGGTCACTCTTGAGAGGTCGCGCTACCAGATACCGCGCAGCGGTTTAGTCCAACTGTGATTATGTTGGGCTCTTAGTTATGTGACGCTCGTTCTCGGGAGGGGCGTAAACGGAGAAGTTTTGAGAACTGAACGTCACATAACCGCGGGCTAGATTTGAGCGAGGAAGGACATCAGATCAGGATTATCACGCCAGGGTGTTGTTGGCCGTATGCTCTTGATTGCACACAGACCAAGAGCTTTCGCCTTCATTTGAAGATCCGTTTCGGCGTAGATGTTGGTGGTGTTAATCGAGACGTGGCCGAGCCATGCGCGGATAGTGTTGATATCGACTCCGGCGCGAAAGCAGATGGGTGGCTGTCGTATGACGAATGGTATGAGGCCCGATCCGTTTCTTGCGTATCTCCGGCGCGCGATTTGCGGCGACAAGCGCATATCGTGCCACGATCTCATGGATGCCGAAGCGCGTCAGAGGATCGGATCGGCGATTCAGGAACACTCGCTCCGTGCCACTGCGTCCGGCAACGAGATTTCTGAGCGTAAGGGTTGTGGAAGCCCAGAGCGGACAGATGCGAAGCTTGCCGCCCTTGCCGTGAAGGCGCACCGAAAACAACTCACCGTCTGCTCCGCTGCGCAGACTCAGATCCTCGACGCATAGTTGGGCCGCCTCTTGCGCCCGTGCTCCTGAGTTATACAGAAAGAGCAGTAAGGCTCGATCCCGACGGCCAAGTTTTGTAAGCAGACTGGGAGCATCCAACAGAGCATCGATTTCCGGCTTTTCCAGATAACAGACTGGCACCAGGTCGACCTGCTCGACTCGCTCCACCCATCGCCCGCGCCCGCCTCCGCGGTAATCGTACTTTTGCTTCCCTCCATCGATCCCGAACGATTCTGCAACAATGAGCCGAAAGGCGCTGAAGTACTCCTCCAAGGTACTTTCCTCCCCCGCGTTAGTCTCTCGAATCCGGTCGAAGAAATCGGCAACCGTAGCAACACTTTTCGCCTTGGATTTCTCCGCAGATTTAAACTGCTCCCGGGTTGCCTGCCAGCCTTTCGAGACCAAGCCCGCGTAAATATCCCTAGCTCTGGCGGCAGCTGCGGCTTTGTTCCCTGTATAGAGCGAGAAGTTTTCTCGTTCTCCTCGGAAGTGAATTCGCACAGAGTAATGGCGCGACGTATATTGCTTTCCGTCTCGAGTGTACTTTGGAAGAAAGACCCTGTCTTGCCAATAGCGGACATCATTTTTGGCAAATCTGGCCATGCACCCAGAATAAACGAGGAGAATGCTTAGGCAATGCTTAGACAATTTTTTTGTGCAGCTGTGATCCGACATGCATCGCCATGTGCCGAACGCTCGGCCCGCAGATCCCCTCTGGGTCAAGGCCGAGCACCTTCTGGACGGCACATGTCGGATCATAAGGGATCACAGCGAAACGGCGGAGAAGAGAATTTCTAATCCGTGGGTCGTGGGTTCGAGTCCCGCAGGGCGCGAAGTGACTTGCAGATCGTCCCCTATAAAGGATTCGCGGTGGATATTTGCTGGTGTCGGCTTTCTCCGATATCCCGTAAACCTCGCTATTGGGACCGAACAGGATCGATTTGCCAGACTTCAATGCTGCTTCGGCCTTGAGGCGAGTTCTGTTGCAGTTCCGCACATGCTGAACACGAGCAAAGCACAACGCCGAAAATTATGATCTTAAGTGCCATGGACTTTAGCCCAGGGTGAAGTCCCGCGTCCGCGGGGCGGAACCCTGGGAAAATAAATGATTTTATAGAGTTCGGCCCTGAGGGGGCCAGCGAAATAGGGATATTACGAAGAGTTTCGCTATGTGCTGCGAACAACGAAGAGAATCCGCACAGAAGCACATGGTCTTCTGTGCAAATCCGCTCTGTACCATTCTTAGAGCAGTGGCTTACTCTCCGGCAAAGATTTCTTCGAGCTTTCGCCTCATGATTGTGGCGTCGGCGTCGATTCCAGTCCAATACTTGATGCTGATAACACCTTGGTTGACGAGCATGCCGAGCCCATCCACAATTGCGCAGCCGCGCGCTTCAGCATCTTTGATGAGATGGGTCTGAGGTGGGTTCGGAATGACATCCGCGACGATCATCGCGGGCACGCACCTCCAGCGGAAACAAGCGCCCGAACAATCGTGGCAGCCGCCCGCGTCACAGCGTGCCCATGATCGAGAGATTCGGCTCGCTAAAAGGGGGCAGATCTGATTCGATTCGGCAAAGGGAAACGAGATGGTGTTTCCAGTTTACCGAAGCGGGCACACGGAACTCCCAGGAGCAACGCTGATGCGCTGGGTTTTTGCGCTCCTTTTGAGCTTGGGGTGTTCGATCAGCTCGGCTCAGATCGAGCCCAATGCCGGTCACTGGAAGACCTGGGTGCTCTCCACAGGCAACCAACTGCGCCTCCCGCCGCCACCCGACGAGGCGGCGACGCGGGAGGAGATAGCGCAACTAAAGGCCGCAGCAAAACAACGCGATGCTGCGACCATTGACCAGATAATCTGGTGGAACGCCGGTCCGCCTGGCTATCGTTGGACCTCTATCGCAATTCCTCCTGGTCCGACAAATGCCACCCTCCATTCGCGGATCATGGCGCTCCTGTCGGTGGCGATTTATGACGCGACGATCGCAGCCTGGGACTCCAAGTACGCTTTTAACCGGCTCCATCCAACCGCGTTTGATCCGTCGCTGACGGCCGCTCTACCGAATCCGCAAAGTCCCTCGTACCCAAGCGAACACGCCGTAATTGCCGGCGCCGCCTCCACGATCCTCGCCTACTTGTTCCCCGACAAAGCTGCCGATTTCAGCGCCCGGGCCGAAGAGGCAGCCCGGGTGTGGGTCCCGGCTGGGGTGTATTACCCCAGCGACGTGAAAGCCGGCCTTCAGCTGGGCCGAGCGGTAGGCGCTTTGGTCGTCGAGTGGGCGAAACATGATGGCTCCGACAAGACCGGCCCGGTGGATATTCCCCCAGGACCTTGCCGATGGACGGGCATCAATCCAGTCGCGCCCTTCGCGGGAACCCGCAAGACTTGGG
>Ga0213878_10000162_pt1 | contig 29561 bp, 33 predicted proteins | sample VelepicoBEBS_R02_FD_161053 | JGI IMG/M metagenome (GOLD analysis project Ga0213878, IMG submission 161053) | Vellozia epidendroides bulk soil microbial communities from rupestrian grasslands, the National Park of Serra do Cipo, Brazil - BS_R02 | ecosystem: Environmental > Terrestrial > Soil >... | reverse complement strand
GACCCGGTGCTGGTCACACACGACCGCTATCTTATCTGTGGAATGCGCCATAGTGCGGCGCCGTTAAGCCTCTGTCGCATCTACGACACGCTCGCGGACGCCTTTGCCAATGTAAAGCATACCGCTCCCGTCAGCCTGATTGTCGACCCGGAGGGCCTGGCGCAGCCACTATTAACCACGCTTGATCTCATTCGGCAACAGCAAAAATATACGCCAGGCCTCGTCGTCACACTGCTGCTTTCTACATCACAGCAGGACGTTCAGCATTTCGTCAAATCCGCCTGCCGCTGCATAATTTTCAGGCGTCATGCGGTGATTGATGCCATACGCCAGACGCCAACAGCCTCAGACACACCGACGGCCAGAGGTGATTTTAATGCCCGCGAATGGGGCATTTTGCTGCAACTGGCGCAAGGGCGAACGTTACGGGAAATTGCCCGCGAGCAGCAGCGACCGTACCACCGAATCATTTATCGACTCAGCTGCATTTTAACGCGGCTAAAATATAATCAACGTCAACAGTTGCTGCGTCTTTTGCAACAAGTGAATAATCACGCTTGTGAAAATACACCGTACTAACTTGTTAATTCTTACTTGAATTTAGGAAATTACTTATTTTTATGTTAAAAAATGGTAAATTTGCAACATTTAAAAAACAATTACAACTATTCCTAAAAAGGCAATCCCGCCGTGATAAACAACCACACAGCGACCTGCGACTGGTATGTTCCACTCATAACCGGTTTACCCGCGAGGATCGTCGGTCATTGACCCAAATGGAAGATGAGCAGCACGCCATTTCCCCCGGCGCATTTCTCTTACCAACAGAATATTATTCTAAATTGATTTCAACGTCGTTACGCCAGGAAAAGACCGAGTTTCCCCCCTCAAAACGTGCGATAGAGAAGGATTTTCTGATGATAACTGTCTGTTAGTCAGGAAAAACTATATTTGGTAATATAATTAACAAATGATAAACACATGGTTGTTAATTTTGTTTTTAATAATTAAATAAGAATTAAATACCGTCATATTAAAAATAACCAGAAAGAGTATCCATACGAAATTTCCTAAATTGTCTTACTCAGAACATCATAATTAGTAAAGCGCTTTGTGAACTTTACAGGCTTTTACGCAAAACGTTAGACGGTATAATCAACGCCGTTAAACGTTTAATACTCAAATAATTGCTCATTGATTACCTTTACGTTCATCGACCAACACACGCTTAACCAGGGATACACTTACAATATCCAGGGAAACACGCTTCGCGCTCCGGAAGCTCTTCTGCCGAACGTGACTTCTTCAAGACTCAGCATGGCGTTATATAAAATCTGAGGAACAGATTATGAAACCATCTTCCGTCATTATTATGGACGAACAACCCATCGTCAGAATGTCGATAGAGATTCTTTTGCAGAAAAATAAAAATATTCAGGTGGTACTTAAATCGGGTAATGGTCGCGAAGTCCTTGAGCATGTTCGCAAGCATCCGACCGACCTGGTCATCCTTGATGTTGAACTCCCTGGTACAGATGGATTCTCTTTACTCAAAAGAATCAATGAGATAAACAGAAGAACCAAGGTTCTTTTTCTCTCATCTAAATCGGAAAATTTCTATGCAGGCCGCGCAATCCGCGCTGGGGCGAATGGTTTTGTCAGTAAGCGGAAAGATCAAAACGATATATATAAAGCCGTTGAAATGTTGTTATCAGGATATTCTTTTTTTCCCACAGATACGCTTAGCGCACTGAGCCGTAGCCACATTCGCCGTGGCGAAAAATCGGAACTTCCACTTTCCAACCGGGAAGTGATGGTATTACGCTATCTGGCCAATGGCTTAACCAACAAAGAAATTGCGGACAAATTATTATTAAGTAACAAAACCATTAGCGCGCATAAGTCTAATATATTTTCCAAACTGGGCGTGCGCACGATCGTTGAGCTTATCGATTATGCGAAAGCGCATGAATTACTTTAACCCTCGGCCCTCGACGTCGGTACGCGCCCGGTGGAAAATACGGCTCAATTATAATTAATCATGAAGGTGGCATCCGCATCAGCGCTCCCTGCCTGTGGATCGTCTGCGGTAGCAATATAGTTGGCATAAAACTGCAGCGTGACATTCCCCTGCGCATCCACCGCTACGTCGCGGCTTGCCTGCTGTAACGGCAGGCGGCTGCGATCGTTATCGCGGAGCTCAACGGCAACCCGGCTGGCGCTGCTGCTGGCGTTGAGCGCCAACAGCGTCGGATCTGCGCCATCCGCTTTACCGGCAAAGGTAATCGACGCTGCACCCGGCGGGCATCCGGTAAGCCGAAGTGTGAAAGGCACGACATTCGTGGTGCTTCCGGCCTGCCGCAGCTGTTTCGTCGGCCAGCGCCCCAGCGGTACTGACTTATCGCTGTCGCCGCCCTCCACAACGCAGGTGAAATCCACCACGTTGCCGGTGAGCTCAATATTCACCTGTCCTAGCGGTGTGTCCGCCAGTGCGGGCAGCGCGGCGGCTATTCCTACCAGCATGATGCCCCTCGCTATCCACATCACCTTCATCCTTTCTTTAATCATAATCAACACGCAGATAGCCGCGGGCCGTGAACGGCCCTTCCGCCGGTTTCTTACCGGTGATGCTGACCGGCCAGGCTCGAATGCCGACCCGCGCCTGAGCGCTGGCATCCAGACGGAACGGAATTTTACTGCTGATGGTATTCGGCGTGAGCGGGTTGCCGCTGCTGTCGGCAACGATAAACCCAAGATCCGGGTTATCAGAGACCATCGCGTTCCCCTGCACACTGCTGGTTTCAAGGCGCATGCTCAGGTAAGCCTGGGCCTCCACGTTGGTACATTTGATGCCCACCGTTTTTTGCTGCACCGCCACGCCCTGCGGGCGATTGCCCGCCCCGGCTTCGCTAAACAGCGACGCGCCAATGTCGCCAAAATCAAAGCGTACGACGGTACCGGCATCAATTTCACAGTTTTGCGGAACGTTAATGGTTCCGCTGTAGCTGATGGTGTAAACCGGCGTGGTCAGCGGGTCGCCCCTGGTGGTGGTGACATACACGCGGAACATCGTTTGCCGGGGAATCACCACCATATTGATAAAACGCTTAGTCACCTTCAGGCGAAACACCAGATTGGAATCCTGAACCCCAAACGGTTTTTGCAGCGGCACATTCGCGTCGTTACCCATCTGGATATAATTTCTTGGCGGCCAGAAAGTTCCGGCATAGCTGTCGGTTATCTGCATCGCGCCATCGAGGTAGTCATTTAACTTTAAATACTGAAACTTACCGTCCGTGCTGGTGACCTGAAAATCCGTCACGTAGCTGCGCATTGTCGAACTTCCGTGGGTACCGCTCGGGCAAACGGCGTTCACACCGACCCAGCCGGATTTATTGCTCAGGGTGACTATCTGTCCCACCTGATTGTTCGCGCTGGTAAAGGTGTCGGTTAAGTCATAGAACACATCCGTAGCAACCCCTTTTTCGTTGTAGCACACGGTGGCCCAGACCTGGGTCGACGAAAGCGCCAGCAACAAGGCCGACAGGCGCAAGAATAAAGTGGTTGCATTAGCGATCACAACGAACCTCCGTCAGGGTAATGGCCTGTTGCAGGCTCTTTTCGGGCAACGTGTACGGCGCGCGGCATTGCTCCCCGGCCCCCTCGCCCCACTGGATTAACAGCTCGCCGCGCAGCGGCAAACCGCTCAGGTAGATTTGCCCATCATCGCCAACCATACTGGTTATCCCCCGGCTGGTTTCGCGCACGATGGCGCCAAACGGCACCGGCTGCGCGCCACGGCGGACGGTGATAAGCGCCCGCACGCCAATACGGGTATCAAACGCGGCGCGCACGACGGCCCCTTCGGTCGGCACGACGCTGCTGACGTTGTTTTCAATATCGGTATTGTTGCCCATGGAGTTCGGATCCAGCGCCACGCGGTTGTAGCGGTAGACCGTGGCGTACGGCATCACCGCGTATCCGCGCCAATCGGTTTTCACTCCCGTCTGATTTTCCACGCTAACGCCGGTGGCCCCCGGGGCTTTAATCAGCACATTGGTATCGCCCAGCGGCTGGCTGAAGGTCACGCCGTCAGCGTGAGCCAGAATGCCGCCCGCCGCCTGCCAGTTGAAATCATGCTGGTCGCGGTCGTAGTTATAGGCCGCGCCGAGGGTGCCATAGGTCGCCTGCCAGTTCGCGCTGGCGCTGCCTGTCGCTCCACGGCCGCTGGCGTTGCCCTGGGTCACGCTGTAGTTGAGGTTATTACCCTCCAGTAGCGTTCCGCTCACGCCGCTCTGCCAGCTGTCATCGCCGTTGCTGTTGCGGCTGGCGGCAAAGGTCGCGTAGGCGCGGTTCAGCGCCCCTTCCCCCGGACTGAAAATACTGAACGGAACCGACAGGTTAAATGCGACGATGCGCTCGGTCCCCGGAATGCCGACCGAGCGATTCCATGACCACGACAGCGAATAGCTGACGCCGCGCCAGCCGCCGGAATACCCGAGCTGATACCAGGTATTGGTATCGCTGGTGCCCCAGTAGCTCTGCTCGCTCCCGGAGACATACAGCGAGCCGATGCTCCCCAACGACTGCGACACGTTGACCTGAAAACGCCCTCTTTTGTTCATCGTCAGGTTGTGGTAGCTGATGATATCCGGCACGCCGTCTTTATCGTTTTTGTTATCGCTGTACTGGTAGCCGCTCATGGTTTTCCACGTGGTGTCATCCAGGGTGAAGAACCCTTCGGTGGAATAGCGATACCCCAGCAACTGGAAGTTGGTGCCAACGCTGTTCAGAGATTTGGCATACAGAAAGCGTAAGGACTGCCCCTGGTGGCGACTGTCGTCCGCCAGCTGACTGCGGGCATGAGTGACATCCAGCGATATCGCCCCCCAGTCGCCGAAGTTTTTCCCCGCGCCAATGGCGACTGCCGTGTAGCGCTCCGACAACTGCGTGCCGCCGTAAAGCGTAAACCCGCCGTTGAGGCCGGCAATCAGCGTCCCCTGGGCGAAGAACGGTGTGGACTGGTCGCTGTTCCCTGAGCGGTAGTCGCCCGCCACCAGATCGTATTTCATTCGGCCCTCGCGCTGCAGCAGCGGTACAGAGGAGTACGGCACGGTATAGCGCTGCTGGCTGCCGTCTTTTTCATCGACGGTCACCTCAAGGTCGCCGCTGGAGGAGGTCGGGTTAAGATCGCTGATGGCGAACGCGCCGCTTTGTACGTAGCTTTGATACACCACGAACCCGTTCTGCCGGATGGTCACTTTGGCAGGCGTTCGGGCGATACCGCGCACCGTCGGCGCGAACCCCTGCATACTGTCGGGGTACATGCTGTCAGACGAGTAGAGACGCCCACCGCGAAAGCCGACGCTGTCAAACACGTCGCTGCCGGTATTGCTGTCGCCAAGCACCAGCTCGCTTTTCCATGGAATGATGGCGCGCTGCAGCCAGGTCGCCACATTGTTCCAGCTGTTCTGATACTGACCATCGTTACGGGAGTAGTTCCAGGTACCGCTGTTGCGCAGCCGCCAGGGACCATAGTTGAGCCCGCTTTGCAGGCTGAGAAAATAGCTGTCGTCGTTCGTGCCCTTGCTGCCGCTAAAGCTGTAGTTCACCAACGCAGCCGCTATCCCTTCATCCCACTCTTCCGGCGGAATATAGCCACGGGCGCTGTTAAACATCGCTGCCTGCGGCAGGCTGATGCTGAGCTTCATCGCCGCAAAATCAAACGCCACTTCACTACCCGGAATCACCGTTTCCAGCGGAACACAGGCGTCGGCGGCGTAGTCGGCGAGCGCCGGAAACACCGCGCGGTTCACCCCAAGACGCGTCAGTTGCGCGCGGGTAATACACGGCGCCAGACCGCCTGCCGCCGGATGCTTGACCTCTGCGGCGGTAAACGCCAGATCCTGCGCGCCGATAAACTCCTCGTTACGCCAGATATCCACCCGGTACACGCCCGCAGGCTGCTGGTTGCCTTTCTCAAAACGGGAAAGATCGGCCACGCCAGCTTCATCGTCGGACAGAAATGCCGGATTAAAGTAGCTCTCGGCCCACACGGACGAAGAGAACCAGGCGCCGGAAAGCGCCAGCGCCAGTAGCCGAAGCGCAGGCCAGTGATGGGCTGTCATGTTCGTTTTCCCGGCTGGCATTACAGGCTCACGCGGCGTGCAGGCGTAATCGCCCCATAGTCATTCACGCTCTGCCAGCTCAGCGCTCCCTGAAGGTCGCCGGGAACCGCCACGCTGGCGCTACTTTTCGGCGCCACCATCACGTTATCAAGCTTGCGTCCGGCGATTTGCAGATTCACCAGCGTGATGTAATACGGCGACGGATTGCTGACGCTGACCGCGTTGCCCGCCCGGGTAAATTTCAGCTGGTCGAGCGCCTGCGTCGGCTGTAGCGGCAGGTTTTTCGGACGAACGAAGAGCTTAATGCGCGACAGAATCGCCAGTTGCAGTACGTTTTTGCCGTCGGCATCCGCTTTATTGACGGAGGGGATCGCCTTCACGTTCATCCAGAACAGGGATTCGCGATCGCTCGGCAGCGCAGGTCCAGCGTAGATAATCCGCAGCGTGTTTTCACTTTTCGGCTCGCTAACGAACAGCGGCGGCGTGATAACGAAGGTCTTCTCCTTCTGACCGCTGGCGTTTTCAATCCAGGCGTTGATCAGATAACGCTCCTGAGGATTGCTGTTGCTCAGCGACAGCGCGCTCTGTTTTGCATCCGCCGGATAGATAACGCGGGTTGCCCCCAGCGCGATGCCGCCCGCCGCCTGCGCCGGTAGCGCAAACGTTAGCAACAATAGCGACAACGCAATAACCCCGTTGAATAAACGATTCATAACCGTAAACCCTGTAATTTTATATTTTCTGGTCAGACTCAACACGCTTATGGATAAATGAGGGTGAACCAGACATCCGATGTGATAGCGCCAGGCGTCAGCGGCAGAGAAATAACCCGGTAACGCGCGCTAAAATGCAGCGCCATTTCCCCGGTGGGGACCGGGAAATAATTTACCGGCGACGCGTTGGGAATAATCATCTGTTGTTTATTATCAAATAACGCCAGGCCTAACCCGCTCCCGGCAGGCACACCGCTCACCTGCGTGGCGGCAAGAAATACCTGCGGATCTTCCGCCGGGCTTAACCCCTGAAAGGTGACCCCCACCAGACGCGAAATGTCCGTCCGGCAATCCACCAGCTTCAGCGTAAAAGGAACGGTGACCGTTGAAAAACTCCCCACTCCGGCAAAGGTGTTGGTGCGATACTGTCCCATCTCAATTCGCAGATCCTGGCTCTCCGGCGCCACGGCGCACGCGCCGTTAACCAGCTCGCCGCGCATCTGTACACGACCGCCGTCGACCACCACGCGATGGGCGAAGGCAGGCGGCGCGGCAGCGTACAGGCCCACGAGCAGCGGTAGTATCCTTAGCATCATCATTCCCCGATTCGGGCTAAAAAGCGCCTCCTCCCTGAGGCAATGACCATCCTGAATCTGGCGTCAGCCTTATTCGTACTTCATGACGAACGTTGCGTCAGCGTTCGCCTGTCCCGGCTCAGCGGTGTCTGCCGTGGCTTTGTAGCGCGCGCTGAAGTGCAGGGTGTTGGTCCCCTGATACAGGTTTTGCGCTACGGAGAACATGCTACCGTTCGGGGTCAGGGGGGAGGACGCGCTGTCGAGGATTTCGATACCGACGCCTGTGGCGGTTGAGCCATTGTTGCCCGACGTCACCGCAAGCAGGGTCTTGTCCTGACCGTCAATCTGACCGCTGAATGCCACCGCAGCAGTCGCCGCAACGCTCGGATCGCAGTCGTTCAGCACGATATTGAACGGGATTTTTGCCGACGTCGTGCCCACTTTGGTAAAAGTGGCGGTTCGGTACTGACCCAGTTCAACCGTTTGGTTAGAGGACTCCGTGCTCACCGCGCACGCCGCGTTGACCAGTTCGCCTTTAAAATGCACATTGCCGCCGTTTACGGAAACCGTGTCGGCATGCGCCACGGAAGCGACGAGGCCGAGCGTGGCAACAAAAGACGCTGCTATTTTGCTAAATTTCATAAATGTTCCTTGCTAGCTATAATTATTCGCACGATGGCGAATAACCCAAAGTCATTCGCACAACAGGCCTGCCCAGAGGCTTGAAATAACGCCTGAAGCAGTATTCATAAATTATCCGGAAATAATTGACACAAAACATGTATAAAGACTGCGAATAAACTCAGTCACGTCCTAAAAATAAATAAGAAAAAGCCTGTAAATATAATGCGAATGACCGCCGTTGTCGCAAACACGGCACAATCTCCTGTTTGGTGCGACCGTCGGCATACAAAAGTACAAACGATGACTGACATCACGCCCGGCTTCTGCCAAAATATGCACATCCCCCCTTTGGTAAGTGACAGATGGAATCCTCTCTCTGATGGCAGCAAAGATTATTGACGGTAAAACGATTGCGCAGCAGGTACGCTCTGAGGTTGCGGTGAAAGTACAGGCTCGTCTTGCGGCGGGAAAACGCGCCCCCGGACTGGCCGTTGTGCTGGTCGGCAGCAATCCTGCGTCGCAAATTTATGTCGGCAGCAAACGCAAAGCATGCGAAGAGGTGGGTTTCGTCTCCCGCTCCTACGATCTGCCGGAAACCACCAGCGAAGCCGAATTGCTGGAACTGATTGATACCCTGAATGCCGACAGCGCGATCGACGGCATTCTGGTGCAGTTGCCGCTGCCTGCGGGTATCGATAACGTCAAAGTGCTTGAGCGTATTGCGCCCGATAAAGACGTTGACGGTTTTCACCCTTATAACGTTGGCCGCCTGTGCCAGCGCGCCCCGCGTCTGCGCCCGTGCACGCCGCGCGGCATCGTCACGCTGCTCGAGCGCTATAACATTGATACCTACGGCCTGAATGCGGTTATCATCGGCGCCTCGAACATCGTTGGCCGCCCGATGAGCATGGAGCTGCTGTTGGCGGGTTGTACCACCACCGTCACCCACCGCTTTACTAAAAATCTGCGTCACCACGTGGAAAATGCCGATCTGCTGGTCGTTGCCGTCGGCAAGCCGGGCTTTATCCCGGGCGAGTGGATCAAAGAAGGCGCGATTGTTGTTGATGTGGGCATTAACCGCCTCGAAAACGGCAAGGTCGTGGGCGATGTTATTTTTGACGATGCCGCCGTGCGCGCCTCGTACATCACGCCAGTACCCGGCGGCGTGGGTCCAATGACGGTCGCCACCCTGATTCAGAACACCTTGCAGGCCTGCGAGGAATATCACGACGTAGAGGACGCGTAACATGGCATCTTTTTCTTTAGGCAAACACCCGTACGTTGAGCTTTGCGATCTGCTGAAGCTGGAAGGCTGGAGCGAGAGCGGCGCGCAGGCGAAAATCGCCATCGCCGACGGACTGGTGAGCGTAGACGGCGTAGTAGAAACCCGTAAACGCTGCAAAATCGTCGCCGGTCAAACCGTCAGTTTTGACGGTCAACGTGTTACCGTTACCGCCTGACGCGTCTGATGCCCGGCGGCGTTCGCTTGCCGGGCAGTTCCCTTTCGAATGTCCTTACCCCCCTCGCGGTTAATTTTCGATCGACTTCAAAGAATCACCATTTCCTCTGCCCTGATGTGAAATTTAAGTTGCACGACTTTCCGGCTTCTTACACGATAAGTAGAACGTTCTACTAAAACGTTCTACTTACAACAACAGCGCATATTAAGCGCCTATCAGGGTCTCCAGTCGGGGGGAATCAGCATGAGTCTGTTCTCAGGATTTGTTAAATCTTTATCAAAATTATCAATGATTGGCCGCGCCTTAATGCTGCCAATCTCACTGTTGCCCGCGGCAGGTTTGCTGCTGGCATTCGGCGACAAATTTCATCTGCCGCTAATGATGAACGCCGGTGGGGTTATCTTCGATAACCTGCCGATGCTTTTTGCCATCGGCTCCGCCGTCGGTCTGGCGTCCGAATCCGGCATTGCCGCGCTATCGGCGGCAGTGTCGGTTTTCGTCACTAACATCACCATCAGCACGGTGCTCGGCATTACGCCGGAGATGGCCTCCCAGGGCGGGAAATACGCCATGGTGGTCGGCATTCCAACGCTGCAAATGGGCGTCTTCGGCGGACTCATCTGCGGGATTCTCGCCGCCTGGTGCTATAACCGCTTCCACGCGATGCAGTTGCCGGAATTCCTCGGCTTCTTCTCCGGTAAGCGCTTTGTTGCTATCGCCACCGCCTGCCTGTCGTTTATCCTCGGCCTGCTGTTGCCGTACGTCTGGCAGCACATTCAGGCAGGTATCGACGCGCTGTCGGTGGTGGTTAACGGCGACAACCAGGCGGCATCCACCTTTATCTTCGGCCTGGTGGAACGCGCGCTGATCCCGCTGGGTCTGCACCACATCTGGTATCCGTCCTTCTGGTACTCGTTTGGCGATTACACCACTCAGGCAGGCCAGGTTATCCACGGCGACCAGACCATTTGGTTTAAGATGCTGGAAGAAGGAACGAAATCCTTCAGCAGCGATACGTACCAGAACGCCGGTAAATTCATGCAGGGCGAGTTCCCGCTGATGCTGTTCGCCCTGCCGGCAGCGTGTCTTGCGATGTACCACGAGGCGCATACGCCGAACAAGAAAATCGCCTCCGGTATTCTGTTCTCCGCCGCGCTCACCTGCTTCCTGACCGGGATCACCGAGCCCGTTGAGTTCACCTTTATCTTTGTGGCGCCGATTCTGTACGTCTTCAACGCCATCATGGCGGGCCTGGCTTACATGACGATGTACCTGCTGCATGCGCACATCGCCAAATCGTTCTCGGCAGGCTTTATCGACTATCTCTCCTTCGGCATCGTTCCGTCGCTTAACGGCTACCAGACGAACTTCCTGAACGCGGTGATTGTCGGTATCCCAATGGCGCTGATTTACTACTTCACCTTCCGCTTCGTTATCCGTCGCTTTGACGTGAAAACGCCGGGGCGTACCGGCGTCACCGTCAACGCCGACGACAAAACCGACAGCGAACTGGCGACCGAGATCATCGGCCTGCTGGGCGGTGCGAAAAACATCGACTCCGTCGGCTCCTGCATTACCCGTTTGCGGCTCGAAGTGACGAAGAGCGATATGGTCGATAAAGACGGTCTTAACGGCGTGGGCGCCCGCGGGGTGGTCTTCGTCGGCGATAACGGTATTCAGGTGATTTTTGGCGCCAGAGCGCAATTTATTGCACAAACCATGTCGACGATGATTGGCAAATAACGGGAACAATGTCAGGCTGTAGACGTCTCCTGCCCGTGCGGGAGACGTTGTTTTATCTGGCTGATTGTGGCGGATTTTTCAGGGAGCGGGTTTGAAAAAAGTCAGTATTATCGATGTCGCAAAACAGGCGGGCGTTTCCGTCTCCACCGTCTCGCTGGTCTTGCGCCAGAAAGGAAAAATTTCTGACGCCACAATTGAAAAAGTTCAGGCGGCGATCGCCGCGCTGGGCTATGTGCACAACGTGGCCGCCGCTAACCTGCGCGCCAACACCTCAAACCTTATCGGTCTTATTCTGCGTGATTTCAGCGACAGCTTTTCCATCAAGGTGATGGCAAGCGTGGTGCAGGAGCTGGAAAAACAGGGCTATATGGTCTTTCTCGGCCAGCCGCTGGATGACCACGCGCACCTCGAACGCTGCCTGCTCTCCTTTAAGCAACAGGGCGTGGCGGGGGTGATTTACCTGGCCTGCGATACCCACAAGACGCAGCTTCCCGAACGGATTCGCCAGTGTCCGCTGCCGCTGGTGGTGGTCTCGCAGTCGCTGATGGAGGAAAACTGCAATCTGGTGATGCGCGACAACCGTCAGGCGGCAAGCCTGGCCACACGCTATTTGATAGAACGCGGGCATCGCAGCATCGCTTATATCGGCGGGCATGAGGATGACGTTATCCGCCAGCAGCGCCTGTTAGGGTTTCGCAGCACGCTCGCCCAGAACGGGATGGTATTTCGCGAAGAGTCCACCCCCGCCTGTAGCGATGATACCTGTGCCGCCAGTATCGCCACACGCCATCTGCTGGAGAAAAACAACACCATCACCGCCCTGCTCTGCCACTCGCCAGACGCCATGATCGGCTGCATTACCGGTATTCATCAGGTCGGGCGTACCGTGGGGAAAGATGTGTTTCTGACCCAGCAGGTGGCGCTGGTCGGCTTCGAGGATATGCTGCACGTCAACCTGACGTCGCCGTCCTTTACCTACGTCTCGTCCGCCAGCGAAGAGACCGGACGCCAGGCGGCCGGGCTCATCATCCGCAAGCTCAAGGAGCCCGAACTGCAAACCCAGCGCATTACCCTTTCCGGGCAGCTGATTACGCGGGAGTCGGCGTAAATTCGGATTTTGACCGACACTAAGCGACGGTTTTCATTGCTATAGTCAGGCTTTTCTCCTGAACTGAGCACATCATGCCAACAATCGTTACCCATGCCGCCGTTCCGCTGTGTCTGGGCTTAGGCCTCGGCACCCGCGTTATTCCTCCTCGCCTGTTGTTTACCGGCATTGCACTCTCAATGCTGCCGGATATCGACGTGCTGGCGTTTAAATTTGGTATCGCCTACGGCAATATTTTCGGCCACCGGGGGTTTACGCATTCGCTACTGTTTGCGGTCATCGTCCCGCTGCTGTGCGTGTTGATCGGGCGGCGATGGTTTCAGACTGGATTACTGCGCTGCTGGTTGTTTTTAACCGTCTCAATGACGTCACATACCCTGCTGGACGCCATTACGCGCGGCGGCAAAGGCGTCGCCTGGCTATGGCCCTGGTCCGATGGACGTTTTCTTGCCCCCTGGCAAGTCATTAAAGCCGCGCCGTTTGCGCTATCGCGCTATAACACGCCCTACGGGCATCAGGTGATCGTTTCTGAACTGCTGTGGGTGTGGTTGCCGGGCGTGGCACTGATGGGCATATTGTGGTGGCGTCGACGTTAAAAAGCCGGGCGGCGATTACACCTTACCCGGCCTGTAAACGAAGACCCGCGCCTGGAAAACTTACTTACGACGCCAGATGGTTCCCTGCGGGCCATCTTCCAGCACGATACCCATCTCATTCAGACGGTCGCGCGCCGCATCGGCCGCCGCCCAGTCTTTCGCCTTACGGGCATCCAGACGCTGCTGAATAAGCGATTCGATTTCCGCAACTTCGCCGTCGTCCGCCTGCGCGCCGCCTTGCAGGAAGGTTTCCGGCTCCTGCTCCAGCAGGCCGAGAACGCCTGACAACTTACGCAGATGGGACGCCATCGCGTTGGCGGCCTGGGCGTCTTCCCCTTTCAGACGGTTCACCTCACGGGCCATGTCGAACAGCACCGAGTAGGCTTCCGGCGTATTGAAGTCGTCGTCCATCGCCTCGCGAAAACGCGCTTCAAAAGCTTCACCGCCCGCCGCCACAACGGATCTATCGGTGCCGCGCAGCGCGGTGTAGAGGCGCTCCAGCGCAGAACGCGCCTGTTTGAGGTTCTCTTCGCTATAGTTCAATTGGCTGCGGTAGTGGCCGGACATCAGGAAGTAGCGGATGGTTTCCGCATCGTAGTATTTCAGCACGTCACGCACGGTAAAGAAGTTGCCGAGCGATTTCGACATCTTCTCGCGGTCAACCATCACCATCCCGGAATGCATCCAGGTATTGACGTACTCGCCGTCGTGCGCGCAGGTAGACTGGGCGATTTCGTTTTCATGGTGCGGAAACATCAGGTCCGAACCGCCGCCGTGAATATCGAAATGGTTGCCCAGCTGTTTGCAGTTCATCGCCGAGCACTCAATGTGCCAGCCCGGACGCCCTTCGCCCCACGGCGACGGCCAGCTCGGCTCGCCCGCTTTCGACATCTTCCACAGCACGAAGTCCATCGGATTGCGCTTGACGTCAACCACATCGACGCGGGCGCCCGCCTGCAGCTGGTCCAGATCCTGACGGGAGAGCTTGCCGTAGTTCGGGTCGGTCGGCACCGAGAACATCACGTCGCCGTTATCCGCGACATAGGCATGACCGCGGGCGATAAGCGCCTCGGTAATCTCAATGATTTCAGCAATGTGGTGCGTGGCGCGCGGCTCGTTGTCCGGGCGCAGGATGTTCAGCGCGTCAAAATCGGTGTGCATTTCGGCGATCATCCTGTCGACCAGCGCGACGAAGTCTTCGCCGTTCTCATTGGCGCGTTTGATGATTTTGTCGTCAATATCGGTAATATTGCGCACATACTTCAGCGTATAGCCGAGAAAGCGCAGGTAGCGGGCGACGACGTCGAACGCGACGAAGGTACGGCCATGGCCGATATGACACAGATCGTAAACGGTAATACCACACACGTACATGCCGACAACCCCGGCATGAATTGGCTTAAATTCCTCTTTTTGGCGTGTCATTGTATTGAAGATTTTTAGCATCGAAGATTCCATATATCCGTGTGTGAACGAAAACCGCGTATTCTACCTGTTATTCAATCCGGAAGCAGCACACATTGCAAGGTGATCCAACCCGGCGGTTATGCTATAACAAGCCCCTATACGTAACCCGTCGTCGGGTATTCGCACCACTATAACGGAACAGGATGCAAAAATGGTTACTTTCCACACTAATCACGGTGATATCGTCATCAAAACGTTCGATGATAAAGCGCCTGAAACGGTTAAAAACTTCCTGGACTACTGCCGCGAAGGTTTTTACAACAACACCATTTTCCACCGCGTCATCAACGGATTCATGATCCAGGGCGGCGGTTTCGAACCTGGCATGCGTCAAAAAGCGACCAAAGATCCGATTCAAAACGAAGCGAACAACGGCCTGAAAAACACCCGTGGTACGCTGGCTATGGCCCGTACTCAGGCGCCGCACTCCGCAACGGCCCAGTTTTTCATCAACGTCGTCGACAACGACTTCCTGAACTTCTCCGGCGAAAGCCTGCAGGGTTGGGGCTACTGCGTGTTCGCCGAAGTGGTTGAAGGCCTGGACGTGGTTGACAAGATCAAAGGCGTGTCCACCGGCCGCAGCGGCATGCATCAGGACGTACCGAAAGAAGACGTTATCGTTGAAAGCGTGACCGTCAGCGAGTAATTCGTGGCGACACTCTTTATCGCAGATCTGCATCTGCAAACAGAAGAACCGGCGATCACCGCCGGTTTTCTGCGTTTTTTACGGGGCGATGCCCGCAGCGCCGACGCGCTGTATATTCTGGGCGACCTGTTTGAAGCCTGGATTGGCGACGACGACCCGAACCCGCTGCACCAGGAAATGGCCGCCGCCATCAGGGCGCTGGTCGATTCCGGCGTCCCCTGCTACTTCATCCACGGCAACCGCGACTTTCTGCTCGGTAAACGCTTCGCTCGGGCAAGCGGAATGACGCTCCTGGCGGAAGAAAACGTGCTCGACCTCTACGGCCGCCGGGTGCTGATTATGCACGGCGACACGCTGTGTACCGACGATGCCGGCTATCAGGCCTTTCGCGCTAAAGTCCACACGCCGTGGATCCAACGGCTGTTTCTCGCCCTGCCGCTGTTTATCCGCAGCCGTATCGCCGTGAAAATGCGCGCCGGAAGTCAGGCCGCCAACAGCACGAAGTCCGTGACCATCATGGACGTCAACCCACAAGCGGTGATCCACGTGTTGGAAAAACACCACGTTCAGTGGCTGATTCACGGCCATACCCACCGTCCCGACGTTCACACGCTCACCGCCAACGGCGAACCCGCACATCGCGTGGTGCTGGGCGCCTGGCATGAAGAAGGTTCGATGGTGAAAGTCACCGCGGACAGCGTCGAACTGATCGCGTTTCCATTCTGAATCCTCCCGTTCGTTTGCCCTGTTCTTGACCACGCAACCGTTTTCCTTGCCGGTTTATCATGCTATTCTCTGTGCCCTCGAAAGCAGTGTGTTTCGCACCACAGGAGTTTTAAGACGCATGTCTTCCCGCAATAATCCGGCGCGTGTCGCCATCGTGATGGGGTCCAAAAGCGACTGGGCTACCATGCAGTTCGCCGCCGAAATCTTCGAAATCCTGAATGTTCCACACCATGTTGAGGTCGTTTCCGCACACCGGACGCCCGATAAGCTGTTCAGCTTCGCCGAAAGCGCAGAAGAGAACGGCTACCAGGTGATTATTGCCGGTGCGGGCGGCGCTGCGCATCTGCCGGGAATGATTGCCGCGAAAACGCTGGTGCCGGTACTGGGCGTACCGGTACAAAGCGCGGCGCTGAGCGGTGTCGACAGCCTCTATTCGATTGTACAGATGCCGCGCGGCATTCCTGTCGGCACCCTGGCTATCGGTAAAGCCGGGGCGGCGAACGCCGCGCTGCTGGCAGCGCAGATTCTGGCAACGCACGATACAAGCCTGCGCCAGCGTCTGGCCGACTGGCGTAAAGCGCAAACTGACGACGTGCTGGATAACCCGGATCCACGGGGTGCGGCATGAAGCAGGTCTGCGTTCTCGGCAACGGTCAGTTGGGCCGCATGCTGCGCCAGGCGGGTGAACCGCTGGGCATCAGCGTCTGGCCAGTGGGGCTGGAGGCCGACCCGGAAGCCGTGCCGTTTCAGCAAAGCGTGATTACAGCGGAAATCGAGCGCTGGCCTGAAACCGCGCTGACCCGCGAACTGGCGCGCCACAATGCGTTTGTGAACCGCGACGTTTTCCCGATCATCGCCGACCGCCAGACGCAGAAGCAGTTGTTCGATAAGCTGAACCTCGCCACCGCGCCGTGGCAGTTGCTGGCGGACAAAAGCGAATGGCCAGCGGTGTTCGATAAACTGGGCGAGCTCGCTATCGTCAAGCGCCGTACTGGCGGCTATGACGGCCGCGGCCAGTGGCGCCTGCGCGACGGCGAAACCGAAGAGTTGCCTGACGACTGCTACGGCGAGTGCATTGTCGAGCAGGGCATCAACTTCAGCGGCGAAGTCTCGCTGGTGGGCGCCCGGGCGCAGGATGGCAGCACCGTGTTCTATCCGCTGACGCATAACCTCCACCAGGACGGTATTCTGCGCGTCAGCGTGGCGTTTCCGCAGGCGAATGCCCAGCAGCAAACCCAGGCGGAAAGCATGCTGTCGGCCATTATGCACGAGCTGAACTACGTCGGCGTCATGGCGATGGAGTGCTTTATCACGCCAGCCGGTCTGCTTATCAACGAGCTGGCGCCGCGCGTGCACAACAGCGGGCACTGGACGCAGAACGGCGCCTCCATTAGCCAGTTCGAGCTGCACCTGCGCGGCGTGACCGATCTGCCGCTACCGAAACCGGTGGTCAACAGCCCGTCGGTGATGGTCAATCTGATCGGTACCGATCTCAACTACGACTGGCTGAAGCTGCCGCTGGTCCATCTGCACTGGTACGACAAAGAGGTACGTCCGGGCCGCAAGGTGGGGCATCTGAACCTCAGCGATTGCGACGCAGGCCACCTCAGCGCTACGCTGGAGGCGCTCATCCCACTGCTGCCGCCGGAATACGCCAGCGGCATCGCCTGGGCGCAAAGCAAGCTCAGCGCCTGATACGCTATCTTTGACCTTTCTTGCCGGGGGACTTCCCCGGCATGCCCTCCGGCGCGTAAAATCCCGTCCATGCATGTTGAAGAAGGATTTCCTGATGAAAGATGGGATGGATCACCGCGCGCTGCTTACCGCCGGTACACCCATAATTGACGTTCGCGCCCCGGTTGAGTTTGCCCAGGGCGCGATGCCCGGCGCAATCAACCTCCCGCTGATGAACGACGACGAGCGCGCCGCAGTCGGCACCTGCTATAAACGCAACGGCGCCGACGCGGCGCTGTCGCTCGGCCACCAGTTGGTGAGCGGCGAAACGCGGCGGCAGCGACTTGACGCCTGGCAGGCGGCAATAGCGCAGTATCCCGACGCCTGGCTGTGCTGCGCGCGTGGCGGACAGCGATCGCACATCACCCAGCGCTGGCTGCGGGAAGCCGGTGTGGACGTGCCGCTGGTTGCTGGCGGCTATAAATCTCTGCGTCAGGCGGCGATAAGCGCCACCGACGAGCTGGTGAGTCAGCCTGTCGTGCTTATCGGCGGCTGTACCGGCAACGGTAAAACCCAACTGGTGCGCACACAGCCGCTCGGCATCGATCTTGAAGGGTTGGCGCATCATCGCGGCTCTTCGTTTGGCCGCACGCTGCAACCACAACTGCCGCAAGCAAGCTTTGAAAACCATCTCGCCGTCGCCCTGCTGCAAAAAGCGCAGCAGCGGGAAGAGGTGCGCTGGGTACTGGAAGATGAAGGCCATATGATTGGCGCCAACCACCTGCCGGAAAGCCTGCGCGAGCGCATGGCGCAATCGCCGATTGCGGTCGTGGAAGATGCGTTCGAGGTTCGCCTTGCGCGTCTGCAGGAAGAGTACTTTACCCATATGCATCACGCGTTCACCGCCGCCTATGGCGAGGAGCAGGGCTGGCAGGAGTACAGCGAGTATCTGCATCACGGCCTGTTCGCCATCCGTCGCCGATTAGGGTTACAGCGTTTTGCCCAGCTGACAGACCTGCTGGATACGGCCCTGCTGGCGCAACAGCGCACCGGAGCGACGGACGTGCATTTCTGCTGGCTGGAGCCGCTGCTCAACGAGTATTACGACCCGATGTACACCTGGCAACTGGAGCGAAAAGCCGACAAGATTGTGTTTCGCGGTGGATGGGATGATGTATCAGAATGGCTTGTATCCAGGATGTGAAATCATTACATTGAATTATTTATTAAAGTAAAAACATTTATTTACTGAAATCAAACGATAATCCTATTTAAATAGAGTGAGCGATATCTTTGATGTCGTTCACTCTTTATCACTTGGCATCATGATAATAGTACCTCCACATCATCAAGGGAGTGACTAAATGACACACCACGGGAATGTAAAATACAAACCAATAGATAATGGTCAAGCAAGAATTTTAACGTTGGGTGAAATTCATCTGGCTACAACGCTTTTCAATTACAGCATTCGCTATAATGAAGTGTGGATCCATCGGGGGAGTTACCTTCCCTTTAATCTTCAAAATAATATGTACGCCATGACACCAAATGGTGAAATATGGTTTCAGGAGGGGGTTTATAAAGATGATTATTTCTCATCAGATTACTCAAGTCAGCACTTATTTTTGCATGAAATGATGCACGTCTGGCAACATCAACGGGGGATGTGGGTAAGAACACGTGGAGCGTTTTCATGGGCTGTAGACTATCACTATAGTCTGGATAAAGACAGATTAAGTGATTATGGATTAGAACAACAGGCGAGTATAGTCAGTGATTACTGGTTATTGATCCACTATGGCTTTTGGGGACATATGGCAAATGTTCACTACCGCGATTATGATCCTACAACACCCGAAAAAGAGCTAATTATAAAATATAAGAATGTGTTGAGAGATTTTACGTTATGAAAATTATAACTATAGCTTTACTATGTTGCCCTCTCTCCGCTTGTTTAGTCGGTGAGGGTTTCCCATTCACGGTGGAGCGCGGAGTTATTATTGATCATGACAGAATTTGTATAAGTATCGATAAAAAAGATATTGTAGATTTTTATAGCTTGTCCTCATCAAAGGATAATTATAAAAAAGAAATAATTAATACCGGAAATGCAGTTTTAAATTATACATACCCACAATCATGTTTTCTCGCACCGCTGCAATTTGGGTACGAATATACTTTACTTTATACAATGAACGGTCAGACCTATCGTTATGAGTTCTTTATCGACCTTAATGGTCAGATTTTCCATAAAAAATAAGGAGATCGATATGTCATTACCCGCTTATTTGTTTTTATACGACACAAATGGAGTACAGATAAAAGGAGATTGCTCGCTACTGATGAGAGAGGGGGCGATTGAAATTATGAGCAGCCAACATAACATATCCCAATCAGCAGATGCATATACGGGTCGCCTGACAGGAACAAGAATGCATGATGCTTACACTCTACACAAGCAAATAGATAAAACAAGCCCCCTACTTAACAACGCTGCATGCACAGGGCAAGTGTTCCTGAAAGCAGAAATTAGATACTACGCCATCAATTCTGCGGGAATAGAATATGAAACATATCGCATAACCATGGAACGGGTTGTTGTTACATACGTGGCTTTTTCTCATGCCTATATCCCTGGTGCAATTACACCAAACATGCTAGAAATCATAGGGCTCAGATATAATAAAATTGAATGGCATTATGTCACAGGAAACATAAAATATGAAGACTCATGGTTGAGTTCATCTGAAGCTAACAAATAAGATCGTACCCGTTGATAAAGTGGACAGGAGCGGAATGAATCACGCTCTCATTCGTCGTTACGGATTCAGGACGCCAATCCTGGAACCTGCTTTTCAGGTTCGAAGCGATAATACACCTGTATGTCCATACAACGATTTCTTTTATACGAAACTGGAAAGCTGCTCGCAAATGTGAAATACGCAAAGAAAAGATCGGCCAAAAAAACAGCGGCATTCGTACTTCTGCCGGGTGGCGCTACGCTTACCCGGCCTACAAAACCTTGCAACACGCGCAGGATGTAGGCCTGATAAGCGTAGCGCCATCAGGCAATTTCAGCAGAATGTCCGCCCCAATATATCCTACACGCTAAACTGCCGGAACAGCGCCTTACCTTTCAGCAGGCGCAACCCAAGCCAGCCGCCGCACAGCGACAGCAGCACGCCGCCGCACAGCGGCAGCGTCACCCACAGCCGCCAGTCGGGTTCCCAGGGGAAGTCAAAGACCTTCGTTTGCAGCAGCGCCAGCGCCGTTTCAGCGCCGATGGCCGCCACCAGCCCCGACACCAGCCCCAGCAGAGCAAACTCCGCCCACAGTGTGGTACGCAGCAGCGATTTCCCAGCGCCAAGCGTTCGCCAGACCACCAGTTCCTGATGACGCTGACGCATCCCCACCTGCACCTGGGCCAGCAGCAGCAGAATACCGCAGGCGGTCACCAGCACCACCATCACCTCCAGCGCCCGGCTCACCTGCCCCAGCACCTGCCCGACCTGCTTAAGAATGGCGCCAATATCCAGCAGGCTGACGGTCGGAAACTCACGGTTAAGCTGGGTCAGCAGCGCAGTGTCGCGATCCCAACGGAAGCTGGTCAACCAGCTCTGCGGCTGACCGTCCAGCGCGCCGGGCGGGAAAATAAAGTAAAAGTTCGGCCGCAGGCTCTCCCAGTCCACCTTCCGCACGCTGGTCACCGTGGCGCTAAAATCCTGGGTATCGCCGGTAAAGGTCATCCGGTCGCCGAGGCGTATCTGCAGGCGTTTTGCCAGCCCTTCCTCAATGGACACCTCCCCCGCTTTTGGCGGCCACTGTCCGGCCACAACCTCATTATGCTCAGGGCGCGCGCTTTGCCACGTCAGGTTCAGCTCACGGTTCAGCGCCTCTTCCGGGTTGCCCTCCGTCGGCTGGTTATTGATAGCCGTCAGACGCGCGCGTACGACCGGGTAGAAAGCGGAGGGGATCACCTGGCGCTCCGCCAGAAACCCCTTCAGCGGGCTGACCTGATCAGGCGCGATATTGATCAAAAAATAGTTCGGGCTGTCCGGCGGCAACTGCTGCTGCCAGCGTTCGAGCAGATCGCCGCGCAGCACCAGCAGGAGCGCCAGCAGCATAAAAGAGAGCGAGAAAGCCGCCAGTTGGCTGAGGGTTGACCACGGCTGGCGCAGCAGACGATTCACCGCCAGGCGCAGCGGCAGCGCTTTTAGCGTCAGGCGCTTGAGCACATTGAGCAACAGCCAACCCACGACACCGCACAGCAGCCCCAGCACCACGGCCCCCGCCAGCACAGACCACAGCAGCACGCTGCCGCCCATCAGCCCGGCCAGCAGCAGCACAACCACCACGCACACCAGCGGAATGTAGACCTGCAGCGGCCAGACCTGCGCCACCACGTCGCGGCGCAGGACGCGCAGCGGCTGCGTCGCCAGCAGCAGACGCCACGGGCGCAGCCCCACCAGCAGCGAAATCACCACCATCGCGCCTGTCGCCCATAGCCACGGCCAGAGGCTGGCTGGTGGAAGCGCCGCCGGTAGCACCGGTTTTAGCAGCACCATCAGGATGTTTTCAAACAGCAGCCCCATCGCCCCGCCGGTTGCCAGCGACATCGCCAGCAACAGCACCCACTGCCCGAGGATAAGCTTACGCAGCTGCGCGCGACCCGCCCCCAGCGTTTTGAGGACAGCCACCAGGTCGTAACGGCTGCGGCAATAGTGCCCCATCGCCACCGCCACCGCCGCCACCGCCAGCAGCAGGGTCAACAGCGCCGAGAGCAGCAGGAACTGCTGAGAACGCGCCAGCGATTTGCCCAGCGCGCCTTCGTCCTGATCGAGGCCAATCCAGCGTTGTTCCGGGCTCAGTTGCGGCAGCAGCCACGCCTCATAGGCCGCAAGTTGCGCCGGAGTGCCGCCGAATTTATAACGCCAGCCGACGCGACTGCCCGGCTGCACCGCGCCGGTCTTTGCCACATCGACCACGTTCATCATCAGCCGGGGCGCCATCTGAAACGGGTTAAAGCCCGAATCCGGCTCCTGAATAACCTCGCCGGCAATCCGCAATGTGGCGTCGCCGACGTCGATCGTGTCACCGGTTTTCAGGTTCAACAGCGCCATCAACCTCGGCGCCAATAGCACGCTGCCCGCCTGCGGTTTCAGGCCCGGCGGCTCAGTTTGCAGCTCGCCGTACATCGGATAGACGTCATCGACCGCCTTTACGTTCGCCAGTTGCGGCGTGTCCCCGGCGTAGGTCATGGTGGTGAAGCTCAGCTGTTCGCCCACCTTCAGCCCCAGCGCGCGGGCTTTTTCCAGCCATGCCTGCGGCGCGGGTTTGTCTGTGCGCAGGGTACGGTCGCCAGCCATAAAATCGCGGCCCTGCTGGCTGAGTCCTTTGTCCATACGGTCGCTGATGTTGCCCAGCGCCAGCACGCAGGCCACCGCCAGGCTCAGCGCCATCCAGACAATCAGCAGCGACGGCGAACGCCACTCCCGCCAGAACCAACGCGCGATCATGCTTCCTCCTGCAACTGCCCGTTATTCAGGCGCAGGCGGCGATCGCAGCGCGCCGCCAGGGTAAGATCGTGCGTCACCAGAATCAGCGTGGTGCCATGCTCGCGGTTGAGCGAAAACAGCAGATCGGCGATGCGATCGCCCGTCTGGCGGTCAAGGTTGCCGGTGGGTTCATCGGCGAACAACAGCGACGGGCGGCCATTAAAAGCGCGCGCCAGCGCCACGCGCTGCTGCTCGCCGCCGGAAAGCTGCGCCGGAAGGTGGTGCAGTCGCTGGCCGAGCCCCAGCTGTTCCAGCAGCGCTTTGGCCCCCTGCCGTCCCTGGCGGTCGCTTTCGCCGCGCAGCAGTGCGGGAAGCTCGACGTTCTCCAGCGCGTTAAGCGTGGGGATCAGCATAAACGACTGGAAAACAAAACCGACATGTTCCGCGCGCAGCCTCGCCCGCGCCTCTTCATCCATCGCGTGCAGCGGCTGCCCGAGCAGCGTCACTTCGCCGCTGCTGCCGTCGTCCAGCCCCGCCAGAATCGCCAGCAGCGTTGACTTACCGGAGCCGGACTCGCCAATCAGCGCAATGGTCTGGCCCCGTTTGACAAGCAGCTCAACTCCGGTGAGGATGGAAAGCTCCTGCTCCCCCTGACCGACAGATTTCTTAAGATGATGAACTTCAAGTATGTTTTCCGCTGGCATGTGCCTTTCCTGTTTCTGGTTCTGTTAACCTGCCGTACTGCGTTTGCTGACACCCTGCTGGTGCTGGGCGACAGCCTCAGCGCCGGCTACCGCATGGCGGCGAATGCCGCATGGCCTGCACTGCTGAATACGAAATGGCAGCCGAAAACCGACGTCATCAACGCCAGTATCAGCGGGGACACCTCGCAGCAGGGGCTCGCGCGCCTGCCTGAACTGCTAAAACAACACCAGCCTCGCTGGGTACTGGTGGAGCTTGGCGGTAACGATGGCCTGCGCGGATTCCCGCCGCAGCAGACGGAAGCGACGCTGCGCACCATCCTTAAGGATATCGAAGCCGCCAACGCCAGGCCGCTGCTGATGCAAATTCGGCTCCCGGCTAACTATGGCCGCCGTTATAATGCCTCTTTTAGCGCGATATATCCGAAGCTTGCCAGTGAATTTAATATTCCACTGCTCCCCTTCTTCATGGAGGAGGTTTATCTGAAACCGCAGTGGATGCAGGACGATGGTATTCACCCCAATCGTGACGCACAGCCGTTTATTGCTGACTGGATGGCGACACGTCTGGCTCCCTTAGTTAATCACGACTCCTGATAATCCGGGGTCGTCTTCAGGTAAAGTTATGCAAAAAACGGTCTTAATTACAGGATGTTCCAGCGGTATTGGCCTGGAGAGCGCGCTAGAGCTTAAACGTCAGGGATTTCGCGTACTGGCCGCCTGCCGCAAACCGGACGATGTTGCCCGGATGTCAGGCTTAGGTCTGACCGGCATTCTGTTAGATCTGGATTCACCGGAAAGCGTTGAACGGGCCGCCGATGACGTCATCGCCCTGACGGATAACCGGCTGTTCGGCATTTTCAATAACGCCGGATACGGGGTCTACGGCCCGCTGTCGACCATCAGCCGCCAACAGCTGGAGCAGCAGTTTTCCACCAACTTTTTTGGTGCGCACCAGCTCACCCTGCGCCTGCTCCCGGCGATGCTGCCGCACGGCGAAGGACGTATCGTGATGACCTCATCGGTGATGGGGCTTATCTCTACGCCCGGTCGCGGCGCCTATGCGGCAAGCAAATATGCGCTGGAAGCCTGGTCAGATGCGCTGCGCATGGAACTGCGCTACAGCGGTATCAAAGTGAGCCTGATTGAGCCGGGGCCGATTCGCACCCGCTTTACCGACAACGTCAACCAGATGGATGCCGACAAACCGGTCGAGAACCCGGGCATCGCCGCACGCTTTACCCTTGGCCCGGAAGCGGTGGTGGAAAAAGTGCGCCACGCGTTCGTCAGCGACAAACCGAAAATGCGCTATCCGGTGACGCTGGTGACGCACGCCGTTATGCTGCTTAAGCGCCTGCTGCCAGGCCGGATGATGGATAAAATCTTACAGGGCTGAGTTGAAGGCGCGCCGCGCCGCCCCCATGTCATGGGGAAATCGACAAACGAGATAAAAACATGTCAGTACAGAATATCGTCAACATTACCGAAGCTAACCTGCACCAGACGCTGGAACAGTCTGTCGCCACTCCGGTGCTTTTCTATTTCTGGTCCGCACGCAGCCAGCACTGCGAGCAACTGACGCCAGTGCTGGACAAACTGGCAGCCCAGTACAACGGGCAGTTTATTCTCGCGAAAGTGGACTGCGACGCCGAACAGATGATCGCCTCGCAGTTCGGTCTGCGCGCCATCCCGACCGTGTACTTGTTCCAGAACGGCCAGCCAGTGGACGGTTTCCAGGGCCCGCAGCCGGAAGAGGCGATCCGCGCCCTGCTCGACAAAGTGCTGCCGCGCGAAGAAGAGTTGAAAGCGCAGGAAGCCATGGCGCTGATGCAGGAAGGTAAACACGCAGACGCGCTGCCGCTGCTGAAAGAGGCCTGGCAGATGTCAGGTCAGGACAGCCAGATTGGCCTGCTACTGGCGGAAACCCAGATAGTCCTGCACCGTACCGACGAGGCGCAGGCCACCTTAAAAACCATTCCTTTGCAGGATCAGGACACCCGTTACCAGGGGCTGGTCGCGCAAATTGAGCTACTGAAACAGGCCGCCGACACGCCGGAAATTCAGCACCTGCAACAGCAGGTCGAGGCACATCCGGACGATGCGGCGCTGGCGTCGCAGCTGGCGTTGCAGTTGCATCAGGTCGGGCGTAACGAAGAAGCGCTGGAGCTGCTGTTTAGCCATCTCAAAAAAGACCTCGGCGCAGCAGACGGTCAGGCGCGTAAGATGCTGCAGGAAATTCTGGCGGCGTTGGGCACCGGCGATGCGCTGGCGTCGCAGTATCGCCGTAAGCTCTATTCGTTGCTGTATTAATCGGATTACCCTCTCCCGCCCGTGTACGATCCGGGAGAGGGTAACCGCAGCACGCTATGATTTCTTCAGTTGCGTCACCACCAACTGGTGGCGGGCGTTGTAGAACTTGCGGTAAGTCAGATAGCAGCCGATGATGGTCGACAGGCTGGCCGTCGACAGCAGCATAAACGTCACCATAATCTGGTACTTAATCGCTTTTACCGGGTCAATCCCGGCGAAAATCAGCCCCGACATCATGCCCGGTAAGCTCACCAACCCCACCGTTTTTGCCGAATCGACCGTCGGAATAAGCGATGCGCGAATACTTTCGCGAATCAACCGCGCCGAGGCCATTTTCGGCGTCGCGCCCAGGCTGAGCTTTTCCTGAATCTGCTGCTGCTCGCTGCGAAAACGCTGGCCCAGATTGTTGTAGCACAGTCCTACCGCGATCATCGCGTTACCGGCGATCATCCCGGAAATGGGAATCACCTGCATCGGCGTAAAGCTTATCGATCCCGAAAACACCAGCACCGCCAGGGTAAGCGCCGTACCGGTGGTAATGGCAATAAACGACGAAGTAAACGCTTTATCGATATACCGGCTGCGCTTCTGGGCATTCCAGGCCGCGTTAAAACAGATAAACAACACCATCAGCAGCGTCAGCACCGCGTGGTTGACGTTAAAGATGTACTTCAGCACATAGCCGACAATCACGAGCTGCACCACCGCGCGGCAGATGCTCCAGATGATGTCTTTTTCCAGCGCCAGTTTTTCCCGGTAGCTGACGACGATCGCCACCAGCACCAGCACCATCGCAAACGCCAGCGATTCGTTAGTAATATTATGCTCGTTCACGCGTACTCTCCTGCATTTCACCCGCGTTCGCCGCCAGCGTAATGACGCTATCCGCATGGCGGATTTCGCCCCGATCGTGCGTGACCCACAGCACGGCAATATTTTTTTCCGCCGCATAGTGGTGAATAATATCGTTCACCTTATGCTTATTTTCTTCGTCCAGCGCGCTGGTAATTTCGTCGAGTAATAATACTTTCGGCAAAAACTGTAAATTACGAATGAGCGAGACCCGCTGTTTTTCTCCACCGGAAAGTTCAGTAATGGATTTTTCCAGCGTCTCCGCCGCTAAACCGAAGCGGGCTAAATCAGCGAGCAGCTTGTCGGGTTCCGGACGCTGATTGCGGATCTGCCACGGGAAAATGAGATTGTCGTAAACGGTATCGCCAAACAGCGCGGGCGTTTGCGTGCAGTACGAGACCTGCTGGCGGTAGTGTTCCGGCGACAGGCGCTCGATATCCGCCCCGTCAAACAGCAGCGTGCCGGAGGTCGGGCTAATCAACGAGGCGATGATTTTGAGCAGCGTACTTTTACCGCAGCCCGACGGACCGGTAATCAGGGTAAATTCGCCTTCCCGCAGCGTCAGATTGATATCGCGCAAAATAGTATTATCGCCGATGCGATAACCCACCTGTTTTAATTGCAATATTTCCTTCATGGTCTATCCATTTTATCTGTACTAAACCTTACCTATTGTATCCATTATTGTTTCGCAGCGCTGAAGATAAAAGATATACTTTATCTGAGGTCATTCAGGTAAAAACAGGAGGTTTTTGATGCTCGTATTTATTCCCGTCTTGATTTTTGTCGCGCTGGTGATTGTCGGCGCAGGGGTGAAGATCGTCCCCCAGGGCTTTCAGTGGACGGTTGAACGCTTTGGGCGTTATACCAAAACGCTGCAGCCAGGTCTGAGCCTCGTGGTGCCGTTTATGGACCGCATCGGTCGCAAGATTAATATGATGGAGCAAGTGCTCGACATCCCCTCGCAGGAAATCATCTCCAAAGATAACGCCAACGTCACCATCGATGCCGTCTGCTTTATCCAGGTGATCGATGCGCCGAAGGCCGCCTATGAAGTCAGCAACCTGGAGCTGGCTATCATCAACCTGACCATGACCAACATCCGTACGGTGCTCGGCTCCATGGAGCTCGACGAGATGCTCTCTCAGCGCGACAGCATTAACACCCGCCTGCTGCATATCGTCGACGAAGCCACCAATCCGTGGGGCATCAAGGTCACGCGTATTGAGATTCGCGATGTGCGTCCCCCCGCTGAACTTATCTCCTCGATGAACGCCCAGATGAAAGCGGAACGTACCAAACGCGCCTACATTCTGGAGGCCGAAGGGGTGCGTCAGGCGGCAATCCTCAAGGCGGAAGGGGAAAAACAGTCGCAGATCCTCAAAGCCGAAGGCGAGCGTCAGTCAGCATTTTTGCAGGCTGAGGCGCGCGAACGCTCCGCCGAGGCGGAAGCCCGCGCAACGCAGATGGTGTCTGAGGCGATCGCAGCCGGGGATATCCAGGCGGTGAACTACTTCGTGGCGCAAAAATACACCGATGCGCTGCTGCATATTGGCTCTGCCAATAACAGTAAGGTGGTCATGATGCCGCTGGACGCCAGCAGCCTGATGGGGTCGATCGCCGGGATCACCGAACTGGTCAAAGACAGCGCCGACGCGCGGAAAAAACCATGATCGACGCGATCCTCATTTATCCGCATGTTTTCTGGCTGAGCCTCGGCGGTTTGCTGCTGGCAGCGGAGATGCTGGGGGGAAATGGCTATCTGCTCTGGAGCGGCGTCGCGGCCCTCGTCACCGGGCTGGTGGTATGGGTGCTGCCCGTCGACTGGGCGTGGCAGGGCGCGCTGTTCGCCGTGCTGACGCTGCTCGCCGCCTGGCTGTGGTGGCGCTGGCTGTCGAGCCGGGTTAAACAGCAGCAAGCGGCAGACAGCCATCTTAACCAGCGAGGCCAGCAGCTGGTCGGTATGCGTTTTACGCTGGATAGCGCACTCTACAACGGCCGCGGACACATGCGCGTCGGCGACAGCTCGTGGCCGGTCAGCGCAGACGACGACTTGCCCGCGGGCACCCATGTGGAGGTTATCGCGGTAGAAGGCATCGTATTGCGCGTGCGCGCCTGCCCCCACCGCGAATCCTCTTAGTGGCCTGAGCTTGACTTAGGGTGGTGACAGCCGCCAGCGAGATTGTCGATAATCGGACAATCGGCGCTGTCATCGCCAGGGCAAGCCTGCGCCAGCGCCAGCAGCTGTTTACGCATGCTCTGCAACTCTTTGATATGCCGCTCGATATCGGCCACCTTTTGCAACGTACGCGCTTTTACATCGGCGCTATGGCGCTTTGGATCGTTAAACAGGTTCACCAGCTCGCCGCACTCTTCCAGGTTAAACCCCACCTGTCGCGCCTGGCGCAGTAGCGTCAGCTCATCGAGATGCTTTTGCGTGTAGCTACGGTAGCCGTTGTCGCCACGCAGCGGCGGCGTCACCAGCCCTTTCTCTTCATAGAAGCGAATCGCCTTACTGGTCAGGCCGGTTTTTTTCGCCACATCGCTAATATTCACATTTCCTCCTTGACCTTCCCCTTGATGGAAGGTTTAACCTTCATAACAGTTAGATAAAAGCATTATGTCGGTCAATATCTGACCGGGTAATTATAAAGGAGTTTTGTTATGTCTCACACTATCGATCTCACGCTCGATGGCCTCTCCTGCGGCCACTGCGTTAAACGCGTGAAAGAAAGCCTGG